>Ga0179593_1413641_pt1 | contig 25146 bp, 27 predicted proteins | sample CZODoug2_1_08_16_FD_185931 | JGI IMG/M metagenome (GOLD analysis project Ga0179593, IMG submission 185931) | Vadose zone soil fungal communities from Angelo Coast Range Reserve, California, USA - CZODoug2_1_08_16fungal (PacBio error correction) | ecosystem: Environmental > Terrestrial > Soil >...
TCAACAACCAGCGCATTAGTCTGATGAAGGGCGAGAAGCGTCCTTTCACCGTTGGAGAGCAAGTCTCTAACTTCTTCAGAGAAGAAAAAGGCTAAAACTGAAAGATTCAAAATTCTAGTACGAGATCTGTCCAGGTTTAAGGAGCCGTTCAAAGATGTGCCCCAAGCATGTAAAGAGCCAAAGTTCTCAGATCCGTCACTAAATTTACTAATGGGGTATACACCGACCTCCCGGGGTGAGAAAGGGGGTGAAAAGGTACAACATCTGGGATGTCTTCAGCGCCAGCAAGCCATTTGCAGAATTTCTTCGAGAGAGGGGAGAGAATTACTGGAAACAGTCACTAAACCCCTGGATGACCTACCTAATCAACGAAAAAAAAAGACCGATCACTACCACAAACACATATTGGGGGTGATTTACGATCGCTAAAATCTAGCACACAATAAAGAAAAAGGGCGATCCGCATTTAAGCACGTGGGGAGAGAGCAAAGCAAAATTAATACAAAAGGAGACGGCAGGTTCACGGGGCGAACTGACAGGGTTTCTGCTCCAACGGAGACAAGCTCGAAGAGGGCGTCTGAAAAGGCTCATCTGTGTCAAAAGGGGGCGAAGACGAGGGGCGTGTGTCGTTGACCAGGGAGAAGAAGGCTAAGATCTCAAACGGCTGAGCTCTACACCTATGGGAAGAGACTTCGGCCAGGAAGTACGAATCCATGAACAGGCTAGACAACAACGGCCGCACGGAGAACCCGTTAGGGGGATTCCCAAGGTGATCACCATTTTGGAAGGGACGAAGAGACGATTTAAAGGACACTAGGGGGGAGTTGAAAGTAAGAATACTCGCGGCTATCTCGAAAATCACCTCTAAAATAAAACCTTGACCGAGGGAAATGTTGGGAATTTAAAGAAAGAGAGAAGTATTCACCAACAAGTTCAGGACTCCGGCTCCGATCCAGGGAAAGGTCTTCAACACCGGTATGAAGAAGATGACTCCGGGTGAATCCCTAGGCTGTGGACGTCGAGTGCACAAAATAGAACGGTGAAAGGAACAGAACGACCTTGTATTTGCGGTCAGGGACCATTAGAAGGCGAAGAAACTACCCACACACCTCGGAGGATGTTCACCCTCGACTAAAAAAGGGAAGTAGGGAACAGCGACAGGATGCTACGCAGGGGAAGCGTTCGAAAAGTGTGGGAGGATACTACTTCGAAAGTAATTACCTACGATACGGGGCGCGGGTCTAGAAGGAGGGGGGGGGTTCGGGCCTTTTCCAAGAGGATTCATCTTCTGCTATATTATGAAGGGAGAGGGGTTGGAAGTAAATCATAACAAGAAACGACACTCAAAGGAAAAGAATGGGGGACGAATGCCAAAGGGGTGCACTCTGGGAGATGGCGGCCGAAAAACGGACGTAAATCAAGGACCCTGATGATTACTGCACCAAAATTCAACGAAGAGCTTACTAAAGTTGGGTAGAAAAAAGGAGGTCCTCACCAGATCTTGGTCGGCGATACTTACAAAACTTCTAAGAGGTGTCTTAACGGAAACATGGAAGAGGGAAGAGGAGAGACACATACGAAAGAAAACTACATTGCCGTGATGAAGATGTCAACATCGCGATTTGAATTTAACCTGCCTGGAAGGAGAACTGAAAGCACGGGGCAATGATCTACCCCTAAAAAAAAAACGGCTTAATCGGGTATCATGAAAACCGGACCGGAAGAGGTGAACCGGGACCTTCGACCTCCGACCTATGAAGGGGAAATTCGATAAACGGTAGGGAAAAGGAAAAAAAAAAAAAAAAACCAGAAATAGAAGGTCAAATCGTAATAAAAACAAGAAAATGAGATTGCGGGTCGAAGCCGGGCAGGACCTCTAGGGCGGAGTTCTTTGACATGAAAAAATCAGAAGTTCTATTACGGGGAAGGACAACACGATCTTCTACGACATGGGCCCCTTCAAGGCGGGACGGGAACTCGGGAGGAGAGTCGTCCGAGCGAATTCGAAGACAATCGGGGGGAGGCTATAAAAAGTGACTAAGAGAAACCGCAAATAGCGCATCAATGCTTCACTAGGTGGGAAGTCTAGGGGGTACGGGAGGGGGGGGAGATACCCGACATATGGCCAGTTGGTCCCGGCACATCACCGGGAAAAAGGCATCGCCCACACCAAGTGGCCGGAAAAGAAGGAGGCGCGACCGAAAGCCGACGTCAAAAGGCGGTCGATGGAAAAAGGGGGGGTGACCCACACTGGGGTGGGAAAGATTGCGCACTGGGGAGAAGCGTGCCGAGCGCAGTCACGCAAAATGGGGAGAACTAGGCCAAAGCTAGACGATTGGCATCTATCATCGGAATGGGTTCTAGGCGAGGGGGAGACTGAGCCTGCAGGAAGGAGTAATATGAAAAAAAAGAGGAGACACCTCATACTCGATGTAAAGACGGTAGATTCTTGCTCGTGGTTCCTAACTGGGATTTAAAGGAGGATAGAAAAGGAAAAGCAATTCGTAGGGAAGCTTTTCTACTATTAGAGACTCTGATAAGCTGCTTCAAACGGAACGTTTGGGGATGTCGCACGACGAAGGGGGAATGTGACAAACGAACCCACCCCCGGGTTTTGCTCAACAGGGCGGAAAGTCTGCGACTTGCACTACTAAAAGCGCACCCAGTACTGCTAAAACCATCCGAAGAAACCTGACGAAGTTCAGGAAAAAAGAGGCAACACCATGAGATCGGGACAACCAGAGCCTCCTATCGAGGTGAGAAGAAAAAAGTAGTAAAAGGACCTCCTTTGTTTACCGGGGAGGGGAACTATGGGATTACATTGTGAAGGAAAAGAGAGCTCCTGGCGGCAGTCAATGGAAAACTGAGGATGATAATGAAAACTCCAGCGTGAAAACTTCTATTTGCAAGGGTTTGGTTCTGGGGGAGTCACGGGGAGTATGGCTGAGAGAGGAAACTAACACAGCGGGAGGGGGAGCGGAAACATCGGATCTTTCCCGAGCAACGTTTTTGAAAACGACGTATCCGCAAGGGACGACCGTTGGGGTTCAGGATTCAAGGAAAAACAAGGAACTCCGCGGTGTGCAAGAGAGGGGCTCCGAAAAAACCATAATAGGGTTAGAAGAGAAACACAGAGGGATTACAAAAAGGGAAAAAACCAGGGCGAAAATCCTCAACATCTCGTCCGAAAGAGAGGAGTGCGCTGAAAAAGAGAGTTCTGATAGCGCGGAGTCATCTTCAAGACAGCCTTACAGCGGGTTAGAGCGGGGAGAAATGGACGCACTTACGAAAAAAAGGCTCGTAGAAGACCTCTTTCCGAAAAAACACGACCCGACAAAGTCTATAAGAAAGAGGCATTCCCACAACTGTCTACTCGGGGGGTGCGAAACCTTCCAGCCAACCGACGGGCAGTAGAGGCTCTTAAGGGTATTAGGAAAGGTAGTTCTAGTACTTCTGGGGCTGGGGCGAGAAAGGCAAGCCTCAACTTCTAACGCAGGAAAAATCTCGTCGGCTACACACACGACAGCGTGACGGGGGGGGGCCGACACGAATTGCTTCGGAACCCCGAAGTCAGGAGAGGTTGGTAAGCACAGAGAGAGAAAACCAAAAGTGGGAGGGAGGAAGAGAGAGAGAGATTCGTGCCGAAAGACACAGATCGCGTGACGAAGGAAAAAAAGCTGTTGCCGGGGAAATAAAGATCGGGAGGCAAAACACGCGGCACGCGAGGGGGAAAGTCCCGGAAAAAAACTGAGACTAAGGGCGCGAATAGTTCTGACTTTCGTCGAGGACGAGGGACTCCGGGTACCAGAGGACCAGAAGAAGCGCCGGCCCTCAGGAGGACGAATAAACGACTTCCCTTACGGAGGCCCTTGAAGGGGGGGGAAGGGGGGGTACCAGAACGGGTTCGACGGCCCCCTAAACGGGGGGCGACTCTAAAAGAAGAGGAGAAAAGAGCTTTGTTCTGCTTCTGGTGGTGGGGGCGAAAAAGAGTGTGAACGCTCGCCCAGGAGAAAGGGGTCCCACGAAAAAAAAAGCGTAGAACCCGGCAAGAATGGACCTGGGGAAGGGGAAGGACAGAACGAAATGGCCTATAAAAAAGAGCTTTGGAAACTCGGCTCTGAGTTCCGGCTCTGCTGGCGGAGGGTAAGCGCAGAAAAGGGTGGGGCACGAAAGGGAAGGCACAAATGTAGATGACAGAAAAATCGCTCTGGGTGGTGGATAGACTCCAAGGCTGAAATGGCAAGGTCTTATCATCGTCGGGAGTCGACAATTTCGGGGAAAACGATTGACTGAATCCCTCGTGTTGGAGGAAAGGATCCTTAAGGGAGTTACCAGAGAGGTGGGTGCTTCACAGCGGTGGGTAGAGGTTCTATCTACTTCATAAAAAGAAAAACGCTTACTATCAAAACCCAACCTTGAACGCGCAGGAAAAAGATTCTTGGGAAAAAGTAGCAATTCAGGGGGGATTGAGGTCTCTCTTGGAAAGAGATTTCAGGGAAACACTTATAAAGAGTAAACTCTAAAAAGGATTCCTAAGAAGGGAGCTGGAACTCGGGAGCTTCTATTGGGGGTCTACTAGAATGTTTGATCTCGTTTGGGAACCGGAGCCGGGGGCTTAGGGGAGGGTGAGGGCGGTATCACTTCATTTGAATGGGGGGTCATAGGGTCCAGGTAAGAAGGAAGGGCCTCCTCGGGAGAACCATTAGGGGGGAGCGGGGAGGGAGTTCTACAGCAAAAAAGACAAACCTTTCTACGTGATCTCTCTCACAGAAAAAGCGACGAACGTGAAAAAAACTTCGAAAGAGAAGGGGGGGAGCCATCGGGGCAATAAAACCGGGAAAGAACATTTAGGTACCACGGGAAAAAGATCTCCGACTGTACTCAGGGTGCGGCGGGGTAGGGGAAGCTTATTTAAGGGAAGACGATCAGAAAAAGTCACGAAAGAAAAGGACTCTCAATGGGGCATGGCTCTAGCCCGAGGCGCGTGGCGGTGCTAGGGGGGCGGAGATAGAAACTGGGACGAAAGGGTGAGCAAAGGCGCAAAAGAGGATGGGGAAAACTCCCGACCCAAGGGGTTAAGCCCTTATGTGAAACGTTCTAACACGGGAGGAGCAAAACCTGAACACGCAGTGGGGGGCAGGAAAGTGTGATGTAGAAGGGGGAAAACTCTGCCATCATTGTTCGGAAAAAGAGCTCCGCCGCACAAAAAAAAAAGCCCAAAAAGAAGGAATCGGTGAAGAATTCGGAGGAGATGGGGGGTGTAGGACTGTCTCGACGACGAGGTGGAAAAAAGAATTACAGAGAGGAGAAAGCTATGACCACAAAGAAGGGAAAGAGAGGGACCGGTACTCCCTTTTAGGTACAAAAGACGATCTGTGTTGACTAACACGGAATCTGGAAAAGGGAAAGGGCTCCCTAAAAACCTGCGCATCGATGTGAACTGACGTCTTTAAGAAATCGAGTAGGGGGTATATTACTCGGGTGAGCGTAATAAAACGTGCAGATTGACATGTATCCCCGTGGACAGGGTCGGTTAGGCGGACGACAGTACCGAAAGTACGCGAGAGGGTGGGTCAATGGGAGCCCGACGTTACGGAAGGTCGGGCGGGTCTGCGAGGGGAACCTGGAGGAAAGTGGTGACAAAATCATGCATGGTCCATGAAACCGAGCAGGGTTTTGGAAATCTCAGTAAAAAAAAAAAAGACGAAAAAAGTGCCTTCGCTGGGGCGTTCTTCTAGTTGAGTCAGATTTGAAGGGGTCCAAGAGTGAGCGTAATAAAAGTCGCATGGGTGTGACGTCTTTAACAGTAACACGAGCGTATAGGCCGCTCCGTCTGAGACACTAAACTCGAGAAAGCTATCTTGGGGGGGGGGTTCGACGAAGCAGCTTATGGAAAAGTTAGTCGCCGAAGGAAATAACATCCTAAAGGCCCCCAATGACTTATCCTGTCCCATGAGGAGTCGGGGGCGAGTTCAGTCATTTTTACGTAAAAAAAAACCGTTAAACTCAAAAGCCAGCACTATCTTCGGCAACGGGAGAACAACAAAAAGGAAGGAGCTCATAGACCCAGGTAGGGGGACGGAATGTGGGTCCTAGGGAAAACTTTCACGCTCCATTTCAGAAAATAAACACGGGGGGAGAGGAAAAGACGCCATTAGGGCGGCAGTATCGGGTGACAAGAAGCAGGGGGGGGGTTGAGGGACTTTCATTCCGGTTCTAGGGGGGGGAGTCAGATCGGACCAGAAACGTTCGGGTGGGGAGAGAAGGGGACGGCTAGGGGGGGGCAATAAAGTAAATCGCAGAGAGGGGATAGGAAAGAAAACGGAAAGGCAATTCCACACTCGATAGTCCTCCAATGTATGCGTCGAGCTTGTGCAAGGAGTATAGTAGGTACGCCGAATGGGGAGGGGGAAAAAGGCGGCGGGGGGTGAGAAGATTCGTTTTCTCTGTAAGGGGGAAACCACTCTCTGGGGACGATACGGGGGGGTTAAAGGGAGGGGGGGGCAGTAGAAAAAGGATCCGTACGAAGTCGTCGGAGGAAAGCCACTTCGTGGACAGAGCGGTCGGGAGGGTTCACAACCTCACACGAGAAAGTGGGAATAAAAGCACTTGTGAGGAAGGGGAAGGCAGGGGGGGTAGGGAGAGCTGACTAAGGGAAGGGGGGCAAAAGGGTACTGGAGGTTTCTGAAGTAACGGGAAGGCACTAGGCTTAATGGAAGCGCAATCAAGTGTGACCATCGAGCAATCTCAGGGAACTAAAAAAGCCCGCCCAAAAATCGGAGGGGGACAAATGTTCAGGGGAACGACAGGGGGGAAACTACGGAGGGAGATTGCTCGTTTGGCAGACCACATGACGTGAGGGATGAAACAAACCAAAAACGGAAGGGGGAAAAAGGTTCGGAGGTGGGGGAGAAGTACCCACACCGGGAGACCAGGCGGCTCGAAACTGTCTGTCAGCACGGATCAGAATGTGAGCGCTGAGGAGGACCACAGCTTGTGGTGTGGTCTAGGCGGCGGAGGTGTGATGGGAGGTACGGACAGCAACCGGGTGTCGGAAAGGGGGGAAAAGCATCAGGGAATCACCTAGAATCCAGGCAGGGAAAAGTGAAGGGCATGGCGACGCTAGCACTAGGTGGTAAGACAGAAGCACCGTTCCTCCCAAAAAAAGGGGTAGCCCTTCGGCACTAGCGAAAAGCGCGAACAGGGGAAAAGGGAGGGGTTGAAACCCGGATACCAGACAGACCATCCACCTGGAAACATGGAGAATAGCTCCGGGAAAATCGGGCCTACCAAGCGCAGGGAAAGGGAATTAGCTGGGAATTACAAGGGTGCGAAGAAGGGTCAGGCCGAAAGTGGTGCAACGGCAAATCCTAAACGGTGGGTCACGGAAAAGACAAGCCCGTGCCGTTTGGGGGGATCCTACTCAAAACAATTATTAGAGTAAAAAAGAAAAGAGAAAAAACCAGGCTCAGGAGAGGGGCCGGTTCACACCTCTCGCAGGAACGTGGGCCAGTGCGAAAAAGGGGGGAAAACTTTAAAGGTCAGAGGAACAGACCCCACCTGCTGAGGAGGCGAGAAAGGGACGGAAAAAATGTTTAATGGAAAGGGATCGGGGGAACCACCTAAGTCGTCCCTTCTCGAAACCAGGCCTCGTGAATGAAAAAGGGAGAAAAAGAAAAAAGAAAATGTGGAGGGAACATAGGTCTCAAGGAAGCCACAAAGGGGGGGGGCAACTGGAAATCGAGGAGGGGAGAAGAGGAGGGATCCCGTCCAAAACAAATGTGAGGGAATAACTGAAGAGAAGACTACAGACCGTCCACAAAAGGGGGGGAGGAGAATCTCACATCGTCCCTACAATAGAAAAATGAGAAAAGTCGCCTGTGGGGAGGATCGCCGCCAAACATGAGAAAGCACGGCACTTTCCTTCTCAGTGTTGGCAGGGAAAACGTCCATTGGGTCAGGATAAAAACTATCCTCTCTAATATTTCAATTCAAGGACTCCGTGTAGAGGGAGAGAGGAAAAGGGATGGAGTCCCTCGCGGAAAGAATCTCAACAACGTCGGGGAAACGAAGAGATGGCCGCAATTAATTAGAAAAAGGACTAGGCAAGGAAAAACTCGAAAGAAAGGCCTAAAGAGAACCTTATTGTTCCAAAGGGGGGCAAGTGGTTTCTGGGAAATACTTCGACGCTTGGGAAAAGCAAAAGGGGAGGGGGGGGGGGGGGGGGCTGAAAAAAGGCGTCCGGGACTTCAACTCTACCACCTCACCGAGGGCTCAACCTTTACCTACCGAGTGTGGGGCTTAAAAGAAGTAGAAAAGAATAGGAACAACCTACTTTCAAAGCTACTTCGTACGGAAAGGGACTCAGATGATGCCCCTCTCGGAATAAAACACTGAAGAAAAGAGATACTCCGAAAGGGATCCATCTGAGAACGGGGCCTTCTATGGGGGGAAAAAAGAGGCTTTACTGGAACAGGAAACAACGTTGGGGGGGGGAGAGCATCGAGTCAAGCAATCTAGAAAGAAAACCCTAGCATTCAAAGTCACCCGAGTACTCCGACAAGGGGAGGGCTTGGAAAAGGTAAGGGTAGGCTCGATGGCATTTCCGGTCTGGGACCAGGGGGGGTAGAGCCTCTACAACGTACTGACGAAAAAGAAAGGTTGGGGCGCTTCGAAAAAAAAGGCAAGGTTTGGGGGCGAAGTGGGAAATGGAGATAGGCAGCTGGGGGTCTTCTGCAATAGGGAAGGGCAATTGGGTGGTAAAGAAAGCATAAAAAGAAAAAAAAGAAAGTAAGAAACCTAGGGGCCAAAGGAAACTGTGGGGGGGGCAGCATTGATATTCTTCTGCGACTAATGAGAAGAACTAATGAGGGGGGCTCACCCATGACCCGAGAGGACTCTATCTGTTAGATCCTTTCCAATAGACCCGAAGAGGGTTAGTAGCCGAGCTTGAACAAACCAGGGAGGGGGATTCAAAAGCTACCGCAGTTGGGGGAATCTACAAAGAAAGAAAAATCGAGAGGGGAAGAAAGAAACCCAATCATTACCTGGATGACTCGGGGAACCCTGACGATTGTTAACGGGGAAAGGGGGGGGTTGTTTGGGAAAAAAAACTGCAGGGAAATGTCAAGGAACTGGGGCAAGGATCAACCCTCCCGAATGCTTAAACGTGAGGGAAAGAAGAACCCACAGAGGGAAAGTACATAGGGGGGGCACTTGAGACGAATGGGCCTACCAAAAAAGGAACAGGTGCGCCTGCACTAGCAACGTCTTCATCCTAGAAGAAGAGGGAGGGGGTCAACTACCAAAAAAATCGATCGGAGGGGAAACCTATCCTTAACTCTGGGCCGAGGGTAGGGTAAAGGAACTACGAAGCGATGCGTAATGTCACACAAACGTCGACCTCACCGTGGAAGGGGAAAGTGAGAAAATTTGAAAGATTGAAAAACGAGCGTCAAGGAATCTTTCTGATCAACATGCTAGTCTCTTACAGGGGGAGAATAAAGGAAAAAAAGAGCTAAACGACACTTAGTACAGGGGGTCGGAGAGGGGGGAATAGTCGAGAGCTAGGCCGAAAATTCTGTGTCCTAGGGGGTTCACTCTTCGAAGAAAGGGAAGATCGACCAAAAAGGGGGGAGGGGAAGGGGAGGGTCTCCGTACAGGGCGAGAAAGGACCAAGAAGGTTAGTTCCACCCGAGGAAAAAGGGAAAATTTAGCCTCTCGTGGAAAGCGCAAAACACGGTCGACCGGAGTGAAGAGAAAAAAACACGTAAAAGAAACGCGACCTAGGAGAAGAAATCCGAAGTTGGTTAGGGTCCAGGATGGCGGGAACTTGACTAGATCGGAACGGACCCATCTTCTACACCTCCGACCGCGCGTACCTAAGATATGCGCAAGTTCCGTGGGGGGGGACTACAAGGGATTTAAATCTTCGGAGCAGAAGGGATCATCTCTTTGAAAAGAGCGTTTGGAGGGGAAGGGAGGTAACGCGCTAGGGGAGCGGGAAAAAATCGGGGGAAAAGGGGGGGGGCTGGAGAAACGGCGCCTGTTCCCAAACGGGCGCACAAGGGAAAGGAAAATACGGAGAAAGTTCACTCCGTCCACATCTCAAAAGGACGTGCGACAGCAAAGACGCGGAACACACGGACGGCAACGACCCGATCGAAAAAAGAGCGGAGACAAACCAGACGCATCAGAGCGGGTAGGTCTCGACCGGAATATTACGCCGCCTTTGCCAGAGTTCGACGCGGGAGTCAAGAAGTGTTGAAGGAAGCTCACGGAGTATCGCGCCCGCACGGCCGACACTTCAGGCTGAGGCAGGGAAAGACCGAGAGGAGGGGGGAAAAGTGGTGGGCGTGGGGGAAGCAGGGTGAGGTCTTCCTTTCCGATACGCGACACGCGGACGAGGAACACGCGGAAAAAACGCGAAGACGGGGGGCGCAGACGGGGGAGGGGGGGGATACAACGCTTCCACCGGTTGCGAATCAAGCACATCGCGCTCAGAGGGGAAAGTAAAGGGGGGCGGCGATCGAACCCAGAAACTCGGGGGAAAGCATCCCACAGCTGTGAAGGAAAGAAAGGCGACAACCAAAAAGGGGAACCGCTAAATAAGATCCTAGCCGATGCGGAGCAACTCTATGAAGATGACGCTAGGAGAAGCATACCTTGAAAAAAAGGGTGAGAAAGGGGGGAGGGATCAGGGGGGACGGGGAAACGGGCTCCCGGAGCGTATGGCCAGCGTTCGAACACCAACTAAGCGAAACCAAAAGGTCTCTATCGTCAGATTGAAAGCGGAGGACCACAGCAAGCTAACTCGGGTGGAAAAATGAAACAATTCCATCGCATCCTCAGAGAGCAGGGGGAGTCAGTACTTATTTACGACGGTCGGAAAGGGATGACAGGTAGATGGAGTCAGAAGATGAAAAAAGCGACGTCGACGGAAGGACGGAGAACTGATCTTCTACTGGAAAGAAAAACAACCCAACCGCAGATGAAGGGGTGAAGGAAAAAAACATTTATAGGGCACAAGGAAAAAGGAAAAAAGTATGTTGAAAATTTAACGAATAACTCACACAACAACAAACAAACATAGGAGGGAAGGTTATATATTAAAAGGGACAGAAAAAGAGGGTCCAGGTAAGGAAAGGGGGGGAAAGCAGCCATCTAGGTATGACCACCCTTCCCATGTTCGTTGTCTTAAGAAGAAATCGAATTTCTTACGAAGGGGGGACGTCGAAAGGGAAATTCAGGGGGGAACCACATCCAAGACACTCCTCCTCCTCGCAGCCAAGTATCCCTCCTTCCTCGAAGATAATAAATTCTTATGATCAGGAATGGGGGCGAAAAACGGGAAAAGATAGTGGTCGACGCTCCAATATTCATCAAAACAGTGTCTAGTCGGTTGGGCGAACGCGGGGGGAAGAAAAGACGGTTGGGGGAAACAGAGGCACCCGAAAGTCGGGAAAAAAAGGATCGAAGGACGAGGGTCCGCAAGAAGGAAAGACTCTCAATCCCGGGAGGGGGGAAAGAAATCGCATTTAAAAGTCGAGAGTTCGGGAGAGGGGGGTACTCCAACGGGGGGGTCTCCTATGGGGGAAAAGTCCCGCTTTTGGGTGAGTATTCGCACCCCTCTTTTCTTGTTTGTTGCTCGCTCAGAACAACTAAAGAAAAAACTTATGAGAGTTGCTAGCGACCAAAGGGTGTCTGAAAACGCTGATCCTGCAGTTGAGACCACGCTGAGCGTTGAAAAAAGGGGAAAGTTTGAAAAAAAAAAGAAGAGGGGTTGGACTTCGAAGGAGTAATCCTCCCCGCGAAAAAACGCCCCACCAGGAAAAAGCGAAGGGGGAAAACCCGAAGGAGGGGGTTTCAAGGCGACTAAGAAGGGGGGAATTTCAGAGGTCCATCGACGAGGCTTAACAAATGTCCCCCCTGGTATCGCGCGAAAAAGAGAAGGAGGAAGAAGTACTGGGGGGCCTTAACCTCGAGGAAAGGCGCTATTGTTGTCGAAAAATAAGGGGGGGGTTTGATAGAGGGTGTACCACTATCAGGAGGGTCTAGGAAGGGGAAGGGGAGATAAAAGTGCAAGGGGGTGGTGAAAGTAGTTTTCATAACTCCTTACTTGCCTAAGAAGGGGTATCCGCTTGGTAAAATCTTCTTTCGGACGAAACCTCACAAACAAAAGGAAGAAGTGTGGAAGCTGCCTGAGGCAGAGGATAGAAGGATTTGGGAAAAAAGAGAAAAACGAGACGTGTGGAAAGAAGAAGGGAACTTTAGGAGACCTAATCGGTTGAACCAGAAAAGGTCGACCCACAAAGCGACAGAAGAGAACTCTATTGGATCTATGTAGGCAGGTGGCAATCACGTATGGGAAGATGCCTGGACTCGAGAAATTCGACCCATACTACTCGAAATTTGCATTCTCGATCGAAGCAAAAGAGGCTAGTGGGATTTAGAGGGTGTGATGGAGATAGGGAAATGCCGGGAGACCGTTGGAACTCGATACTGCCGGATCAAAGAAGATAAGACAAGGGACGAATAGGAGGGTCTTGCGACGAAAATTGAGGATACCCCGCCTTCAAGCGCCGGTGTGGGAGAGGACTGAAGGGGGGGGGATGGGGAGGAAGGGGGACCACGCGGACAGGCATGTTGTCGTGAGCTAAATCAGGGCGTCAAATGGAAAACTCGACTCCTTGCGGGCATCGTGGGGCAAAAAAAAGGGGGGGCAGGCCGGGAGTAGGGGTAAACACAGAGGGGAAGCAAGTCTGACGAAGAGAGCTGTCCAGAGTGGGGGGCAAGGTCGAAAAAGGTAAAGTTAACTGGGGGGAGGGAAACTACTATTTTTCACTCCTTCATCTGGTAACGAGTCGTGTCCATCTCTCACACGGAAACCGGGGTGGAGGGCATCCGAGGTGGACACTGAAGCTTGAAAGTGTAACAAGTCAGGGTATTTGCTATGAACTAGTGTGTAGAAGGGTGGGACGAAGTCAGTGAAAGTACGCAACGTGCAGGGGGTGGGGGAGTCTGCGCCGGGACCGGGCATAGGAAACTGTAGATGAATGGGGCATGGGGCAATAACGTTAAAATTGAAGACCGGGGGTTCGGTCTTTTATGACCTTGCGTAAAGGGACCTTGGCAGGGTTCTAAGACAGTGCCGGTACGGAAAAAAGACTCGAGGGTTACGGATATAAAAAAAGGCCTGTAACTGCAGGGTTCAAGACAGTCTATTGGGTAAGTCAGCGGTGCCGAGGTACAAAGGAAGGGAGGGAAAGAACGGAGCCGGTGGGGTTGAAATGCGAGGAGGACTCCTCTCGAGGCAGGAAGCTGGAGGGGAAACAGAGATAAAAGAAGTCATATTCTTTTAAGGTGAAAAAAAAGAAGAACGTTCTGATTAAGTATTGTCGCAGCGGGAAAAAAGAAAAGACGTCCCCAAAGGAAGGGGAGACTGAGGGGAGGAGGTGGGCAAGAAAATTGCGGAAGGGGGGAATTAACCAAAAGGTGTCCATGACTACCAAGAATAAGGGGGAGACTCTTAATCTGTCGTCTGAGGGAAACGCAGAGGTAACCAACAGGGGATGCTCCAGCGCAAAGCTCGGAAGAGGAGGCCATGAGGGTGCTCCTTCTTAAAAGAACCCACTGGAAAGAGGACCATGAGCCAAAAAAGGGAGAGCAACGACGAAGTGCCTGCCCCTGCAACTGGGCTGCGGGAGTGGGAAGACGCGGATTGGGGTGGGCTAAAATTTATGCCGGAGAAGAGGTATAGTAGACACGTAAAAATTTGAGGTGGTAGAAGACAGGCTCTGTTGTAAAATCGACGGGACCAAGAGAAAGATTCCGGAAAATGCGTCTGTCTCGGCGGATGATTTCTAAAAAAATGGGGCATCTGAAGGATCGGGATAGGCGAAGGAGAAAAGGAAGTTTGTGTGATAGGAGGGGGTTAGCTGGAAGTGGGGAGACCCACTTCGGTTCCGAGGGTGACCTGGGGGGAGAGTCTTTCGATTGGGGAGGGTCTAGTGGGGGCCTGGAAAGTCGTCTTCGAAAAAAGACAACTGCAGGGTTCCGGGCAAAGTCGGGATGGTCGCCGACAACAAGGGGGGGGGAGCCTTGGGAAGAAATCACAGGGGGGGGAGGTACGTTTCTAGCAGGGGTGTTGGCGAGTGCTGTGGCCGGGCAATTTCTAAGGGGAACTGAGGGGACTAAGTCCGAAAGGACATATCTTCCAATGGAGCTAAAGGAGGGAGGGGTATCAGGGGATGGGTGAGAAGTCTATCAATGAGAAAAATCCCGCCAAGAGGGGGCAGAGGAAGAAAAACGAGTCCCCAGTGGAAAATCAAGACCAAATGACTATGCTTCGAGTGGGAATCAAGGAAAAAAAAAAAAACCGGGAAGGGTCTTGAAAGAAAGTGAAAAAAAAACACGGTCAGGGCCGGGAGAGAAGTTTGGGGGGGGGGCTGCGATCCTGGACAAACACCGGGGGGAGAAGGCCCGAAAAAAGCAAATGTATTTTCAGGTGCGTTGAGAAGGGGGGCGCCGGGAAAAGAACAACCCCACTGGTGGGGATATAGGAGAGGGTCGTTGGGAGTACGAAAGGAACCTTTGGGGAGGACGCGAGAGTCATGATGTCCTAAGATTCTCCGAAGAAGGCGGCAAAATGGCTATTCGGACAGACTCTTTTTGTTCTCAGACAACTTCTCCCGCAGGGAGGGAGGGGGGTAAGAAAGTCAGGAAAGAGGAAGTAGCTCGCTCACGGGCCGAAAAGGGACTGGGGGGAAAACCTAGAAAGCGGAAATTCAACCTGTCTCTCACAAAAGTCGCCGCCGCACAGTTGGAAAGTCTCTCAGATGCGAATGTAGAATCAAGGGGGGGGGTCGTAAGGGCCCCGTTGTCAACACTCTCCATACTGAAGGGGGGGGTGCATAAAAAGGGAACAGAAGCCAAGGATACGGGGGGTGTTGAAAAGATCGCGAAACAACACAAGAGGGAAAAAGGATATCTCTTCACATAACTGCTCGAGTAACTCGGGGGGATTTTAACACGTAAAAGAGCGCTTTGACACTGGGGTTCTCGCAAAAAAACGAACGGATCATAGAAGAGACAGCTCCAACTGCGCGGAGGAAGACGGAAGGCAGAAATTTTTCTGCTACAAGGAAGAGTTTGTTCAAACAAAGGAATCGGCCCGTCCTAGAAGCCGGTACTCGTGACTCCTGTTAGTCAAACGCAGCAACTGGTCTCCCTTGTGGTGCGGAGTACACAGGGGGAGAAGCGTCAAAAAAGGAAAAAAAAGGCTACTTTTCCTCCTTTCGGCGCTGAGCCTCAGACGAGAAAGAGTCAACATGACCCCAAGGTTTCTAATTACAGAGTCACCCAGCCTCCCTCCGAAAACTCCAAAAAAGATGGTGTGTGAGGAAGAGAGAAAGCTTAAAGAAAGAACGGCGATCAAGCATTCGCCCTTTGTGTTTCATGGAGAGGGAAGCCAAAAACTTCGCTGAGCGGGACGGGCTCTGTTACCTCAAAGAAAGGACCGTTGTTAGAGCCAACGAGCAACGGAAGTCCTTGCCGGTAAGGACTCCGGGGGAGGAGAGAAGAGGTAAAATTTCTTTAACACAGGCTCGTCTTGTGATAGGCGCAGCAGATCTAAAAAAACCCGCAGGGAAAGTAAGCTCTAGCCCCCAGGAGGTGCGGGCTACAAGGGAAATTGCGACAAAAGAAGTAAAGTCTTAAACGTCAAAGGGAAGTAACATCTAGAAAACGGGCTCTTCGTGACAGCGAACCGGTACCGAGCGGGGGATAAAGCCAGAGAGCAGGGAACAGTGTGGGGGGTTAGGGGGGGGGGGGGGTGCTACCTCGACTATGCCGGAACAGCGCGTCGGCGTTCAGGGAAAAGAAAGAAGTGTTATGTAAGCCTCTCTCACACTCTCAAACGCACGTCGCAAATCCAGGTAAATCTGACACATCGATGTGGGACGGGGCACCAAGACTCGAAAACGCTGCTCTAAAAAAGCGCCGTCGGAATGATAATGAGTTCAAGCGGAACACGAACCCTGCAAGGCAGATTCGAAGACATCATGAAATGAATAAGGGGACTCCGGGGATTCCAGACGAGGGAGGATTGGCCGTCGTCAAAAAAAAACACTCGGCTCCGTCAATCAAGGGAAAAAAAATGCCAGGGACGGGTTCTATCGGCTATTGGGAATGCATCCAAAAATCGACACCCTACCTCCGAGGAGGGGAAAATGGCTACAAAAAAAACCGGCGAGGTAGTTTCACTAGGCGTCAGGGGGGGAGGAGGCGGAGAAAAAAAGAGGGTGAGCGTGGTGGGTCTACATTGGGGGCTTCTAAGAAGGATACTCGTCAAGAAAAGCGGTGACGGGGGGGATGCGCGATCCTTAAAGTTGGGGGAGATCTTTTTCTACCAAGCTGAAAGAGGATTCTCGAAGGGAGTAAGGGGGAATGTTGGGGTTGAGGCTTAATTCAGAAGGCAAAAGTCTCTACCAGAAAGGACATACAAATTTTAAGGCCAAGCACACGGGGGGGGGAAAGCAAAGTAAGAGAAAAGAAAGAGAATGAAAAGTCAGGCAAGGGGGCTTCGGTTCGCTAAATTCACCGCGAAGAAAGAAGTCGAAAAGGGGCGTGGGAGTCAAGTCAGGCTAGGAAAAGCGATAAAGTTCTTGCGCGGTGACCCAAGAGAGGGGGCGTAAAAAAAAACAGCCGGGGGGTCAAAGCCTCGGAATCTTGAAGAAACTCGACGAAAAAAAAGCAGAAGAATGTCAGGGTATAAAACGTCGGCTAAATAGGAGGGGATCTTAAAAAAAAGGGGGCAGTCCTTCCTGATAACTAGAAAACGAAAAGGGGGGGGGGGGGGGGGGGGGGTGGTAGACAAGAGAATGGATGGTTAGCGAAAGGGAAAAGAAGGAGGGAATAACATCTGTAGTTCATACTCCTTCAGCTAAGAGTTAAATAGTGGCATTCATGCAACTACAATCTGGGGGTCCGTCAGGGGGTACTCCACTGAGTTACGAGAGGAGGGGGTTCGGTGGGGCGAGCCTCCTAAACAATCTGAGAAGTTTCTCATTTCGCGGTAATCGGTCGGGAAATCTGGAGAAAAAAAGGGATTTCATGCTTCAATACAACCTACTTAAAACTAATTGCTTCTGGGCGACAAAGACATGACCGCTCTGCCGCGGTCGGGGGGGGAGGAAAATGGTCTAATGCTCGTGATGCCGTTATAAAAAAACTATTAGTCTACGAGAAGACGGTGTTTCTAGGACTGACTGCTCGACGGGGAAAGATTTTTAAAAAGGGCGTCCACCGGGGGAAGACTAGTGACAAAAAAAAAAAAAAAAAAAAAAAAAAAAAAAATGCCCTTTCACATCGGCGGAGGGGGGGGGAGGAAAACCAGGAAAATGATACAGAGACATCCTTCAAAAAGAGTAGTGATTGAGAACCTTCGCCTTGAGTCTATGGGCGGGCTAGGTAAGGCTTTCTGGCGAGAGTCGAAAAAAAAATTCGGGGGGAGTCTTAGGGGGTTAACTAGTCGAACAAGGGGACAAAATCGACTGCTGTCAAATGTAAAAATGAAAGCCTGAAAGGGAGGTATAGATGCAAGCAGAAGAAAAGGACTCAATATGGATTCGACAGCGTAAGTGCGTTCTATTATGGGTAAAAAAGACCTCACAGTGGGGGAGAGTGTCGACACCTGAAAACGCGTGCACTCCTCGTAGAAAAAAAAAAAAAACTTAACTCTTATATGAGAAACGAGAAAGGGGGTTCGTAACTCGGAAGAAAGACAAGGGTTTTCAAAAAATAGCGGGAGGGCGTAGGGGAATGTCCGCTCGTACAATTCATACTGGCCCGCCAGGAGTTAGGATCAGACGAAGACTCAGGTACCATATTCTTATTTGGTCTCATTGTTTTTCAACAGAAAACTGGTAGTTTGAAGGATTCGGGGAGGAGATTGGGGGGGTTCTTTAAATCCAAAAGTAGGGCTAAGAGGGTGAAAAAAGGGTGTCGCACTTGATCAAAAGAGATCACTGGGAGAAAAGAGGGGATGCCCACGATAGACTTTCGGTTTTTGCTGTCGCAAGAAACCTAAGCATGGGAAACGGGGCTGGCATTCCGCCAGCGGATCGTACGGACGGAAGGGGGGGAACTACGGAAAAGCGACTCAACAGCGATTACGTCTTCTTTGCAAACTCATATAAGAGGAGGGGTACGCCTCGGAGAAAAATACTATGCAACAAGTAGAACATACTTCTTGAAAGGTGCCCCGCTCGACTTCAAGGCGTCGAGGGACGGGGAAGAAGGAAAGTCGGGGAGAAGGTTTAAAGAGGGGGACCTGGCACTCTGGGTGTATGTGCGCGTCACTTATCCTATCTGGCGGAAAATCACGGCAAAAAAAACATGAATTCTTATCGTGAGCCAAAACGATTCGGGGATTAGTTGAAGAAAAAGGGGGGGCGTGTTCGTCCGCGGGGAAGTTGCAGTCCGCGCGAAGGAGGGGAAAACGCTGCAAAAGGAAATAACTCCTGCTGTTCAACAACGCCCCCCACTCGCGTGGACTTAAAACGGCGGGTATAAGAAAAGGGGGGGGGAAAGAGCCATAATGATTTCGGATACGAAGAAGGACTCAGGCGAAAACCCGAGGGAAGGAACGGGGGCAATTCGCGTGGGGAAAAAAAAGTCAACTCCCAGGCAGCCTGGAGAAGGCCAAACAAAAAGCGTGGAAATAATTACGTCGAAAAAGCGGAAAAAACCGTAATGGACCTGCTCGACAAGAGCAAGACGCCAGTAAGCATAAGCGTCAATGATGAAGAAGATTACAAAACTGCGCATCGCCCACCGACGTGCAAAGTTCTCCTATTGAAAGGGTTCCAAAAAAAAAAGCGTAGTTTCGAGAGTGGAAGAAGGAACGCGGGGGGAAATACGCTCTTAAACCAGGCTGAGTGGACGAGGGGGCTGGGGGGGGGTCAAAAGAGTGTAAAATAATCTTCTCCTAGCTAGGGGGAAAATCGTTCGGAAACCAATCTGAGTAAGGACAGGAGTGAAAGAAGCATCACTTTATCTGAACCAATCCGGAGCAACGGAGAAAAACGAGGGGGTGGGAAAACATCCATCGCAATGAAAAAATTACGTCTAAGGAACTGTGAATTGAAAAGGACGGAGTTATTAGAAGAAACCATTGCATCAGACTAAGTGACAACTAATGGGAACGGAACACGTGTATTTCTTCTAATTCTGATGGGAGATGGGAGCCCGTAGTTCCGCAGGCTCCAACGAGACGAAAATTATTAAAAAGAAGAGACGTGGCGCGGAGGGGAAGTACGAACGGGTTACGCTTTGTGTCCGTTTTAAATGCGCGGGTATCACCAAGAAAATCATGTGAACATGGATCGGGACATGCACCAAACAATTTGTACACCGCGATGCGCGATGCTGGGTAGCAAAAAGGGGGGGGATACACCTCCGACCCCGAGTAATCAGAGGTGATACTGGCTAAAAACCTAAAAGCAATACAACAGGGACGGCACCAACGGGAAACAAAGGGCGTAAAAATGCTGCAGGAACCGGGGGGAGTAGGGGAAAAAGAGATAGAGCTGTCACCACCTAAAAAAAAACATGGTCTACCACGCACCTTGCAGCATATCTAAAGCCGGCTTCAGCGGGGGGGGGCAGGAAAGCCTAGAATCGTGTCAGCCACACAAGAGAGCCAAACTCTGGTAAAGTTTTCGGTAAATAGGCGGAAAGCGAAATCGTATGCGTCGTACTGCTGGACAGGGAATTTGGCGGGCAAGACTGTTCTTCGGGTCAAAAAAAACGCCATCAGACAAATAACATTCCTGGCCCTAGGGGGCGAAAGGACTTCATAGGAAAAAGGGCCGCGAAAGCCGCTCTTCTTCTTTAAAAAAAACCTGGTCTGTCGGTTCGTCGGCAAAAACACCATACGGGGATTTAGTAAAAAGGTCTCCGGTTGCGACGAGAATATTTGAGAGACCTGACTAGTGTCGTCGGTGACGGGGGGGGTTGAGAAGGCTTCTTGTAGAAGAGCTCCGGGAGGCAGGGGAAAAACGAGGAAACCGTGTGATCTATTAGCAAAGAAAATACAAGCAAGTAGAAACAGGTGCATTTGCTTAATGACCCAGAATGTAATAAGAGGGAAAACTCATTCCCATCGCGGGTTGTGACAGAAGCAACTAAAAAGGAGTTTCCGGGGCAGCGGGATTTTAGGCAAGGTGTACGGCGAACTTATGTTTGAGGGAAGGGAACGAGGGTACGGTGGACACTAAATCGAGCTCCACCGCGCGAGGGAGATAAGCGTTTGCGAGTGAATGCACTTTATCAAAATCAGGCCCAAAACGAGGCTATGAAAAACTATAAAATGTGGCAATATTGCAGCGGGACATGCATTCCAGAGCAGAATAAAAAGACAGCTTTAACAAGGCAACATGCGTAAAGATACGAAGTAGATCTGGGGACGGTAAAATGAAACCCGAGGGAATGTAGGCAAGGGGGGATGCTGACAACGTCGGTGAACACGCGGCCGGGGGATATACTGCAGAGGTTGCTCTTATCATCTAAACCTAAAAACCCGACTATTAGGATGCTAGGGATTACATGATCGAAACGTGGCGGGATACGGAACCCGAAGTCCTAGGGGGGGTCGCATTCCTAGTCGTGTTCGCTATAGCGTCTTAGCGGCCGGGAAGGGGAATAGACGGATGAAAGAATCGCAGGAGGTATCATCCAGGACTATATAAAGCAGAGGGAAAAAAGATGGAGGGGCACAAACCTTCCAATGTGCCGCGAATTCGCCGTTCTCAGGCACTTATTCCATTCGAGGCAGGGGGAAAGAGCGCGCTTACGTTAGGTAATGGGCCTCAGAAAGCATCGTAATGACAAAGGGGCAATTGAGTTGTCCGATTAGGGGGTTCTTAGCAATAAACGGGAGACACGGGGGATACGCTCTCGTGTAAAGGGGTGTCGAAAAAAAAGGTCTGTGGTATTGCGTGAATAACGACGCAAAACAAAGATCATAGTGATTCGAAACCGCAAAAAGAATCTTACGCGTGGACGAGGAAAGGGCCGACTCGGACTTATACTAGCCCGCAAGCAAATTATCTAAATTTTAATGCTGGGTGCTCGGATAGCAAAAATGTATTATATGTGCGTGTGAATAGCCTGTGCGCCTGCAGCATCTGTGAATGGTGGCTATCTATAAACCGGGCGACAAGAAGGTCGTTAAACGCTGTCTCAGGAGGACCACTAAAACTGAAAAGAGAGCAAGCCGTGTGCAAACATGACGGTAGGGCGTGGAAGCAAGGAGAGGGGGACAAGGACCGAATGGCCTGTACCAACAATTATCCAGTTACTGTGCGTGCCCCAACGACTGAGGGTAGAGCCGACAAAAACTTACACAGTAAATCTCCAAAAACACCTCACGGATACAACATATGATTTCCAACAATCCAAATGGCACAAACTAGAAGTCCCCTTAATAGAACATGTCCCAATAGCAACAACAGCCAGGGTGCTAGCAGGTGATAACCTTGAGCGCCGCAGCGAAACAAGAGGACGGATCGGTAACCTTGCCTGCGCAAATGCGATTCCATGTCGAACGTAGATCACAGGTAAGCACACAAAAGGGCTCACTCTGGACCGAGAGAAAACCGGATAGCGCGAATAGAAAAACCGTCCAATGGAAAAGGAAAGATGGTATAGCACCAATACCATAAAGGGTACTTCTCTCATCGTTATAAAATACCCCCAAGTGGATAACGGAAGGAATAAGCGCTATCACATGACGGACACATAGTGGGCGTGCTGCGTTCTCGGCTGATTACTACAGTTAATAGTCTGCAGTGTGTTCAGAAGCCGTAGTGAACTACAGCGTTGAACGACCAAAAGTGTAGGCCACGGGACAACAGGTCAGAAGCCAATCATACTACTGGAACAAACGACCAAAACTCGGAGCTATCATTGATACTCCAAAAAGGCGGGACATACCGCGGCGTGACACGAGTGACGGCGCGTCATTACGATTTATTGCTTAAGAGATTAGATCGGCGACGCTGAAGAACTTTACGCCAGGCTTGGGTCTCGAGGGGGCCACGGATCGGGAAAAGAGAACTTCCTTACGAAGCGTGCCGGATGACTCCCGTGGGGGAGGCGGGCGGAAAACGTTCACGGGGTGGGGAAAAAAAAGCCTTACAAGTCGTCAGGGTGGGCGATGTGGCAGGAGGGGGTTGAGTTCGTCAGGTGAAAATCATACAAACCGAAAAGAGATGCTATCAGGGTGGGGGGTCGGCGATCTGGTTTGTCCTCGAGCGGGGAAAATAAGACAGTCAGATCTGATCAGTGGATTTATCTGCGGAGGTGAGGTTAAGCGGTTGGGGGCCAAGTCTCTGAAAACGAAGATGGGTCTGGTTCGAGGAGGGCTCGAAAAGGGAAAAAGGAAATAGCTGTGAGAAGATGAGGAAAGACTAAGTACAGAAAAAGACAGAGAGGATATAGCGAACATGTCGTACAGCATAGCACTACCTGCTGGGATTGGGTGCGCTATGCGTGTGAGGATAGCAGGATAGAGGGGTAAAAAATGTGTAGAAGTAGATTTCGGACAGCGAAACCCGGTCAGTGTGGAGTATGATAACGTTAGGCGAACTCCGTCAGGGCTTCTAAGCACACAATATACGGTAGGGGGTGGGAAATGAACTCTTTGTCGGACATGGAATGAAGACTAGGGGAGAGGGCATAGGAAAAAAAAAGACAAAATAAGAGGGGCCATAAGGGAGGCACGGGAGGGTGCGAATACGGAGGGGACCTCGGGTGGGACATTTCGCGGAAATTGGGGGGCCATGAGAAAGCAAGGTACGGGGGGGGGCGCGACTATGAATTCTTGCGGAACTGTGCTTATTCTTGTCTCGCGCTTGGAGGGAATCACTATTTTCGGAAACGGGTAGGATGCACTGCAAAGAACATTGAAACATGTCAGCAGGGGAAAGGGGGGCCGCGAAACTTTTCACGGTCAGGAGGGACTGGGCCAAAATCGTCGCTTGTTCTGGAAAATGCGGGGGTCCGATTTTAAAAACTTATTGTTCTGGAATGAAGCGTCCGTGGGGAGGATTATTCTGGCAGTGACTAGAGGTGGAGTAATAAGGTTAGATGAGAGATATGGGACGTGAGAAAAACCTCGTGCTGACTCGCTTGTATGAGTTAGGTAGGGTGCTTCTACGATAAACTTTAAGGTAAGAGGGTAGATCTGGGAATCGAAATAACTTGACGCCACGTGGACTTTCACTTGACTGGAAAAATGGAGGTAAGGTAGGTGGGGAAGGAGTCTTGTCGGAGGTTTAACGGAAACCAAGCAAAGTGGCCAAAGAAAAGAGCAGCAGCCTGTCACTTAGTTAGGGGCGGGGATACCAAACGATATTGCCGGATCGCGCGAGCAAGAAAATGGGCAAAGTAGAGGCTCACGGAGTCGCCTGAGTAGAAAAATGGGAAAAAACTGGTAACGCGGTCGAATCGGGGGCTCGGGAGAAATCCCACGCGAGGGGGGGAATCGTGGCAAAACTCGCTCCGCCCTGCTGCGTTAGGCGGTGGGTTTATACTAGGAGAAGAGTGGGTGGATAAAGCTTGAGGCCTACGGGCAGTAGTGCGGAGATCGAAAAAACAAAATCTGGGTCGGGTTGTAGGGTAAAAACTTAAAAAAAAAGGATAGTCTTGCTATCAAAAAGGGAAACTCTATCGCGGGCGTACGGTATGGAGCATCCTTCAGAGGAAGATATCTGAAAAACATGATTTCCTCCGAGATTTTGCAAACGTGCGAGGTTAGAGAGAGACTCGGAGGGGACATCCGATTAATTGAGGAGTGGAATTCTTCTTGAAGGATTCGGATGGTGAGGCGCTTTGGAGGAAATGCCGGGAGTTCGTTGAAGCCTCTTCGCTGCGTCGTGCAAAAGGGGGAAGACGAATCTGTGTGAAACTAAGCGGGGGAGGCTGGATGGACTTCTCTAGAATGTCAGATGGCCTTGAGGTAGTCTTAGTAGCTAAAGGAGGGTTCTTTTCGTGGGGGCAAGCGTAAAAACCGGAGTTAAAGGAACAACTATGATCCGCCTTGGGGGGGAAGAAAGCACGGGGGGGAAACGGGTCGGGACGCTGTGCTGTGGGAAAACTGGTGAAGCAGGGACGGTACTGACTTTCTTGGGCCGCAGGGGGGCCCGTGCGGGAAAAGCGCTTAGAACGGCCGGGGGGGGAGAACGGTTTAAATCGTGAAGAAGGGGGTCGCGAGAGAGGGAACGGGGAAGCCATACAGCTAGAACAGCAGGTCTCACTTCGGGCGAACGAAACGCGAGAGGGGAAAAATTGACTCCTTACTGCCAGATCGAGCGGGGGGAAGCGTTGGTCTCTGCGCGGACGGGAATTGGTTGATGTTGGAAACGGAAAAAATTCGTAGCCGGGGGGGAAAGGCCGGGTGTAGAGATTAGTTGGGCGGGCGCTTCACTGGCGTCACCCCGGAACGGAGGGTCGAGGCCATGGCTAACAGGGAGGGAGGCGGGGGGAGAATTTAGTGTCAATGTGGTATATGAAGTATTAAAAAACACCACAAAAAGGTTTAAAGGCAGCAAAAAACAAACAACCAGATGGGGGGGGTGTGTCTCGTAAAAAAAGGGAGGGGGGAATTGGATTCGCTGGTAGGCAAAAAATAAAAGTACTCAAAAAAAAAATGGGGGTAGTACTCTGGTCGGCTCATTCTGATGCTACTCTAGCAAGGCAACATGCGTTTACACCGATGGCGCTTTGTAGGATGGCCGGAAAAATATTGTTCCCTCTGTGGGGTTACATCAGGCAGCAGGGGTGTGCTATCACCGAGGATTGTGTATGCCCTTGAAGGAAAAACAAATAGATTATTCGCGAGGGGACTTTGGCACGATCTTGGCCCGGGTGGGGGACTACAGAGACCAACCTCATGGAACATTTCCAACGGGGGAACTTCGGGGAAGGACCTGCAAGGAACGACGAGAAGTTTCAGGAGGGGACACTTCAGTATGAAGGAGTCTCTCCGTGGGGGACGGCGAACGCAAGGTAAAACTCGCCAGCCGTCGTGGGGCACCGGAAAACGAAACTCTAGAGAGTTCCTTTTGGTTGAGAAAAACGGAA
>Ga0179593_1456511_pt1 | contig 25146 bp, 24 predicted proteins | sample CZODoug2_1_08_16_FD_185931 | JGI IMG/M metagenome (GOLD analysis project Ga0179593, IMG submission 185931) | Vadose zone soil fungal communities from Angelo Coast Range Reserve, California, USA - CZODoug2_1_08_16fungal (PacBio error correction) | ecosystem: Environmental > Terrestrial > Soil >...
GAAGAAGAAAAAAACCGTAAGCGCGTCTCGAGTATGCATACTCGCCATGGTAGAGAAAAAAGGGCGAAAAAACATGGCGCGGTCATTTATTCCCTTACTTAATGTCTAGGAGAGGCCAGGGTCACAGGCAAAGGGTGAATCAGCAGCCGCTACTTTCGTCTGCATGAGAGACAGGAGCTAAAATCAAGGAAAAATCGAATAGCTATTCAGATGCCGGGGTCGAACAAAAGACGGTATGAAGAAGAAAAGGGTTTGTCAATGCGGGATTTCTTCAAAAGAAAAGAAGCCTGAAGTCGCTGGAAAGTTGGGCGGAGCCAAGTTATGAGCCCGTGGTCAAACTAAGAATTCTCCGTGATGCTCGGACTCAGATGGCGATTACACCGGACCGTCGTAGAAGGGAAGGACGAGGGCGCATAAGCCCCCGAGGGAGATAATAAAGACCGGTCGCCGGTGGGGCGGAGTGCATTGGTGGTGATTGAAAAGAGGTTCCAAAAATTGAAAGTCTGGGGGAAAGAGATAGTGGTAATAATTCGGCTCGGGTGAGCCGGAGAAGACCGAAACCGTTAGGCAAGCACCGAATCACCAATAATGGGCTGATAAAAAGGAAGGAGCAGATTTTATGCTCAACTCGCATGATCGACAGACGATCGTAAGAGGATAACGGTTCGCTTCCTCGGATTAACAAACTCGGTAAAGAAGCCTGACCGGCTGCCGGTGTGGGCCGCGGCCGACTGGGGGGTGGAAAGGCAGCAAAAGGTGCGCGTTGTAGAACCGCTGCAACAAAGGGGAAAGGAAAACCTGGGGGGAGTGGGCTTTCTCGTTCTAGTTTGAAGAAAGTGGGAAAGATCCGCTCGCCAGGCCAAAACAGTGAAGGGCACAGGAAGGAAGGTTCATCTCCAATAAGAAGTCATAGGTTTAAAAGGGAGTCACAAGCTTCTCTTCGGAACTTTGGGTGTAAAAGGGACGTCGTGCTCACCTCACCAGCAAAAGGGAACTGGGAATGGGGGGGAAAGGGTAGGGAAGGTGTCGATATAAACCTAGCACAAGGGAATGTAGGGAAAGGAAGTACTTATAAAAACCATTTACCGTTCCTAGTATGCCATCAAGGACGTGGTGGACGACTTCATCCCATCGTTAGTTTTGGGAACCAGCAAAAAAAAGGGCGATAAAGAACAGAAAGCCTAAAACTGACGTGGTATGGTACGTGCCCTCAGGTGGAAAAGATCTATAAAATCTGGAAAAGTCGTTCCGTGGCTGGGGAAAAAGAGAAAGGAAGTTCGGAGATGACGTATGATTGTAAAAGAAAGAATGGCCAATTATCAGGGGGGAAGAAGGTGGACCTGTGAAGTTTGAAACGGGGGGAAAGCGCGTCGTTGGGGTTTTGCAGTGATCACCCGCCGCCGAAGAAACGTGAAATAGTCCGAGAATCCTCAGGTTGAACCAGGATTGAGCCGTCGTCTGACAAAAGGATTCGGGCAGGGAGGGGGGGTGGCAAGGGTTGCAGCAGATACTCAGGGCAACTGTGGCGGGACCAGTAGGAACGGCAAGCCAAGGACTCTGCTGCATCCTAGGTCTAAGGAGTGACAAGGAATAAAAGCCAAGAACACAAAAGCGCGAGGCAGCGCTTGTTCAGGCACGAATTGGGAGGGAACTTGAAAAAGCGAGATTGTGGGCAGCGGGCAACAGCCCTTTCGTCACCTTAACCCGGGCTAGGTGGGGGGGACGACGGGCGAGTTGGCGGGACAAGACGCATGCGGACGAACAGGAAAAAAGCCGGGATTGGCCGCCGCAGGTCTAGGGGCTTTTTTGACTCTAAGTGAAGCCAAAGTCGCAATCAGGGATTCGGAGGTGGGTTTAGGGGGGCCGGAATTCTGGGAATTAAAAATGAAAGGACGAAAAGGAGCCCGATGATAAAGCGTCATAGTCAATTAATTCGTACGGAGGGTGTCACCGACGGACGCAAAACCGCCGCCTGCCAAAAGAAGAACAAACAGAGATAAGGGAAACGGGGAACTCTTTCATGGCTGGGAGGAAGCAAGAAGGGCTGTGTGACAGTTGCGCCGTCCGCAGGCGTGTAAATTCACAAATCATAGGCACGAAGAAGCGATAAAAGCAGTTGCCTGGCCATAGAAGGAGAAAAACCCGGAGGAGGAGGGAAGGCTCAGGGGAAAAGGCAACCTGGGAGGGGGAGACAGGGAGTTGCCGATGAAAAAAAAGTTTTTAATGAGGACGAGAAAAAAAGCGGGCCCACGGCCGTGACAATGAAAGTTATAGAGAAGGGGATGGTAACTCGGTTACCTAGGGACAGTTTGGGTTGCGTCAACCTGTCGGGGTACACATCATCAGAAATAGACGCGAGATGCGCGCTGAAGGACGACAAGGTCGCGTGTGCTCTGCTTGGAGGGACAAGATAGAAAACGCGAGAATTACGCATTGCCAAAAAGGGGAAAAAGAAACGCGGGACGGCACACAGGAAGAGAACTGCGGCGAAATCAGAAGGTGTCCTGTTTCGGACACATAGGGGGGTACTCGAAACAGACACACGCTATTTCAACGAAGACAAGCAAAAAAAAGGGGGGGGCTGGGGCGAAAAAAACTCGATCAATTTCAAGAAGAGGAAGAAAGACACCTAACAGCTACAATAGCCGAAGGAAGATGACGGACGTCGTTAAATTGGGAGTGAAGGGGGGTTACTGCAAGCCGGAACGAAAGAGGGTGCGAGACGGTGATTGGATGACCCAACCTGGGAGGAGGAAACTCAGGAGAAAGATACTGTCTGGCACCGTCTGCCAACCACTCAAACCGGGTTAAACAAGGAAAGTTTCAACAAAATGAAGGAGAGCGATCGCGGCTAATTTACCTGATCACGTCTTCAGTGTGCTGCAGAGGAACTAAAATCCAAGAAGATACACCAGGATGTAATTTCAGAGAGGGAAAAACTCAAGATCCGACGAATGCAATCGGAAAAAAAAAAAAGATGTGGGAAGAGGGGACGAACGCGGCGTGATGCACTCTAAAATGACCTGAAACTGTGGAGGGGAAATCTCTCAGAGACAAAGAGGGGAGGAGCGCCGGTACCAAAAATATCAGGTGCGTCGAGGGAGTACCGGGCATGGTGGGTGGCGATCCGAACGAGGATTTCGCGGCAGAATATTGATTGCCACCTGCGGAAAATCCAGCGGCCCGATCTCACCACAGGTTTTATAAGAACTGGGGAGGAACACATTTACCGCCGTCCCTTTCTTGAGAGGATATCAGGCGATAACGTTTTGGCGGGAAGAGGAAGGCAGGCCGATTGCTTCCCACACCATTGGCGCAGGTGCACAGAATTCAGGAACAGTGTAACCGACGATGTGATGGCCGTAAAGGATACTGATTCCCCGCCTAGGCGGTGATTCAACAGCGAAGTTGAAAAAAAAAAAAACGGCAGTCACTTCTCAACTGAAAGCAGACAAAAAGAGGAACAGGTCCGCCTTGAGTCAAGAGCGGGAAACACGGGCGCACCCGAAATAAACTTACCCGGAAGCTACAGAGAAAAATCACCACGCCGCGGGGCACAGGTCTACTATTAGACGAAAGAGTTCGGGACCGCGCAGGAGAACAGCGGAACGATTTGAAATAAATTCTGGTCAAGACGGAAGGGAGGGGGGAGGGCGGGGCTTGGTAGAAAAAGGGTTGGCGCAGAGTCCGTAATTAATATTTACAAAACCTGCCTCTCTAAAGGGTAAAGAGTAGACACGGGAGTTGGAATCAACCATAGCTACGCAATTCTATTAGGGCATCTTAGTATGAATAATAGGCGTTTATAATCTCACTAGCGCCGGTCAGAAGGAAAATTAAAAAAATGCCCTTGATGTGGAGACGGAGTCGAATCCGCAGGGAAGAATTGACTTCTGTTATCATACTGGAGGCGAAGGAAAAACGGGGAGAAATTCACCGGATCGGTGCGATAGGGATGAGAATATTCCAAATAGTAAGAGGGGGTTAGGTCAAATCAGGGATGGTTAAAAAAGCGGCATCGGTCAGTCCAAGAGAGATTTAAAAATGAGCACGCATGTCAGAGCGACCGCGCGCTTTAACAGTAGGAGAGGATGGCAAAAATCAGGCTGTAAATGTTCAGGCGCTTACTCCGTCAGGGCAGGGGGAGGGGGGAAAGGATAATGGGGGGGAGCGCGAAAAAGGGCAGTTCATCATAGAGCCGTCCGATCCGAGGAGAGAAGGAAAAGAAAGAGCGAGAGATCTCAAACAACCCACGGGAGAAAAAGAGATATGATCTCTCAAAGTCAGGGAGTCCAAGAGAAGCGACTCGACAATTGGGAGAGACCCAAGCAGGGAGAGACAATCACCATGAAGGCCTGAAAGGCAACGTACGTTCTGAAAGGTAATCCACCAAGGGGGAAGGCCTGGTTTTGCCATCAGCCTCAATGTCTGTAAATCTGGTCGGAGAGTATTACTTAGAGGGATAGGCGACGACTCATCAAGACCCTAGTCGTGCATGATGCACAAAAGCGGGACCTAAATTACGGTAAACATGAGTTCAAATCAACCAGATCTCCGAGCCGATTGCCGCCGTGGGTTGAAGACGCTAGAAGTTATAGAAACGTGTCAAATAATTCTCAGAATGAAGGATAGCTTCTTGAACAAAGGGGGGGGGGGGAAGGGGTCCCGGTCAGGGGCTCGACTGGAGGAGGGGATACAAAAACGCAGGATTCGACGAAGATGAACGAAGATCGAACCAGGGTTCCTTGCCCATAAACGGAGAAGGGAAGAAAGAAGGGGCGAGAGCGACGTGCTGTTGGGGGACTCTGCATTACCTCGTGCTACGAAAAAAGGGAATAATCCGCACAAGGCGGATGAAAAAAAAGAGGAGGAGAGAAGTTAGCGCAAAAAGACAAGGGGGAGGTGAGGAGGGTCGAAGCGGATAAACGAACTTTCCAGCTCAGATTTTCAGGAAGAAGCATGAAAGGCCAGCGGCATCAAACCGTGAGTGGGGAAAGCAAGCTCTTCGAAGGGCGCTTCTCCTGGTAAGGCTGGTAGAAACGCACTTCAATGCGTAACCACGCATGGGGGGGCCCCTTAGCGGTAAAGGGGGTTTAAAGGGAAGCAGTCGGCAAATGCGCGCCCCCAAAGTTCAAGACCATGCCACGGAAAGGCAGGGGAATCCGCTTCTTAACGGGACGGATCGAGAAGGAAAAATAAGGGTATCACGAATCAAGTATGGAGAAACTTGGTGTCTCACGCGTCCTTAAAGAGGGTCTCGCAAAAAGGAACTGCAAATGGATCTATATGACTCCTCAAGAAAGGGACAGGTCGTGTCAGGGGGGGGGTCCATTCCGGTATAAAAAAAAAGGGAACGGGGACGAGATAGGGCCACGCATTGATTCGAGGTCGCTTTGTCCCGAGAGTGCCCGACATCAGGGTCGAGGGAACAGCCAAACATAAGGGAGAGAACAACACGAAGGAAGTTTTGATGGTAAGGGGAAGGTGCCACAGAACCCCTCAAATCAGGAGAAAGTATGTTCTATGGAAGAAAAAGGGGGGCGGAGCTTGTCCAGCGTTTCATCCAGGGGGGATGAAACGTCTGTGACAGCTTGACAGAAACCCTAATAATCTCTTGCCATCAAAGGAGGCGGTGCGGGGTGGGGAGTAGGGGCAGTTCGGAGAGCTCACCCTGGCGTCAGAAACGTAATTGAAAAGAGGGGAAGAAGAGGAAAAAGAAATGGTGTTGACCAGAAACCTAATGGGAAAAGCCCTTCTTCTTACACCGTATCTACACGCGTTTTTTGGGGCAAGGGGCCGCAGAGAGAAGGCTCACAAGACCAGCAGACGGGGGGAGCGGCCATGGAAAAGAACCAAGGCTCCTGGCGATAAGGAGGGAGTAAGAGAAAAAAAAAGCCCTCCCCGACCATGGGGGAAAATACGCATAACTAGCGAGGGGTCGTTTTCGGGATAAAGGTGACGGCCGAGCTGGGGGAAGCGGCCAAAACCCTCCCCAGGCCTTTTTACGGTGTAACGCGGCGGATTTCAAGAGCGAGGAATGCTTGAACGAACCAGACACCGAAGGGTAGTTTCGGTGAACTTGGGGGGTTGGTGCAGAACAAGCTCTTAACACGCCAAAGGGTAGGAAAACGACTTAGGGAAAAAAACGCTTGCTAATTATGGAGGAAGAGAGCCAGTGCGCGCGAACGGGGGCGACGTAGAGCGCAAACGATCTTCGTCCTCTTCTTATACGGTACGCGAGGTCCAAGGGAAGGGCAAAACCCCTGCCGAAGGGAAGAGAGAAAGGCAAACCAAAAGCGGAATTTCCAAAGAGGGGGGATTCGAAAGCCGGCTGGGGTGCACATGTAGCCGCCCTCAACTTAAAAAAGCGAGAGGCTAAACAAAATGAAAATTCTTAAAGCGGGCAAAGGTGGGACCTTGGACCGATCTAGGTCAAATCTCAACACAATGAAGGGAAAAAGGATATATCGATAAAAGGGGGCCTTGCGAAGAGGGGGAAAGGAATTTTTCCTATGACAATGAGTTGGGTGATATCGACGTGTGGAATCTACCTGAAAACAGCAGGCGGGGAACAAGCATTAATCAGAGGTGCGTGCCGAGACCAGCCGGCACGGAGGGGTTGGGGGACTTGGTCGGTGAAGTCGGTCATATAAAGGAAACAGATCGCTAGAGAGCCGCTCTACTCGACACCGTAAGAAAGCCTGGGCACAGGAGGAAAGAGCCCCGAAAAAATCACAGACTTTACAGGGAAGAAGCTGCAAAGCACAATAGCCAGGGGAGAAAACTGCGGCCAAATGAGGGGGGGGGGGGGAACCTGGGGGGGGGAGCAAGCAGCCGGCTCACCATCGCCTCACAAACACCGATCGACCAGAAAAAGGGGCGGCCGAGTCCACTCAGAAGAGGGGCAATCCACATAGAGCCGACCGCGACAAACCAGCGCTCAGAAGACCAGGAATTCCATGAAGGATACACCATGGAGGGGGGAGGGGATTTGTTGACGATGGCGAACCGTCCTCGGGGGGGGAACAATAGAGCCGGGTACGAATTGGCCGCCAACGAGGGCTGCGTCGACCGGAGATCTATCAAGAAACCGTACAAGGGGGAAAGAAGTTTGGGAAGCGCCGGGCGCTCAGAGTTCTTTCACAAAAAAATGGGGGGGGGGGGGGGGGGGGGGGGGGGGGGGGGGGGGGGGGGGGTGGGGGGAAGAAAAACAAAAGGAGAAAGATCAGACGCTACTATCACAAGTAGGGGCCAAAAAAAAAAAAGAAACTTCAAGACAAAGGGTGTGGGGTGGGGGGAAAAAAGAATCGACCTACGAAAGTGAAGATATCCCCAGACTGTGTGAAAGGCGAGAAAATCTCGGGGGTGGACAAAAGGGCAGATGCGGAAAGGTAACACGGTTAAAATCATAGCCAGAGGAGATAGGATTGCAATGCTCCAAACGACCGCTGAAAGAAAACTGAATTTCAGAGAGAGGGAGAGGGGAGAAGAGTGCTAGAGAGGCCGGAAAGACCCACAGGCATTCTTTTTCGGAGTTTCAGCCGGGGGGGGGAAATGGAAAATGAAGAGGGGGGAGGACTAGATGGGGAGTGTGCTAGAAAAGGGGAAACTGATAGGACCGGAAAAGGGTGGTTAGAAGGACTTTACAACCATTTACTCCTATTTTTTAAGGCGACACCATCAGATCCATGGAAAGTTAAGGACGGCTTGTGATTTTACTGAGAAGTCATTCAGGGGGAAGACCCACCGGAGGCCTAACGTCATCACTTTTGATCAACGAACGACGTCCTCGTAAAAGTCGCAGACCAAAGGAAGGAATACTGGAGGAAAAAAAGGAGGACGGGGAAGGACGTGTAAATTGATCGACCTATAAAAGAGGCACGTTCTTATTAGAAAAAAACGCGAAAACGAAACCAATCAAAAAGCTTCAGGAAGCTAAGGGGAAGAGGAACACCTAAGAAACGGCCAAACAGGGGGCAACGGAAAAGAGTCATTCTTAACGAACCCTAAAAGCAAGCGGGCAACGGTCAGGCGGAGAGTGTGGGAAAACTGGTGTCACCAGCGCAATCCGATATGAAAGAAACATGAGAAAAGGGAATACTTCTTACATGTTCTTCAGCTAACGTCGAATGAGATACGGGGGCGTTGCTTATCCCGCCGGAGGTGAGCATAGCACAGCAGGGGAAATACAGACGGACCCACCAGAACGTCGATATCACAAGGGTCTTCGCACAATCAGGGGGGGGGAAAATAAAAGATCGAGCGGCCACTAGAGGTCGATCTTCTTCGCTTACAAAACTCTTGGCCTCACGGAAGAGCCGAACGGTTGACAGAAAAAGGGTGAGGGGGAAGCTGACGAAGCGCGGTCGACGGCACTTTAATCGATCAATTATTACCATATAACGAGGAGGAAAGCAAAATCTCAATCAGCAAGTCCGCGGTGGAGGGAGAAGAAAAAGATGACTAACAACTGGTAAAATTTGGGGAACAGCGGCATCGACGGGAAGGAGACCTGACGTCGTAGGGTTCACCCCGTCACAGAAAGACGCGAGTAAAAGGTAAAAAGGCGCTTGGCAACACGAGCGTGGTATTTTCCGAGAAAAAAGGCCGGCTCAAGGGAGGGGAACGCTTCCTAGGGTAAAAGGTGGACCCTGGGAGGGCGTCACTCTAACCATGGATTAGGGGCACTAAAAGCTCAACTCCCATCTAGAGAAAAAACCACAACAACGGATGGGAAGGAGAGGGATTCGCCGTTGAAGATCGAAGATTAAAAGATCGCCTTTATCAAGACAGAAATCTCAAGAGGACGGGCTTAAGATGACGTGAACTCGAGAACAATTTGAAAAGAAACGCGATTTGTAGAAAAAAAGGGGTCTCAGATCGGGTAGCTCTTATGAAAGACAGGTCTAGAAGAGAAACGATCAGAGGGAACTATTCGATGCAGATGACCAACAGCAGTTTACCCGACCTTTACCCTTGCTCACGAGTTCAAACTATCAAAAAGGTATGAAGTCGCTTGCCGCAGGACCGGAGCCGCTGAGGATTTATAGAGCCCGTGTCAAGGGAGAAACTGGTAGAAACCGGCTAAGGAGAATTACAACGGGACAGGGTTTAGTCAGGCTGAAGGCAAAAGGATAACGAGTTGTCGACGAAAAAGGAGAAGATCAGAAAAAACGAGCGAGGGGGGATTTCCAGGAGGCCGGAACGCCGATAATTTCTATGGGCGGCTGAAAAAAAAAAGTACGCTCGGGCTTCTTCGAAAAAAACCCCACCAAAAATGGCTACAGCACCGGGCCCCGAAAAATTACGAGAATTGAAGAAGAAATGGAGACAGGAATTTGTAATCAAGGTTTAAGTGTTGGGCGGGCCGGGGGAGATCCTAAGTGGGGAAGCTTCCAGCTAACGATTACATAACCGGGAAAGAAAAGCGGACACAACTGGGGGGAGGGGAAGAAGGCGCTTGAGGACTTTTCCTTGAGTAAATTGGCGAGGAATTGGTCTAAGCGCGCAGAATGTGCCTGACGGGGCTTTGGAAGGACGGCTTAATTGGAAGGGAAGGAGGAAAAACCACGCAATCTCAAAATGGGGAAGAAGTCGTGCCCCAAGGATCATCCATTCGGGAACAATAAGGAGAAACTGCGAAGTCAGCGGGTTTTAACTGAGAAAAGACGGACAGGGTGATGACTGAGACTTTTTTCCTGAAGAAAGGACGTCGAAGCGCACAACACCAGCATGGGATTCCGAACGTGCAGATCAGAAAGAAGCAGAAGAAGGAAAAAGCCCGGGCCGCGGTCAATTGGTACCCCGTTGCGAAAGATGAAAAGCTATTGGACGTCGGCAGCGTGGAAATCGATCTTAACGGCCATCGACGAAAAAACGTGGGGAAACGCCACAAGGAAAAGCGAAGAAAAAATGCATGCCGGGGGCGTTCTTTACACAAAAGCTTGGAATGAAAGCGCAAGAAAAAGAGCTGGTAAAACTGGCATGGGAGGAAGGCATAAAACACCAGAGTTCGTCTGAGATAGAGCTTGGGGGACATCAGGAGGTGCCATCTCTGGACGGGGGGGAAAAAGGAAAAGTCCTTGGGAGCGAGCACCGAGGACGTAGGGGGGTAGACATGGGGGATCTGTTGGAAGAAGATCACCATGAGAAGGAGGGGGAGGAAGGTGAATAGGATGAGACTTTAAAAAAAAAAAGGCGCGCAGTCTCGGACCAGTAGCAGCGCGTGGTTTTGAAGCTTTTTGAAAATAGAGGCCGAAAGGAAATCGTGGGGGCCTGAGGAAATTCTTCCACAGCCACGTCTCTCCATGGAGGGGCCAGGCGGAAGGCACCAGAGAAACAAGCCCTCAAAAACGACCTTTGTTAAAAGGGCAAACTTCGATCAGGAGAGGGGGGACAGCGTTACGACTATTTTAAGTGGGGGGGGGGAAAGAATGGCCCCAGCCAGCACGGTGGCTACGTTGAACAAAGTTGGGGGGGTGTGATGGAGGAAGGAGGGGCCAGAGCACTGCGGTGCGAAAGAGTATGTAGTGAGGCTGATAAGGAGGGTGTGCGCCAGTGCTCAGGGGGGAAGGGCAGAAAAAAGGGGGTGTCGGCAAATATTAATTGACTACGGCTGGGCGGGAAGATATTCTTGTCGGGGAATTAAACCGAGAAACAGATCAAAACGACGACGGTGTCTACGTAATCGAAGGGATCGAAGGGGGAGGCATAAGGGATATAGAAGGACCTTCATTGGGGGGGAAAAAAAAAAAAATGGGAACGCCAGAGGGGAGAAGAGGCACCAATCGCGATAATTGTCAGTTCAAAAAAGGGGGAAGCCCGCAGAGGGGGGGGGGGGGGCCCAGGTAGACCGGAGAAAGGCGGGTCAGGAGCAAAAAGGCTGGCGGCAAAATGCAGTTTAGGAAAAGGGGGGAATGGGGGGGGGGCAAGGGGAAGATCCTCAACAACATGTATGGATGAAATAGAGAGAAAGTAGGGATAGTCCACACGACAAGGCACCTTTGGCAAGAGTGAAGTAAAATTTTGATGACACTCGGGCTAGGGGGGATTCTACCGGAATTAGCGACTACACACACGGAGTAGAGAAGAAAGAAGGAAGGGGGGACATGAAAATTATCGTGTGTTTCAGCTACGCGGGAGGGAAGGGGGGCGTCACATTATTACCCTCCGTATAAAATTAAAAAGGGAAATACTAGAGGGAAACCTCAGTCCCACCGTCGTCCGAGAAGGGGGAGAGGGGACGTTGGGGGGACTTCTACCATATCCCCAAAAACCTAAATGGACTCTTTAGGGCGACGACCCGGTTAAGGGAAAGCACAACCGGAAAAAAAAAAAACAGCCGTCTCGTAAAGGCTCTCACCAGGACTTTTTGGTGAAGGGGTCGTCAAGCCATTCTCAAGCGCTCCACCAGAAACAACAAAGATGGGGACTACTAAAGAGGGTGAGGGAACTTGTGAAAAAAGATCGGGAGTAAAACCATAGCGACTACCTCAGCTCTAAAATAGGAAAGGAGGAAGGAAATGTTCGGGGAGCGTGGGGGAAGATGGGTCAAAGCCGACCCGGCTGGCAAAAAAAGGTAACGGGGGATGGAAGGGGGTAAGTGGCCCCCACACTACGTTCAGAGGGGGAAGGAAAAACACCAACAACCCCGGTGAGCAAAACGTTGGTGAAAGACGAAGCACAGAGGGGATGTCACCAAAATAGGTAAGAGAGAGACGAGGACGATTCACGGTCGGCTGGCTACTCGACATGACGAAAAAGATAACCCGCAAACCAACGCGGTGAGGTCGAGTCAAAAGATTCTTCGGTGACCACCGCAATATTCCGCAGAAGTTCAAACAAAAGAAGGGAATAGGAAAAGGGTAAGCGGAGTGCTGCTCTAAGGACACATAAGCTGGTTCGGGCCTAATACGTAGAGAAACTCGGGGCTATCGGGTAGAGGTACAAAAAAAAAAAAGGTGAGAATGGGGAGGAAAGCGGTGAGAGGGCCTGGCATGGTGTGGGGGGCTTAGGTGTTTAGGAAGGGGGGGGTAAAAAACGGGAATAGGGGGAAAAAAGCGGCAACTATATAGACCGTAAAGGTTTTACCTGGGGGGGAGGGGACAAAATGGCTAAAAAAAGGGAGGGGTCCTAGGATTAGGACACACTCAGAAACTGGAAGTTCCGGGGACGTTTAGAACGGATGCGAGTGCGTCCCAAAAAGGGGTTTAAAAAGAAAGAGGGCGGGTCCTCCCCCCGCCAACTGGCTGGGAAGCAAGGGTCCGTCACGGAATATGCCCCTACTTCGTCATAATTCATTTACGCGGAGAGAGAGGGGACTACTGGCGTCCTGAGTAAAATAGAACGAGGAACGCTAAAAAAAACAAAGAAAGCTTGAGGACTCTGGGAAGAAAAAAAAGACGAACTTCCGATCTCAGCCTACATGAGTACAACCTGAGCGACGCGCGGTCCATATTCGTAAAGTTTATGGCAGCATGCGCACAAGGAGAGGGGGGGAGAAAATAGGGGGGACATTGAGGAAAAGGGATGTGAAAAAACTTTCCTGTTCTAAAGCCGAGGAGAGGCAGGAAGTTGTCAAAAAGGGGGCGGAGGACAACGGGGAGGAGCGGACCCACCAAGAGGAGCCTCGGGAGGAAGGACAAAAACCTTAGGGGGAAATCCCCATAGAAACGTTGAATCTCATGTTCTATAGACAGAGGGAGGGTAAGGCGATACTCTACAGGTAAGGAACATTCAGGAAAGGGTGACTGGGAGAAAAGGGGGGAAGGGACGTATCCTGAGAGGGGGAATGGAAAAAAACGGATCGAGAAAGTCGAGTAAAATCCACTAAGCTCTGGGATCTGTGAGTAGGAATAACCGAGGGGGAAAGACAAGAAGGAAACTGGAATGGTGGTCGCGGCGTAGGACAGGGGGAGCTACTAGAAAATCAGATCCCCAAATAAAGAAAGAAGGAAAGAGAGGTAAGACATTATTCGGGATGGCATAGGTTAAAGAAGACCAAGGAAGAGGGCAAGGGGAGAGTGCCGTAACGCCGGGGCTCATGGAGACGCTCTTGCGATCAGAGACCAAGAGAAAGACTTAAGAGAAAAGCGAAGGGAAGATCGAGAAGAGGAGACCAAACTTATAAACTCCTTTGGGTCTCGGAAAGAGGCCGAAGGGAGCAAGTCCATGGTTAGAAGGGACCCGGGTTACTCAACTCACCAGGGCAGTTCTTGACTTTCACTAGGAAAAAAAAGGCTTACAAAAAAGGATGGGACCGCTGAGGTTAAAAAACCAGGGATGGGGTGGGCCATCAGCCGCCCATAAATGGAGGAACTCTTAGATTAGCGGGAAAAAGAGAAGAAAACGTCATGCTTCATAGGTCGCCGCTCAAAAAACCCAGGACCCTAAGGGACCTACCTGGACCTTAAAGGTAATTTACGTCACAAGAAAAGAAAGGGGGAAAACTAAAGGGGAATCTCTGTATTGGTTGGAGCTCAGATAGAGCCCTTGGACACAAATTCATCCGATTCGTGAGACGGCTTCTTCTGAAAAAGAAGGCCGTTGATAAAGTTCAAATCCGACGTAGGGGGGGGAAGGAACTAGAAACGATTTTCAAAGATCGGGCAGGGGGGCAAAAGGGTAGTGTTATTTAAGAATCGGAGGAACAAGACAGGAAGAAGAGAACTGGGGGGAAAGGGGTGGCTGAATAAAGGTAGGGGTTAGACTGCTCCTCCGCCACAGTGGCTAAACCTCCGTGGGACGGAAGTGCGGAGAGCAAGGCCCGTCGAATATTTGTATTCAACGTTCAGAATGTGATCTGAAAGGAAGATTTAGGGAAGGCTGATACTAAAGAAAATCAATGGGGGGAAGAATCAAAAGGGGAACAGCGCGCTCGGGCTCCTCAAAGGCTGAGTGGAGACGCGCAAGAAAAAAAGGTTCAGATGGGGTTTAACAATTCAAAAATGACGAGGGGCTTGGAATAGGGACGTCGAGATGGGGGGAAATAAGGACCTAGGGGAATCGCGATAAAACCAAGTTCCATGTAATGGGAAAAGGAACCGCAAGCGTTTATCCCCAAGAAAAGAGGGGAGCGGGCGGGGGACTGTGAGCAAACCGCCTTCAGATTGGACTGACAGGAAAAAAAAGGTGGTTCAAAAATTTCAAACGAAGTACAGCCGGACCTTAAATGCAGAGATGAGTTTCGCTAAACCGGCCCTTCGGAGGACAATGGGGGAAATCGATACAACCGGAACGGGCCAGATGGCCCGCGGGGAGGGCGACATCGTTAACAAAAAGAGAGGGGGGTCGTGTCGGAAGGAAAGAGAGATTTGGAAAACCAGCTCCCACAAAAAGGGCGCGAGAAAAAAGGCCAGGACGGAAAATTCGTCGTTGTTGCGGCGCGATGAAGAGGGGAAGCGATCGATAGCTTCAAAACCACTTCCTGCAGGGCACGTAAGATATCAAAAGGGAAAGGGACGATGAGGGGGATCGTTTTCATCAAAGGATGTGTCGTCCGCTTTGAAAAGAGTCTCGTTACACATCACCGTGCGTAAGGGTCTTGGAGGAGGGGAAGGGATTAAAGGGAAATCTAGCGACTGTGGAAAAAAGAGGAATAGGAGAGAGAAACATTGTGTTAAAGAACCGTATTGGAGCCTGCGTCTTCAAAAAGAGAGCATTTTGAAAATCAGAAGAAGCGCGGCAGACCCAGGGGGATAAACAGAGGGGGGGGTCGCTCTGCCCTCAAAGATAATGCTTGCAAAAAACGAGGCCGTGGCTTAATCCCTCGGAAAAACCAAGCCCTCACCACCAGGGGGAAGGAAGAACTTCCGAGGGGGAGTCTTTCTAAGGGGTCCAGTGGGGAGGGGGATGCCCGGTGACGAGAACGGTGTTATTCCCACACTCCCGGATTTGAGAAGAGGGAACAGCGGGGTTTTGGTGTCAGGGAGGCGTCGAGAAGACTAGATGGGGGGGGGGGGGGGGGACGAACAAACAAAAACTGATTGGAGCCTAAGGAGAGAAGGCAGGGGGAAAGCCCTTGCTCTTTGCAAAAATAAAACTCAAACGAGGGAGGAGAGCGTTTGGGCGTGGGGCCGTCTTGGGACTGTCATGCAAAAAAAAAAACGAAGTTGGTAAAAGGGCGACGATCTCGCGAGAGGGGTCATTATCCTTTTTTTGACAAAAAACCCCGGGGGACAAGCCGATCGGTCAGAAAAAAGCGGCAAAAAAGAGGGGCGAAAAAAAAAAGGTGTAAAAGGGGACACCCTTCTATCTGAAATTGGTGGAACAAGGAAAAGGCAGGTACTCGGAAGGTGGGTCGAAGAAAAAAGTAGGGGGTGGGAAGAGGCAAAGCAGGAGAAAGCGCCAGTTTGAAGTCCTGACGAATCTAGAGCAACAAAAAAAGTAAGAGAGGAGGAGGAGGAAAAGCACATTCACTCTTAGAGGGTCATTGGGAAAAAAAAGGGAGGTCCTCTAAAAAAGGGGTTGTGAAGGAAATCGGGAACGGGTCATGGGGTTCAAAAAAATAACGTGCGTGACGCAAGGTAACGAGGAAACCGTGACACATAAGAAAAAATGAAGCAGGGGGCGGGGAAGCAGGAATGAGAAAAGGTCGGCGGGTTGCGGTAAAAATGTCGGTGGACACCTCGGAGTCAAAGCAGGACCTTTCCGCGCTCGAAAAGGAGACAACGTCGTCGCAAGTGGCCGGGATTGTACTTCGCAAATATCGGGGAAACCCGAAAAAGGGCAAATATACAGGGAGGCGAAACCAAAGAGTCAAGACAAAGGGGAAGGACACAACCGCCGTCACTAGAAGGAGGCGCCTAGTTTGAGGAAGAAAAAACGGGAAAGGGACAAACACACCGAAAAAAAGGCAACAAAGCGGGGAGCTGGGGAAAGCGGTCAAAAAAAGAGGGAAAGAAGGCATCCAGAAATAAAAGAGGGAGACGAAGAACCGAAGCCGTGGAAAGATGATCAAGTATGTATGGGCGCACCAAGAGAGGATGGGGGGGAAAAAAAACGGGGATATCCGGGATAACCTAGAACAACACAGGGTGAAAAAAAAAATCACTGGGCGGGAAAAACCGGGATCAAAAAGATGCGAGAATGGTTTCCGCGCGCAATCCGGGGGGAAAAAACAGGAGTCAAAGAAGAGTTCGCGAAATTCAACTTAGACGGCGGCAGTGCTATCGGAAAGAAAAATAATGTCCTGACAAAGAAAACGTAGGTTCGAAAGAAAAAAAGGAGGGCACACAGGGAATAGATGCATCCGAAGGGAAAACATCCGCGATTATACAGTCGAAAAACTCAAGGGGGAAAAAAAAACCCGGGGATCTACGGCCATGAGAACGCCTACTGTTTAGGGGGGAGGGAAAATCATAGAAAAAGGGATTCGGACGGAACCCAAAAAAGGACCACCGGTGAAGGGGGGGGTCGTCGGCTGGTTCCTCTCTGGGGGGGGAGAGGGAAATAAGAAAAGAGTATGTGGCCGATGTCCACGGAGAAGCGAAAGAACGCAATATCGGAGAAAGGAATTTTTTGAGAAACATGACAGACCGGGGAAAGGGAGGGGGGGCCAGGATAATTTTCAAAGCTGAAGGGGGGGGGGAGGTGAGCCGCAAAAACAGACCGAGTGCAGGGAACAAAATTCCCAGGAACAAGCATTGAAACCGAAGTCTACAGGGGAAATTAACGTAATAGTTTCAACGGCAGAAGTCATGAGAGCGAGGGAAGGACTTCCAATACATATAGAAAATGGAGGGAAGACCATAAGAAAGGGGAAATCCCTTAGGAGAAGAAACACTGCGAGAACACGAAGGAAAAAAGGGAAAAAAAGATCCCCAAGCTGCCTCGAAGATAGGTAAAAAAGGTGGATCGGAGATGGAATGCGCCATTCTCATATCCTCTTCAAGAGAAAAGGCCGAATTGGGGGAAAAAGTCCTTCAAATAAGGGTCAAAGAGTCATGAAAAAAGGTTCAAGTTGTTATGCATTTTGGAGGGGAAGTCACAAGGGGGGGAAGTGGAAAGGTTCCCACAAAAGCACGCGCATCTCGGCCCTCGGTTGGAGAGGGTCTGAAAACCGATTCTTGGCAAATCCAAAAAAAGAAAAGAAAAAAAAACGTCTTCGGATAGAAGGAGGTCCCGAATCATCAGAGGGTTTATTCTCTCCCCGTCTACTTCAAAGAAGGGGGGTAGGTGTAATAACCCGGGGAAGTAAACTGACAAAAGGGAAGGAAAGTTCATGCTCCTTCGAGTGGGGGGGTGGGGGGAGTCGTCAAAAGGGAGAGAGAAGTCGGGGAGATAGGGTGGAATAGGCCCGAAAAAGGGGTAAGAGGCGTTAACTTAAGGGTGGAGCGAAGAAAGAGGCCTCGGACAGGACTTCGTTTAAAGGAGAGCAACTCATTGCTAGAAGATAAACGTTGCTTAGAATTCTTGTGTAGGCACAAGAGGGGAGGTAAAATTGGAGCGCGGACTCCGTCTTCATAAGGGAGTAGTGGAAGAAAACGCCGACTCAGGGAGAAAGGGGACCTCTAGAGGCGAGTCGAAAGACAGAGAAGATGGAGAGCTCGAGAAACAACCAATATATATATATGATCAAGCGGGAGAGAGGATCGCCAGGCCGAGCGGGGGTGAGAGACTCCAAAAAAGGCGCTCTCCTCACCTAAAACAGGTTACTAAGGGGAAGGATGAAAAGGCATTGTAAAAAAAAGTTACAGACTAGGGGGGGGGGGGGGGACAGTAAAGTCATCGGGGGGAGCCTTATTAGACGGAAGGCGGAGGAAAACGAAACTGATTATGACTAGGACAACAATACGGTGACCCACCCGTGAAAAAGAGGCTTCAAATCAGGAAAATATTTCGTCATCACAGGAGGAACTACTCACCTGCCTGGGGCGGGGGGAGCGAAGTTAAAATTAAAAAGGTCAAATAAATAAATTCGACTTGATGCAGGAGAACGACCGGCGTCGCGATTCCTACCTGGGGAAGGGGGGAAAGGAAGGGATCGGGATGTAACGTCTCGGATTGGGCTCATAGGGTTAGAAGAGAAGGCACTCATCGTTGGCCAGAATGTATTGGAACAAAAGAGGAGTTAAAAAAAATGAGTTCTAGAATGTGAACTCGGAGTACGTGAGTTCTTCCACCCAGGAGACACAAGCAACGCCCCGACTGACGAACGTGCTTCCAGGGAAAGAGAGAAGGAGAAAAAGAGCAAGGGAGATGTGGTCTCCGAGAAGCGTCGGTAAGACTTGTGCGATCCAGCGATGGATAAAAGAAAAAAAGAAATTTAAATATCCAAGAAAAGGGCGGGGGGACGGCGCAGGTCAGGGGAGGGTCTCCTACTATCGGGACGGGACGTGGAGGTGGGTACGGTGAGTCTGTCGCCTCGCTTGGGAACTTCAACGGGAGAAAACGAAAAGGGCTGGAGAGTGACGCAGGGGACGATTGGGGAAAAATAAGTTACTCAGTCGTCTAGAGACCTGCCCGACTCCATGCCAAGAAGGTCAGGGGCAGACCCATTTTAAGGGCGGGACAAAGAAAAATCAACGATACTTCTGTACTTATAACCATTCGCGGGAACGAAAGGGGGTAAAATCGTTGGAATACAGACAAAGCACCAGCAGTGGGAAAAGCAAAGTGATCTGAGGGGTGAAAACCTAAAAAAAAACAAGGGAAGGGGGGGAGGGGAGTGTCAAATCGTGATAAAAAAACCCTGGACAAGGGAAAGAAGGTCCGTATTCTATCAATAATCGAGGGCGGCCGCATACCCAGCGTCGGTTTTTACAAAAGGCCCACAGACATGACCGAACCCACACACGATGCTTGGCGGGAGGGGAGGAAGCTCGAACCAACAAAAAAAGGGGGACTCGAGAGGGGGGGGATCTGCGAAAAAAAAGGATTTGTCTTCATTGACAATCAAGGGAGGGGGGGAGGAAAACTCATCCTTTTTCATCCAGGATGGGAAAAGATGTCGAAAGGAGGAGTTGGCGAAGTTACGAACAGAACCGGGGGGGGTCGTTGTGGGGTGAGAGAGGCAGGCTGGCAGGGGAACCCTGAATGTGTAGGGGGCGTAACTTGGTGAAAAAAAGAAGGTCCATGAGAAAAAGGGGGTGGAAAGAAAATATGCGGAGGCAAGGAGGTCCGAACAAGAAAGGCAAGTTTGTGCGAGCCGGTTTGGAAAAGACTGGGAAGCTTCTGGCAACAGGGGGGGGACGAGGGGAACTATGGCACTAAACCTCAGGATGGCCCACTCCTAGGAGAAGCTCAAATCATCTTAAACACGCAAACTAAAAGTACAAGGAATTCCAGGGGATGAGAGGAGGACGAGATAAGTTTTCCGGGCCGTTCTAATTCTAAAAAAGGGAAACGGGAGGGGGGAACGGGCCCCGCAGCTTGGGCCAAAGGGAGAGGTAAGAGTTGCTTTATGCAAGCAATGCGGACTAAAAAAAAACAAATCAGGACCATGGGAAGGGGGGGGTCTAAAGTCGGAAGGTTTTTCCGAAACTGGAAGGGGGGGGGGAAGTCAGAGTGGGGTCGCTCAACAGGATAAGGAAGAGCTTGGAGGGAGGGGGCCGGAAAGGAAGAAAAGAAGGAAAAACCTGGGGACACTGTTTCCGACTTCTATACGATCCGGATAAAGAAGCATAGGTTCATGAGCAGAACGAATTTGGGAATACAGGCCAAAACAAGGAGCAGAGGCAAAGAGGGAACACGGGGCGAGAGTTCCCTGGCCACGGTCCGTGCTTTGGAAGCATCTCTTTACTTTTGGGGGGGAAGGGAGGAAGAAAGAATGCTGCGGAGAAAGGAGGAGCGATGGTGGGGGAAGAAATGGCACCGTTGAAATACATTGAAAGTGGGGGGGAAGAGAGGGGGGGGGGGAGGCTCAAACAAAAACACACGGAGGGATAAGAGAGAGAGGGGCAAAGGCAACGTGCTGAAGAAGTAAAGGCAGGGACCTGAATTACCAACTCTCATTAGGAAAAGAAAAGAAGGGTTCACTTAAATCAAAGGCTGCCTGAGAAGAAAAGGAATGTTGACACTTAGAGGGCTAGTGGATGGGGGGGACATCTTCTTCACCCCTCGGTTCCAGGGGGGGGGAGTCACGGGGGGGACCCCTTATGTAGATACATGGGAAATACGCGGAAGGAAGACTAGGACGAACAAGAGTCGAGCATGGGTCTCTTGATGTGAAGAAGGTCGGGAAAAAAAAAAACTCGAATTCCGCTTGTCAAACCCTAGGGGTAAAAAACAGAGAATCGCACCAAGAAGAGAACATGGAGAAGAAAATCACCTGGTTCGCCAAAAAAGGAGGATGCTCGCCGCAAGGCGAAAACCCTAAAGAGGGAAAAAGAGCAAGCCGAATCTTCCCAAAGCGGCGTCAATGAATAACATCACAAAAAAGCGAAGCACGAGGAAAAGGAATTCACCGGTCTGGGGGGAGGGGGGCATTGGTTAAGAGGGGCAAAGGGACGACTCGAATGGGGCACGTATGGCCGGAAATTAGCACACAGGGCTGCGTCAAGAGAGAAGGAGGGATTCAAACAATCGCAAACCTCGCGGAGAGGGGGGAAAACTGGGACGCGGAAAAATACTTTTTTCAGGGACCACCCCACTTGGAGAAAAGAAGGAGGGGAGGGGGGAGGTTGCACGTTACAGCTACTGGTCTGGAAGGTAAATAGAAAGGGGAAAAGGGCCAGACGATCACAACACCGACAAAACCTTGCGTTCTACGTCACTATAAGGAGGGGGAAAAAATGGAATCAGGGGCAACCCTTTATTAAAAACTAAGATTACGGAGAGGAAGGGAAAGATTGCTGCATCAGACAGCGCATACTGTGGAGGGGTTCACTCTCGATCATGGAAATCGACCGGAAAGGGAAAAAGGAATCTCACGTCGGTGTCAGTCTTCTTGGAGTCAAACATTTGGGGGGGGGGGGTTGAATCAGTTTGGGGGGCGAGGCCGAAATAAAGGTATTAAAAGCCTCTAAAGATCCCGGAAAAGGGGGGGAGAAAAGTACAAAATTTACGCACCGCCTGGCAGTTTCAAGTATGGTTCGAAAGAAGAAGAACCAGTGGGTAGTGCAGGGTGGCGGGGGAAGAAAAGTCCTATTTGCACGGGAGAAGGAAGAAAAAGGGAGGTAGCATAACTCACTGGAATTCTCTGATCTAAGGGGAAGAAAACTACTGAGAAACCTGCAGTGCATGACTTTAAGGGAAGGGGAGCTCAACTAATTGAGAAAACAAAAAAAACAAAGGAAGGCAAAAACTTGAAGTTCCAGCGACCCGCAAGACAAAGGAATACGCACACGGAAAAAAGAAAAACAACCGAAAACCCGGTCCACGGCTTGGGTCTAGGTCCTCGATAGGGAAGCGAAACATGGATGCAGATCCTGCGCCCCGAGTACAAAAGGGTTGGGGAGAAGAAAAAGAGGGGGGGAAGGCCCCTACTCTGAACGGCTTATTATCTGGATCTTGTATCCCATTTTGGGAGGAGTCAGTCAAGGAAAGGGGGGGATCGTAAGGAGCGTTCCCCACGACGACGCTCGCCGAGAGGTGGAGTAGGTGGAAGGGATCTCCACTCCCCAATTCTAGGAGAAAGGGAGCGATACTCGCGTTGGTGAAATAAATAATAGACGGGTCACTATCAAAAGGAAAAGTTACCGTTGAGAATAAGCGTGGGAGAAATCATAGATAGAGGAGCAAGAGGGGGGTAGGAAGATAGAAAGGCAGGGGGGAGGGCGATTAGAGCAGGTGTGGTGCAGGGGGGAGGGGTGGGTATGTGTGTGACAGAGGGTAAAGGGGATGAAGGCAAGGAATGACGGAAGGGGTGAACTGTGTTCCTTCTTCTTCTGGGCTCGGAGAAAGGAGAGTGCTTCAGAAAAAACGGGGCAAAGGACACTTGCGAGGGAGGTGGCGGATTCCCTATGTAATCACCTTTAAGGGTCGGGAAATGGGGGGGTAGAGGAAAAGGACAGACGCCCAAATGACCTAGGTGTGAAAAAGGAAAAAGCTCCTCCTGAAAGAAAGAGGGGGAGACAAGCGCTTTAAATGACTCGTAGAAGAAAGGCTGTAAAATTGGGCAGGATAAACCATGCCTCGTAGGCTAGGTTAGGGGGAAAAAGGGGATGCAGGGGGGAGGAAGACCATTGGGCTTCTCTAGCATGAGGACTCGTGACTAGATTAGAGCCGAAAGAAAAGGGAAAAGGGAAACTCTCAAAAAATTAGAGAGAAGGGGGAGCTCTCCTTGATTAGCGGGAGTCGAGAATTCAGATTCCTTTCGGGGGACAAAGAAAAAGGCAGACTTCACCACCATTAGCCTAGAAATAGGGAAAGGAATGAAATGCAGGGTGGACCAAAGTTTAAGACTAACGATTGTGGTTACAAGAAACGCCGCATCTCTCTGATGATAATGGGAAAAAATCTGGAAGAGGAAATCAATCGCAAGACGTAAGAGGCAATATTCGTAAGCGCTGACCCAAAAAGAGGGAAACCGACCTTCGGTTCGGTTAAAATAGGAATATTGGAGGAAGACACGTTCCAGGGGGCGGGTAAGAAGATTGGAATGCAAGCGTGGGAAGGGGGATATAAGGGGGAGAGACGGAAATAGGCTGATGCCGGGAGACGGCTTCGAAAATTAAACCGGTTACTTAATCGAGAGAGGAGCCTACCGCTGTTTTTCCGAACGAAAGAAAGCTCCGAGGGAAGGGGGGGGGATCGAAGCTGAAGTCGGAGACAACGAAAATCTAGGTGACTATATTAGGGGCTGTTTTTGGGAGAGGGGGGCAGCCGAACCAAACCATGTTTCGACAAACCTTGGAAAAGGAGGTCGAGGGAAGTTCTGAATACGGACCGGGGGTTAGAAAAATCTGAAAAAAATTGATTTGACTCGGAGGGAGCGAGAAAAGGGGGTACTTCCATAACCAATACCAGCCAAAATGGAAAGCAAAAAGGGGGGGGAAACAAAAGTTCGCAGGCCGTTAGCGTTGCGAGGGGGAACTGGGGGGAAGTTGGAGACCTGTCCGACGAGGAAATTCACGGAGCCTGCTCTGGGGGAGCGTAAGATTTCTGATAGGGGAAAAGGGCGACATCCAATCATCGGATCGCAAATCCATGACGCAGTCCATCGCGCAAGGAGGAAATCCAATCGAAGGCTGCAATAGCGAGAAAAAAGGAGGAGGGTAAAGGGTCAACATTGACGATGTTGTACGTCGACCTGGGGGGGTTAGAAAGGAGGAAGACTAGGAAAAGCAAAAAAAAAGAAAGGGGAACTGAAAATGAAACGATTTGGTAGCGAGAAAGAAGAAGGAATCAAAGAAGGTTCTGCAATTGTGAAACGGAAACCCTTGGAATTACATGACGGGTGTCGAGTCAGAGGGGGTAAATCCATCCCTTCGGAAGGGAAAGAACCATAGGGAGGATGGGAAAGCGAACCACCATCCTGCAACCGACGTACTAAAAAGGAGGACGTGGGGGGGACTGGGAAGAAGACGTCTCGAGAGACAAAAAAAAGAGGCCAGGTCATTCTTAGTATAAGACACGACGGGTTAGGAGAAAAGGCCGAGGGGGGTTCATAAAGGGGGTTCACTAGAGAGGGGACAATATGGAAGGTGCAATCCGAGGAGAGGAATCTCTAACCTCCACCAGGATTGGCGAAAACTGGGCAGCTACGTTCGATAGAGCAAATGACATGAAAACTAAAGGTACCAAGAAGAGTCGGTCAATTTTGTTTAAAAAAGTATTTGAGAGAAAGGGCTGCGGGAAAAAAAAGGTTAGAAAGCGGGGGGGGGTGGCGCAGGGGGTTCACATATAGATCGTCTTAAAAAAATCCACATATCTGTTTAAATCCGCATGCGGCTCCAAAAACGCCTCAGTCGGCCAACTCTTGGGATGAAGGAAAGAGAAACAAAGGAAATCCCGACTTGGGTGTGACGAAGACTTCACAAGAAGGAGGCTTCTAGGCTGGGTTGGAGGGAGGAAAAGGGTTAGTGAAAGTAAGGGGGGAATCTGGAACCCTCCCTGCTTTTAAGAAGAGGGAAAAAAAGAGGGGGGGGTGGTTTGAGCAAGTGTCGATCCATCATCCTTTACGCACACAGGACACCATTCCTGGGAAAGGGGGGGGGGAGAAGATGTCGAGTCTGTTTGGGCCGGGGGGTAGGAGAGGGGGAGGGATCCAAAGGGGGGTTTCCGCAACAAAAAATTCTTAGCTTGTTGTAGTCGAGATCAGGGGGGGGGGAGAAAGAAAAGACTCCTGAGCGACTCAGCGTCAAAATCTCACTGTGCATATGTGGAAGGAAAAGAGGGGGGAAACGACTAGGTGTCACACCACAGTGGGTACAAAGCCCCAAGGCCAAGGAGGGGAGAAAAAAGGCAAAACTCGTCATTATAGTGGGGAACACAGGAAAAGGGGGCCTTCTGGTGAGCAGCAACGCCGGGCGGGGGCAACAGGGGGGAAACCTTCATATTTCTATACAAAAGGAGGGAGGGGGGGAAGACAAAATTGGACTGAGAAGGGGGAAAAGAAGGTTTTCCCGGGGGGGGAGAAGAGAAACAACAAAATAGAGAGAGGGTCAAGTCAAAGGAAAAATTGGAAGGCTGATCTACAGTTTCAATAAGAGAGGGGGGGGAGGAAAAGCTCGGTTCGACTGCGCTTCAAAACAAAACGGCGTGCAGAAAATTCATCAAAGGGGGAGGGAAGGGGGATGCAAGCGAGGTTGGGGAAAGGGTCTGATCTGAGGGGTAGTAAAAAAATGGAGGTTGCCCCTCGGAACTCTTCATTACCCATGCCGCGAGACGAGAGGAGAGAACTTATACACGAAATAAGCTTTCGGGGTAGTCGACAAGGAAAGAGGGGGAAAGAAAAAAAATAAGCCCTCGACCAAAACAAGAAAAGGGGGAAAAACCCGCCTTCAGGACCGGGGAGAGAAGAATGGTTTTCCTTGGGATCAAGCATGCGCGGAGGAAGAGGGGAAAGAGACAAACAACACACCAACCCCGTGAAAAGGACCTAAACCCGGAGGAGTCCCTCTGAAAAAGAAAGAAAACATAAGAAGAGAAGAAAGATAAAAACACTCGAAGAACCGACTCCGTAATCGTACTTCACAAACCGGTAATTGTCGGAGGGGGGGGGGGAGGCTTGACAACCGGCCACTAGAAGGGTCAGCACTATGA
>Ga0179593_1527602_pt1 | contig 25145 bp, 22 predicted proteins | sample CZODoug2_1_08_16_FD_185931 | JGI IMG/M metagenome (GOLD analysis project Ga0179593, IMG submission 185931) | Vadose zone soil fungal communities from Angelo Coast Range Reserve, California, USA - CZODoug2_1_08_16fungal (PacBio error correction) | ecosystem: Environmental > Terrestrial > Soil >...
GCCTCATCTTAACGGGCGGAAGTTTGAGACCCCGTCCTTCCACAGAGATCACGACCACAGCTGAGAAAAGTCATCCGCAGAGCATATCGACTGGAGGAGCATTCAGAAGGCCCGGAAAAGCACTCAGGTGTCTACCATTTCCTCAGGAGGAGGGGAGGCCTGTCTGATTTTCAAAAAACGCCTACCGGGGAGGGGATCTGTTGTAGGTTCGGGGCTCGGAAAAGCGTCCGAAGAAAAAAAAGAGTTTCGTCGAAAGACGCAGAAGGGGAAAGGGGATGTGCAGGACTTAGAAGAAGAATTCGAACAGGGGGGGGGGGTCCACTCGAAGGCCGGAGATGGAACACGCTTCGGAGCAAGGACTTCCGTGGGTGCCATCCGGGGGGGGTCTCTCAGGGAGTGGATGGGGGGGAAAGGACTATTTCTCTCAAAAACACGGGAGGAAGGTCATCCTTAAAGCTCCTGGGGGGGGGATAATTCGATCTAGGGAAAAAAACCGAAAAAAAAACTTTGGGATACTTCTTAAAGTTTTGTGCCGGGGGCGTCGCTTGCGCGAGGAAAAGGGTTCTATGAGGAAAGAGGAAAGGGCGTGAAGGGGGGGGAAGCTTCATTGAAAGGGGGGGAAGTCTCGGAAGGAAAAAAGAGCTCTTTCACTGCACCAGACAGGAGAGACCGTCGTAGCTGGGAAAAACGACTGCGCGACTTAGAGGACTCTGAAGGTCCAGAAAGCTTTTGAGTAAAAAAAAAGGGAAATTCCTGAGGCCAAGGGCGCGAAAGCTACCTACCAGATTAAAAGGGGTCTCGGCTGTCTTGATCCTCGGACCAAAAAAATAAGGACATTCCTTTCGGGAGACCGACTTCTTCCAAAAATCCTTCCTCCCATAGAAGGGCTAATAAACTAAAAAAAAAAAAAAAAAAAAAAAACCTAACTCTAAAAAGGACCCCTAGAAGAAGGGAAAAACAAACTAGAAAAAGGTCCTATACAATTTAGATCTTGAAGATAGCGGGCGTGAAAAAAAGGGGAAAGAAATTGAGGGAGGTCCTAAATTTCATCCTTTCTTGCATTTACTTTCAAGAGAAAGAGCAGCCCTCAACTGAAAAAGAGTTCATTTGGTGAAAGGAGAGAAAAAGAATACCTCTAATTATAAGGGAAACCCTCCGGGGGGAAAGCCATCTTCTTTATGAAGAAGAGAAAAACGGGAGCTAGGTGAGTTTATCCACTCCCGGGAAAGGCACCGCGTGGTCCGCGAGCTGCGCCACGACCCCGATGTTCCTCCGGAGGACAGCAGCAAACTTCCGAAGGGAGAGCTCGACCTGCTCGGGGAGAAAAAGAGCCGTCGCCGATTTTGAGCTGAAGCCCAAAAAAAGGGGAGCGCGTCCACCGAACAGGGGGACGTGTCTTAAGGAGACGGGTTTGAGGAGACTCTCCTGTGTCGGGGAGGGGAAAGCAGAATCGTTCGAGGGTGGGGGCAAGATTCGATCCTTGCCCTGAAGCAACCCACCGCTGGATCGAAAAAAGATGAGGGAGATCCAAATCCTTTTTGTCGTAGGACGTGATCTACTCGAGGAAAAGACCGCTTCTTCTTCTTAAAAAAAAAAAAAAAAAAAAAAAAAAACAGAAAAAAAAAACTAAAAAAAAAAAAAAACGAAAAAAAAAAAAAAAAAAAAAAAAGACCAAAAACAACAACCGCATCTCCCAAAAAAAACATTGCCAAAAAAAAAAACCAACCAAAAAAAAAATAACCTCAAAAAAAAAAAAAAAAAAAAAAAAGACTACCAGGAATATAGTTCTCTTCAACGTGCAGGAAGGGAAAGCACTCGGCTCGCTGTTGGGGCTGTCTTTCCTCGCGGCATAAAGAGGGAGCTGGGAGATGACCTATCGGGGAAAGAAAAAAAAGGTTTCTTCAACGAGTCCTTCTTCTATACTCCTGGCGAACATCTTTATTAAGTAAGGGCGGCAAGGAGAGAGGGGACCACTCGTAAGATAAAGCGGTCGTGGCTAAAGAAGAAATAGGAAGGGATGTGGGAAACTTCTCATGAAAAAATCATTTCTGACAAGAAGGTGGCCACTTCTACTTAAAGGATCGCCTCTGGAAAGGGACACCGGACCATTAGGAAGAGTTCGATCGAAAGATGGACCTTCAAGGGCAAACGGGAAAGGAGGGACCTTTCGCCCTGAAGAAAACACTTGCGACGTGAAAAGAAAAGAAAAAGGGTTTGGGAAATGGAGGGCCGGTCGTACAAGGGGTGTGTCCGCTCAGGTTCCCGTAGGGAGCGCTCGGTTCAGGGGAAGAGGGGACTTTAGGGAGTTGCGGAGAAGAGGCTTTTCGACGGACAGGCCTGGATGGCGCTTCGTCTCGTAAAGTCACGGAGAAGACGTGAAGAAAAAAAGGTTCGCGTCCCGGGCGAGGGGAAATCAGGGGGGGAAACCGCGTTGGTGAGGGGGGGGGGGGGGGGGGGGGGGGGGGGGGGGGGGGGGGGGGGGGGGGGGGGGGGGGGGGGGGGGGGGGGGGGGGGGGGGGGGGGGGGTGTTGGGGGGGGGTTTGTGGGGTTGGTTGTTGGGGTGGTTTTTGGGTGGGTTGTTGTTGGGGGTGGGTGGGGTTGTTTTTTGTGTGGTTGTGTTGTTGGTGGTTGGGGGGTGGGGGGGGGGGGGGGGTTTTGTGGTTGGGGTTTTTTTGGGTTGGGGTGGTTGGGGGGTCTTTCGCTTAACTGACGTCAGTCGCGAAGCGGCACTAAAGAGATCGGATCCGAGTTGAAGGGTGCCTCGTGGAAAAGAAGCTAAAACCAAATGGTAGGGCCGAAAGTGAGAAAGGCTATGTACTGTCCTCGAACGCGAAAAAGGAAGGCGCCTCAAATAAGAGAAGGGAGAGAACCACTTGGAGGAGGATAGATGCTGTTGTTGACGAGGAAGGAGAGAGCTCATCTCTAATTCGACAACAAGAGCTTTCCGTAGGAAAAGAACCCGGGGGTCTCTGAAAGAAAAGGCCCCGTCATCGCGATGCTAAAAAAAACGTGCGTGTCACGCAGTAAGAGATCCGACTCGTAGAAACAAAAGAAAAACACTTTCACTGGGGACGGGGGGGAGTGTAAAGCTCAGTACGGATTCTCTCAGAGAACATCCCGAAGAACTTCTTCTCTAAAAAGAAACGAGAAGTCTTTCGGAAGACTACGATATACAAAACCGCACCGAGGACTCGTGTCCGGAAGACGGAAACCACCTAGGAAAGGGGAACTCCAAAAAACGGAGGGGGTATTCGAAGAGGGCTCGGCCGTTAAAGGGAGGATGACCGCTGAAGTCGCTGATCGGCGGAGAAATGGAAGAGCGGCGGGAGAGGTCTCTGTTAAGGGAGGGGGGGGCGGAAGCGTGGGCTAACAGAACAGCGTTGGAAAAGCTTGTCGTCGAAAGGACAAAAAGGGAAGGGGGGAAAAGACTTATAAGGAGGGGGAGAGAGATCACTCAGGGATTCAAGGAGGTGCATCCAACGAGGAGTTTAACAGTAAGAGGGAAGATCGGGAAGCTTTGGGGAAGGGGGATGAGGGGTGTATATCTTTTCATACAGGGAAGAGATCGAAAGGGAAAGGGGCTGATCCTTAGTAGATGTTTGTATTAGACGGACAAACGCCCGGGGGGATCCTAGAGAGAGACTCCGGGGCGTGCTGTTAGAAGGGAGCTTCTTCCTTCGTCCAGTCAGAGAGAAGAGGGGAGCGTTTCGACGAGGGAATCGGGCTTCTTGCTTTTGAGGAGGAAGGGGGGCCTCAAGGGGGGGGGAAAAATCGATCGAGGACATCTTCTACCTTAGAGGATATAGGAAAACCTCTGCGACTCGAAACGGGTAGGAGCTCTAAGAACAGGGGATGGGGGAACGGCAGAAGGGTCTACTGCTGAAAAGAGTAGAACGTCTAAGCTCACACGCAATAAGACCTCGTAGGTTTCGACACTGAAAAGACAGTCCTTTCAAGGAGGAAGCGGGAAAAGGGAAAAACTCGCAAAAACCGGTCGAGAGAGATAGGGGGGACGACCACAGGTCTTCAGATGAGAAGACTTTTCGCCTGTCGGCTGGTTCTTGGAGGAGAGGATAACTAGGGAAATTTAGGAAAGGGAATGCCGCGGAATGAAAAAGTTGTGCAGCAGGCTAAGGAACGCTAGAGAGACCGCCGACTCGGAAAGGTTGCTGAAAGAAACCTCTGCTAAAAATAATGCGGCAGAGTAAAGAGGCTATCGCGTATGCGTAGGAACACGCGGTTGACGCCCGCAGACTCCTCGTCCTCCGCAAAAGAGGGGAACTAGTGGAAATTCGGAAAAGGCCCTAAAGACGAGGATCCTTACCTGTCGGGTAGGGGGGCGGACATTAAGGGAAAGACGTTACCTTCATTCGTCAAAAAAAGAAGCCATAAGGACCAGATTCTGGAAAAAAAACCGTCTTGTGAGGGGGGAAAAAGGTGCCATCGAAGAGGGTACCACAGCCTCGTTTGCAGGAAGGAAGAACACCTGGGCCAAAAGGAAGGGAGGGATGGCTTTCCGAAGTAGGGCACTTGCCCATCCTTCTGAGAAGTAGGGGACGAAGTAGGTCGCCGAAGGAACAAATTCGCGAGCAGGCTCAAAGAAAGACGAGGGGTCGGACCTTAGGGGCTGCAAAACAGGGAGGAAAAGCTTTTCGGAGGACGTAAAAAAGGGACAATTCGTAGCACTCTGGGGGGCAGAGAAGACTCGGGACTGTCCATCCGCGGGAGAGGGAGAGAAGAACAGGTTCGCCTTCTGGACACACTCTAATGGTGGACCCTATCTCCTTTTGTTATTTAGGGTCGGGTGATGGAAAGAACCTTCACCACTAAAACAGGGGGGGCGGTGGGATTTTCGGGGGAAGGGAACGCGAGAAAATTTCAACGAAAAAAAACTTTCAAAAGAAAGAAGAAGGGCCACCTGCTATCAAAAGAAAAAACTAATCTACTACGTCGTCTCAGGAAGGGCGCTCGCAAAGAGAAACGGACACAGCCGTATACGGGGGAGAAACTTTCCACCAAAAAGGAAAGTCTGGCCCTCTTGTAAGAGAGATCGAAAACAACGGAGGATGAGTACAGACGAAGTCAGACCAAGCGAAAGAGAAAGAGACAAGTCACCTGGATGGTTTAAAAAGAACCTATACGTATGGGAAAATTACTAGAGAGGGGGAATGTAAAAGAAGATTCCGGCGATGGTGGATAGGAGGGGGGGGCAGTGTATCTGCGTTCTTAATTGGAAAAGACTGCAAAGAGCTTGAGGGGCACATGAAACAGGGGGGGGATCCACGACTTAGAGAAATCCTCCAATCACACCGAAAAAAGAAGGGGGGCTTTTTTCATCGCTCTTCCTACCCACAAGAAAATCCCCCTGAGAAAGAGATTTTGAGAAGTGCTCGTTGATGAGGTAGAATCGTTTCTAAGCAGCAGGAAAGAGAACGTAGTCATAAGCCTTACAGAGGTCTAACGCAGTGGAAGGAAGAGGAATGCAGGAGGTTGGCAGATGGAAAAGGCAGTCCTACCCCCACCCAAAGGGACTCTTCTAGATCGGAAGAAAGAGCCGAAATCATGGGGAATTCAAACTGGAAAGGGGTCTAAAATATTATCAGTCGGGGTTGGAAGAATTACATCTACTCTGAGAAAGCGATTCTACAGGGTGGGGAAGCCTCTAGAGGGTCCGAAGCGTTAAGGATGGGGGGATCCCCAACTTTCTATTGGTCGCACGAAGAAGGCCGGGTCATATGGGGGGTTGATGTGAAAGGAGGGGAGATGATCGAGCATTGAAAATGTAACGTAAGGGAAGACAATGACGATCCCTAAAGCTCATTTAAAGAGGAGAGGGCAACAGCTGAGGGAAGTACAGAGGGAGCTTCATCTCTGTAGACCAAAGTCGGAAGGCAGTATTACTTTTCGGCGTCCAAAAAAAAATAGATAATAAGGAGGGGCTCTTACGGAGGATCCAGAAGATAGTAGTCGTCTTCACTGAACGAAGACAGGGGAGAGTCGGTCTTAGAGCTCAGGGATCGCCTGAACTACAGGACCAAAGTCATAGGGAGGGGGGGAAGGATCCTTTCAAGAGCTTATTTATCCTCTCATCAAAGGGTGAACCCAATCCTCCCTGGGAGGAGAGGTACAGGGGTTTCTCATCGGAAGGAAATGCTCGTCCGTCACCATCTTCTGAGATGAACTACTTCTTTGGTAAACATGGAAAAAGGAATTTCACTTGAGAGGACTGTGAGCTAGGAGAAAGAAAAAAAAAGGTATCAAAAGATGCAAAGATAGGAAAGGGATAAACAGCTCGAAGCGAAAAATCGAGCCGAAAACGTTTTAGAAGATGCAAAAGAACAGAGAATCTCCCGCGGAGAGAAGTAAAAACCTCCCGGCGAGGAGGGGCCGGTGCCCCAAAGGAGGCGCTCGGAAGCTACCCTCGAGGGAGTATAGACTCCTGGATAAAGATAGAAAAAAAAAAAGATACCATCACGAACTTATCAGACTCGAGGGGACAACGTACTTTTTCAGGGTCTTGTGCTACAGAAAAGCTATCGTCCATATAAAATAACTTGAAAAAGAAGGGGTCTCCTTCGACCATCGGAAAGAGACAGCCTTCACTAAAAGAAGTCCAACTATCAGGCCAGTAAACCCGTTCACCGCCGATCTGGTGGGTCCTAAAGAGAGCCAGGCTTGCGCGTGTCGGTCAAAGGAATCTCCCGGGGGAAGCCGAAACTACGCGAAAAGGAGGTTTCCAAGTGTGAGGAGGACATCACCCCTATCAAAACAGCGATACGGGGGCGGACTTAAAAGGGAGACCTTCAACCAGTGAGTATCGACTAGAGACCCAGGCAGCCCGAGACCACTCTCGGAGACCCTTGTTTTGATGACGATCGGGGGTCCAGTGCATCGATTTGTTTTGTAAAGCCGACCGTCGTCGCTGGGGAGGGGGAGCTTCAGAGGGGTAGTACAGGGGGAAAGGGTCTGGTAGCCTCATCCGAAGGGAAAAGAGGACTGGATCGGCGGAGGAGCATCACGGAATCTCCATGGGAACGCGAATGCCGTGAAAGATGGAAGAACGCGTCGGAGCCAGTAGGGGGGAATTGACGTTGGCAGAAGGGGGGTGACAAGAGACGAGCGCCACGAGACGGGACATGGGGGCAGAAGACAAAAGCTCCTGGGTTTGGTCGAGCCGATTGATCCTACGAGAGAAGAGGGAGCTCCGAGGATCACTTTGACTGGAAGTTTCAGAAAGGCCGCGGCTGATGTTCGAAGAGATTATCGCCTGGCCAGGTCGGGCATCGCATGTAAAGGAGGAGAGTAGCGACAACTCGGGGGAAGGAGGGGGCGATCCGCTCCGCTAAGGAAGGAGGGAACGCGCACCGCCCATCACAGAACAAAAAGGGGAAAACTGATTCCTTGCGACAAGACGGAACAGCTCTGCGACCAAGGGGAACGAGCTTTGCGTTGGGGAGGACGAGACGAAGCGCAACCGTCGATCAAGCCGGAGTGCAGGTCCGGAAAACAAGCGTCAGAAAAGAGGGTCTAAGACATACCTCATTCACTGAAAGAAGCCCTACTTTAAAATAACGGACTACCACCAGGAGAATCTAGAAATGGGGGAAGGGGGTCGCCGTACAGGAGAGTGCGTATTCGACCAGGAAGAGAACGCCTTTCGTTGCCGTTAAGTGGGGTCTCACAAGGGGGGAGAAAGGGATCAACCGACCTAAAAAGGTCAAGTGGGAATCTCCACGATCGATTAAATCTAGTAAGAAAAGAAAGGACATCGCGGAGCACAAAAAGAGAAACAGAGACCCGATGGGAGAGCCACTAAGGCACTATTGGGGAAGAAAGCCCACGTCCAACGAAGGGGGAGCCGTCGGTCGCACGACGAGTTGGGGAGAAAGCCTGGATATGGCTCGCTAACAGACGCCACGCAACCAGCCCGTAAAAGGAGGGAGGCCCCCAGAAAAGAGGGACACCGCGAGAAGGGAGTGCGTCAAACGTCGTCCTTTGGGAAGAGAAGACCTCAGAAAAGGCCCGTAGTTTACTAAAAGCGGTCCGGTGTGTAGGGAGAAGAAAGGTCCGAGAAGGGCTTTGGGGAGATCCACGTATTGAGCGGAAAAAAAGAAGACCAAGCGGTTTGTGTCGAGTACCGGGGATCGACGACGAAGCCCACGACCGTCTTCTGCGTAGAACACGACCATGGAGGGGTCGGGGGTTAACCAGGCAGCCATGCTGAAACGCGAGCTTTTTGAGAGCGAACTTGGAGGGGTCCTCTTTCCCTTTTGCAGGCCCAACAAAAAAAACTGGGAGAGAGAAGAGGGACGTTGAGAGAAGAACATTCTTAAAGAAAAAGAAACTTCGGACCTGGGGGGGGAGGTCCTTTCTAACATCTGAGGTACGGTACGTGGGAAGAGACGCTTACCACTCGGGAATAAGGAAACGCGGCTTGGAAAACTTCGGGAAAAATCCGTTCTTGAGCCGGCGTGTTGTCCAAAGGAGGAGGGTCTCACCACCTGACGAGGGGTCCCGGGAGTTCTAGGCGCGACTCATCGACGGAAAAGCGTGTCCTGAAACTGACTTAAGAACCGGGGGACTATTACCGGGGAAAGCTGCGGGAAAGGGAGAACGGTCCAGGTTGGAGGGGGGGTCAAAAAAGGCTCAGGTTCCCGAACGAGAATTCAGGGATCCCTTCCGAGGAGTGTGTTTTGCTACCGGCTGCGGGGACCCGACCGCCGTCCTGGCGCTTGAGGTATAACGGATGCCGAGAGTAAAGCGAACGCAAGAAAGGGGGAGGGAAGGGCTTTTAGAGGAAAGGGGAGAACCAGGATCCGTGGGGCTCACAAGGGGGTGTTACTTGGGTGCAGCGTGAAAAGGTCAGTCGCGAAGCGTATCGCCAGGCGGGGATCTTATCCATTTGAAGGCAACTACTTCGAGAGGGGGGTCCTGACGAGGCACCGAATCCCTCAAGGCGATTTAGCCTCAAGAGAAAAAAACCGCGGCCCGCGAAAGAAGAAAGAAGCAGTAGCCCGAGGAGGGAAGACTCGGGGAAAGGGGGGGCCAATCGCAGAGAGAGCCCAACACAGGAAAGACGGTCTGATAAGGCAGAGAGGGAGCGCCATCTTCTATTAAAAAGGAATCGATCTGACAACGTAGAAAGGGAAAAGAAAGCTGAGAAAAGGGTCACTTCCTTAGAACTTTGGCGAGGGGGGATGAATGCTCGAAGCCGAGAACATCCCCCTTGAGTGAGGAGAAAACTCACAGGTTGGAAGACGCTGCCGACCTACGATAGAGAACCTCGCAATAGGGATCCTGAACCCCTCGCTTCAAGCGACGCGGAACCCTTTTTAACACGAGGAGATTTCCCCTTCCCTTTGAAACTGACGCTTAGAAAGAGAGGGGGGTATAAAAGGACGTTGAAGGGAGGCTGAAGACGTGGTGCTGCGCGGCCGGCGGGGTATGGTAGTGTCAGGTGACTGTTGGGGTTCGGTCTGGGGGGGAAAAGTGCATGCCTGTGTGGGGGGGGGGGGGAGGTGGGGGGGGGGTCGCTTGAGGGGGCGCACGCCTGGAGAGTAGACCAGCTCCGAACGTGGCGTGCGCGGTGTTAGCTGCAGTGTCTGGCTAAGAAGGGGCCGCTCGTTTGGCTTCATCGGGGGAGGCCGCGCGGGCGTGGGTGTGTGTGTGGGAAACTGGGGGCCTGCTTGTGTATTTCGCGGTATTCGCGTCCAACACGTGAGGCAACGGACCATCGCGGAAAGACGTTACTTTTAAATCAACGTCGTAGAGGTCTATCACTGAGTTCGCTTTCTGAAAAAAAGAAATTAGAGGAGTCGAGGGAAGGGGCGGGGGTATCTCTATAGCAGCCGGAAAGAAAAAAAACATCCTTCTAAGGAAGGTTGGAAACCTAGAATCGCCCAAAAAAAAAGGTTTCGGTCGTAGCAAATTGGGACCGCTTCTCGCTGGGTAAAGAGCCTATAAGAGGGGAGCGCTTTGAAAAATAGGGGTCACCTCTCCGATGACGTCCTCGCGCTTGCTACACGGACAATACGAAAAACTCTATCATCTTTTATAAAAAACCACGGTTGCTTAAGGAACACATGAGCAACTGCAGGGGGAGATGGGGGGCTTTGCGAGCGCGATTGATCACCCGGAGAGGGACATGAGGACTGACCCTCGCGGAAACTGCCGTTTTGCAGCCGCTGAAAGAAAAAGCCACGAGAAAGGGGGAGGGGACCTTTCCTGCGAGAGGGGAATAATGATAAGCGTCAGAGCCGGGATCACTGGTGAGTCAAGTGTACGCCCTCACAGAAAAAACCTCGTCTCCGCCGAGGAGAGGGGGCCTCTGAAAAATCTGCGGAACCTGTCGGGAAAGGAGGCGGTATTGCTGGCAGTGGAACGCGATCGGGAGTGGCGATCATCTGGAAAAAGACATATCCAAGATTGCCACCCGGAATTGTTAGTGTTGAGCAGTGCAAGGAACGCACGTAAGGTGACCACAGAGGGTGGGGCCCCGAAAAGCGGCCAACCGGTCAAGGAGGGAGATCGGTGCGTTCCTCCTAGGATGGATGCAAGGGATCCCCTCTATCAATCTTTTAGAGGCGCCGTTTGCCAAAGGAAGTGAGAGATCAGGAGGAAAGAGCCTTAGGGGGGTGGGGGGGAAGGGATATTCGGCGAAAAGGAATAGTAACGCTTTTTCGGGGGTCAATCAAAAACGTATCACTCTATTGTCTGAAAAGGAGGACTCTCGGGACCAGGAAAGGGAGGCAACTATCCTGTGGAACTGGCGCCGGACACACGCAGGAATGAGGGTGTCCGCCAATTGATGGAAAGGAAGGGGTAGGGCCGATGCCGAAAAACCACAAATAACGGGCGTGAGGAAAAAATGAATAGAGGATCCTGGCCCCGTAAACGGGGGATCATTTCCAGGCATACGGCCGCTCAGTACACGCGATCACCGCCGGCTAACGACTCCAGGGGAGAAAGGCCCGGCAAAGAGAAAAGGAAAAAACAAGAAGTTCTTGAAAAAGGGTCTTGAGCGTGCGGGACCAATCTCTCAACACACAAACGATAGGAAAAGCGCCAAGCGGGCCGCGAACGCGCAAGAAGGATTTTTTCACCTAACAAAGATGATGGGGCGTTTGATGCTCTCCCGGGGACGGGAGGAGACTACGGATTCGTTAGAATCGCTGTTGATGCGCGACACTACGTTTCTGAACCGTTGCTTCCAGGAGTTCTGGGCATTCTCGGAGGGAAAAAGTGGCATACCATCCACCTCAAAGACTAGGGAGGGAGCGGAGAGGCATCGTCCCACTACCCACCAAAAAAAAACCCCCTGCGATTCGTGCCCAGAGGTCTGACGTCGAAGAAAAAGAAGGGATTGATCTGTTCGAAAATAAGACTTTACGTCCCCGAAAGTGCATAAGGAAAACGCCAATCGATTCTACATGAAGCCATCCTCAAATAGAAGCTCCAGGCAAGAATAAAGGCTTAGTCCGGGAGGGGAGGGAGCGCAGTGAAGTGGCCAAACTTCTCAAACAAAAACAGTCGCTTAACATCTAAAAAAAGGGAAGGGGCAGGGGCATTCCAGAGAGGAAGCGAGAGGGAAAAAATGCCTCCTCTCAGGGGGAGGGGACGGCCACATTCCTAAGGGGGGGAACCCAAAAGGGATTGCCATGCTCACGAGAAGCCTAAGGGTGCGCACCAAAGGAAAGATCTGGGAGGATTATCTAGGAGGTAAAAAAAGGGGGAGGTTCGCCCAATGAACTAGTCCAACGCCATGTGGGGGGGAAAAAAGGCGCGGCCTAGACTGGTCCTTCCTAAAGGGAGCGGTCCGAAGTGCGGCGGGAGGGGGGGGAAGGGGGAAGGGGTGCGGGCTTCACCGGTCCAAAATACGAAAGACGCCTTCTTCTTACAGACGCCATTCTTCCATAAGAAGGGAGAGGTCACTTAAAGTCTGCAAGGAGAAGGCGCTTCTTCCTGGCAAGATGCCCAACTCATTCCGGAAGTTCAGTCATCCTGGCCAGGTCGAGTGATCAAGAGAGATCCAAAAAAGCCCGGGCAGCACAAGTTTTCAGGAGCGGACGGGATCTTCGCATCGACGCCAACCGACGTCGTTCCCTACCAGACTATGAAGGAAAAAGGGGGAGTGGTACCCGTGGAAGCGCGACTAGAGAAGTCGGCGATGCCCGGGAGAAAATAAAGATGGACGATGAGGCAAGAAGAACAGAGGACGAAGCGGACTACCTGCATTCTAAAAGAGCTCACCAGGAAAGGAAAGCTAAAAATCAGAAGATGCTCTCTCCACCGGGAGGCGCTATAAAAAGGGAACAGCTATTAGAGGTTCACAATCCATAAGCAGAAGGAGTCTCTCCGTCTAACCTGGAAAGTCTAAGGAGGGGGGCTATAGGATCCGATAATACGAAAACATTCGAAAAGAGCACTAACTTAGAAACTCGCGCACGTACGGGGAGGGGGGGACTACGAACGAGGGAACCTTACCCTAGTCTCCTTTAAACCAAAGTCTCCACTCTAAGGCCACCGAACGATCTTACGGGTGAGGATGTCACCTCAAGGGGCGCTGGATGCCTCTACTGTCGATCAAACAAAAACGCTTTTCCTAGCTATACCCCGGCTAAGGAGACCTACAGGAGATGAGGGGGGAAGCCCGATTAAAGCGACAGAATAAAAGGCGACGGAAAACTCTTCTTCGTCTAGAATCGAAGGAGTCGTGAAGCCCAAGGCAAAAGAACCCGCTCGGTGGGATGGGTCAAGCGTCGATTTGGGGGGCCTGAAAAAGGGGGGGGGGTTTAACCGATTCGAGGGGGGGGGGGATGTGTCTCTTCGGGGAGCCGGTCGAGCTCACCGTGTGTGGCTGAAAAGGAACCGACGTGAGCGTCTGAAAAAAAAATAGGCGAGAGCTCACGCAAAAAGTCAAAGGGGCACGAGAGGATGTCCTCCAAAAGGAAGAGGTCCTTCGTGGACCTTTAACAAGAAAAGGCAAAAAGCTCTATAATGACGGGGGGGGGGGCGCCCAGAAGAAAGACTGGAATTTGGTAGAAAGGAGGAGGAGGCGACTGGGATCCTACGCGCGGAACCCATAAGAGGAGAGAGAAACGTTGGATGCTAAACTGCTTCGGGGAAGGGAGTCTCGGCTGAGGTGAGGGGGAAGTACATCACCGGGAAAAGGCGGGCATCGTGCCTGGACATGCAGTCTCGACGAGAGCTCGTGCAAATCTAGGGGGGGAGGAGCCGGCTAGAGGCAACCGCTTCGTCGAACTGACTGAGGGAAAAAAATCCATCCGCAGTCACCAACTGAGGGGACCCCACGATTAAAAAAAAGGACCGAAAAGTCACCGATGACGAATAGGGGGAGGGCTGTTTGATTTGCCTCTAGGCATCAAACTCGCCAGGACAACTGGAGCAAAGTCCGCCTTCCTTAAACACCGTCCGCAGACGGAAAAAAGAAAATAACGGGGTGCAGAAAAGCGTTAATGAGCCTTACGAACAACCTCGCGACCTGGCCCAGGGAAAAGACGAAGGAGAACCGTCCGTCGAAAAGGGGGAGTCAGCCCGAAAGTGCAAAATCTCAAACAGGTTCAGCTTCTCTAAAGCAACCTCCCACAGGACCCTCAGATGTCATGTGGTCCCTCCAAAAAAAAACCCCTACTTATAATCCCCACCGCCAGCCATCTGCTTGAGGAGAATCTAGCGTAAAAAATCCCCACTCAACGGGTAGCTCCACGCCTCGGGTCAAAACGGAAACAAGCGTGGTCAGCAAGAATCGAAAAAAGTAAATCCCCGATGTTCGAAAGCGTCAGCCAAGGAGAGGCCGCGCGAGGAGCGCCAAAAAAAACCGTCGCCGAGGCGGTGAAAACGAGTAAAGACAGTTGAGGGAATCCACCGCGAGCGGAGGCAGCCCTAGCCTGGACGCGAACCAGAAAGGGGACATGGTCGTAGTGAAAGAAAAAAAGCGGTCAGGAAAGGGAAAGATACACCCCCCGGCGGAGGGACAACAACAACAACCGGAAGGAGGGAAAAGAGAAACCAAGCAGTGGGTTTAGAGATGAATGGTGGATCGTACTAGAAAACGGGACAAGGAGAGTCGGAAAAAGCTCAGGGGGGGCTTCCCCCCCCAGGCGACGGTAAGCCTCGGCTTCGTGAGGGGGGATTGTAACGCTCGCTGCAGAACTCGGCGAAGGGGGTGCTTGGCGCGACATGTCAGAATCTCCAGTCTTCATGAGTCAACCGCTTAGGAGACGAGCTCGTTTCTTACGGGAAGCTCGGGCGACCACGGGTGCAGCCCGAAACGCGGCTTGGCTACCGACAAAACCGTTTCTATTATCTTTCAAAAGACAGATGGCGACGCCGGCGGAGGAGGAAAGTGAGTCGTCGTTTAGAGAGGGAAAAACCTCTTGGTCGGGGCCTTTAGTCTCGGTGAGGCAAAAAAGGACCGGCACTGCAAAAATGCGTGGCCCTTGAGAAACACGACACGGGAAAGTTTCCATGCATCGGGGATTTCCGAGGGGCACGGGCTCTCGGGGTACACCTGATAAGGGGCGTCGGGCGCAGTTGCGGATGCGGCGGGTCGGAAAAAAAAAAGATTCGGCCGGTGTGTTTGCGGACGGCTTTGCTCCGGAAAGAAAGCTTCGGCGAAGGAAGCCCGCGATCGGCAGAGAATCGGGCGGTCGCAGATATTTGCGCGGAAAAAAACGGCTCGCCATGAAGGGGCTCAACCGCTGGGAGCGGTCAGGAATCTTAGCGCCCAGCTGCCGGCTCGGATCCGAGTGGGGGCAAAAGCGTGTCACTATCTCATAGAAATCGAGCGGCGCAAATGAAAAGGGGGGAAGCCGAGCTCTGGTAATTCAAGCCTAGAACTCATCCGAGGAGCGAAAAACAGTTTGGTAAGGGAGTGAAGACTCGGAGGGTATTATAACTAGCTCACTGGAGACCCACCCCTTATGGGGCAAAATGTCTGGAAAAAAAGAACGTCTCTTTTTCTCTCATCTTCGGGGGGGAACCCCTTCCATCTCCTAGAGAAAAGAAAAGTTAAAGGGGACTCTAGGAAAGAAACCTTAGAGCAACCTAACCGTTCTCTCCTGTTTGAGGTCCGCCGAAAAAGATAAAGGACTGAGAGCTTCCAGACGAAAAAAGGGGGGGATCCTCGACGCTCTTCTACCGAACCAGCCATAAAAACGGTCGGCTTCTCGGGAAAAAGGGGAAGAAGGTTACTCAAATCGAAACCGTAGTCTCCACCCCAGGGTCTCTTGCGGCGGAAAAAGCATGATCGCTAGAGGGAATTGGAAGAAGCGGGCCGTCGCCGTGATTGAACTTTCGAGTGGAGGGAAGCTGAACGTTTAAAGAGGACGTCCGCATGCCTGGGGACCGGGAGCAAAAAACGTGAAAACACGCCGCACGCATGATAAAAGCGGGCAGCCACCTCGAAAAAAGCATCGGCGCAGCGAGGGGCCTTCGCGTGCGTGGAAAGCGCCTACGTGGCCATGATGGACCGTGCTGATCCGAAAACGCGTTCGCGTTGGAGAAAAACACACGCCCGGGTGCGAAGAGAAGAGGTCGCGTGAAGGTCGCCGTGTCTATCTCTCGAATCCTCTCGTGGCACGTCGCCAAAAAAAAAGTCGAAGGGGGGAAAGAGGACGGCTTGTGAATTCCACGTCGCAAGGGGTGAGGGCGATTCGTCAACCTGCAAACCCGCCTGGCGAAGAACTCTCCTTAGGGGGGGTACTCGATTCGGAGGGAAGGGGGAAAAACCGTCCGTTCGCGGGTTCTTCGGAAAGAGTTATAAAAATCTTTCTACGCGGGGGGAGGGGGAGCGGCGTTCCGAAAAAGGGGAAAATACGGCTTTGCGAAACAGTCCGTTGAAAGATCGAATCGGGGACGCGCCACTTGGCCGTAGATTCTAGTAAAAAAAAAAAGTTACAATCGCCGGGCGGCTTGGGTCGGAAGAGCGCGAGATCACTCCGCAACCAGAATGAAAGAGCACGACGTAACTTCCTTGAACGTCAAGGAAGAACTAGAGAAAAAAAGAGACGCGTCGGTGAAGGGAGGAGAGCTTCTGGAAGAAGGGGAAGCGTCCACAAGAGGCGGATTCGTCTATGGAGGTTGGACGCCGCACCGAAAGCGTACACAGATGGACAGGGGACTGATGTCGCCGAGGCCGGCCCGCCTCCAAGGGATAAGAAGGAGTTCTCTCATGGAAAGCGAAGCGTTACCAAAGAGACTTAAAGAAGATGCTTTTGGGCGAACAAAGGGGGTGGGAGCAGGGGGCGGAAGTCGCACGTCTTAAAGCGGCCTTGTGACGGCGACCGCACAGGAGCGGCTGCCAACCGGGATCGATGGAGTGTCCCCGAAAGAACAAGACCAGAGAGTCTCCGTTGAAAGCTAGCAGGCGAAATACGAGAGAACCGAGCCTTAGTGTGGTCGGAAGAATGACATCTCCAAAGAAAAGGCCGGCTGATGCTTCAGCAAATAAGGTCAGTCTTTATGCTTCTCGGGGCCGCCTATGAAGTCGGCGTCCGTACGCCATCAACGACAGTGAACGTGTTAGTCAGAGGGGATCGCCGAGTATTGTCGCGAGGAGGAAGGACACCACGAAAGTACAGAGGAGTTGAGGGGGTGTCGGATTCCATCTTGCCCCGACCTTATGGCCCCAACTATCATTCATAACGCCGATCAATCACCTAGACGCGGGAGGAAAAGAAAGTCGTCCTTCTCGGCCCGGAAAAGTTTAGAAAAAGTTGCGACACCTTCAAAGTAGGTTTGCGAAAAAAAATCCCCCGTGCCTTTTCTGCGGGGGAAGGAAAAGTGTTAGATCACTTGAGGATTAAAAAGCACTTGCCCACGCGAAAGACAGGCACCGGGGAAAGAACTTCCCGCACTATACGTGAGAGTGTCCGCACTCGTGCGAAAAAAGGGCGGAGCCTTCCGCTGGTGAGGAGGGGGGAATCGCTTTAGGAACCGTTGACCTTCTCTTTCTGGGAAGTAAAGACTACAAAAAAGGGGGGGACGGTCGGAAAGTCCGCCATCCCCCCTGCAACGCTTTTTGGGGCCGCATCTGCCTCGCAGAAAACAAGACCAATCCGCGATCGTTCCAAAGCAGGCGCGTGGACTTCGACCGGGAAACGGAGGGATGGCGTAGCGAAGCGGGGAGGCTTGACGTCCCGAAGGGCACTGACACTCCCAATAGAAAGGGGGGAGGTCGAGGACTCTACGTGGATCTAAATGCAGGCCCGAACCCACTCAGGCTTTCGCGAAAAAGTAGTATGGAAGAGGGGGGGCAGTTGTTTCTGGAAGACTCTTCGAGGAAAGAGAGGTTCATTACATGCACGCCAAAATCTATCGAACCGGTTTGGCCTCAGTCAGGGGAAAAGCGGCACCGGCCTTGCTTTGGGAACCAAGACGTGAAAGAAAAAAAAAAGCGCCCCTTCAGGGGGCAACTCATCGGAGAAGGGGGATGGTCTTGGGAGCGAATGAAATTTAACTATCGGAACGGACGAGCCCGAGAGAGCAGCTCGGGCAAAAGGGGAACGGGACCTGCGACATCTTCGACCCTCGTCCTCTTCTAACGGGCACGTAGGATGACTTTAGGCGTCAACGCAGAGAAAATAGAGCGTGGACGGGATTCTTCAAGAAGCTCGTCGTCAGGTCACGTACTAAACCGAAGTAACGTAAGGGAGGAAGCTCCCCTCGATTCTTCCTAAAACGGGGCAAGGGGAAGGTATTCCTCGAAAGCAGCTAGCGCTCATCCGAACCCAATAGCCCAGCTCCAAGTTGTCGCTGGAAAAATTGTTTCTCGATGCTGCCCTCGAAGGAGAAATCTTCCTAAAATCGACGTCGTTTGGTTACCCGTGTGAGCCAGAAGGGCACGTATCTGGCGAGGGGAGCTCGACACGATGACCGGAAGGGAAAAACCCAAATATGCAAAAAGAGAAACTTCCGAAGAAAACGCGAATCAATCCAAGAGCCTCCTCGAACCCCGGTGCGCGCAGAGCACCAATCAGGTGAAGATTGTGACTAATCTAACGATCTCGAGAAAGCCAGCGAAATCCAGAAACATAAGCCCGGGCCTAAGGGGGAACGCGAAAGTTGACGTCGCGGGACGCCTTCTCAATAGACCTGCCGACCATCACGAAAAAAAGCTCGCTCAGGGGGCCACGGGCATTTTCTACCAAACACCAGACTCTTCCATTATCAGGGAACCCTATGAGAAGAGCCAAATCCACTCCCCCACGACCTGCGATGTCCCGCCGTCCCTATGAGACAGTTCACCGGGGGGCGCGTTTTAGGGAGGGGGGATATCCAGGCAATGATACAGAAAACCAGCAGCGACTCCGCCAAATCCTGGAAACGGGAATCAACCAGAAAAAGATTGCGAAACTGCCACGGGAGGCTTCCCATTCGATCGAAAGAGACTTCACTTCATGCGGAAGAGCCCCGAGAAAGATCTGGGAGACCTCCTTAAGATGTCTCTTCTGCCCACCGAAGGGGGTAAGCGACCGAGGAGATGTTTTAGGGGGTATGAGGGGGGGGGGGGGGGTAGGAGCGCGTCTGATCTACCGAGTTCAGTCTGTACGCAATCTCTGGCTGCGCGAAAAGGGGGACGCGAAGGCCGGGTGTCCTCTCGCGTCGGAAGGATTGAAGTGGACCGACGGATACGTTGTCGCTCAGATGAAGTAAAGAAAGGGCTCGAGCTTCATAACAAGGAAATTTGGTTCGAATAGGGAAGGAGTGAAGGTGGTCCTACCTGAACCTCATACATGAACGCAAAGGTGGTCTTCTCACTACGGAGGTGACGTCCGTCGTGCTGGGGGGGACGAAGTACATCGCCTTCGGGCAGGGACGGTCATCGGCCTGTACATCGCCGTGCTACGGGGGAAAAGGGAGTGCACTCAACGCCGGATCATAGCTGGGAGATAAGGGAGTCGAAAGCTACGGTGATGATCCCAAGGGCGAGCCCTTTACTCTAACATCTACGTAACGCCCTGGTTCAAAGGAAAATTTGCACATCCTAGAAGAAAGAGATTACTGCAGGCGGAGCACCGCCTTCCCTGCCAACCGCCGCAGTAGAATAACCGACCTTCAAACCGAGCGCAGGTAAACTGAGGCCTACCCTGGCCCGAGACAGGACCCCTAGCTTTCCACACATATCAGCGAAAAAAGTCGCAATTTTTCGTAGGACCGAAATGGCAACCCGGGACCCAGGTCTTCGCGCGATACATACCCGGTCAAGGAAAAAGACTCAGATGTCAGGTTGGTCAGTCTCCAAACGCGAATTAAATTTTCCAGGCCGCGGAAGGGATTAGAGCTAAGCCCTACGCGAAGGGCTGGTATCCACTCCGTTCAAGGAGAGAAGCGAGATTCGACACGTCAAAGGGTCTCAAGTGAAAAAAGCCGTGGGGCTCGCGAACTGCTCGGCCCACGCAACAAAAGTGCCGATGTTTTCTTTCTTACGCGATTCCGCGACCAGGTCAAGAAACCGCGAGCCTGAGAAAAGAAGTCGACGGCGAGGGGACCTCATAGAATGTCTTATTTTACGAGAAGAGGTCCTTGGGGGCAGGGCCCCTGCGTGGGGAAAACAACACAACTGAGGAGGAGGAAAGAGATCCAATCAGGTCGATGTATCTACTCTAAGAGGAAGCTTATGAGAGTTCACAATTGGGACCAAGAAATGAAGCAAATCCGGGAGAGAGGGGACGCGCTTTCAAGGTCAGGACCCCTCGAAACACGCGACGGCTGTTTGAAGAGAAAGAAGTTCTCGATACAATAGGAAGTCACGACTTCATGGGGAAAGAGGACTTTTGCGCAGAGAGCTAGCGGTGCAGCTCCGGACTAGTAAGGAACCATCGTCGCGGGGGGTTCGATGAGCTGGAGACAGATGAGTCTTGTGGAAAAATTCGCTTTATCTCTCAGGAAGGGATCAGGAAAAAATCTGATTCTTGATGGATGTCTCTGTGCCAGGGAAACCGTCCAATGGCCCATTGCAAATCCTCACCCTTGCAGGGCACGTCTCTATCCGGGGAAGAGAGGAAATGGTCTCTGGCCATGTCAGGTTGGTCGTCAGGGATGGTGTCTATGACGTCCCCCTTTCCGGGCGGACGGGGGGGGGTTGTCGTTCACCGGGCTTTGGGTCCCTTTCTCTCTTCTCTGGGGAGGAAAGGAAACCCCAGGAGGTCGCGACAGACTTGGGTCGCCGGGCCATAATCCGTGGGGGCTCAACGGAGGGGGGTGACTGGGATTTAGCTGGCTGCATTAAGGAGAGAAGGGGAGCAGCCAGCTACTCTTCTCGTATCCGGAGTTGGGTGGAAATCGTGAGCAGGAGATCTGCAGAAATGTCCCTAAAATGTCCCGCAAGGGGGAGGGTCGCCTCCTCGAACTCATCCTCTTGAACTACGCCACCGAAGAAAGTATCGCTGAGAAAAAGTTGAGAGAGAGCGGGGAAGAAAATATCTACCCAACAAGGTGTCCTTGTCTGACGCCGGTATCGTGTCGCTCCATCTCTATGACCAAAAAGGGCGACAACTATTACTCTTCAAGAAATCCTCAGATGCCGAGGAGGAGCCTAGCTTCTCTCCGGGAAAAGAAGAGAACATCCTACGCTCAAGGAGGAGAGAGAGTACCTAACCGTTGGTCTCACCCGCTAACGAAACAGCACCTACCACACCAACCCCCCAAAAAAAAAAATGTCTCCGGTAGTCTTTCCTAAATCCAATAACTATCTATGAACGGGTAGTCAGAAAACGATCGACTGCTGGGGCAACGTAATTACGCTCTTCGTCGGAAAGTACCGCGGTTGCCGTAGGGGATAGCTGTAGCTTCTGAATGGGGTTGCTTCCACTCATCATTTCCATATTCGGACGTCGGGATGTCGGAGGGTCGAATCGAGCTCTCCACGAGAAACAAATTAGACAATCTATTGCAAGACCGGAGGGTCTCTTGAGTTTGCGGCATAGTCGTGGCCGGATAGGGGTGTAGAATGGGGGAAACCTTATTCCCGGTCTTCATGGCCCGGAAAGGTGGGAGCTGAGGAAACGCCCTTTAGGCAACATCCTTTCTCCTAGACGATCCGTTTCGGTTCAGAAAGGACGATCTTCTCAAGATCACGGAGGCGCGTTCCAAAAAGATCGTCGTGGAACGCGGACTCTAAAGAGAGGGGCGGGGGTTCGGTCGACGGGTCGAGCAGCATCTGACGCGGGAAATCCTATCTCGCAGGGCCACGAGGAGGCGATCAAAATGTTCTGAGGAACATCTTTCTACGCGAAGAAAAGTCCTCGTCGTCTATCACCCAACCGAAAAAAACTCCGTCGCGCTTGGCGACTGGGGAAGGTCCTTAACGACCGACGCCCGTCGATGGAGGAAGGGACGAAGTAAAAACAGGTCTTCCGAGCCTGACCCCTGGGCAGGGCAGGGCGGCTTGGTTAGGGGGGATCGCGCGAGGGGGGGACAAAACCAGGATTACTGAACCAAGTAACTTCCTTTGGGCAAAGTCAGGACCGACGCGAGAGCTCTCCACTCCCGCTTGGAAAGGGGGGAACGTGACGCTATCCTCTGCGAAGGGATGGAGAAATTCGTCCAAAAGCGATCGAGGTCAGGCGGACGACCGCGCCTCCTCGTCCTCCGCCGCCGGAGAGGGGGGGGCCTCTTCTAAAGGGGCTGAGAGGCCCTACTCTTCCGAAGGACCTGGCGGGTTAGGGAAAAGCGTTACTTATAACATCTTACATCCGCAAAATACCAGATAGTGCGCATCGCGGGGTGGTCGCAAAGGAAGGCTTTTTTAGTGGGAGCGTGAAAGAGACACGAGGCCACAGCAATTCCTCTTCAGCAACTGAGGTCTGCCAACGTGAAGGCGTGGGGGGGGACCGGAGATGTAAAATGCACTGAAACGACATCGATCATCTGGCTCCGTTTGAGCGACGCGCCATAAAGAATCCGCAGAGCATGGGTGTCGTCCTTCATTTATATTCGAAAAGAGCGAATTTGCGTGCGGCCTGGGGAAAAGGAGGAGAAATCTGAGGGGCTTAAATCCCGATGAGTCGAACATTCGACCTAGAAAGGTGGAAACCGGGACTTAATGAGTTAAAAGATTGCGGTACGGGAAGATTCCTATGCCGGCCCCACGAGTTTCTGTTGGCTTTGCAAAGAAAACGGATCCCTGGCTCAGGGAAACGAAACGAGCAGGGAACCGAGAAAAGAACCAGACGCCGAGGACTCCTTCGTCCGCCCAGGCGCCTTTTTTCGCGAAGTACAAGAAATAGGTGAGGAAGTTCGTAAGACCAGGGGCCTTGTCTTGAGAAAGGGGGGGGAAGCATCGGGATGTAGGAAGAAGCAAATCGTTCCCTTAATGCGCCAGAAGAGGGGGTATGGTTTTAACTACTAAAGAACCAGAAAGGAAGGTGGTCTCAACCTTTCGTGAAGGTGGAAGGGAAGAGATCGAAGAGGGAGACTGCTGCTGGAACGTGTTACTCGTGAAAAATTCTCGTTTTTCGGGTCGTCGACCGCTATCCTATTGCAAGCAGGCGCAAGGAAAATCCCACCTCAACTCCGAAAGGAGGGGGGACTGGAGCCTACCCCCCCCTTCTGAGAGGAAAAAGAGGGGTCTATGCAGACCGGTTCCCGGTCTGGGCGTCGCTAATCTTTATGAAAGACCCGAGAGTCCTAATCCTTACACAGGTACGCAGGAGGCGAAAGGATCTCCGTTGGAAAATCTACTGCAGGCGAAACCAAGGGGCCGAGACTCTTTATTTCAAATGCAAAAGTCCAGACTGGGGAACGGCGACCTCGGAAGAAAAAGAAAGGATCGAGGCGAATGGGGGAGAAAAGAACGCACAGCGAGTTTGCCTACGAAATCAGGTGAGCCGACTCTTGCACAGGCCGGGCCGGGAACCAAAGACTGTGCGATTGCCGCAGCTCCCACTCACAAGCCGTAAGAAAAAAAGCAGCTGGATATCGGGGGGGGGGGGAGGTATGGCTGGGTCTATCAGGGATCCTCTTTCGCCTGTACCCGAGGGCCAGGTAAGTATCCGCTTCTTAAGGTCGGGCCGGCCGATCAGAGAAGAAAGAGTGCTAAAAACGGGCTGAGGGGATGCGCTTCAACCGCGGCCCTCGGGGAGACGCGATCTCGGCGACGCTTAAAGGCCAGAAGCTCGTCTCCAGCGTGAACGTAACGAAAGGCGAACGTCCGCAACACCAACGTCATTTACGTCAGCGAGGAGAGTCAAAAGCGGAGTGACCTCGGAGCGAGAAAAAACCAAAAAAAGAGGAAAGTCAAGTGGAGTACTACCTGTGGGGGGAGTCGGTCTTTCGGTAGGTGAAAAACAGTGTGGCGTCGTGGACAGAGGTCGAGTCGTGGGTCTCCAAAACTATGGCACGGAGCGCTTTTCGCTCTACTAAAAGGACAGGTATCGGAAGCGTATAAAGATGAGAAATTCTGGCAAAACCAAGGGCATCTCAGCTTACCCATAAATCTAGAACCCTGGTTAAGAGATCGAGGAAAAGAAACATAAGGGCACTAAGGAGCGCAGAACCACCTGCCCATCTAGCGCGCCTTTCAACAGGCAAAAGCCCGAGGGAGCCGCCGAAAGTCGACGTTGGACGCCGTCATAAGAGGCGACCAGCACTAAACAAGATCGCGAAAGGGGTTCATCACTTTCGGGGAGACGCTAATCCCAAAAAAAAAAAAGGCATATCACACCGCCCTAAAAGGAAGTCTCCGCCCAGCTTCACACGTCAAAGAAAGGGCACGACCTCTAATTAAGAAAAAAGGAAGAGGAAAGGAGGACCAGGGGGCTCTTGGGGGGGCCCTATTTCTACTCTCTGCGCGTGAGAGGGAAACCTGGAGCAGAAACCAGGGAAGAGAATCGGGAAGGGGATTGAAGAAACCGTTCCCTCCACTCTACCATCGCGCTACTTCCAACGGCTTCTTTCACATTATAATAAAAGAGGACATCTTGCAAGGGGGGCCATTCTGTGTCCGATACCCCATGTGGCGTACTAAATGGTCCGGGAGTGGAGTTCCTACTTAAAAGGGTTTAATTAGTCAAAAAAGAGTTGTAGGGAAGAGAAAATAGTTCTTAAAAAGCGAGGAAAACTGTTTTATTTCTTCAGCTCTCCGACTTTATCGTCTTTGATTCTCAGGAGGAAGGCGCGCAACCGGTTAGGAAGCGAAGGAAGTGAAAGAGTTCGAAAGGGGCATTCCGCCGTCTACCGTAGATCGAGATGACGGGTTCCCATGGTTCTAAAACTGACGAGAGAAACGGACAAGCTCCTGGGTAGAAAGGACGAGCGAACCGGATCTCGAACAGGGGGATTCTCCTCGCGCATTCGGACAGGGTGGGGGGACGGCTCTGCCTCGTCTGGGAGAAAAGGCGAGTACAAGAGGGGAGTTTCATCAATCCGGCTCAAAAGAAGGCTCGTGCACAAAACGGATCCGATCGGCGTCGAGTCTACCTTGAAAACGGGCACGCGCCTCAAGGAAAGACCAACGCTTTGAGAAAAAAAAACTTGGCGCCAACGCTCTTCGCCGCCCGGGTCCAAAAATCTGAGGACTTTTCGTACTCTCTGAAAAACATGAGGGGCCCCTTGCAGGAAATCCTCCTGCTGCCAAACACACCGTTCCGAAGACTTCCATGAAAAAAAAACCTTCACATAAGAGGTACCGATGTGAATAACCACCCTAATAATGCCCTATACCAGTTCCCCTAGGGAGGTAAGAGGTCTAAGACGGGGGAGCCGCCTTTTCTGTGGACCCTCTCTCGCAGACCGAGACAGGGACCTTGACTAGGGGGAAAGACAATGTCATTTGTTCCCGTGAGAAAAAAAAGGAGACCAGTCCGGGAAAAAAAAAAAACACTGTATGATCCAGAGATCTAAAACCATCCCCTAATGGGCTTGTTTACCACTGGCGTTTCTGTAGGCTGGCAAAATCAGAGAGATTCGAAAGGCCCGCGGGCAGTAAGTGCAGCATTACTCTTGGGCCTCCTTCCTGCATGAGAGGGAGAAAAAAGGAGACAAAGCCGGGGGAGGGTTCCGCCGCTATGCCCATGTCAATCACAAGCTCGAGGAGAAGAGTTTTAGTCCCGGGGTCCGACCAGACCAAATGGGGAGTAGTTGACTACAAGAGAAGTTTGAGGGTCACGAGCCCCCCCCGGCGG
>Ga0179593_1633253_pt1 | contig 25141 bp, 40 predicted proteins | sample CZODoug2_1_08_16_FD_185931 | JGI IMG/M metagenome (GOLD analysis project Ga0179593, IMG submission 185931) | Vadose zone soil fungal communities from Angelo Coast Range Reserve, California, USA - CZODoug2_1_08_16fungal (PacBio error correction) | ecosystem: Environmental > Terrestrial > Soil >...
TGTGTGATGGGGGGAGGTTCCGGCTTACAAAGGTCAGAAGGACAAAAAGGATGTCACCAAGGCCAGGGTCTCATGCTCTTTCGGGAAGAGGGATGTCAGGGGGCTCTAGACTCAGTTGACAATAGAAAGAGGGGAGAAAATCCATCTCTACTCCAAATACAAGAATTGAAAAATCCAGGCAGGGGGTCAAAGGCCGAATTGTCCGCAAAAAATGGTGGCATTATCAAAGGGGGGGAGGGGGCAGGGGAAAAAGGGGAGTGGGGGAAGAAGCTTATCCACCCGGAAAAAAGCAGGATATTGAAAAGGGGGAAAAGAAGGGATCGAGAGAGGGGGTTGGAAATGCCAAAGAATTGGGCGTTCGACTGGGGAAATCGACGCCTGTCTGGAAAAGGGGAACGGGTTGGATTTCTTCCAAAAGGGGGCGCTTGCGATTCTCAAGTTTGGCTCGAGTAGGAGGGGCCGGGAGGGAGGAAGGGGAGCCACCATAAAGAAAAAAGACACTGAAAAGGTGCGCGCCATGGGAAACAATGGTCAAAAAAACGAACGGCGCAAAATATTATCAGGTGGATGGAATCTGGAGAGGTTTATAACGGGGAAGGGCCGCTGTACTCAATCGAGCGAGGGGGGAGAAAAAATCACAAAGAACAGCTCACTTAATTAGGAAAAAAGGCCGTTACAACGTTAGCTAGAAGGAAAGTCGCTCAAGAAGGAAAAAAGGGAGTTCACTCTGGTCAGGGAGAGCTTCTCTCAACGCTAGAAAAAGATTTTCGGTTAGATTATCGAAGGAAGAAACCGAAACGATAAGTGCGCTGATTCCCAACGGGGGGAAAGTGCCGACGACAAAGATCGCAGCTAAAACATAAATGGAAGAGAAAGGTACGTTGAAACAATCTCGGGGAGATGTAGGTAGGGGAAAGAGTTCCCTGTTATATAGAAGGGGGGGGGAAACAACGAAGGAAGGGACATGGATTATGAGATAGGGCGTCTGGGAAAGGGTGAACTTGGTAAAGAGAAACACCGGGAAAAAAGATCGCTTGGCATCATCTGTGAGAGAAAAAAGGGACGCTCGGCACTTACAAAGAAGGGTGGAAAAACTGCACCTGCTCCAGAATCGACGTGCGGAAAAAAGGGAATGATCTCTCAGGGAAGTTCAGAATCGAAAAAAACGCCTGGACTGAATGAAGCAAAAAAGATGCAATGGAGGAGATGATTATCCATCAGAGGGTAAAGGAGAGAATGTTGTAAAATGACCTGCAAGAAAGGAGGAGCGTCCCGGCTCTTTATTGGAACAGGGGGGAAATAAGGAAAAATATAAAGGAGGGGAAGAAGACCTAGTTCGTACTTCTGGGTAAAGGGAAAGGTGCGGAGACCGCAGAAAAAGGGGAGGCTACGGCTATGTCTTACTGGGGAGGAAAGGGGGCAATTTCAGAGAGAAGAATCCCCAAAAAAGCTGGCTTCCCCTGGGGGGGGGGGGGGGGGGGGGGGACCCGGCGACAGATGCTACGAAATAGGGAACCTGCCTAGAAACGGCGCGATTCCCTGATCGCAGAAAGGAAACATCCCAGGCCTGGCGTGAGGGGAAAAATAGAAAGACATCCGTCAGGCTTAAAAATTCGGAGAAAGGGGACTCTCAGAAGAAGGTGTTATACCCTTTTGAGAGGGGGGGTACAAAGTTATTTGCGGATGCGAGGAGGGGCCCACACGCTGGCCGAGGCGTCAAAACACAAGGAACGAAAGGGGAAAAAAGTTTGGTTTGTTGAGGCAGAAGACGGACGAATCGGAGATAGAATTCCTTCCTGGAACGCGCAGGGGGGCTGTCTATCGAAGGGGGGGAATGGAGATTCACGCTCAACAAATTATCGGGCGAACGGTGTTGGGGAAAAAAGAGGGTGGACGAGGGAGGATTCCTTCATCTAAAAAAAAAAAAAAAAGGAGGACTTCCCCTCTCGCGAGGGGGAAAGAATCCGGTCCATCGATCCCAAGAAGCCAGCCGATACTTTTCAAAAGGGAGGAAAAAGCAGACCACGGGGAAAGGAAGGGGAAAAAAAAAAGCTCGCCTATCTCTCTCAAAAAAGGGAGGGGAATGCGACCAACAACCAAAAAAAGGGGGGTCCAGCATCGTCGTGATAGGCGGGGGGGGCGTGGCCGGAACGCGAGGCCAAGGAAGAAAGAAAGCAACCCGCAAGAGGAGAGATTGGAAAAAAAAACCCTTTGTCTAAACAAGCCAAGATTGGAGAGCATGGACTCAGGATCAAAAAAATTCAAATGTCTTGACTAATGGGAAAGAAGGGAAAACCCAGGCTTTATTGTCTGTCCTGGGGAAAGAAAAGCTCCGCAGCACAGAAAGGTACGCCGAGGAGGGAGTGACCATTGTCGAAATCAATTGGGGGGGGAAAAAAAGCGGGAAGGGGGGTAGTTCATTTCTTGACGTATCTTGAAAGATGAAGTACATCATGGAGAAATAGAAATGCTCAGTTGCAAAATGCGAGGGGGGGGGGGGGAAAACAATGTCAGGAGGGAACTCGCGCACTATCCGTTCACTTGGAGAAGGGGGAGAATTTGGGAGGAGGCACATTGAAAGGACACAACAAGACCCCGGTCCGTGGGAGAAGGAAATGGAAGGATGCAGCTTCAGGGAAAGGAGAAACTCTCTCTGTTAAAAAAAAGTGGAAGGTCTTGGAGAGAGGGGGTCATTCCATTGTCCAGGTGTGTAAAATAGGAGACAGAAGAGGGGAATGATCGGGCTTCGATTTATAAGTCGCCTGGGGGGAAAAAATCCAAGAGCCTATTCTTCTTGTCGCTCAAAAGAGGAAAACGATAGCCGTCTATGTCATGATTGGAGGAAAAAAGGGACAGCCCGACGCCACTCATCTCCTACCAAAAGGGAAAAAAACATATTCAAGAGGGGGAGGGAAATCTTAAACAGGGAACTATTGGGGGGCGAAAAGAAAAGAAAAAGGGAAAATTAGAGCAAATACCCAAGGAGGAGAAAATTTCTCAGCCCAACCGGGGGGAATCGAAGGGGAAAGGACACATGTAAAGAAATAATGCATCAGCGCACGTGAAGGGAAGCCTTCATATCCAGAAAAGGGAAAATATTCTGAAAGCAAGGATATCTCGGAAAAAGATTGAAAACCGCGTTGTAGACGAAGTGGGAAGACGAAGAGAAACTTGGGGGAAGAACCTTTCCTTAGGGGAGAGGGGAGAGCTATTGGGATATGACACATGGAGAATAGAATGAAGTAAAGAGACGGAAAAAAGGCCTTCAGACCGGAAGTGAAGAAGTGATCCGATTTTTCCTCCAGGGGGGGAACATTGTCGCCAGGGGCGTCCCGCTATAAAAGGGGAGGTAGTATGTCTTGTGCGAGGAACAAATCCATAGAGGGAAAAGGAAACTCGCTACACCCAAAAAGGAAAGGAAAAAAAATCGTAAGAAGCCAACCCTTCAGGGACAAAAGGCGACAGTAGCCAAAAAGAAATAGTTTCCACGCAAGAGGGGGAGGGAGAACGATCTCAAGGAAGGGGAGAATTCCTCTAAAAAGGGAAACTTAGGGTGATAAAGCCTCTGAGAGGGAGAAAAATTCTTCACTCAAAAAGGGCAAAGGAAAAAGGGATCCGCTACTCTGCACCAGGTGGGGGGCGGAAAAATTAGGAGTGGGGGACAGGTGGGGAGGGATCGTCCATGTCTTTGGGGGGGGTCTGATGGGGGAAGATGGAGAGCAAGAGGGCCTAACGGGCTAAAGGACGCGCGCACGTAAGGGGAAGATAGGGGAGCCTCATAGCATGGGGAGTGACTACTTTCGCCCGGGATGGAGAGGGAGGACTTTTTGTATGACTTGAAAAAAAGAGGCCCAAAGGGAATCTACTAAGAAAAAAAAGATCTGAAATTTTTGAGGGGGGGGAACCGAGGGCCCTGCGGGAAAAAGCGTAACAAAAGTGGGGTGGAAACTAGGGACCCAGGGGGAAAGAGGCCGTCTTTACTCACGTCCAAGGCTGAAAGAAAGGTCTTGAGAAAAGTCCCGAGTGTGAAAGCAACGGTAGGGAGTTAGGTAAAAAAGGTTCTAGAAAAAGGTGAACCCTTTTCAGCGACTTTGCCCCTACAAATTTGAATAGAAGATCAACAACAAAACTAAGGGAAAGTCGAGAGGGGAACAAAAAGGTGCATTATGTAATGCGCCGAGGAAAAAAAAAAAAGAGAAAGTGGGTCCATCTAATGCCACCTCCGAAAGAAAGGGGAAAGAGGTTAAGAAAATTTTACTAATCCGCGCAAAAACACGTCTCTTCCTTGCAGGAAAGGAGGAGTATTCTTTGTCCTGCAAGGCGTTGAAGTCTACCAGGCGGGACACCTAAAAGGGAGGTACGGAACGCATTGCAGGAAGAAGAAGATCTCTCTACACCACTTACCACGGAGGGGGGGATTCTCTCGTGAGGATGTTTGCGATTGTGTTTGGGTAAGAGAAAAAATACGAGAATATTAAAGAAGGGGCTCAAGAATGAGATCATGGGCTGGCGGGAAGAAAAGGAAGGGATTTCCGTTCGCGGGGGGAGGATTCAGAAGGGGGGAAATCTCGACCAGCCACAAAAAAAGAAAAGAAAGGGCTATGATGAAGAAATTGGGACAAGCCTAATGGGAAGAAAACTGGTTCCAGTGAAGGGAAGAGGGAGATGGCAAGAACTTCCGGAGTGAATAGGGACGCGAAGGCTCGTTCTAAAAAGGTTAAAAAGAGACTTACTGAAGACCAATAAGGGGGGAGGAGAGCGGAAAAGGTAAAGGCGCTCTAAAGTTAAGGCGACGGGGAGACTGCTTGGGAAAGGAAAGGGGTGTCCCCGATCCATGTTGATTTAAAAGGGAGAGGGGAGTATTCAGTCAGAAAAGTCATTTGCAAGAGGGGGGCTGTGGGAATTGTAAAATACTCCATGGAAGGAAAAAGGCGGCTTATTATCTTTGGGAATGAAATAGGAGAAAACTTACTCATCTGGCTGAGGATAAAGATTGGAATGGGTACAGAGAATTCCATGCGGGGCTTTGGGAAAGGATTCTCAGAGAAAAAGGAAAGGGGGGGATCTTGTCCACGGGAAGGGTCTGCAGCGCAACGTTGGAGAAAGGATGAACCAAGGGAGAGAGAGGAACAAGCGAACCGGGCTTTTCACTATTGAGTGAAAAAGCTAGAGCTCTCTCAAACTTCTGGGATGGGCTAAAGGGAAAGTCCCTTGATCTGCCGGCTGGACAGCTAAAAGAAACGAGCTTGAATGATGGGGCTTCCAATGGAGGAAAAGGGGAGCATCCGAAAAAAGGCATTAGAAGGAGAGTTTACTTTCATTCGGGGGAGGATGGAAACTGAAGGAGGTACGGGAGGGGGGCAAAAAGGTGGAACTGGGGCAGGATTGTTTTTTGCACGGGAGGGGGGAGATTCTTTTCTTAGGGGAAAATGGGGGATATTCAAAAACTCACTCTCGGAACACTGAAGGCTAGGGGGTAAGCAGCGGTCCGAGGTCGGGGGCCGCAAGGGCGGCACGAAAAGGGACTTTTTTAAAGGGGGAAGAAAAAGGAAGTCTCCCTCTACGTTCTCCTCTAGGGGAGAAAGGCAATGTCACTCAGGGAACGAAAAAGGGGGACAATGGAATGCAATCCAAGACCTGAGAACCAATACCGATGAATACCCCCGCGGAAGAGGGGAAAGAAAGAGGTTTGTCAAAGAGATTAATAAAGGGGAAGTTTGGGGGGGGGGGGGGTGGGGGGGAATGAACATCTATCCCTTCCCGGGGAAAAAAAATTTGAGGGAAAAAAAAATTATCCGGAGAAAAGTGAAACGACTCATTGGGCGGGAGCGTTAGGGGGGTCGGCAGTGTATCGAAGCCCAGAAAAAAAAAGGGAAGTGCTCCGCTTATTTCTTCTACTAGGGGGACTGAAAGGGGGAGTAAACTTAACATCCCCTCACCATCCAACGCTGGCTTCCCCCGATCAAGGAAGGGCAAAAATTGCAAAAAGGGAAAAGGACGGTAAAACTCTCCTGAAAAGAGGGGGAGAGAAAAAGTACTTATCGAAAGGGGAAAAAACAATACCATCCCGCCTGGCCAATCAGGGGGGGGATCAAAAGAGAAACCATAAGTAAATGAGTAAAGGCTCGATCCGGAGAAGGGAGAAAAAAAGCCTATCTAATAGGGGAAAAACGGGGGGGGGAAGGTGTTATCCCCCAGGGGGAAAAGTAGGTTTTTTCATGCTCGAGAAGGGGGCCACGGAGCGCTGGGGGGGGGAGACACAACTCTCTCATCAAAAAGGGACACGGGGAAAGGGTTTTCGTCATTCGAAGACGTGGAGGAGGAAGACGGCAGATTGCATTACAACCGAGTCATGGGGGGATCCTCTAGGGGGAAAGGGGAGCCTCCATCCTCGGAAAGGAGGAGGGCGTCTAAGGGGAACTTGCCCATGCTGAAGGGGAAGGGATAATCAGTCATACAACAAGAAAGGGAAGATATGACGGAAAGAAAAGACCTGGTCATTCCATGCTCTTCCCAAGAAAAAAAAGCCGATAACTTTTTGGCTGGAAAAAAAGGGGCCACTATAGGCGAGCAGATGAAGCGGAGGGATAAAAATAAAAAATCTGAAAGAAGCTAATGAGCAAAAAAAAAACGGTGATTGCCCTTGTTCCACGAAGGCGTTGGGGAGATGGCCGGAAGAAACCACAAGCCCCAATGTGTGGTTGGGGAAGCGATTCAGCAAAAAAGGAAAGGAAAGCGGTGATCACAAACTTCCGAAAAAACGGGCTAACCAAGAGCTTCGAAGGAAAGGATCGAATCCACAGAAAAGTGACTGAGGTAGAGAGTTGATCAGGCAGAAGGAGGGATTGGGGGGGAAAGAAATGAGTCGCTCAGGGGAAGAAGAAAGGGGGGGAGGAGAAGTTTACCTCCTATGAGGGGGAAAAAAATGGGTTCTCGCAAAGAAAAAGGGACTTGTTGGGATAGTTCAGTGGAGAGGAAAAGTTGAAGTCCGTCTTGGGGGGGGGGGGGTGGGAGGAGTAAATCTCTCCATATCTGAAGGAGCCTTTGAGAAAGGAGGGACGCCCATGTCGATAAAAGGACAGAGAAAGAGAGTTTCACTTTCAGTCCGGTCTCAGGGGGGAGTGTCAAGGGGGACACCCTTCAAGGAGGGACGGGGAATCCAATTACCTTGCAGTTTCATTTATGAAAGAAAGGAGATTCTGGAAAAAAGGGAATCTCTCCCAGGTAATAGTAAGTTGGGCAAGGGGAGGCCTCCATTTCAAAGGGTTTGGAGGGGAGAGATCCTTCCAGGAGAAAAAGGGAATCCGAAGGGAGCATGATCCCGGGGAAGACTCCTGTAATGGGACGGCTTCCTGAACGAAGGACTTTCGTCCCCTGGCTCTGAGAATAGCACTGAAAGTGCGACAAGAAGGATATACCCACTTTACCAAAAAAAAGAAGAGAAGAAAATCCCTGGACAAAAGGAAAAGGGCACCCCTCATTCGATCTTAACAGGGAACTATTGGGGGGGGAAGAAAAAGTACCGACAGGGAAGTATACAGCACCGAAAAATTTCTAATGGGGAAGGGGGGGAGGCGATCGACTTTTTAGGCGGCAAGTGGGAAAAGGGGTTTCTGCAGAAAAAAAAAAAAATTCTTTGAGCTGCGCGGACAAAAATAACAGGAAAAGATGCGGGGGCAGAAGGTGAGAGAGGGAAAAGTGAAAAAAAAAGGTCCGACTTTGCAAGAGCGTAAGTCAAAAAAAGTTTGAGAGGGAATTGAAACGTTCGTCTTGCTATCTAGGGGGGGAAATACACATGTAGAAAAAGCGTCCTCCGTCCCCTATGAGGAGGGCGGTCATACTGTCCGTTAGGAGTGGAAGGAAATTCTGTCAGGGGGGGGAAACCATGACTTCGACCAGGAAGCCTTAGAAAAGGAAAGCATGTCGTGGGTGGCGAAAAAAAAAGAAGAAAGAGCGATGGTCAAGCTCAGCACACCCTGAAGACCCCTTGAAAAAAAAGAAAAAGGGGACAGGTCCACCCGTTGCCTTTTACAAGAGAGATAGGAAGAAAGGAAGAAATTAAACTGAGGAAGGGACAAGCCACTTCATCGGGTCAACGTTCCTTGAGGGGATAAGGACTTTCAAATATCCAAGGGGGGGAAGAACGTTGTTAGGCGCTCTCGTCCCACAGACAGGCCGTTTAACGGAGAAGGATCCCGAAGAAAGCTTGGGCGAAAGGAGGGGAGGTTTTGGTACAGGTGTAAGGGCCGGAAAAGGAATCCATTTCTTGGAAGTGTCGATGTTAGTAGAGATTGGATGTCCATAAGAGGAAATGCTCTACTCCTCTGCAGGAAAAGAGGAGGGGGGGATGATCAGACGAAAGAAAATGGGCAGAGGGCGGGAAAAAAGGACGACAAAAACTTTACTGGTAGTGGGATTGTTTATGCCGGAAAAAAAAAACGACCACATCACAAAGAGTCCTCGCGACGAGAACCCCATCTCGGTTGTAAGGAGAAGAAAAGGAGGCGAAAAAAAGAAGGGGACCAGCGCGACCGTGTACCGATTTCAGAAGGAGATTTACGCACGACGAGAGAGAGTATCATAAATTTATTGAGGAAAAAGGAGGGAAAGGGAAAGGAGATCAACTGATGTCGGATGGAGGACGGAAGGGGGGGGGAATCGACGCAACTATGATCACCAGGAGGATCACTTAAAGAATTTAAATCTCTGATAAAAACGGAGGAAGTCAAATAATATATACTTTAAAAAGGGGGAAGTAGTCAGGTGGGACCCCTCTGATTTGCGTCCGATTCCAAAAAAAAAGCCTGAATCAGGTTTAAAGGAACTTCCATAAGCCTTGAGGGGGGAAAACAGTATCTCGAGTACTTTCTTAAAGGAGTGGATGTGGAAGAAAGACCATCTACAATAGGGAAAAGAGGGGGGAAGCGGTTCGGTGGGAGGGCATGCGACTCATCTAGGAAGAGAGCTTGTGGGGGGAAAGGAGAGAGTCTCTGAGATTTTTATGTGGGCAGGGGGGGGGGAACTTCTAAAGGAATCAACTACCAGAAAAAAGAAACGTGTCCTCATTGGGAACACAGCTCATGAGAAGGTCTTCGGATCTTGGCTCTCGTCTGCGGGAAAGTGAGATATAGTAGGGAAACCGTCCCACATCTCAAACATTGGAATTCACACCTGTACATGGTTAAAAGGCCCCAAATCCCTATAAGGGCAGTGGAGGGAGAATTTCATGGTACACGAGAAAGTTAATAATGGAGAGGACGCGTTATAACAAAAGGTCTAACCCATCAGGTCTATGGGGAAAAACCTTTGATAAGCAAGGAGGCGGGCGTTTAAAAAAAACAAAAAGGAAGGGGGGGGGTCTTTCGAAGGAGGGGGCCCGTCTTTTGAGGACGGGGGGCCGAGCCAGGTGGTAGGAAAAGAAAATCCACGGTGTCGGGGGAAGGGGAAGTAATGTCGATTTATTCTTGAAAAAGGCTACAGAGAAAAAAGACGCTTATATGGCGTGCGCGCAGGAAAAGGAATGGAGACAATGGTCAAACATGCATCGGCGGCAACCTAAAAAAAGCGTTCTGGAAGGAAGGGGCGGGTCATTTTACGGTCTTCCAAGAAAATCGGACTAAAAAGGGAGGGACCGTCAAAAGATCGAATCGCAGTTTAAAACGGAACCCCTTGAAAGAGGTATGAAAACCTTTCTGCTGCACAAAGACAAAAAAGTGCGGGCAAGGGGGAAATCGATCTCTCGCAACTTTCTGCGAAAGACTTTTACGTGATGGGGCTTCTTAGGGAGGAAGAGCAAAAAATTCCGCCAAAACAGGATCAAATTCCCCTTGCCTCCCTCCAACAGAAAGGGAGAAAACCGGAAAAGGGGGGGGGGGACCTCTCCATCGTGGTAAGTGCAGGTAGGAAGACACTTCAATGGGTAGGAGGGGGTCGAAAAATAGTGGAGGTTACAACACGGAAAAGGAAGAGGGGTTTTTCACCTTTATGGCACGTTGGAAGGAAAGGGGTAACGAATGCATGATGGGGGAAGCAAAGGGGCGGAAAAACGATCGGAAGCGGGGGCAAGCAGAGGGCCGAGAAAAAAAAACTTTTCCCTTAAGAAGAAAATTAAAGGTTTATGAACACCCGGGAAGGCTGCTAAGAGGGGGATAGGAAGGAAGATCCTTTTTCAGGCAAGAAAGAGAAAATTCCTCCCGAAGGAAGAAGCGGAAAGAGAGACCCTTTCGAAAAGAGAGTTTCCGCCTACTAGAAGGGGAACTCTTAATACCTTCGGACGTGATGAAAAAAAGACTATCACAAAAAAACATTCCATGTGAAGCAACTACCATATGATCCAAAAAAGAAATTTAGAGAAAGTTAATTCTTTAGCGAAAAGTGGGAGCATAACACCAAATCCCTCGCAAGGAGCAAACTGTCTTCAAAAGGAACTAAGAGGGGGGGAACTCCTGACGGGGAGAGAGACCCTGAAAGGACGCCTGGCTTCCCCCGGGATTGCGACAATGTCAAAAAGAAAGAGGTGCGTAAGAAGAATGTCTCTTCTGAGAAAGGAGGGAAAAGAAGCTCAGGAAGAAAAGAAAAGGCGTGAAATAGAATACATCCGTAAGGGGAAGGGCGCCCGCAAGTTAGGGTATAGGACGAATTGCTCCGAAAAAAAGAAGGGGGGTTTACCCGTTTTAGTAAAGTGGGTGGAGCCCTCGCTTGACTTTTATTTTTGGGGGGCGAGTGGAACAACTCTTTGGACAAGAGGCGGAGACGAAAACCACGTTACCTAGAAGATAAAGTTTTTGGGGGGTTAAAACGTGGGGGGGGGGGGTGTCTGAGAGAAGAAAAGAAAAGGCAATGTGGGAGGAGGGAGAGAATAGTTGCCATGGCGATGAAAAAAGCGCACAAGGAGAGAACTGGTGGGAAAGGAGGGAGACCAGGAAACTTAAGAATGGAGACACAAAAGGAGAGGAGGACCATCAGAGAGCTGCAGGAGAACGCCAGGGGGGCCAAGCTCTTCCCAAACCAGTGGGGAGAAAGCCGATAACGGTGGCGCGTCAAACACTAGAAAGAAGAAAAAATTGCCGCTGAGAAAAAAAATCGAAAAAAGCGAATGCGCCAACACCAAAACTGGTCCCACAGCGGCTGATGAGGTGCCGGAAAGGACCATCTTGGGAGAAGAATCTCGAAGTAAGAAACTAAAGTCAAGAAGGAGACACAAAGGAGAACACAACTTGGTAACACAATCTAATTCTCGAATCAAAAGAAGACGCCTTAACGTTATTTCTGGGGGAGAAAATTCAGAAGGATTTTCCTGGCCCTGAAGAACTGGGGCGAAGGTCAGAAATAGGCGTCATCGAAAGTTTCACCGGAAGAGAGGTAAAAAAGAAAAAAAACATGGGGGGGAAGCGCAAAGAAAAGGACCATCTCTGTAAGGGGGGAGGGGTCAGGCTTGTAAAATTGAAGAAGCATTTATATCTCAAGCCAAAAAGAGAGAGGAAAGTTTCTCCTTGAGGGAAAGTAGGGGACCACTTGTCGAAGGGACTACTCCTCTCAATAGCCGTTTCAGAAAAGGGGGCGAAGGTTAGTTACGAGATTAACAAGAAAAAAAGTAAAAATTAAAGGACGGTCTCTATCATGACCTGTCTGGGGGTGAAGAGGGGACTTTACAAAGAAGGGCGCTGTATACTCGCAAAAATAGGTATTGCCAAGAGGAAGGGAAGGGAGCATTCCGGGGGGCTCTGTCAGGAAAGAGGAAAAAGGCGGAGAATCCCTAGAAAACAGAGAATCGAGGAGAAGGGGCAAGTTCATACCCCTCCCGAAGGGGCGGGGAAGGGGGAAAAGTGCGAGCTGCTTCGGGGAAGGAAAGAGGACTGCCGACCTTCTCGGGGGAAGGGAAAGACTCATGACTTCTTTACAAAAAAAAACCAAAGGAATCCGAAGAAAAACACCTATTTCATTCTGGTTTCAAAAAGAGTAACAGGGAACTATTTTTGGTCGAATACAGGACAGTGAAGGGGAAAAACTAGGAAAAAATGAGAAATTGTCCTGTGGAAAAGATCGACGTGGAATTGTAATCCACCTGATACGGGGGGGGGTGTGCGGTCACAGGTCGATTCGGAACGAAAGAGGGGAAAAAGGCGAGAGCTCGAGAGGTAAGGAAAGTGAAGGACCGAAGGTGGAATACGCAGAAAAGGGGGGAAGGAAGGAAGTGACAGTTGAGCGATTTGTGAAAAAGACCATCGAGAAGAAAAAAGACCGTCCCCCGTGATCAACAGGAAAGAAGAAGTTCCGCCAAGCAGGGGGAAAGTTGCCCGCCGAGAGAAGGTTTTGACAAGGTGAGGGAGGTCGAAAAGCGCAGAGGTATGTCGTATGAATGAACCTCCTAAGAAGGAAAACCCTTGAGATCTAAAGCGCCTCGCGGAACACTGGCTAAGTACACAAGGAAGGGGGAAAAAAACGTCTAACGACAGAGGAAGGGAGGAAAGGGCCACGCACTTCTCTCTCAAAAAAGGTAGGGGTAGAAGTCCGGATGAGGGGGTGAGAAACTGTGGATCCAGGAGCGAACCTTCTTCACTCCCGCCGGAAACTGAAAAAAAAACCGACAGGAGGTTCGTGTCTTACAAGGGATAGGAAATTGAACAAGGGACGGGGAGGAATCTCGCCAATGGGGTAGGGTTGGTTCGGGAGGAAAAGGGGGGAAAGACTTTCCTCTATTGACAGAAAGCCTCGCGCAAGGAGGGGGATGATCTCCGCCATGAGCATGGGCAAGAGGAAAAATGGTTACATAAAGTGATCTGGAGGGAAGGGGGAAGGGTATCCGGACCAAAAACAAAGAACAAACAATCTTCATCGAAGGGAAAAATCGGGAAGTTGTAAGTGGGGGTTAGAAAGGAGGCTGAGAGAACCATCCGTGAGGTGGAAAGAGGTAAGGTAACGCCCAGTAATGCCACAAGAAAAAAATGAAAAAGGAAGTCCTATTCGTCCTTCAGAAAGGGTATGATGCAAAAAGGGAAAAAAAGGGGAACATCCGCAAGAACGTTCTAAGGACGACGCATCGAGGGAAGAAAGAGGGAGCACTTCCTCCTTCCATTTGGAGGAGAAGAAAAAAACAAAGGATGAAAAGAGAGAGATTAGGGGGGACAAAGGCACGGATGTAGTAGCAGAGAGTTCGGCCGGACGAAAGACAAATCCGAAAAAAAGAAGGGGGGAGGGGAGGGGAACTTCCAGATCAATACCAGGAAAGGCATTATCTCGAGGACGAGTAGGAGAGTATGGGGGGGTGCCGGTACTGGGACTTGTCGGGAAAAAGAGGGCTTTGTACGCGGGGGAAGAGTGGGGAAACCGCATATCGAGAAACAATTACTTAAGTCTTGTGGGGAAAGCTTTAAGAGGTGGAGGGGGCGGATGTTTTTAAGAAATGAACCCATGAAAGGAAAAAGATCCGGAAAGCAGGCACGTTTAGGTCCCAGGGACTCTAAGCTTCCGAAGAGGACGGACGGATTTCCTCTCGAGCGGCGGGGGAAAAGAGGGGCACTCGGTATCATCCCTCTCGGGAAAATCGACACAACAGAGAATGGGAATCATGCACACCTAAAAAAAAAGTGTTCCGAAAAAGGGGGAAAGGATCGTCGGATGGCAGGGGAAGGGAAAGGGCAGGAAGAGCCCGTTCTCACCACCAGGATATTGAAGAGGGGGGAATAGCAGGAAAAGGGGGACTCGAGGGGGATTGGAAAAGGAGAGGGCGACGTGGAAGAAGTCGAACTCCGGGGAAAAGAAGGGGGGGGGGCCCTACCAGGGGGGAGAAAACCCCTCGATTCCGCTTGCTATTCTCAGGGGAGGAAAATAGGGCAGTGGAATTATTTAAAGGTGGAGACAACAAGGACATATCCGACATCACTGGGGAAGGGCCATGGGAAAAAATTCAAACATTACAGGGCACGGCGGAAGAGAAAAGATTGGCTAAATGATGACCTGCCGGCCTGCGGGGTTAAAAAAAGAAGGCCTCCTATGAGAGAAAGGATCTGGCCCCAGTGGAAGAAAGTTTCAAGGAAAAAAATCTGAGTATTCCAGAGGCACCGGGGTCGGAAAAACGACGGTTCACTATGTCTAGGGAAGGCTGCGTAGAGAAGTTCGGTTGATTTCAAGGAAAAAACCCGAAACGGAGAAGAACCACCACAATGCTCCATGGAAGGGGCTACAACGGAGAGAAATCCACCGGGTAAAACAAGGGAAATTCCTTCGGGGTAGTATACCCCTTCGGGGAGGAAAAAATAGTTCCCGGTGGAGGGCATGAGGTGAAAAAAGGGGAAACAGGGATGCGTTGGAAGGAAGGGGGAAAAATTTGGGGAAGGGAGGACACGCAAAAAGGAAAAAAACAACGAGAAGCTAATTTGGAGCAGAAAAAAGGGCCATGAAGCCGACCAGGAAAGGGTGTTATTGAACTGCAAAAAAGGGACCCCTAGGTGTATCGGAAGGATCTCAAAGGGGGGGGTCAAGAATCAGGAAAGATAAAAAGCTGGAAAAAAGTTAAAGGGAAGGACTGACGAGAGCAAGGGAAATGGTGGAAAGGAAAGAGAGATTATCCTCTAGATTTTCAGAAGGGATGTAAAGACGCCTGAAGACCTGAAAATGACAGAGCCCTTAAACGCGGGGGAAGGGGAAAAATGCTTTCATAACGGAGGCAACGAACCAATGGAGAAGAAAGGAAAGAGCTTTCTCGATTTTCGGGGCGTTATCTGACCTTTGGGGGAACAGAAACCAAAGGAGCAACTGCGGGAAACGAAAGCGACTCTACATTATGTAAGGAAGGAAGGGTCAAGATCGGAAAAGACACCAAGTCCCTCCGCTGGCTTCACAAACCCATTCGACAAGATGTAAGGGGGGGAAAAAAGGAAAAGACGCATGATCAGGGGGGGGGGAAGAGAAGAGACTGATCGCCCTTGGATCTATTCCAGACCAAGGAGGGGAGGAAGGGTGAATCAAAGGGAGAACTGCGAACCAGAGTATGGAGGAAGGCGCATTGCTCAAAGGGGGAGGGAAATAGAGACTTGGGGGAGAAAAAGAGCTTGACTTTATTTTTCTGAAAAAAGGGGGGGAAAACGGAAGGAGCGCGAACACAACGATCTAATCACGACGACGAAAGGTCATCCAGGGGGTGGTTTGGAGAACTAACAGAAGGGGGGGGGGTCGAGCGGGAAAAAGAAGCTTTTGGCATTCATAAAAGGGGAACACTGATAAAAATTCTCTTCCGCCAGCCGAAAAGGGAGAGGCTGGCAACTGTTTGAGAGCTTGAGTCAGGGGAAGGGAAAGGATCAACACACAACTTAGGAGGATGAAAAAAGGAAGGAAGGGACGTCCCGGGAAAAAAAAAAAAAAACCAAGCTCTTCCCAAAGAGACTCCACCAAAGGGATTGGAGGAGAGGGGGGAAGAAAGAGGGTCTATCATCATACAAATCGTAGGAAAGCGCTCTCCCACACGTCGGCGGAGAAAAACAACAACGGATGCCCAGGGGGGACCGGCGTGATAGATCGGTAAAGAAATCTGCTCTCGGAAAAGGGGGTGGGAAAGACTCGGGCGATTCATCAAACAAAGGAATGAAAAGTCTCCTCACACGGGATTCTATCGTCTGAGAGCAATGAAAAGAGAGATACCAAATGCGGGCGGCAAGCCTGGTGTCTTCGGGGGAGGTTCTGGATAAGAAAGAAGGGGGGGAAATAGCTCCGTCACGCACTGGAGAAAAGAATGGTCAGGAATCATCTTTCCGGGGGAAGCCAGCGCGGGGGGGGAATAGTTTCATTTCTTTGAGAAAATTGAAGGGAAGTCCTGCGGGAAGAGGGATAGTACGAAGACACAGGGAAAGGGGCAGTGAAGGAGAGGGAGGTGTGTTGATGGAAAGGACTTCCATCCCGAACATCGCGCAAAAAAGGGATCCTTGGAACCGGTGGGGGTGACAAAGACACCCTTAAAGGAGGAAGGGGAGAAATAGGCCAGTTGCAGGTATTCAGCGGAGGAGGAGGAGAAAGAAGTACTCTCTCCCAGTGAATCGGTATAGAGGCAGGCAGGGGGAGGGGTCCATTGCAGGGTGGAGATTTCGAGGAGGCAGGAAAAGCTTATCACGTCGGGAAGGGGGGTTCAATAAAGAAAGTATTTGCTGACTTCCTGGAAAGGGGTGAGGGAGGGAAGCAAATCTCACTGAGCGATAGCCTTCTAGGGTCTCCCTAATGAGTAGGGAAAAGGAAAAAAAAAGCCCGACTCCAACTCATCTCAGGGAAAAAAGTATTCATGCGGGAAAAAAAAAAAAAGATCTTAACAGGGAACTATTTTGCGAAAGGTGCGAAGCTACCCCGAAGTAAACCAATGCGAAAGGGAGAATTTGTCAGGGGACTTTGAGGAGAAAGGAAGCCCTTATCCTGGGGGGGATGAATCAAGAATCTTCTCCGGATATCCCGGGGCAAAAGGGAGAAATACGCCAGCAGTGGGGAATATTGCCGAGAGGGAAAGGGGTTCTCCTACTGTTGCCGCCGGGAAGGTACGGCAGGGGAAAGAATCTGCTAGCGATTTGAGGGGCACCGATCCCAATGGAGCGAGGGGGTCAAGCAAAAAACCTTTATCAAACGGAAAAAAGAAACTTTAGACAAGAACCTCTTTTGCCGCCGCGGTCATGTGAAAAGTTCAAAGTCGACCAGAACGCACCGTTATCCAGCGGGAGGGAGGGAGTCTGGGGGGGAAAAACCGCCCACCCCCTCCATAGCGGCAAGAAAGTCTCTACACCCTGAAAGCGTAGGAGAAGTGTGAATAAATGAGTGACAGTCTTCTATCTGGGGAAAGAAGAGAAATGCGGAATCTCCTGGACAAAAAATCTCTCTCTATCTCACTGTCTTGGAAGGATGCGGGAAAATAGACCTTGAGGGTGGAGGTGGAGTCCTCAAAAGCACTCCCAGAAGGGGAAAAAGGAAAAGAAAGAACGCCTGAAAAAGCGGACAATTCGGGGGGGGGGAAACATTTGTTAAGGGGAAGTTCGGGATTGGTTCTGTGTAGGGAAAGAGGGGTATCCCGAGAAAAAAACTCGCCGACGAAGAAGAAAGACAGGAAGTATCCCCTCAAGAAATTGAAGGGGGGAAGAGGAAAAGCGGGGCTATACGGGTCGTATTGTGAAAGAAAAAAAACATCGCAAAAAAAAACCCCAAAGAACACCTCTCATCGACTCGCGACACAAATCGAAGGTAATGGGGGTCTTAGGGTCCAAGCGAGGGGGAAAAGACAGGGAAGAAAAGACTTGAACCAAAGGAAAAAAAAGCCGACTTTACGCCGGCCTCAGATAGGGAAAAAAGGTTTTGAATTCTAAAGGCCCATGCAGGGAAAGCGTTTGACGGGTTTGTCTGAGGGGGAAGGGGGGAGAAGGAGGCCGAACTCTTTTCCTGCAGGGGGGAAAAAAAAAGGCAGATGTTCAAAACTAGAATCCCCCAACCACACCGGAGGAAAGGGAGAAAATTTCCCATTCGCCAAGGAATGTGGAACGCCGCGGAAAAGAGTTCGGAAAAGACCATCGAGACAAGAAGAAATCGGGGGCTTTCAACTCAGGGGAACGGGAAAGAGGAGGCTGAAGACGGAAGGAGAGGAAAAAGTCGGCGAGTATGAATGTGGCAAATTTTTTTCCCCCCACATGTCGGAGAAGGGGAAAAACCTAGGGCTTTGGGGGAAAGAAGGGGGGAGGGCATATAGTCTCTCACAAGAAAAAGGAAATGCAGAGAGGAATGTTTGGCGATGTTTTTTGGGCAGGGACAAAAAAGTCAAAGAAATATGAGCCGTGTCTCCAAAGGGGAAAGTTCCATTCGGAATGGGAGGGAAGGAAGGAAAAAATGTAACTTGCGCTCTCTTCTTGAGAAGGATCATCCATCGAGAAACCATAAAAAGACATTGACTGAGAAAAAAATGGGAAGGGGTCCACCAAACATCCCAAAGGGGAGGTGCAGGTTCGGAAAAAAGCGGGAGGAGGTCCCGTCCGGGAGTTAAGAAAAAGAGGTATAAAAAGACCAGATATTGAACTAGAGGGGGGAAAAGGGAAAAACGGGGAATCGGGAGGGGCTCGAAGGAGTCCGCATTTATAGGGAGGGGGAAAGTGGATTCTATCTACTCAAGGGAAAAGTCCCAGAAGGTCGTCCAACCCGGGCGATGAGAAAGTGTCGAGGAAAAGGGACCGGTTTCTGCCACAAAAGAAGGACGACATCAGGAAGATGGAGAGGGGAAACTCCATTGTCGGGACGTCACTGGAGGGAGAAAAATGAAAAGAAGAGGGCGAAAAGAAAGAATAAAATTGGCGGGCTTCTTCCGACGGGAGGGGCACATTGTACTTGCTGGGAAGGTTCGAGACCAAAAAAGTCACAAAAAGAGCGCAGCGGAAAAAGGGTCAAGCCCCAAGAGGACTGCGGAAGAAAAGAATAAACACGCGGTTCGAGTCAAGGTAAAAAAAAGATCGCACTACAAAATTCTGCGTCGAGTTTAGGGGGGGGTGATCGCATGAAGGAAAAGAAAGAGACGAGAGGAAAAATCCACCTAGGAAAGTGCTTCCAAACTGAAAAGAAAACGTCGATCGCAGCACAATCTCACAAATTAGAATGGGGGGGGAAAAAAGTCCGTCGGGGGGAGAGAAAGGAGGGGTACTTGTCGCAAAGGGGGAAAAAAAGAAGAAGGCATAGGAATGTTTTTGCACAGGGAATGGTAGCAGTGAAGGTAGGGGATGGTCATTTGTGAAAGAAAAACAACGGACCGAGGGGAACACGAGAATTCTAAATTGGGAGAATCTGGAAAAAAGAACATCGTCACGTTACAGGAAACCGCAACATGAAGGATGGGTATGAACTGACAACCCAAGAGGCTCTCAAGGAAAGGGGAGAGGATGCTCTCCTCAATTCCTCAAGAAAATCGGGGAAAAGGTGAATTCCCGAACGAAGGGATCTGCGTGCGGGAATACCTAGCGGCGAGGAATATACAAATCTAGAGTGGTTTGACCAGAAAGAAAGAAGGGGGGTGCAATACTCTTATACCGGAAAAGGAAAGGGATCGATCGGAAGAGGCATTACATTTTCATACTGCGGTCAAGAACAAGGATCCAAGTTAAATTTAAACGGCATGGCGCTAGGTCCGTTATCGAAGACCGACATCACCAACTAAAAAAGAAGAGGAAAACTTCTGAAAAGCTAAACCTCTACAGGAGGAAAGAATTCAATTTAAAGAGACACAACAAAACTAAAAAAAGAACCCAACAAAGGACCCCCGGAAAAGGAAGGAAAGGGATGGTTCAAACGGTGTGGAAAAACTAGAATGAGCATTTCAGAGGGAAAAAATTCCATTGATCTCAGGACCATACAAAACTCCTGGCGGAGAAGGTGTTCGAGGCCAGGTGGTACTGTCTTGAGGGAGGGGGGACTTTATTGAGAGGCAGAGAGGGCTCGGCATCCGATGAATAAAGGGACCAGGGTTTGATTCAAAGAAGCGCGTGGAATGGAGGTTTTTAAGGAAGAGTCGAGAGGAAGGGGGGGAGACGGGCAGCCTAACACACGATAGAACGAAGATTTGGAAGGAGAGGTTTTTTGGGGCGAGCCGGCGTTTTTTGGGGGGAAAAGTCGAGAGGAATTCCTCAAGACACCTTCCATGTGGGGGGTAGCAGAAAAATAGTGGCCGGGGAAATCCATCCTCGCAAAGGTCTGTCTTTCTCCTTTTTGAGCTTTGAAAGCTTACGTCAGGAGACATGAAAAAAAAGATCAACAACAACCACTTATTAATGAGAAGGAAAACGACCTTGAAAAAGGGGGGGGGTTGGGGGGGTGTTTGGGGACAGTTCCACGCTAGGTAAAAAAAATTCTCTCCAGCCTATAACTGTGGGAAAAGCTGGAGGTCATCGAAAGAAGATTCATCCGTACCACATTGAAGGAATACAAGCTCTCAACGCCAAAAAACTTCTTGACGAAGGAAGAAAAAAAACCAACTTATTCCCTGAGGGGATATATCAGGGGGGGGAGGGGGGGGCTCTTCCTCTTCATCGTGGGACAATCACGATCATTAAAAAAAAATAAATTCAAGAGCTCTCACCCGTGGGGTAGAAAAAAAGAAGACGTCTTTAGATCAATGGAGGAAGTTGCGCACTCCTTACTAGAGAGTGGATCCAAGTCCAATTCCAATGCTTGATAAAGGGGGAGGATATAAAGAAAGCACTGGCTAAGGAGAGGGGGAAGCCGATTCTTCTTTTTTACCATGAAAAGGGAAGGGGGAATCTCAAGGGGGGAGGGGGATATTTTAAATTTTCTTGACAAATGGAAGTCCACGTGCATTAATCATGTATCGTAAAAAAGTGCTCTTTGCTCGGGCGGTAGAAAAAAGGGAGGATAAGGGGGAGAAAAAAAAGGCAAGTATCTTTTTCACTTCCTCCTTTGAAGAAAGGGGGGGAGGAACGCTGCATGTACATGTGAAAAAATCATTACCGGGAAGGGGAAGGGAGAAAGTCGTGACACCTTAGTCTCTGGAAAAGGGAAAGTGCATCGTAGGGAGAGAAGGGCCTTCCTTGTCCATCGTGTAGGTCCGAGGATGACCTGCCGGAGATCCTTAAGGGGATCGAGGGAGAGGAGAAGGGGTCAGGTCAAAGCTCAGTAATTGGCTGGCTTGAAAAGGGGGGAGGCCTTTCGCTGAGAAAAGAGCCGTCTCTTGTTCCGGGACGGTGCGTGCGAAAATAGAGGTAAAAAGGGGAACCAACTACCAAAGAAGAAACATCCTGGGAAACAATCATGCCTAGCTGACAGGGGGGAACTAGGTTGGGAAGAACCGTCCATTGAAGTGAAGACTACACCAAGGAAAGTTACCCCGATTGCGATGAAAGGGGGGGGGGGGAAGGGTAGGAGTCGAAGACGGGGGGGAAAGATTCCTGTGGTGGCGGAAGAGCAAGTATCTCTCTTTGAGAAAAACGGAAGAAAAGGACTCATCTTTTATGCGATAGCTCGAGAGGGAAGAGGGGGTGACCGCCGTGTTATCAAAAAAACGGTTCCGAAGAGTCACGGGTAAAAGACGTGAACTTGCGCTGCTATCTAATGAGAAAAAGGGGGGATCGCTAGGGGAAACTCCGTCCCCGTGATCAAACCGCAGGCCTAAATAAAGGGAAAACTCAACGGGGTTTTTTTTGGAAAGAAAAAGGTCATGTTAAAAGGGGAGAAAGGAAAAGGGCGCTCCCCGCTATCAGAGGGTGATATGGGGGGGGGGGGAAACGCCTCCATAAAGGAAATCTTCTCGAAACTGTTAGAAAAAGCCTCACGGGGGCCTAACACAAGGGAAAAAGGGACCAGTGCTTAAGGGGGAGACAGATAAAAAAATTTCCACGCCACGTCGGCGCGAGAAAGGTCTTGTAGGGTCTTTCTTATAAGGGGAATTTGAGAAGAGAGTTCCCCTTAGAAGTGGAACCTTCCAGACGAACCGTTTCGTGGGGCGGACAATGAGGGGGGGGGGGAAGGAAAAGTCAGGACAGAGAAAACGTCACAAGGGGTCGAGTGGGGAGAGTGATCCTACTTTGAAAAGAGGAGACTAAAGAAGGGATGGAAATGATCTCCGCCCATTATCGAAAAGGGGCACTTTTGACATAGCAACGGCAGGGAAAAAAGTAAATCTGTGGTCAGGAGGTAGCCTGACAAAAAAAAAAGGAAAAAAAAAAAATGCTTCCGCGCCTCGCGCATTTCAAAGGATGGGGGGAAAAATGCCCTTTCGGGACAAAGCTAGAAAGAGGGGGGTTGTCTCGGAACAGGAAGGTACATCATGCGAAAAAAAAGATATCATGGAGTAGGAAAGAGTGATTCCTGAAAGCCAAGGAAAAAAAAGGCGTTTAAATCCACTGATTTCGGGACGAGAGGTAATCGAGCAGAGAGGGAGGGCGGCTCACCTGAATCCTCCTTCCATTGCGAATGGAAAAAAAGGGAGGGTATGAAAAGAAAAAGGAAAGGAAAAAAAAGCCAATGTCAGTGGTAATTTCAAGAAAGATGTAGTAAGTGCTTAGAATTAAATCCTTTGGAAATAAGAAAAGGGGGCTTTCAAACGCGGGGAACATCCTGACGGAATCGGAACGGGATTATCTAGACGGGGAAAAAAGGATTCAATTAAGGGGCCAGAAAAGTTGCGTTTTCTCAGACTTGAAATGGTACTAGAGGGGGGGAGACAGGGCATTCGAAAAGAATCGGAGACCTCACTTACAAAAAGTCGATCTGGGGGGGTGGAACTGCGAAGGGGATGGTTGGAGGGTGGGGGGGAGGAGACATTACAAAAATTTCACGGGAGGAAAAAAGAGGGAGTCACGGAAAGAACTCTCCACTTCTCATTGGAAGAAAAAGCGGATGGAAGGGAGCGACTGACTTAAATGCATCGATGGAGAAAATGGTCCACAGAGGGGGGGGAAAAATAAAATACAGGGACGAGAACAACCTTTCCCTTTCGGAACATCAAAAAAAAATGGTTCAGGGTACTGAGGGGAAAGGGCAGTTTCCAATCTTGGAAGAAGGGGAAGCGCGTATCCACCGTTCTCAAGGGGGGGGGGGTAACGAAATAGGGGAAAGGAAACCGGAAGACCGAGATCGCGCTCTCAAAAAAAAAAAAACATTTTAGATGGGAGAAGGAGGCGATCTACGCCTGAGGAAGGAAAACGGTTGGGGGGATTGTATTCTGAAAAGAAGACTTGCTATTCTCAATTTGGGATTGCCTCGGGGGGGGGGATCCATCCAACGAATTCCTACAAAGCTGAGTCTTGGGTAGAGCCAGGAAGACATGGGGTAAAAAAAAAAGGAACTGCTTCAACAGAAGGGTAAAAGTGTGCGAGAAAAGGACCTTTGGTAATCACGGGGGAGGGGAACTGGATGCCTCGAATTGAGCTAACCATCACAAATCTAGTATGAAAGAGAGCTTCCGTTACCGAAAGATAGTATGCCCGGCGGCACCTAAGGTCAACGATGTAACCTCTCTAGCTTAAAAAAAGGGATCATCATAAAGGAAGGAATGCGGCTGCAGCTCAAAGAAAGAACTGAAATTGGGAGATGATGCAAATTCCTTTTAGAGAACTTGGACCTCCTAAAAGCCTCCACCGTACAAAAAAGAAAAGGTTCGGGAAGCGAGCTGGGGAAGGAGGTTTAAATAGAGGCAAAATATGGAAACTGGAGAATAAGAGTTTGAAACCCTAATTAATATAAAGGGTAGGAGCAGTAGGGATGGTCACTTTTGTTAACGAATTCAAGGAAGCAAAGGGGGTAAAAGATAAGGGAATTTTCATAGAAAAAACCAATCGTACGTTACAGAAGAAAGAGGAGAGGGTTTCTTTAACTGAAAAGAAGGACTCAATCCCTCTAAGTGCTCCGGGAACGGAAGGGGATCTCTAAGCAGGAAAGAGAAAAAAACACCAATGGAACAAATGAAAACCGGGACTGATATCTTCAATACAGAAAAAAGGGGGGGGAAGGGGAAAATTCATAAAAGACGCTAATGTTGTCAGAAGGGACACTGGAAAAAGGTGGAAGGGAATCGGGGGAACTTACAACCATTTCAGCGGAGGAAAAAAAAGGGGAGAAGGAGAAAGTTAAAAAGGAAGGCGTCTTGAAGTCCGTTAAGGGGGGCGATGCAAAAAACAGATCACGGAAATTGGCTGAGAAAAAAGGAAAGGGAGGAAACGCCTGACTTCAATTTCAGGGAAAGTCCAAGAAGGGGGCCTACATATGCTTGCGACAGGGGAAAATGACCCGATATGGGAAGAAGTAGCAAGGACTTATCGCCAGGGATGAGGAGAACATCCCTCCTGTCCGGGGGGGGGGGGATGCAAATAGAGGAAAAGGGTGCTCCCGATTCTGGGATTCAAGCATTGCTCTCCCCCCACCGGGAGAAGTCTTTTTTGGACTTTTGGGAAAAGAAAAAGAGTGAACTTTAGGGGGGAAGAGGGAGCTGGGGGGAAACCTGGTCCGGGCGCAGATACGAACACAACGAGGAGGGGAAGGTTCATCCGTTGTTTGGGTGGATTCTCGCCTGACGGAGGCGAGGGGGGGAGGAGCCGCTTCAATTTTTCTGCTGAAAGGGTGTCCCCGCATGGAGAAAAAGCCAGCCGCGCAGGAAAAAAAGGTTTTTGGTGGGAAGAGGGGAAACATGGTCCCGGCGTACGTCTTTATGACAAAAAAAAGTAGGGAAGGGGGGGGGAAATCCTCCGTCCCGCCTGGGCCGGAAATGACAAAAAAAAGATCAGCACGAACCAGAGAAAGGGTGTGCAGAAGTGCCACTAGATGAGAGGAAGAAAGAAAAAAAGACGCTTGAGTAATTCCAAAGAAGGAAGGAGAAGGGGTCTCGCCAACCACGTAGAAGAAGACCAAAACCACGATTAAAGGGGTCCACCAAAAATTGAAGGAGGGAAGAGGCCATCGTGTGGGGAAAAGCGTTCATCCACTAGAAAGGAGTGCGGGGAAGACACAAAAGAGCAAGGGTCTAACACAAGCAAGAAAAAAAGTCAATCTCGGAATAGAATAAGAAATGCTTTCCACTCCTTAAGGGAATGGGAAAAGTCCGGAAAAGTCTTGCCTTATATCACTGCGATCAGGATAATCAGAGGGAAATGTCTCATGTAGTTGGGCCGACGAGGCACAGTCATTTGAAGACTGGTCGCCTGGGGGGGAAGGAAAGGGAGGGGTTGTTGGCCTTGGAGAGGAATTCGGAGGGGAAGGAGGAAATGTATATTCTCATCCATAGAGGGGAGAGTGGAGGAGGAGGACCAAGTTCGAAAAGGACGTAAGAATCGCGACAAGAGCCTGGGTTCCTTGGAGGAGACTTGGGTGAGTCAGATTAAAACATGGAAGGGGGAAACAAAGCGGCCTGTTATCTATCATTAAGGGGAGGATGAAGGAGGACTTAAACTTCACTCGCTGGAAAAAGAGACGACAAGGGGAATTGTTTGCATCGTAGGCCTGAGAAAAGGTTTGGAGATGGAGGGAAGAAAAAAACAGTCGTTATATAAAAAGAGCAGGAACCCGTCGAAGAGGTGTTCAGTTCAAGAAAAAGAAGGGATGGGAGGGCTGCGGGGGGTGCAAAAAGAAGTCCAGAGAGGAAAAAAGGAAAGTTCACTGCGTGTTCCGCGGGGGAAAAGAAGGAACTTCTTGAAAA
>Ga0179593_1464695_pt1 | contig 25137 bp, 19 predicted proteins | sample CZODoug2_1_08_16_FD_185931 | JGI IMG/M metagenome (GOLD analysis project Ga0179593, IMG submission 185931) | Vadose zone soil fungal communities from Angelo Coast Range Reserve, California, USA - CZODoug2_1_08_16fungal (PacBio error correction) | ecosystem: Environmental > Terrestrial > Soil >...
TACGCCTGAAAGAGAAAAGTAGAGTGGGCAAAATCACGCAATAAGGGAAAAGAACCTACGCGTCGACCCCCGGACACGGTTAGAGGTTACGTAGATTTGACTCCTGTTGGGAAGATGGAAAGAGAGGGGCAGCAAGTCAAAATTGAAAAAAGAAGTGGAAATGTCACGAGAGCGTGGCAGCTAAAGTAGAGTCCGGGGTGCGGAGGGAATGCGGTATGCAAAGATCAGCATGCAAGATAAAAGGAGGGAGGGGGAGATGACCGGTCGAAAACTCCTGGGAAACAGGGACAAAAGAGGAGGGGTGCCGAGTCGGCAAAAAATATAAAAAGCAGAACAAAGAAGGAGAGGAAGGGCTGGGGGAAAGGGGAGGGGGGGTTAAGAAGCTTCGCCGGGTTCATACTAAGAGGGGGGAAAGGCCGCATTTTCGAAGGAATAACAGCTTCATCATAGCTAAGCTAGTTTGAGATTAAAATAAAAGAAGCGCGTACGGCCCAGTCCAGAAGGAAAAAAAAAGGAGATTGGACTAGCGCGCTGGTCTGAGTTCGTCTTCTCAAGAAGAGCAAGTCCATTTCTCGCTCTCGATACTAGGACGGGGGACTCTAAGCTCTAAGAAAGATGAGACCCTCTATCGTCAAAGGACCCGAAAATGACAGTCTCTATGTCTAAGTCACTGAAAGAAAAGTGGTGGCGCATATGCGGAAAGGGGATGGAGAGAGAGATCTGCGCCCACATCCAAGCAGGGGAACTGGGGAACAGCTTGGAAGACAATCGGGGAGAAGAGGCGCGCTCATAACTTAGCACTTTCATGAAGAGAAGGGGAACACGAATGGTATCGTCTTCCACCGCGCTCTAATCTAGAGAAGGGGTCTTCAGGAAAACTCCCGATACGGAGCACATAAAGAAAGAGAAGACGAGACTGTTATCCGACAAGGGCGAGGGCCGCCGGGGGCTCTGCTGCTTAGGATCTCAATACGAGGAAGAAGAACCTCTTGGGGGAGAAGCGGGAAATAAAAAAAGAAAGGCCTGAAAATAGTAGAGACTTTCTGCAAGAGACCTGAGGGGGAGGGCCCCCGCGTCGGGAGTGAAGAGTTTCCTCGTAAGGGGAATACGACGAAAAAAGGGATTCTTAGTGGAGGTATTGAAGAGAAAAGGAACCTACTCGTCATAGCACCGAAGAGTCGACAGCATCCAGAGGCATAGGACTCTGTCCACCAAGAGGGTAAATAAAAAGGTAGGGGACCGTCGGAAAAGGACACCTCCGAAAGGCCCACCCTCTTAGTTCATCGTAACGTCACGTAATCCTCCTAAAGGGATAGAAAAAAAAGAGAAAAAGTTTCAGTCGAGTTAGTAAAAGCGCCTGGGGTCATGCCGAGGCTAGCTTGCGGAAGCAAAGGCTGAAAAACATCTTCAAGGGGGAGAGGAAGGGACAATAGGGAAAAAACTCCTTCAGGAGAGACATCTGGACCCTAAAAGGAAAGATCGCCGAGTCATCAGCTCGGCGCGAATCCGGAGAACAAAGCTCACTGAGGAATGAATACTCCGTAGGTCATGGGGAGAAAGGGGAGCACACAGACTCGGTAGAGAGAAGGCTAGCTGTCAAATGAAGGGAAAGAGGGGGCGTATGTCTTTAGGAAAGCTAGACTCAACCTCGATGGGAAGAATATCGGACTGGGACTGGAGGAGAAAGTTCGGAACAAGGAAGGAGGAGATGGCTACTTTACTTGAAGGCGATCGTGGTCCACGACGGGGCAAGAGGGGCAGAGGGAAAGGACGGACCTCTTAATTAGCTGAAAGGGGAGGTAGTATCTGCTCCGCGGGAATAAATGACCCCGCGAACTGGAGGGGTAAGTGGGAAGCCGGAACCCCAGAGAAGGAAGACTAAAACCTCTCACAGAGGGGAAGGTAAAATTTGTAGGGTGGGGTAGCGAAAGGAGGTCTCGAAAAATTGAACCATCAAGGTTGGTCAGACGATCAAACCCCAGACGAACTCCTCGACCGTAAAAGGACCAGGGAAATCAATTCTGACTTTGTCGTGCCAGCGCGAGCGGGGCCAAGAGAAGAAAACAAGTTCGACCGCGAGGGTGAGACCGGGGAAGTCTCAAGCCGTCGTCGGAGAGCAAGGTGGAAGCCTGGGAGAAAAGGGAGCAGGGTGATCGGATGCCAGCACAGAAGTTTAAGGGATTGGATTTGCGACCGTAATCGAGTTGGAGGCATGGGCGGAGCAGTACATCGAATGGAAATCTCGGTCTACTTCAAAGTTCGAAGGATCCCGAGGCTTCTCTCCGTGATAGGAAATGATATCCGTTCTCCTTGATTGTCTTGCCTTCAATCTCTTCCTTTGACTGAAAATTCGATCGATCCTCATAGACGGAAACTCACAGTCTCCTCGGAGGGGCGAAACCAGGGACAAGGACGGAGGGCTGCTGGATCTAGGGTATGTACTAGGGAGAGAAAAGTCGTGCGCAGCTCTACAGAGGACACCTCGCAACGAAAAGTAAGGTTAAGGGGAATTCGCGGCCGGGAAGCAATCGCATTTAGTTACAGAACGAAGAGTGCAAGACTAGGAGAAGCTCACGTGAAAAACACTACACTTTCACAATCCAAGACGGCCTTCTTCCGCTCTGGGCCTCGGGGAGAAGAATCAACTTTCCCTCTCCTAAAACCTTGGGGGACCACCGGGTCTACGCGAACTACGCACACGACACGCCGCGTGGCAGGGGTTAAAGGGGGGTCCGGTCATTTCGGCGCGTCAGAACGAACGCAATATGTAGTGCTGGGTCAAGCAAAACTACATGGGATAGCCGACCGTCGCTAAACGCATCTCCGCGAAAGAAAGCTTTGGAACCAATCCAGGTACGATATGGCGAGCACTGAGACCTACCACCGTGCGCAGAAAAGTGCTCCTGAGGCCGAGGTTCGGGACAGTACTGAGGCGAGCCAAAATCTCCAACGGACTCTACGCGCTCTCTTCGAGCTCGGAGGAGAGAACACAAACACCAGGCGGACAGTCGGCACCGTGTGATCGCCGCTAATCAAGGTCTCGGAAAAACTTCTAAGCCGCAAGCGTATCTACGGGACAAACCTGGCATCTTGGCCCTTAAGTCGCACCTATCCAAGTTACAACAAGAGTCAGTATCTCTCACAACAACAAAGGAGATTATGAAGGGCTAGAAGTGGACTCCCATGTCTCAAGTAGTCCAATTTGTCTGTCAAGGCACCTCTTAGGGAGGCGCGTTAGAAAGGTACATGGGGGCTGGATCAACGGCTAGGAAAGAAGGAAGGTGTACGCGTTCTCAAGGGTCAAGATGCGCGACTAGAGTAATTTACTCTGGATCCGTCGGGAGGGACTACGATGGGGACTCAAGTCTAAAATGAGAAATCTTGCGGGAGGGTGTGAAGGTGATTCTGTTTTCGATCTCCCCCTATAGGAAGGGGGGGGTGGTAGGGGGGAAAAGTAGGTTCAGAGCGGAATCTCCAAGGAACACTATAGTTTATCACCATTTTCTTGTTTTGGATTGACCCAGGACCCGAAGGGGGTCAGGTGAGACCGTAAGACGCGGACCTGCACCGCACGCACGGAAGCACCTTTGTTCTTGGGTGAAGTTCGGAAACATCGGTCTTTTCCAAGGCTTGTTCGGCGGGGGGGATGTTCCCGGAGCGAGAAGCGCGGCCGGGTTAATGAGGCAGTTTTGAAAACGGGACTTCGCCTGGGCGCGGGAAAGGAGGGGAGTTTGGCACATGGCGGCTGTGTCGTCAGACACTGTCAATCTGGGTGCCGAGGGTTTCAAGGGGTCTGCTGAGAATCCGCGCATTCCTGACTCATCCCGGCGGGCGCAAATTGGTTCGACGGTGACGCGTAGAAATTACGTCGCGGGTCGAGCGCGGAGCGATCAGAGGGGGGGCCACACTTTGAGGAAGGGTAGCCGGAAAAAAAACATCCCGGCTAAGTCGTAAAAGGGAGATGGCGAGCACAGGACGATCTCGGGTGATGAAGGAGCGTAGATTGGGTTGTTATCCAATCGATAACCGGGTCTTTAGTGGGGAAGACGTCAGTCTCGTCGGCACGAAGGCCGTCCGGACCCTATGAGGGGAAGGGGGTTCCACAGGACTCGACGTCCTATACACAGAGGCGATTAAGACGGCCACTTGCATTGAACCGTGGCCGGTGAAGGAGACTGGGGGGCTACAGGGGGTTAAAAAGGGGAACGAGGGGCGATGGAAAGGGAAGGGTGCTCTCTAGGTGAGCGCGGAGCGCGGACTTCAAAGAAACGGACAAACGTTCTTTCGGTAAAAGCGCGACACCTGGAGGGAAACTTCATGTTTATCTACCTGCAAGGGCGCAAGAAGCACGCTAAAGAATAGTTTGGTTTCACAATCAGCTGGAGATGAAGGGGGGTACCTCCTCCGACCGTCTAGGGTTAAAGGATCTGTGATCCTGTGATATCTCCGCTGCTTGATCTATCAGTAATCGGGGGCTGGAAGTTACGATCTGGACGGCTTAACTAATAGACGGGGAAACTTAAAAGGTGCCTAGAAAAGTCCCGCGTGACATCCTATCAGGTAGTAAATATTAAGATAGTTTATTCTACGGGGCCCTCCTAAGCGAGTTCATTGTGCACCCTCAGAGTCGCCTCGACATGGCTGAGGGGAAAATCTGCTGAATCTGCAATGCTCCAGAGAGTCTTGGAGGACTGGTCGAGCTTGTTGCTAGGAAGAAATTACGTTTAGGTTGATCTTTCCTAGCGACGCGGCGTCGCGCCTTGTGGGGAAGAAGTCAGTCTACGAATGCCCAGGCCACCGACCGTCTGGGCATTCAGATTGCGTGAAAAAAGAAACAATTCCCAGGATCAGATCCGACGAAACCACTCGGGGAGTCTTCACGGTTCTGTTCTGGACGCCTACGACGGTAAGGAACCATTGTTTTCGAGAAGGAGGTTGCCCCTGTGCGCGCCTATTAGCAAGGGAAAAAGGACTGCCATATCCTACTTAATTTTGTTCTGGAGACATGCTTACTGGTGACAAAAGCGCATGCCGCGTAAGAGGGGAGGAGATTTCGGAAAAAGAACAGGCCGAAAAATCGCTAGTGCGATCTTCTACAGAGCCTCGGACACCTGCAAGGGACTCCGAGAGGGAAACTGGGGGGGATCCTGTAACGCTGACGATGCGACAGAACAAGATTCAAAGGGAATGGGAAGACGGCTTCCCTCTTATTCTAACTGAAGAGTACGGAATAGGAAGAAAAATCTCAGGGGTAGGGGCAATGGCCGCCAAAAAGGTCGCCTCAGGAAAATGGATCTTGTGGAAACGGTTCTTCTCGTAGGAATGTAACAGCCATTGAAGACGAGATATCAGGGACGTACTCTCGTCAGTAGAAAAAATTGTTCACAGCTTAATAAATGAAAACCTTCCAGAGGAAGAAAGGAGAGATCGACGAGTTGAAGGCGCGATTTTCCAGATTTAGTTTGACTCTAGGGAGGAAAAAAGACAAAAAAGGAGGGGAAAGAATGGCTTCTCAACAACGGCATGGGTAACTTTCTCATCGTGAACCCAGTTAAACTCTGAGAGGCGTAATTCCTGTCGGGAAGGTTTATAACTGATCTGATCGAAGAATCCATAGGTCTATAACGTCGTGATCATAAGCTCCGGAAACAGCAGTTTCTCTATCAAGAAACGGGGTGGCTCAACTTGAAGTATCAGGGGTCGCGTTGGGTTATAAGGTCGCGGAGACGGCTCTGAACCCTGTGAAAATGAAATGCCCCCGTCTGAAGGCAAATCACTAAAAAAGCGGCGGACCCAAAGTGGCCTTTCAGGCTCCGAAGAAGATGAGAGTGTCCGTAGTGGTGTTGGGTAAATTAATACAACCAGAGAAGAAGATGATGCAAGGACCGACCATAGAGGAACTTGTAAACAGAAGGGGAAAAGTGAAATCAATCTTACCTGTTTCACTCGGGGAAGGAGGGACCTTGGGGAAGAAAATTCCGCCTGAAACCATGAGTCCTTAACTTGAAAACTGAGAGCGAAACCGAGAGGTTGACTGCGAATAGTAGTGAGGGAAAGACAGCCAGCGGGTGCAGGGATTAAGGAAAGTAGGAAAGACGCTAAAACTGGAGAAGGGGAAGGAGGAACTCTCTTCTGGGCGAGTCCCGACTGCCTAGAATACAGAAGAGCGCTCTTAAAGATAGAAAAACTCTACTACTACGGAAGGGGGGGAATAAAACTCCGAAATCAAAAAAAAAAGGAGAGGTCATCAAAAGAATAAGTCTCCAACGCTGTCCGATCTTCATTAGCGAAGGTATCACTGATTTGTTCCGGACCGTAGCGATAAAACCTAGTGGGGAGGAGAAGAGCTAAGGAAAAGAGAGTTGAAGGCTAATGTAAATAAAATTAAGTACGACTCGGACGAGGGGGGTCACAAACTTACGGACCCTAGGGGGGAAATTCAGCAGAGAAGAACCGGATCATGGGATATGAGAGGAGCCATTCACTAGAAGACCAAAACGAAAAGTTCGGAGGAGACTAAAGGAGCTCCATCTTCCCCGGACGAAACCAAAATCCTCGCGGGTAATTTCTACGTGAAGGACGGAAAAATTGACGAGCAACAGAACTTGTAATAACAGGTAGGCAGGCCTCTTCACAGGGGGTCATACCAAAAGGGCCCGGGGGGAGCAACTTGGAAAGGTCTCGAAAAGGAGGCAAAACGGTCTCGGGAGCATGAAAAACGCACAGCGCGAGGTCAAGATAACCAAACAGTGACTTCTCAAGGAAAGAGAAAACCTGTGTAGAGTCTACTCAAACGGGGGGAAAAAAAAGTCTGATATCAATTGGAATTCGGTTGGGGGAGCTCTACATGTGGGTAAAGGGGTCGGATCGGGGAGGTTAAATAGAATTCAGAAAACGGAGGGGGGTGCGAAAGGGTGCCGTACGGGAAAATAAAGAAAACCATGGCTCTGGGGGGACAGAGCAAATTGAAATCCGAGAGTACTTCAAGGCAAGAAAGACGTCAGGAAAGTGCGGGGATTTGCAAACTAAGAAGGTGATCGGAAGAAGTTAAGTAATTGGAGGGGCAAAAGGTGTTAAACACAAGAGCGCAGCCCGCGAAAGCCGCATCACGAAGCCTCGATTCCCCGTGGAGCCTCTCTAACTCACCCAGGAGAAAAAAGGAGGACTACGCCGGATCCTTTAGACAGTGGAAAAAGAGGGGATATATCTAACCACCCTCCTCCAAAGGACGAAAAGGAATGAAATAAAGTGAACTCAACCAGTAACATTAAACAGGGGGAGGGTCCATAAACCTCGTTCAGAGAAGATCCCTTCCTCGGAAAAAACTAGCTTCATACCGACCATAAAAAACTGGGTCCGGGGAGCTTATCGCAGGAAAAGGGTCCAATATAAATCTTTACAAGGGTTATCGTATCAATAGGAAAAAGAAGGGAGAGCTCGGACCGCGTCCCGCGTAAGGGAAGAGGGATTCGGGGAAAAAAACTCACATTCGGTTTCTTGGTCAAAAGCAGAAACTCGAAACATCAAAAGGATAACCTCGGACGCATAGAACTATCAGAGATACCCAGGAAAGGGGGAAGGAGTGAGAGGAAATCCCCCCTCAGTACTTACCTACAAAACTGCTCTCAATCTTTGACAGAGGAAGAGAAATAAAGTTGACATAAAGGGGTTGGAGGAAAGGACGTCGGGGAACAGCGTAAGCTACGGAGCTTCTCTCAAACGTAGAGATCAGGGGAAAAAGCTAAACAGGCTGAGGGAAGGAGGTCAACCTTCGACGCGCCACTCAGGGGTAACTTCTCACAAGCGGATCCCCTCAGATAAAACGGCAGTGAGGGCAAAAAAACGCAACAGCGCTTGAAGGGAAGAATTCATTGGGTTGTCATATCTCTCAGCCACAAAAACACGGGTAAGTAGGGAGATAGGAGGGAAAGACAGTCAAGAGGCCGGAAGGAAGGTGTGAGTCAGTCGTCTCCTTAAAAAAAGAGCTGTCTTGCTTACAGCCAGGTGAGAGAGAAAGTGAATAAACGGAGCAGGGGAGCCTGTCGTGCCTGAATTGGTAGGATACCCTATCGACAGAGAAGTAAGGAGGGCGTGGAGAGGAGGGGGGTTCGGAACGAACAGTCCGAACTCCCGCGACAGGAGGCCCTCTTGCACGGGGGTGAGGGACGGTCCGCAGGAAGGGGGACGGATGAAGTAAAGAGGTTCAAAGGAGGGGTAAAGCGGAAAGATTGGGGGGGGACGGGAAGGGGGCTGTCTAGCGGAGAAATTTTCTCTTTGTTAGGGGCTGGGAAAAAGACCACAGGGGGGGGGAAGGGGAACGGAAGAGGGAACCCTATAAAAAAGAGGGAAAGGCTCGCGTATGGGGGGGGGGGGGGGGTAGTTTCGCAATCAACTGTGGTCCCATTGGTTTCAGGGCGAGGGGAGCCTAGAACACCGAAGGAAGGTGGGGGAGGGTATTCCTTAGTTTTAACGCGGAAAACGTTATCGAGAAATGCGATTGAAGGAGGCGGGGTCAGAAGTCACTTGGAAATGGAAGTTAGGGAGACGGGGTAGGGGGGAAAAACGTCACTGGGAGCATCAAGGACTTGGGGCGATGGGGACCTGCATGTGATCATTCTCCTGATTCCGATCTGACAAAAGGCGTCGGGCGGGGGGGGAAGAGGTATGCCGGAGGGCACCATTTTACTAGCTGGGTCTGAGGGATAGGAGGCTTAGTACGACTCTGGAAGGGAGCGAAGGGGAGAAAGCAAGGGGGGGAGACGGAGCAGGCTAAATGATTGCCGAAAGACACAGGAATTCTTGCGAGGGATGAAGGATGAATATGTATGCAGGGTTGGGGGCCTCCATATGTCATAGGTCGGGGAGAGAGGCAGTCTTCTTTCTCCCCTGTAAGGCAGGGAATGAGAAAGTAACAAAAGGAGTCCCAATGAGAACAGGGAAGTAGGATAACGACCCCCCTGGCGACCCGAATTTTCGGGGGACTTACGCTGACAGTGGGGCGAGTCTAGAATTATTCCAGGGGGGCCTAGGTTATCTCTCTCGTGGAAAACTGGGAGCAAAGGTTGGAGTTGAGGGCGGGGGAAACCGTAAGGGAGGAGGGGCCTTAGGGGGGAGGGAAGAGACACTGAAAGAGGGGTGGTTGGGTTAAACTTACAGGTGATACGACCTGAGGTGCAAGAAAGCGCGAGGATGGGGAGGAAGGCTTCGGATAAGCTTGGGAATTTGTGAGGAAAAGGCCTCAGGTTCTGCGGGTGGTTCGTGGGACATGCCAAGCGAAGCGAATCAGAGCGGGGGGATGAGGGGGAAAAGGTTTTGTCATAGGGGTGGTAATGCGGGTCGGAAAAAAGTACTGGGATTAAGATCTCCTGAAAAGGCAAAAAGCTCGGACCAGATATTAAGGATAACTTAGAGATCGTACCAATGGGGGATCCGCCGGGGTTGAGAAAATGGAAGAGAAACGCTGGCAGGGTGAGGGCCAGAGCTATCTTTCCATACACGCTTTCGAAGTTCCTTCAGGTGAAGACAGGACTGAAAGGGCGGAGGGAGTATGTAAAAGGAAAAGGGGAGGGATCAGGTTGACCTTCGGCCATTCTTTGGCATTTTTCGATGGATCCTCTTCGAACAGGGAAAAGGGGTATTGTCCAAAAGAAAGAGTTTACCTGCGGGGGAAGAAACAGGCCTTCCATTTACGCACGGCAATTATGAAGGTCAACGAGGCATAACCTCTATCACTCACCGGACCGAGGTCAAAAAGAATGTACAGGGACGGGGTGAACTGTACGAGAAAGAGTTATAGTAAATCATTCTTTAGCAGAGGTTTCTAACCAGGGGACATCCTTCTCTTGATCGGTCACGGATGAGAACTGTAGAGTACCTATGAAGGGTGCGGTAATATATTGGGGGAAGAAAAAATAGATGAAGGGCGGCTAGAAATTGGCTTGTAGGTCATAGAAAAAAAACACTGAATCCTCCATCTCAGTTGCTGAGGAGGAGGTCAAGAAAAGCTAGAAACTATAGGGGGGAGGGGGGGAGCAAGTTGTTTACGAGGGAAAGATCACTTTTTCGCTAAACTTTCATAGCAGGGGGGGCGGACAAGGCTAAGTCCTCATCTATGGACGAGGGGCGACTTGAATACTGGCTTAAGAAGAAACACTTCCTGGCTCTAACACCAGGCGAGGAAGTAGGGGGGGCTCACTAGGTGACGTTACTTGTGAAGAGAGGGAAAAGAAGTCAGGGAAAAAAGGAAAGCTCCTGCGACTCTGATGAAAAGGGGATCAGTACGCTCGGGCAGGAGAGGGGCACCTCGAGAGTCCTTACTCCAGGGAGCGAGGGAGCAGGAAAGGTAGGAAAAAATCCCTGGACCCATCGAGGGAGATCTCTATCAAAAAAACATTATGGAAAAGAGAAAGGAATAAACCAACTAGAACTGTCCGGAAGGGAGAGGGCTTTCGAACCTGTGAGACTCTCTCAGAAGATGTATTCTCCGGCCAGGGGAACAGCAGACAAGAGGAGTCGAATTAAAAGACAATCGGATCGCTAGTCTGAAGCCTAGCCCCTAAAAGGTAAAGGAGCAAAGGACGTGTCGGGAAAAATAAAAATTATAGGGGTTCAAAAAGGGAAGGCTAGAAGCCGGAGGGACTACTTTTTCAAGGGTCAGCATAAAACGAGGAAAGACTTCGATGGGAAGACAAAAACATCAGAAGGGGGGGTGTAAAAGGAGTCTGCCACAAGGATGCATTCCTACAGAATGACAAAACGCTTCTCAAGAGGGGGGAATGGTGTCATGAGATGGTCGACATCCTCAATCAACTCATTGGATGGATTCATTTGTTCTATTAAAGAATACCCACTAGAAGAGGCAATCGCTTGGAAAGGTGCAACCTAAGGGCAATGCAGCCAGAAACAATTACTGGGGAAAGAGGGACTCTTTACCACAGGAGGGGGAACCGGGGAAAGAGGGAGAAGGGCTGGAAACAGGGAGGCAATACTTGCTCTTCCCGCACTAGGCTCGGGAGCTTAAAGAAATCGTAAACGGGGAAGAACAACACCCTATTCTGTTTACTTGAAAGGAGTGGGTCGCATTCTGCGGAGGGGGGGACAAGGGTCGAGGGATGCGTACAGGTTCGGAGGAAAAAAAATAGATTGACGGGGACCACCCGAAAGGAGAGAGCCTCCTATCTACATCTGATCCAAGCTAGACTCCTCAAGGGAAATATAAGGGGGGGCAACATAATAGGATTCCTTAATAAAAGATCAAACTCTGAGGAGGAAAGGAAAAGTCGGGGATCTTTAAGAGAAAGAGCCTCGAAACCTTGAAAAAAGGGGGGAAACTGCGATAAACATACCATAACTAGGGGAGGAGGGACCGTCAGAAGAAGATCGGTCAGAAACACCTCTATGGGGGAAAAAGATATACTAATATCCGATGACTCATCGCATGGGGTGAGAAATGGAAGGAAAAACAGTCTAGGGGGGAAGGCCTCAATTATCTTGTGTCACTATTCCCAAGAGGGGGGAAAAGGATTCTGAACGGGGGCGCGGGGGGAAAGGAATAATTTCAGACGTAAAAATCATGAAACCAAATATCGTACTGAAGAAAGAGACTAGCGGTGGGGAAAGAAAAGAACAGAGAAGAGAATCGGGCAAGGGAAAGTGGGGGACCTCATTTCAAAAATAAGGGGGGAAAGCAAAAAACTTCAGAAAAATTTCTCACCGAACCCCCGAGGGTAAGGAAGACACCTCCTTTTAGCGGAATCTCCGCTCTAACAAAGGGGAGGGATGATCTGGGAAATCGAGAGAGGGGGACTTCCAGGGAGACCAAAGGGAACGTAGGTAAAAGGAACCGACGGGTGTACGGGTAAAGTCTGAGAAGGGGACGGGGGGGGAATCAGGATCAGCATGCTGAGATAGGGGGTAGGACTAAATTCTTCATATTAGTACGTAATGGGTAAATTGAAGGACTAAACCGCGGGGAAAAAAAACACTACCGATTGTAACTATGACCATCTGTCCACATCAATGCGCTGAGTCAACTATCGGGGAGGGAGGAAGGTTTCTCTCCACTTACTTTTGCACGGAGAAGTTGATGGGAAAAACTACGGGGGGGCGGCAGGGCCCGGTCAGGCTCCTACTGGAGAATAAAAAGACTTGGGAAGGAAAACGAAATAAAATAAAACATCGGGAAAGGACTCGTTTCTGAGCAGGGGGGGGGGGAAACGTCTCCAAACAGAAGGACAAAAAAAGCCGAACAGGAAAGACGGGCATATGCGATATACTTTTCGACTCTACAAGAAAAAGAGGCAAAGGTCAGAAAAAGGAATACGCAGAAAGAGTCGGGAAAGTCCGGGCCGCTTTAACAACTACGGATAACACCATCAAGAAACTCGAGGAAATCAAATGGTCAAAAAAAACAGACAACAGACCTGGGAGGGACGGGGAAAGCACGCAGAGACACCAACATCGAAAGACATACTGTTCCCCCCTCGCCGAAGGGAAATGTTGAAAATCGGAGGAGTTTCCGTAGGGGGAAAACTCAATGGGGAAAAAAGGGTATCCTAAAAAACAAATAATGGGACTAAGATAAGACTAACAGGGGAGAAACAGAAAAATATTAATAGAAGAAACAGAGTGGAAAACCTCCCTGCGGATGTCTTCCATCCCTGAAAAAACACTCAACGGAAAAGGGAGATCAACCAGTTAATCGGGATAGCAGGAGGTCTTTACTTGGCGGGGGAAGGGGAAAAGAAAACTCGAAAAATATAAATACGTCGACCTGTCTCTCTCATAAAAGGCGACCGGGGATTTAGCGGGAAAGGAAGTCTGAAAAACGTAGAACATCGGACTGTTGGAAGAGGAAACTGCACATTCGGGCCTAGGCTCTCAGGAGACCGAGTGAGGTAAATGAAATGGCCTAAAAAGGTCAGTTTTGCGAAAAATCGAGAGCGACCAAAACAACGTGGAGGAGGGTTAATCTCTGATAGGGATGGGAAGAAACCTTCCTTAGCCTCGGCTGAGAAAAATTGATAGTCGAATGCAAAAGGCGAGACTGAACGCCCGGGGGTGGGGGGTTGGGGGAGCCACGGGAGGGAGATAAAAAAAGGAGGCTGTGCGTCCGGGGAGGGTGGACGTTGATTTATGGGCGAAAGGGAGAGGAAGTCTCTGAGAAAGGAGAATATCTGGAAGATGGAGAATGCGTTCCCGAAGACCAGACCACAAATCGGAGGAGATGAGGCTCCAAAATTGAAATCAGAAGGGTTAGAAAATCTCTTAAAGTGGCTTCTAACCCAAAAGGGAAGGCTTTGAAAACGGATTCTCAGGAGGGTTTAGAAGAGGAGTGGATCTTGAGAAATGGACGAAAGGTTGGGAGGGAAGGGGGCCCAAAAAAAATGGCTTACTCAAATAAAAAGGACCTTCCCTAGCCCGACGGGGCGAGGACGGCCTGGGGGAAGGGTGATTTATGTGAGTTCTAGCAACGTATTAGGCACAGATGGTGGTCTTCAGTTAGGGGGTTAGAAGGTAGTTGAAGAAGCGTCTTTAGAGGGAAGTAGTTGTTTTACAAGAGGCAGTGGTCGAAGGGGCGATTTATGTGGTCTGGAAAACCTGAACTTCCAAGAAGGTGCGGTCTACTTACGAACGAACAAAGGGGGGGGAAAGCGTGCGGTAGGCCGGAAGGGCTGGGCCGAGTACGATTCAAAAGGAGAGAGAGAGCGGACTTTAGTACGGGGGGAAGAAGTCGGTCGATCACGGGGTAGTTCAGCCTTTGAAAAGAAGGTAGGGGCGATCGGTTCTTTCTCGTAGTATTTGAAGGAAAGAACATCACTTATTCTTACAATTCTGGTCGCACAGAAGGCGGTGAAAGGGGGGGGGAGGCGAGTCACAAGGGGGGGTATAAATCGATCAGGGTGGGGCAAGTCGAATTCGGAAAAGCACTTAAGGAAGTCACAATGCTAAAGTCGGACGACGCGCATACTTCCTAGAAACCCGTAGAGGATGATCCCAAAAAAAGGGCTCGAAAAGACCTGTTCGGTAGCGACATGACGGGAAAGAGGTACTACGGTGGTGGATTCCCGGGAACGTGGGGGGGATGAGGTCATCCGAGGAAAATCAGTAACGGGGGGAGACTAGGGAGAGGAAACTGGTAGGAGAGAAAAAATTAGGAGATGGGAGGGGAAGAAAGACTGTCACCTTTTACCCAGGATGGCGAAAAAAGAGGTCGAGGAAAAAGATTACAACTTCTATAGGTTCTTTCTCCATTAAATAGTTGGGCAGGTAACAAAAGGAAGAAGGCGGGACGAGTGGTGGGCAGGTATCTGAACCTAGAGAGGGGAAAAGAGTTCGCGTTCGGTCTATAAATGGGAACGTAAGGTGCAGATCTTATGGAAAACACAGAGACGAAGACTTAACGAATCCTACATTCAAGTTCTAGCAAGAGGCTAGTTCAAAAGGGAGAGAGGTCGAGTAGAGATGTAGCCCTCTATGTGGAAAAATCCTCGAGGTCTCACTTCCTCCGCTGGGCAACATTTTATCCTCATTCAGGGGCTTCGTAAGACAATGGAAGGGGAAAGGGGGGTTGCTGATTGCCTGCCTCCACGAAACACAGGGCGTTAGGGGGAAGGCGAGAGAAATTATCTTTTAAATTGTGAGGTCCGGGGGACTGTTAGTGAAGGCCTCAAAGAAGGGGAGGGATGGAAGGAGAGTTATCTAAGGTATGGGTGACCTCCTTTAACCTCGAGGCGTGGGAGAAATGCGTAAGAGGGGAAGAGTCATTGAAATAACTAATCCGAAGTAGACCCACCGCCTCTGGGGGATAGGGCGTCTTTCTGGATACGCTTCGCAGAGGAAGAGAAAGGGGAGGGGGGGGAAGAAAGAAGACCCGATGAAAAGAAAGGGGAGAGTTGGGGGAAAAATAGTAAAGAACAGTGACCGGCTTACATCGGAAACGGAAAAGAGGGGGAAGGGACGTCTAAATTGCGATATTCTAAAAAAATCATACGCACGAAAGGGGGGCGATTGGACGCTTCACCTCGGGCCCTCTCCTGCATGTTCTTGTAGACGGACCTGGTTTACAGATCAAAGGGGCCAGATACTAGGTTTCTGAAGGGCTGTCTACGCAGAGCCTGGGAAGGGAAATCAGCGGGAGGAAGAGTCGTGTTCATCCAACTCTGCGCCTTCAGGACCGTCGAAGGAGGATGGATCAAAGGAGGGGAGGGTTTAAACTTCTCTTAGAAGGGGGGGAAGGGAAGCCATTATCAGCATCGCTAGCGCCTGGCCGAACACCAGTCACGGAAAGACTTCGAGACCTCTTACGTCAAAAGGGAACTTCAGAAGGAAGGAGGCGACTACTAGAAGGAAATCTCGAGGCAGTCCTGAGGGGGTAAAGGAACGATCTCTCAACAACAAAAAGGGGATTTTAAAAAAACGAATAACTGGAAGGGAAGGGAAGCGCTTCTAAACTCTTCTACAAGCATGACGGGGGCGCAGGGCACGAAACAATGCCTCAAAGGAAGAAAGAGGCGGGCAGGCAAAAAGACGAGGGAAATCCATGAACTCAAAGAAACCGGGGGAAGGGGAAAGTCAATCCATCGTTTCCCGCTCTAAGGGGATAAGGCAAAACGGGTGCCTCGGGAAGATAGAAGAATCGACAAACTGAAAACTTCAACGTACGAATGGTAGAAAGGAGGGAAGAGTCGCCAATCCTTCCTTACATCGCGGATCTCAGGTCAAAAAAGACAAAAGAAAAGAAAAAAGACGGAGAACCGGGCTTAGTTAAAAAAGAGAGTCTGCGGAAGGGGAGAGAATAAAGAAGATGTGCAGGCTTGGGTAGATTACTAAAAAAGCGGCATGCAAGAAGGAGAGTAAGGGCACCATTGAAATGTAATCTTTACGAATTGGGGAAACTCAGCCGGGGAAAAAGGGGCGAACCGCCGTCTTTAACAGGCAGGAAGCGGCGCTGGCCACAAGGGGGGGAAATCTACACAAGAATACTGAAGAAGAGAAAAAAACACACATCTTGGGGAAAGAGGGCGGAAAAAAATTTAAAAGGGGGGCAAGGATACTTGACTTAATTCTTAGACTTGAGAGGTCCTCATTGAGGACACTCCTCTTCTATAGACAAGTATAGATCCTAAGATGCGATTCACCCAACTTAAAAAAAGAGTATAAAAAATATACAGAAGAAAAGATCGACTCTCTCACTCCTTCGAAGGCTCTTGAGAGGGGAAGAAAACCTCTACCTCTTTCTATGCAGCGCAGATATTAGTGAAGCCGGAGGAGAAGGGTCGAGAAGTCTCAGTCTCAAAAAATCAAGATTTACAATGCTATACTTACTTAATCGGAGGTAAAACTGGAGAAAGTAAAGAAAGGAATATGACTTCTTTTCCAAAAATCTCAGAAGATAGGGGAAACGATTAATTTCAATAATCCGAGAGATAGGATGAAGTTCGTCAGGGAAAAAAGCTAAAGTTATTCTGCGGACAGAAAAAAGGATAACCCACTGATCCTCCACGGAGATACAGCGGTAAGTTGGACAAGAATAGAATAACCTGAAGTAACGGCAACATAACGGGGGGCAGAAGTTTTAGTCGCTACTGGTCCCGCTCTTTCTCATCATATCGGGGGGGAGCGAGTCTCAAAAGCAGAGAGTGCTTCTGGTCTCTGTGACTAGTACAAGCTCGGGGCTGTACATTACCCAGGTTAAGAGGAGACGTAAGACCCCTAAAGGGGAAAAGCGCCCTCCCTTAAAGATTTGGGGTGGGGAGGTCCAGAGGTTCATCTGCCACGGGGGGAGAAGGCCTTAGCTAGTCGGGGAACGCACGGAAAAAAGCGCAAAGTGGAAGGGGCGTTTGCGACAAGCCTTACATGGTCGGGGCCACAAAACCTAGTTCGAGCGGCTAAAAAATAAGGAAGAGGACGAGAAGTGCAAGCGGCCAAAGACCTATCGTCAGTCTTGAAATCGCAGCAAACCGTGACAAAGGGTAAGGGGGGGTCAGGTTCTTTGCCTTCACGGGAGAGGGCAGTGAACTCCGGGGGGAAATAAAAGATCTACACAAGGGATAAGGAAGAGTCCGAGAACTCAAACACTGTCTTGTCGTGCTGACTATTAGTAACTATGGGGGAATTGCATCAACATGAAATACCTCAAAGGGAACACTATGATGACAAGTTAAGGGGCGAGGTCTACATCTAACGTGGAACATGAACTCTGTTGGGAAAAAGGAAAAAAGAAGCGAAGGCGAAGGAAGAAAAAAAAAGACTTTAAAAAAAAAATAGGAAGAAATCACGACCGACGAAAGTTCAGGCTTAAGTTCCTCCCCTTACTTCATCCGGTACACGAGCAGAAAAGGTGAGACGGGGAGTTTCTGAAAGAGGAAAACGGATCCAGAAAAAAAAAACAATCAGGTTAAACTGATGGATCTGGGGACTATATTCGGGGAAAAGGAGAAAAGAAAGACAATTATTGGGCGGGGCGCCCGACACCTATTTGGACACTGACGAACGAGGGTCTAAACGCCCGGTCCTCTAATAAAACGAGGGGGGAAACCCTTACTATCTTATCCTCACACAAAAAAAAAAAAGAAACAAGGTAACGTGACATAAAAAGGGGGGGATATGTACTTAGTTGAGATACCGTATTATTTCTTTCATCTCATTTGGGGGGGGGGGTTGTTGGGAGGGCTAGCCTACTGAATCTTAAGCTACGCGAAGGAAGCTCGCATCGCTCGGCGATAAAAAAGCACGAACAGGGGAAGTAAGACACGAAAGGCGCAACGTCTACTTTGAATAAAAGTAAAATACAGTCGGTCTCACAGCTCGAAATAGCCGCGAATAAAAAAGCGTCACGAAAAGGGAATAGGAGGGAGTTCAAAGGAAATCCAATGCATGGGGAGGAAGTCTAACAAAAAAGAGGGATGGGGAAAAGAGTGGGATGGACTGAAAAAAAAAGACAGACGCTCCAAAGATAAAGTGGAGGAAGAGGTCGCTTCCTTTCAGTTGTCATCAAAGTTAGGGGAAAGAAGGGTAGAGGGAGTACTCTGCCTTTGCTAAAGGGCTTTGAAAGAAGGAAAAGTTGTTCCGACAGATGGGGAGGAATCCAATCAGGGGGAGCCGCTCTTTACGAAAGAAAAAAAAGGGTTCCCCTACCCGGTCTCTATGAGCCCGAGGAAAAGCAGCAGCGACCGAGAAGTGACTCCCTAAGATAGGGGTTCTGTTTTTTAACGGGGGGAGGTCATGCTCGGGGGAAAACATTTCTGCGTATCCCAGGTGTTGATAGGGAAGTTGGAAAAAAAAAAAGAAAAAGGTCGTATTTCGAAAAAAAACGTTCCCTATGGACTTAAGGAGGCGGAAAAAAAAGGAAGAAAAAAAAAAGAACACCAAAAACAAAAACACAAAACGAGGGAACTGTGGATGGGGGGGGTTCTGTAGTTGGACTACGAGACTCTGGTCCCATCTTTGGCTATGAGGCACCGTGAACCTAATTTACGGGACTTTGTCTTGATTCCCTTCTTTTTGTAAAGGCATCCAGGGAAAGATGCGATGCTGGCCCGAGGTATGGGAAACTGAAAAAAGTTCAAATGGGCGGTCTAAGGTAAAACGAACGTACTACAGCAGCGTGCCTTCGTCGAGTTTTCGGCTGGGAAGATCGGCATAAGTCAATGGTAAAAAGGAAGGCTTCCCGAACAACTTGTCTACGGTTATCAGGTTCTGTACCTCGTCGACTGGAGTTTAGGAGGTAGGAAGGGCTTTCACCCAGAGGATCGGTATCCTGAAAACGGGCGCGGGCAGAATCCATCCTCGGGGGGGAGGGGGGAAAGAACCTGCACGCTCTGGCAAACTTAGAGGGGGAATATCTGAAGAAAGTCTCTGGGTTGCAAAGGGAGTGAGGATATTCGGAGGGGAAGGGAAAAGGCCATTAGAGGCGTCACCTGGAAAAAAAAGGGACTGTCTTCACGACGCTCTCAAGTCATACCAAGGCATGATCAGAACCCTTAAACACGGGAAGGGAGGGACTACACTTCTTCCTTATGGGGTACAGAGACCTGGGGATGCCTTGTCTAAGATCTCATCAGCAAAATGCGAAAAAAAATATCTGAGGAGGAGTAAAAGGAAAACCTCGGAGGGACAAAATGGTTGTAAAAGGGAAAGAGAGAACTACCTTGTCATGTTCCCCGCGGATATCCTAAAAGGTGTGAAAAGAGCGGATAGGTGCTGGCTTCAGGATCAGCTGGGAGGGAAGGAGGGTCTTCCTCTCGGGAACCGGTTAAGTTGGGATAGGGGAAAAACCAACGAAGCTCAGAATCTATCTTTGTCGAGAAAACGAAGAGGGTCGACGAGGATGGATGAGAAAAACGACGTCGGCTGAAGATAAAAGGAATTCAGCGGTGCTATCCCGATATGGGCCGGGATCTGTAGAGGCGGAGAAATGATAGAACAGGAAGGGGGTCTCTTCCTCCAAAGAGGGGCGCTTTCACGAAGCTTGACTCTCTACCGCGGTTGGACTAGGAAAATAGGACAAAGAAACTGCGCCCGAGAGGCTTTTATATGGGCGACTAGTCGAGAGTGGTTTAGCGGATTCCTCGGTGAGTAGAAGATCCTCACAGGCTGAGGGGTAGTCTGAGGGGGAAGGAGGATGTAGTTGGCCACCCACCTGGCGCGGAATTGGAACAGGATGAAAGTAGCGGCACCCTCTTACGAAATTTAACGTCAGGTCAGGAAAAACAGAAAATTAGAGGTCGGGGGGGGCGCTCGACGGGACGGCCCATTCTGGGCAGCGCCGGGCGGGACCAGTGAAAAAGAAAGGCTGCCGTGGCACTTTCACTATTACGTGTATTTACATTAACTGGTTAAAGCTTAAAAGCGCCGGAAAGGGGACGAAGGAGTGAGGAAGATGACCTGACAACCACGAAGGGAACTCACAGAGGGGCTAGGGGAAGAGGCGGAGAGAAATCTCTTCACCTCTTAATCTTCTAGCTGGGAAAGGGAAGGGGGTCCCGGGTTGGAGGGAGTAAGTATAGGGGAAGTGGCATGCTACTCGGTCAATACCAGTTTTCTTGGCACCCCTTGGGTGACTAGAAAGTCAGGGAAGCTAGGAGGGCGGTAGAGGTAAATCACCAACTGCACGGCCGCGCCTGCCGGGTGAAAGGAAGGATAAAAAAGGGTTCGCTTCTACTAACTGCTTTTACGTGAGGTAAAAGGACTTAAGCATCGGGGAAAGAGGGAAAAGAACTCTGATAAAGTCGAGTTGCACCCTACGAGCTTCCGCGCGGAGGAAAGAATGAGCGGCTAGAAAGAGGTTCTCAATCGCTGTGGAACCCATGAGGACATATCTAAACAAAGGAGTAGGGGGGAAGAGAGTATGGCCATTATCACTTTCCTTTGTAAGGGGCGCGGAGTGAGAACTAGTTCTCGCTCATTCTTCTCCGGTAAGATCTCGGGGGACAGAAGGAAAGAAGAGAACAGGAGGGGACAGCGCAAATGTCGCTCGAGAAAATCGGCAGGAAAAAGATCAGGCGCTAACATTCACCATCTCAAACGTTGGAAGGGGGTATGTCGCGGCCGGGGAGGATCTTGGGATGAAGCGCAAGACGCTTCGGGCTGATAGGGAGGGCTCGGAGTCGAAACAAGCCCTTCTGAACGTAGCTTCCCCCTGTCTTCGTCAGCGAACCCCGACGTCAAAAAAAAGACTGGGGAAGGCGTGCAGAGGTGAGTATCTTCTCCGACTCTTACGAAGGAGGGTACTTCCTTCCTTTTTTAAAAACAGGGTAAAAAATATAAAAAACTAACTCGGCTACGGAAAAAAGACGAAGGGCTCCTGCCCAAAAACTGTCATCGACTCAGTTTTCCACGCTTCAGTTGCCCAAGTGTTCGAAGCGCCCTTCTGTAAAGGCTGCCCACGCAAGAAGGCAAAGCCTTAGGGGAAAAAGGAAAGAGGGTCGAACCAGAAAGTATCCACCTATTCGGTAAAAGGAACGTCGTGGGGAATCCATTTCATGCCGCGGGTGGGGAATAAGATTAACGTCGTCTTAAGGGAAGGCCGTCTCAATAGAGGGCGCAACGACCTCGGATGACGGCCCTACAGGCCGCGACTAGCCGAGGCGGTCATTCATCGAGGACAGCACGAATCTCCTGAAGAACCAGCTGTCGAGATAACGCCGAGCGGCGAGTCACAGAAGAAAAGAAGCTGTACAAACACACGCTTCGATTCGGCGGCAGCGGGCGCAATGAAATGCTGAACCCAGCCCGCGCGGCTCAACTCATAACAAGATCTATCGAGTCGACGGAAGAGGAAATAGAGGGACTTCTCTGCGATTTGCTAGGACGAAAGCTGAAACGTGCCTTAGAGGGGGAGGAACCCGGGAATTCACTTCCGGAACCGGGGGGAGAGAGTATAGCGTCCGGGCCAAAATTGACCAAAGAGGCGGTGTCCGGGAGGAGACCTGGCTCCAGCAGGGAAATCTTTTCCTCGAATCACTATCCTGAGTCACGTTTGAAGGGTACGGGAAGAAAAGGCAGGTCTATCACCACGGTTACCATGCCATTTAGTGAATCTCTTAAAGACCACGGGAAAAGGGGTCCCACTCGTCCCCCCATCACTCGAAATTCGCCATCGCTCGGATTGAACAGTTGCGCGGCGAACCGGGGCCAAGAAGGGAGGAGGACCAAGGGAAAAGAATCCAGGGAAATTCCCTTTAACGTCGTCATGCCGCGACCTTTCCTCGCCCCGGGCAAATTCGGAAAATGACCAAAGCGCGTATCGATCATGGGACGTTGCGCGAACGAACGCGGGCATGAAGGGCAGGTACTTAATTGCTGGGCGACCGTGGGTAGGTTGAATAAAAAGCAAAACCAGCTTGCTCTCGAAACAATAGCAAGGGTCCACTGGCTACTCGGAAACTCGCGATCTGCAGTGTAAAAAAAGAAAGCAATACGGGGATCGCTGCGCCGTATTTTTTCTGGGAAAAACGCCTCTAAAAAGGGGAAAGGGAGTCGCTACAGGACGAAGGGAACGCGAACGTCTACTGACGGTCTACTCCTAGAAAACCTTAAAGAGGAGAGGCGCCGGGAATATGACTGTAACGAGAAATTAGAAAAGGGCCGACCATCATGCACAAAAACGAAAGGATGTGAAAATAGGTTAGAGTCGAAAAGAGGGGGAAAATAACATCGGACCATGACCAGTTCATTTCCATAACATCATCGGCAAGAGCAGGCTCCTTCCTGTTTAAAATGGCCAAACTACAATGAAAATAAACTTCTGAAGGAGAAGGATAAAGCCTTCACTGGTCCCTCTCCACCAGAAATGGGACAAATTTGCTTGCTATAAGCAATAGGGAAAGGGAGTAGCGAACCCTGCCCGGGATCTCAAGCCCGATTCCTTGCTCTTCACACGTGAGGGTTAGAAAACCGAAGCGGAGAAGGGGGGCTCAATCCTACCTCCGAACGACTCTCGCGAACAGCCGTGTGACCAGAAAACGGTACGAGATTGGGAAAAAAAAACGGTCCAGGGGGAGCACCGGAAAGACAACACCAAGCACCGTTCTCATGATCGCCATGTGCTGGAGGCCGGGGCTCGGGTCTGGGGACCGGCGGAGAAAGGCACTACTCGAGAGGGGTCGCAAAGAGGAAGAAAACTGGCTTTATACTACAACCTTCGGCGTACACCGAAAGGAGGCACGCTACTTTTGGGGAATACCACCTACTGTCCTGAACCGCTCGAGGAAAGGAGGGAAAAAAGGGGAGGCGATTAATCACGTATCTGCTGGTACGAAAACTATCGGGAGCGCGAGAGAGGGGTAGGGATAAATAAGAGGGAAGGGGAAGGGCGGGACGCCCACTCATTGCTGAGGGGGAAAGTCGCTCAATTTCTCAAAGTCTGAAACATAATCGGCTGCGACGAGTCAAGACCCGGTAAAGGGGAAAGGGGGGAGATAAAGTCGCCGCATTCGGGGGGGGAAGCGAGGTTTGTAGTTCGAGATCGCTCAGATTAGAGCGACGTCGGTCGTAGTGATAGACGGAGGCTTTCGAAAGACTACGATGTCCCAAGCCTCGCGACATGGCTCTGCGCGCGGGGATGTCAGGTCGCGTCATGACCAGCCCCCGGAGAGTACAGGAGTGGTTCACCGCGTCTGCGCGGAGCGGTCGGAGGGCGATCTGCCCCCGTTTCTCGAGTGGAGTTCACCCATAACCAAATGACGACTCCAAGAAGAAGAGGGAACTGCCCGCTCCCGGGGGAAGAGCTGCTTCCTGGGTGTGGGAGGGGGAATGTTTAGCGAGACTTCTGGTTTCCCAGTGTTCGCATATGCGAAAGAGGGAAAGGGGAAGACTCTTTATGGGGTCGGACATATTTGTTTCCGGGGGAGAAAGGAGCTGAGAATCGCATTGAAGTGCTGTTTCCAGGACCTGCACCGGTACAATGGGCGATGTTCTTGGGAAGAAACAGGCACTTGGGAAGAAAAGAATAGTGCCGTCGTTGGAGGTGCTGGTAGAAAAGAAAAATCTAAGCGCATTCCCTGGACCTGGATGGATGAGTTTCAAAAAAAGCCGGGGTAGTCGGAGGGGGAGGGAAATTGTACGGTTTAAGTGAGGATCGCAGGAGGAAGCAATCTCGGAAACAGGCGCTTCCGGGAAAAAGCAACGTCGAAGGCGAGCCTTCCTGATTGCGAGCCCTTAGCGACAGATCGGGAGGTAAGATGGGATGTGTACCCTGTCGGGAGGAGGGGGGGGGGTGGAAGTTCAGGACGACGGTCGCACCGCAAAGCGCCTTCACCTCGGAAAGTTCGTTCAACAGAAAAACGAACGTCCGGAAGAAAGAGGAACTATCCAGAGCCCTGCACTGGAAAACTCCGACTTTGAACGGGCCGGCTACCTTCGCCTTAAGACTAGCGAAAAAGGGTTAGCAACGCGAGATCTCGGGGAAGACAAAGCTCCGAGAAGTTATCGAGCTCTTACGGGGGAAAGCGTAGAGACCCGGCGGAGACTTAGGTCTTTAAGAAGTCCGCACGATGTTAAAGAGGGGGAATCGAATGCCGGTTCTACTTAATTCACAACGAGCGGATAGGCTGTCTTCAGGGAAGGAATCAGATGTTAAATCGTTGATAGAAGGGCCGCCTTTCGGGGGGACATTGGAAGGCTTGGAAACCCGCGAAGCGGATTGCTCGGTGTCGAGAATGACCTTAATAGGGGTTGCAGACAGGGCACGGGGGACTTTACCAAGGACGACTGAGTAAAGAGAGGCGTCCGACCTTCACTGAGAGAGGAGTGCAACAAAAGTGCTATTTATTAGTCCAAGAGAGTTTGAGCCTGCTGTAGAGACGGCAGCTCAGGAGCATTGTGGGGCACCGTCGCGTCGCGACCGAAAGAGGGGAGTTTCTGCTGGTGACGCCCTAGGTCGGTGGGGAGGGAAGACATCGAGCTTGTCTCCAGTTCCTCGCGGGGGGGGGATGTGGCGAAGAGTTGCGCGCCTCGTCGATCGCATTGTAGTCCGATCAGTAAGAGGGCGGTGAATTACCGGGGAGGGGGAAGGGGAAAGGTGTACCCTTTCAGCAAGGGGGGACCGGACAAGCGGCATGACCATGCACGGTCCGCGTCAAAAACACGACGTAGATCTGCTTTGTCTGGGGAAAGAGAGGGAAGAGACCTCGGCGGGGCAGCCGCATCACGGGGGTAAGAAAGCGCCGATGAAGCCGCAGGCATTTTCATAGCAAATTCCTTGGGGACGGGAGCATGCGTGTACAACGCCTTCCACTCGTAGAGGAAGAGAAAAACTGACCCGCACAGGCTATTTCCTAGTTGAGGAAAAAGAGGGCACCTTGCACCGAACAGGAGTGGGTCGTGGTTCGTAAAACATAGCAGGGGGGGAAAAGACGCGGTTCTTCAGGTTGCTGCTGAAGAGGCCGATTCTCAGCGCTGAGCTTCTTCATAACGCGGTGGCGGGGCATTCAATCCGATCACCCAGGCAGGAGTCAGCGGACACAGGAGGATCTTTGACGGTGGGAGGGGGGGACCAGGAGCGGGAGCCGCCATTCGCTCTCGCTATGACTCTGTCTCCTACGGGCCGTCCAACACAGAAGAGAGTAAAGGCGAAAAGGGAAAGGGCGAGTCTCGAGTATCCAAGCTGAGCCGTTTGACCCCATTGATATTGCT
>Ga0179593_1524324_pt1 | contig 25136 bp, 47 predicted proteins | sample CZODoug2_1_08_16_FD_185931 | JGI IMG/M metagenome (GOLD analysis project Ga0179593, IMG submission 185931) | Vadose zone soil fungal communities from Angelo Coast Range Reserve, California, USA - CZODoug2_1_08_16fungal (PacBio error correction) | ecosystem: Environmental > Terrestrial > Soil >...
AGAAAAGAGCTTTGCAAGGAGAAGGAGGAGGTGCAAAAACACGGTAAAAAACTTTTCATCAAAGCCCCTGGGGGAGGTCCGTTTGCGGCCAGGGTGGGAGAGATCAACTACAGGGTTTAAACTGAAAGAAGAGATCCCCCCGGGAGGAAAGAGGGGAACCTTCTTTGAAAAAGAAGCTGCGCATGGAGCAAAAACACGGGAAGAATCAGAAAAAGGGAAAAAAAAAACGGGATCTGGATCGAGGGGGGAAAGAGGGGTGTTACTCATTCCTGATTAAAGAAAAGAACGAGGCACACCACCTTTTCCGCGCCCGGAAAAAAAACGGCAACGGCGGGGGGGGAAAGAAAAAGATCGCAGCATTGCAGGGAAAGGGGGGTTTCCGGGGAAAGGAGGGAACGGGGACGCCTCCGCTGGAGGAAAGGAAAGGGATAGAAAAAAGCTTCAACAGTGTCGGGAAGGGACTGCTTTTTCCTAAGGGGGGAGAACTCTGATAAGGAAGAGCAAAATGAAACGTTCAGCCAAAGCTTCCTTTCCCAGTTGAAAAAAAGGGGAAGACTTCCCGCTGGAGGGGGTGCGCGTCCTCAAAGGGGGGGGCCACCAAAAAAAAGGGAAAAACATTCATGTCCTCAAAGGAAGGGGGGAAGGCCAAAGTTTGACTCAAAAAAAGGCTTTGCGGACAGGCAAGAAAAAAACAAAAAAAAAAAAAAAACGGCAAAGAGACTTTGTTTTGTGAAAAGAGAGAAATTGCTTACTGCGCGGGGGGGAGACCGGCTGGCCGTGGAAAGGGGTAAAAGAAACAAGAAAGTCCGGAGAAAAGGAACGTCACAACACAGGGGGAACGGGGAAAATTCCGTTTACCGGCTCCTTTAAGCAGAGGGCCCAGCTCGTGGATCATCAAGTCGTGAAGGGAAAAGAGGAGGAGGCGAAAAAAAAAGTGCCACTTCGAAAAAAAGAGGGAACAGAAAAGAGGGATCGACCGCAAAGGAGGGGGAATGAGTTTCGAACATGGAAAAATGAGGAGAGCCAAAGGCAAAAAAAGAAAACCGAAAGTATTCATGCCATGAAGGAAAAAGGGCCCAGCCGAAAATGAAAAGAAAAAGGTTTTTTCAAGAAGGGAAGGAGGAAACCAATAAAGGGAAAAGGAAGGGGGGAGAACTTCTCAAGCGCAGTTGGGAAGGAGACGCTACTCCCTTCCGCCCAAAAAAAAGGAAGAAAACGGGTCGGGGAAAAAAAAAAAAGTGAAGAGAATAAAGTGGCAGAATGGGGAGTATCTCCTCTTAAACAAACACCACAAGAGAAGGAAAACTCCGAAGAAAGAAAAAAAGTCATCTCCCTGTAGAGGAGAAAAACTTTTTCTTTTAAAAACGGGAATCAGAGGGGGGAGGAAACTGCGGGAGGGTGAGAAAACTTTCGCATGAGGAAGGGAAAACCGAACGGGGCCCAGTGATGGTAAGAAAAAAAAATCGGGAAACACAGGGGGGAAAGGGAGGGGGAGGTCTGGCCTCGATTTCGCCTTTGAGAAAGTAGGGGAAAAAAGCACGTATAAACGGGGAAAACAAGGTCTTCTGGGCGCTAGAAAGAAAAATTTTACAACACGGGAAAATGTTCGAACCTCTTTCCAAAGACGACGTGGTTTTAAGAGGGAAAACACCCCCTTTCCTCGGGGGGTAGAAAAGTGCAACCCGGGGTGTTTACCACACCCGAGGAAAAACCCTCGATTTGGAAGGGTGAAAAGGAAAATGAGTGATCCACGATCCTTGACATGAAGAATGGGGAATCGTAAAGGATAAGAAAAAGGGGGAGGCCGGGGTAAAGGAGGGGGTGTATATCGAGGTTCGAAGGTGGAGTTGGAAGGGGGGAGCAAAACCGGGGTTCCCTCCACAAAAAGGGGAAAAAGGGAGATTTTTGTCCAAAAAACGACATTTTTCGGCGGAGTCAGAGAACCAGGCTTGAGGCGGGGACCAGAAAAAAGGAAGTTTTTTCGGGGGGGAAGAAAACTTCCTAAAGGGGGGGGGGAAAAAGGGAAAAACCCCGTTTGCAAAAAGGAAAAAAAATCGCCAAAAGCGCACCCAACGGAGCCGCGGGCAATGTTAAAAGGTTGGGCTCTCAGCCATTAGCACGGAAAGTCCCAATTAGCAAAAAGAGGGGACAATATCAAGGGGGAAAAAAACCCGTAAAGGAAGGAAAAAAAAGGGGTTCCCTTTTTTAAAAGGAAAAAAATCAAAAAGGGGCGAAAGACTCCCTAACAAGCAATGAAAAAATCCTCGTCCTGCATGAAAAAAAAGAGTGGAGCTGGACGGAAAAAAAACGAAAAATGGAGCGGAAGGAAACTCGCCGAGTGGGGAGGAAGGGTGAATCATGAAGCGTTACAAAGAAAAAAAAAAGAGGGACCTTCGATTACCGCTTAAAGAAAAAAAGAAAAAAGTACCGTGCCGAAAAAAAGGGACTGGTCTATATTCAAATGAAGAGGTAAAAAAAAGGGGGAAAGCCGAAGAGGTTCCTCCTAAAAAACACTGCCCGGAAATGTAAAGGTGAAAAAGGGAAGGAAAAAACGCCGGGTTGGAACTCGCCTTTAAGCGGTGGTTTTTCACATTTGTTGGGGGGAGAATCCTGAAAAGCAAAAAAAAAAAAAAAAAAAAAAAAATTTTGCCTACGCGCAGGGAAAAAGAAGGAAAAAGCAGATGAGACGGGAAGAAAAACTGAAAGTGAAGGTGGGAGAAAGAACCAAAAAAAGAACCGGAAAAAAAAGGGCCCCGCCGTGCGTTCCCCTATCAAAAAAAAGGAAAAAAAAGTGAAGGGAAAGGGGGAGGGAAAAAAGCCTATGTCCCGAAAAAAGGAAGTGCTTCAAAAAAAAGACCTAAATTACAAAAAAAAAAAGAGACCAAACGTGCAGAAAAAAAAAAGACTTATCCAAAAAAAAAAAAAAAAGTTAAAACTGGTGAACAAAAAAGACGAAGCCGCAACCCGGGCAAGAAAAAAAAAAAAAAAGAAAAAATCGGATCGCTGCACGGCCATCAAGAAAACGCGGGGAAAGGGGGGCACAAGATTCGTTGCCGATCAAAAAAGGGGTCCCTTTGCAACTCAAAAAAAAAAGGGAGTCCTCCACCAGGGGCCAGGGGAGGGAGGGAAATGGAAAAGGGGGAGACAAAGGCCGTGAATAAAAAGAGACAGAATGGGCATCAGGAAGGGGAAATCCCGGAATTGTAAATGGGGGGCCCTCAGTTAGAGTTTCCTGGGAGATGGGGGGGGACGTATCAAAAACAAAGGAAAAGGGGGGGGGGGGGAGGGGGAAAAAATATAGAGATCATAGAGATAGAACAGAAAAGGAGGCGTCAAGGAAAAAAAAAAAGGATGACGCTTTCAGCATGCAAAAGGAGTCTGAATTGAGAAGGGGGGAAAAAAAAAATCTCGTAGAAAAAGGAACAAGAGGACTGAAGGGGGAGAAGAACACCTGGAAGTACCAAAAGGGGGGGAAAGTGGCCCCGGCCCGGTAAAAAAAAGAGTTGCCAACCAAGACCTGGGGCAGGGAAATCGATCAGAGGAGTGAAAAAAAAGGGAAGGGCCCGTTTTGCGGCTTCGCAAGGATTTTAACGTGCTTTTCAAGTGATTGGGCGTGAGAAAAAAATCGGGAAAAAATTTGTGAAGCGGGGGGGTGCATAAAGGAAGCTGGAAGAACAAAAAAAAAAAAAAACCGGAGGCGCTAAAGGGGGGGGGACCTCGGTCGACATGCACGGCGGGGAAAAAAAGACCGCGTGCGCCCGCTGGGGGGGCGGAAAAAACACTGTGGCAGGAAGGACAAAGGAAGGATCCTGCTTGGGCTTCCGAAAAAAAGGCGGAAAAGAGCTTTGCCTGCAGAAGGATCAAAAGGAAAAAAATGTGAAAACACAAAAACGAGAAGAAGTGTTTTTTTCGGAAAAAGAAGAGGAGATTCCCTCGAAAAAAAAAGAAAAAAGTTCGAGATTAGGGAAAACGGATTAGGGAAGAAAAGGGAATTCTAAGCGGCGCGAAAAAGGGGAGGCCCCCGGTAAAGAAAAAAAAAATGTCCCTTCTGCCTGGAGAAAGGGGGGGGGGGGACGACTACGTTGTACGCTTCAAAAAAAAAGAGACGATGCAAACAACCAGGAGAGGGGGGGAATGGGGAGCAGCGACCCGGAATGAAAAAAGAAAAAAAAAAAGTCCATCTCCCAAAAAAAAGTGCCGGTACGAGGAAGGGGGGGGTCCGGGGAAAAAAAAAGGGGTCTCCCGGGGGTAACGAAAAAAAAAAGAAGAGGGCAAACTTTAAACCACATCGAAAGGGTTCGTGGACTATTTAGGATTCAGTTGCTAGGAAAATCTTCTAAGGGGGGAAGCTTGTCAAAAACTGTATGCTCGAAACGCTGCAAGGAAAAGGCCCCGCCGGAAAAAAAAAAAAGGAGGGTGAAAAAAGGAAGGGCCACCGCCTCCAGAAACTCATTCCGCATGAAAAAAACATTTGTAAGGGGAAATCACTAAAAAAAAAAAGGCGGTCCAGAAAACCCACCCGAAAAAATGCCGAAAGAAAAAAAAGAAGGGAAAGGTACAAAAGTGGGGAAAAATCTCATTCTTGCGTACCCAAAGAGGGGGTGGATACACGGCCCTGGTCAAGGGCGGACGCGCCCAGAAGGAAACCCCGTGCAGTCAAAAAATGCCTACCCTTTTTGAAGAAGGGAGGTTTACGGAGCGCCAGAGGGGAAAAAAAAACAGATCGGGGATCAAAGGGAACGAGAAAAAAAACGTCCACACTCCCAAAGAAAGGAGAAAAAAATCGGCCAAAAAAAAGAGGGGAAGCGACACGCCAAACAAGAAGGTAAAAACGAAAAAAAAAACAAAAAGAACACGTAGCGCAAAGAAAAAAAAAGCGCATCCCGCCTCGAAAAGGAAAAAAATTTTTCTTCTCACGAGAAAAAAAAGGAAAAAGGTACATACAAAAAAGGGAAAAGCCTCTTGCTCCACGAAAAAAAAAGCTACAAAGAAAGAGGGCAATTTGGGACCAAGAAAAGAGGGGTGAAGCGGGTTCTTAATTTCCTAAAAGAAAAGGAAAAAAGCCTGATCCCGGTCGTAAAAAAAGGTTTCAGCGCCATCCAGTTTTTAAAACAGGGGGGTGCAAAGGAAAAAACCCCTGACGTAGGAGGAAAGGGAAAAAAGAATGCTAGGGGGGGGGGGTATCGCGAACGGTCCGGGGGGTGGAACGACCGGGATCGGACGGACATCCTTCCAACAAAAGGGGGATAAAGGGACATCAAAAGCCTCTGCGCCCTCCCTAAGAAAAGAACTTTCCTATGGGAGGGTCGCGGTGCCGGGGCGAAAAGCCGAAAGGGGATGTACTCGCGGAAAAAAAGAAGTGGCTCCTCGTTGAGAAAAGTGCAGTGGGGGAAAATGGAAGGGGGAAAGGAGCAAGGGGGGGCTGCGGGGAAGTTTTACAGGTGGGGAAAGGGGACAATCATCCAAAAAAAATGTTCGCGGTGAGAAAGGAAGGGGTTGGGGGCGAATCTGCAAGGGGAGGGTTTAAAAGGGGGGGAAAACGAAGAGCCTCTCACGGGGGGGGGGAAGGGTGATTTACGACGGGGAAGAAGAACAACAAGGCAAAAAAAGGTAAATGAGCGGGTAACAAGGGGGGGGTTAATGCATCCCCTGGGGGGGGGAAAAGGATAGTTTGATTATCGAAAAATGGGGGGTGGGGGGCAAAAAAAAAAAAAGGTCTCCAACGTAACACAAGGGGAGACACAGATCCCTCGTACGAAAAGGGGGACAAAAAAAAGTTTCCGCGGAAAAAGGCTCCTTACGAGGGGGGAGGGGGGGGGGGCTTGAGGCGGCCTGGAGGTGGTCGAAAAGAAAAAGGACCGGACTAAAAAGGGGGAAATTTCCATGCGGAAAGTGGAGGAATGGGGGGCCCAGGGAAAAGATCGAAAAAGAGGCCTCACCAACGAAAAAAGAAGGGGCACCTGGGAAGGATCCCTCTTAAAAGTCCAAAGGGGGGAAAAGGAGGCCGGGGCGGGCTCCTCTCAAGAAAATATTTGAACCTTGTGAAAAGGAAAGGGGGGGGGGGCCCTTGGGGGGAGGACGTCCTTTACCCTCGACTAGCAGGAAGGGTACCCGGGAGATACCCTCTCGTACAGAAGACCTGATCCGTGTTGAGCCCGGGAAAAGAAAAAAAAGCGAAGAATTCACGAGGCAACGAGGGAGGGGTCAAAGGGGTTTTTCCCTTCGCTGGGGAAAGAAAAGAGAGTACAAACGTGAAAAAAGAACCTCCAGATAAAAGAAAAAAACAGATAGAGGAAAAACCTCATGGACCGCAGCGGAAAAAAAAACCTATAATTTAAGGGAAAGGCGGATTGATGTCCTCGTGGAAGGGGGGAGATCCCATCGGGGGGGGGAAAAAGGCTTGGGATTCCTTCCCCCCGTGCCCCGGGAAAAACACTTTTCATTCCCGAGGGAAGAAAAAAAAACAAAATGGGGGATAGAAAAAGGCGCGTTGAGGGGGGGGTTTTAAAAATGACTTTGCAGCGATAAGAAATTAAAGCGCTTTTTGGAAAGGGGGAAGAAGGCCCGAGGTGCCAACAAGCAGATGCCTTAGGGAAAAAAGGAACTAATTGCGCGAAGCAAAGAAAGGGAGGGCACCGGAGCCGCCGAGAGGAAAGTAGCGCCTCCGGGTTTTTGATGCGCCGAGGACCCGAGCCCGAAAAGGGGATTAGAAAAAAGCAAAAGACGAAGTGGAAGCCCGAAAAAAAGAAGGATCCCTCCGAAAAGCAAAAAAGGGGACAACGAGAAAAACAGGAAAAACCCGGGCTGAAGCTCCAAAAAAAAAGATGAAAACACGAAGCGCTGAAAGTGGTGGGCCCAACGAACAAAAAAAAAGGGGGGGCCCCGCAAAAAAAAAAAACAAAAAAAAAAAAAACAGTAAACGGCTTCCCCTCCCGTTGGAGGGAAAAAGGAATAAGGAAGCAAAAAGGAATTTTGACCTCCCGGGAAAGGGGGGCGTTGTCCACTTTAAGAAGGGAAAGAAAGCGTTTCCCGCGGTGAATTGAGGAAGGTCGGCCTTTGGACTGGGAAGAAAACAATCTCTAAAAGGAAGTAAAAATGATATATAATCAAAGGAAAAAAAGCCTCACCCATCAAGAAAAAGGGGGGGCCACCAAAGTGAAATTTTCCAAGCATGAAAAGAAAAAGGGTACGCCCTTGCAGTAAAAAGATCTTTAGCCATTCCAGGAAAAGGGATCAAAAAAAAAGGAGGGGAAAGCTTTGAAAAAGGGTTATCCTCCCCCGAAAAAAACGTTGTGCAAAAGAGGGGGGCGCAAAAAAACGTAAAAAAAAAAAAAGAGGGGGGAGAGGAGTTTCTTTGGGAGCTTTCAGGAAAGAAGTCGTCATGTCCGGCGGTGTCCAGGGGAAGGGGGGGGGAGGTAACCGGAGTATGCCGGAGGGGGGAAAAGGCGAAACTCGGGGGAGGGGGGGGGGGGGACACCGCAATTCTCTCTTGGGGGGAAAAACGCAGGTTTGCGGAGAAGGGGGTTGATTACCGGCGGATCGACAAAGGGAAAGAAGGGCACCGAAAAAACCGAGGGGACCACTTTTCAGGAGCAGCCAGAGAGGGCCAGGTCAATTTCCTGCGAGGGGGAAAAATTAGGCGGAAAGAGCCTTGCCTGGAAGGAGGGAAAGACAAGGGTGAACGCCTCGTGATCAATCCAAGTGTCGGTTTTGCCCGGAAAAGAAGGGGGAAGGGCCACCTCTCCGGAAAGGGGGAAAAAAAAGTAACGAACAGGGGCTTAAATCCGCGCAAGGGGGAGGGGACTTATCACTGCGCTTGCGAAAAAAAAAAAGGGTACTCCAGCGCATCAATGGGGAGGAGGATGGGAAAGAATAAAAAGAGGTTCCTCCTGATGAACCACACCACCTCAGGGGAAAAAAGGGATTCCAGCAGGAGCGGGAGAGTTTCGAAGCATTTCCTTACGAGAGGAAAAAGTCGTCTGACGCCTCAAAAAGAGGGGGGGAAGGTAACGTCCGCACGGGAGGGGAAAGAAAATAATGGGGGCCAAATTTGAAAAAAAAGGCCCTTCTTGCAAAAGAGGCTTAATTGTACGCTTTCCCAAAAAGGGATCGCCCATTAAAAAAGAAAGTAAAAAACGGAAAAAAAGAGGGTTCGCGGCTCACGGAAGAAATTAACCGGCGGTCCGAAAAGGAAGGAAATTGCCATCAATGTTAGGGCAAAAAACAAAAGGGTTCGTCAAAAAACACCCCCCGCAAAAGGGGAGCCCTCCGCCATAATAAAAGGAGAGTGTTGCTGAGAAAAGTACGCGCTAACACGGCCTGCCGTTACGTAGAGACCCAACCGGCAAAAAATGCAAGGAGAGAACCAAGGGGAAAAAAAAAAAGAAAAAAAAGAGTCAATTCCGTTACGGAGGACATATCCTGGGTATCATCAGGAAAGAAAAAATCGATCTGCCGGCCGGCCCAAAAAGAAAAGCTGAGAAAAAGGTTAGAATCGGCCTTCGGACCGGAAAGGCGGTATTGATCGTGCGAAAAAAGAAAATGCGATCGTAGCGAAAAAAAAAAAGAGAGCTCAAAAAAAGGAAACGTTCTTCCCCGAGCACGGCAAGGAAGCCGGCAACCCGGGAAGGGCGCCACGGGTCCAAAAAAAAAAAAAAAAAAAAAGGGGGCAATACAAAAAAGCGAATTGAGACTGCGCAGCGCTGGGGAAAAAAAGCGACTTCTTCCCGTCCCTAGCCGGGGGGGGGAAACGCCAGGGGGAAAAACCAAAAAAAAAAAAAATAAAAGGGTTTCTAATCGAAAAAAAAGTTATTAGTATAAAGAGAAGAAAAAAGAGAGGAGTGTTGGAAGAGCGAAGGACTGGAAAAGGGTGGGGGATCAAGGCCCCCTCGGGAAGGGTAGAATTTCCATAAAAAGCGCTGCAGGAAAAAAGGGAGAAAAAAAAAAAAAACGAGGGTCCGTGAAGGAACGTGGCTCACGCGAAAAAGGACGGCTGGGAAGGGGGGAGGGGGGAAGCAGAAGGCCCTCGTTTTGAAAGGAGTTCGGAGCGGCGGAAAAAGAAGGGATCGAGCGGGCAAAGAGAACGGGGGGTGGGGAAACGAACGAACGATTCAAGAAAGGGTGCGGGTTCCGAGAGGAAAAAAAAAAGCCTTTTTTTTGGGAACCGGGGGGGTGGGGGGGCCGTCGTCAGCCTAGGGGGAAGACTGCATTATCCACGAAGAAAAGGAAATGGCGCTCGTAAGAAAGGGGGTGCATCAAAGGGGGTGGGAGGGGAGGCACAGTGCGGCTTGATGAAAGGCTCTTTAGGGAACTTCCAGCACGTGTCCCTAAAAGGGGGGTTAAAAAAAAAAAAAAAAAAAAACAAGAACAACCACTAGTACAATTGAAGGCGCTGCTCTAAGCTTGGGGGGGCCCTTTATGCGGCCCTGGACCAGAGGGTGGAAGAAACATTGAGCCATTGAAGAGTACGCTTTTTCCTGAGGAAAAGGGAAGTGAGCCGCGCACCAACGGAAAAGCAGGGGGAGGAAGGGTGGTAAATGGCGAGCATAAAAAAGCGTCCAATTTAAAGACTCGGCAAAAGAAGAAAAGGAGAAGACCCGGAAAAGAACTGTTGACGTCGGGGAAAAGGGGGTTGGCAAGGGTCCCGGGGTGAAGGATTCCGGAAGGAAGGGGGAGTCCGTCCAACGCTGAAAGGAGGGGGGAAAAAGGGCTCCTCTTGTTCTCTGGGAAAAAATTTCCCGGCTCCCGGTCGCCTTGCAAAAAGGGGACAGAAAAAGAGGGAGATGTGTGAATCAGGGGGGGGGGAAAGTATTCTAAAAGGAAAAGGAAAAACTCGAAAAAAACAGCAAGGATGGGTTCCCGCAGGGCCGCAAGGAGGAAAGCTATAATTCAAAGAGAGCTCCCGCAAGGGGGGGGAGAATCCAAGGGGGTGGGGAGATTGATCTCCTCACCAAATCCCCCGCAAAAAAAAAAAAAAAATGGGGGGTTGGGGGGGAGAACGCCCGCAAAAGGTGTGTGTTTTTCATCACAAAGGGGGGGGAAAAAAGGGGAAGCGGATCCCTTCTTGAATCAGAACTCGGTAAAACGGGCCCAACCAATCAAGGGCCTTACAAAAAGAAGGACCCGAAGCAAAAAGCGGGCGAAAGAGGAAGGGACGCAAGAAACGGGGAAACGAAGGTAATCCCAACACGTAGCGAAGTTTTTTGGTGTAAAGCCCGAGGCCCCGGACAAGGAAAGGGGGGGCCAGCAATAATCTCCTTCTCGAAAGGGAAAAGAAGAAGAAATCACCGTTAAAAAAGGGGGGGAAATAAGCGCAACCCGGGCGGAGAATCCGAAAAAGAGGAACGAACGAGAGCTGGGGGAAAACGAGCGGGGGCGGGGGGTCGATCCCGGGCCGGGAAAAAAGGCGGTACTCCCGGTTGGAGGGGAAAAGGTCAGAGGTGCTAACGAGATTTTGACAGAAAAAAAGGAAAGGACGACTACAATGCAATGAAAGGAGTCGCCGGAAGGGGAGAAAAAAGAGGAAAAAAGTAAGGGATAATCGCGGGAAAAAAAAAATCTCTCAAGGAGGAGGAGGAAAAGAGGAAAGAAGAAAACAAGAAAAAAGCGTCAATCAACCGCGAAAGAAGAAAATTTCCATCAATGCAGATGCATGTTAGGAGGGAAAACCTGAGGGGGGGAATGAAACCGAACTAGCCTTATCTTGAAAAATCACCGGGATTAAAGGGGGGGGGGGGGATGTGCCCCAGGAGGGCAAGCCCAGGAACCAAAAAAGGTCCTTCCAGCCGCAGGAAGGAAAAATCGATCGATGATCTTTGGAAAGGGGGGGGACGGCTTCGGCAGTCCGGAAGAAGTGGGGGGGGGACTTCCCACTTCGCGCGGAAGAAGGAGGCTTTTGGTCATCCGGCAAGGAGAGAAAAGCGGCGCAGGTTGCACACAATGAAAAGGTCGAAAAATGAGGCCGCGGCGCCGCTTTTGGGGGGAGGGACAAGGATTCAGCCAGAGCATCTGCAGGGGAAAAATTTCCTGCCTGCCGGTCGAAAAGGGGCCTGAATCGGAAGGGGAAACACCCCCGACGGAAACCGAAGAAAGTTGGGGGGGTTCTTCCGTAAAAAGGGGATGGGAAAACCAAGGTCTAGATCGACTATATCAAAGAAAACCCGGCCCTTAAAGGGAGGAGGAGCCGGAAGAAGGAAAAAAAAGGGGGGAAAAACCATGTCCGTCGCCTGGGATTTCGACTACGTGGATGGGAAAGGATTCACATATCGCGAACAAATCAAAAGAGGGGAGAGCGCCAAGCGGACCGGGGGGCCCCTTCATCTAAGGGAATGAGTTGCCGGTTACGAGATGGGAGGGAAAGGAGGAGTCAAGAAATGAAAAAAGTCCTCGGCGGCAAAAAAAAAAAGGGTCCTGGAATCATTTTCCAAAAGGGAGATGGCGAACAGAAAAAAAGTTCACCGGAAAAGGGGGGGGGATGAAGAGACCAGTTCCAATGCCGCGCGGAAGGGGGGGTGTCTCGGCCAGAAAGCCCCATGACGCCCTTCTGGAGACCAGTTAGGGAAGGAAGTGAGCATGCTAAGGAAAAAAAAGCCGCCTCCCTTCCAAGAGGCCTCCGCCCGCGCATAAGTGTGAAGAAAAGGCGACTCTGTGGGAGAAGGAAGGACTGGGAAAAACCCACCGGCAAACTACGCCGGAAAAAGAACGTAAACGTCAAAAAGGGGAGAAGGTACCGTCTCCTTTACGAGAGAAGGGAGTTGAATCATCATGTTCCGGAGGAAAAAGAAAAACTGCGCGGCCGTAAAAAAAAAAAAACCGAAAGATCGAAAGGGGAAGCCTCGACCGCAAAAATTCGACATGGCCCACAAGGGAGGGACCCCCGGCCGCTTCGAGAAAAAAAATAAAGCACTTCCATGGGCTTCCAAAAAGAAAAAAGCCGCCCTTCAAGAAAAAAAAAGGGTTTTCCGCGTGCGCCACGGGAGGAAGACAAGGAAAGGAGTTCGCCGACTTCTTGAGACTGAAAAAAAAAAAGTTGTCTTTAAAATCTAAGAAGAAGCCCTAAATCCGTCGAACAAAGCGCGAAGTGGAGCATTGATTGCGAATAATCTCTTCAAAAGAAAAGGAGAAGAGAGCGCGGGTGTAAGAGGCCCCGCTGAACTGGTTGAAAAGGATCAGGCTCGGGCCGGAAAGGGGGAGAAAAGAAGGGGGGGGGCAGGTCTCCAAAATTGGAAGGCTGTGGGAGAAAAGGGTGGGAAACCGGTTGCCGGGGGGATGGTCCTCTCGGAAAAAAAGGAGGGGTGATTAACCCAGAGAAAGGGGGGAAGCGTAAGAGAAAAGGGGAAAAGGGCTCTAAAAACGAAAGGGGTGGTCCATGGTCCTAAAGGAAAGACCTTGGGGGGGGGAGGGAAAGGGACGGGGGGGAAAAAAGGCTACTTTCACCTATGGGGGGTGGTACTCCTCTGAAAGAATAAAAAAGGGGGGGGGTACTACAAAGGAGCAAAAAAAAAAACCCTTGCGCGAAAAGGAAAACTGGATTTAAATAAAGGGGGAAAATGGTTTTGACTTATAAGTTTTATATCAGGAGAGGGGGGTAAGCTTTTCGAAGGCCCCAGCCCCCGTTGGAGGGAGGGTAAAAATGAAAAAACCACCACACGAAGGGGGGGATTATTCTCTGCGCTGAACTTTGTCGGGTGGGGAATGGAAGCAAAAAGCGGTCGTTTGAGAAAACACCTAACATTGAGAAAAGGAGGGAAGAGACCGTTGAGGGGCAACGAATATAAAAAAGGGCTCCACCAACGGAGCCGAGAAGGGGGAGGGCATGGGGGGAAAAAGGACTCGTTAAATTGGCGAAAAAAACACGGTTAACTGCGTCCAAAGGTTCAAGGGAGCGGAAAAAAAAGGGGCCAAAAGGGCCGCCTTGTGAAGGTTTTGCAAAGACGCCTGGGACGGGAAGAGCGGAGGAAGGAAACGAAACAACAATCGAACTCCGATGCCTGGGAGGGGGGAAAACCATTGGGGGGGACGGAAAAAGCAGGACCCCTTTCGCCGGGGGGAATCCATTTCGGAGGAAAAGTGGGGTTGAAAGGGAAAAAAACAGTGGAGGAGCGGGGAAACCTTCGAATAAGCAGCCCCTACGGAAAGAGAAAGGACCCGTGCCGCGGCAGCATAAAGGAAAAAAGGAAAGACGATCCCGCCCCGGGGGGAAAAGAGACGTTTTTTTTCATGAAAGTCCTCACCAGGGGAAAGAACAAACAAAATGTTTTATTTGGAAGGCCGGGAGAGTAAAAAAACTTGGGGGGGGGGGGGGGTGGGTTTGATTTGCAGAGGATCCTTCAGGAAAGAAGGAGGTGGTTCGCCTCATGGTGAAGGGGACATGAAAAAGGGAAAAGGCTGTCCCCCTGAAAGTGGGAAAGAAAAAAAAAAGCTTCTCCGAAGCAAAGCCCCCCCCGTGCATGGGAGGGGGGGGGAATGCAAAAAAAAGTAGAAACGAAAAGCTCGAGGAAAACCCAAGAAGAGAATTGCCTGGATGAAAAATATCTTCCCGAAAAAGAGAAAAAACGACGCCCAAGAAGGGGGGAGCCGAAGGGGGAAAAACTGGACACGGGCGCACGCCGGACAATGAAACCCTGGCTGAAAGCTAAAAGAAATGAGGGGGGAAGGAGCGGCTGAATGCCAGGAAAGGAGCTGGGGCGATACCGGGGGAAAAGAAAAAGAAAGGTGGAAACTGAATGGTCTCCGGAGGCCTGCTCGTGGGAAGAAGAGATTTTGAACAACGACTGCAAGGCAAAAAAAAGAAGACCCCTGCAAGGAAAAAGGGGGAAGAAAGTGTTTATGCGGGTTGCGAGGCTGGGATGAGAAAAAACGGGGCAGGAAGAAAATCCTCCAAACAAAAAGAAAGGATTATTAACATAGGAGGGAACCGCCCCCGATTCAAAAAAAGAAAACGGAGAAGGCAGGAAGGCTGACTCCCTTTTTGTTTCAGCATGCGAATGCCGGAAAAAAAGGGAGTGACGCCCTTTTCATGGAGAAGGGAGCAGACATAAAAAGGGGACCCCCTTAGTACCTCCAAAGGGGGCGTTTCCCCGGCCCGGTGGGAGAAAAATCTTGCCCACACCGCTGCTCAAAAAAAAGGGGAAACCTTCAAAAAGGCAAAAGGATCCGAGGAGTGGAAAAAAACCCTGGTTTTCGTCTTTGAAGGGGGAAAAAGTTTTAACGGGTGCTGGGGAAGGAAAGGAAGGTGGGGGTCCCTGCGATCCTTCAGGGGGCTTTTGGTTGGCATCCGGGAAAAAAAGGGTGGGGCTCGGGAAGGGAACCACAAAAAAACCTTTCGGAATCGACATGCACGCAGGAAAGGCGCGTTTGAAAGAAAGGGGCAGGAGGCGCCAGAGCAGAGGAAAAAAAGAAAATTTGGGGGAGGGAACGTGCGCGGCAGAGCTTTTGCCCTGCAAAAAGGCAATCAAAAAAAAAGGGACGAAAACGCGCGTGGGGGGTTGGTTGGAAGGGGAGAGATTCCACCTCCGGAGAGAAAGTCGACGATATCCCAAAAAAAAACCTTCTTTTGAATCTAGCGGCGAGGAAAATAAATAAAAAGATAAAGGGAGCGTGGGAAAAAAGAAGGCGACTACGTTTGAAAAGGGACATCGCGAGGCACACAAAAAAAAAGCAGGAAAGAAGGGGGCCGCCGGGTGTCCCCTCAAAAAAGGGAAAAGGATATAGGTCGCAGGAGGGAACAAAAGTGCAGAAACGCCGGCGGGCAAAAAAAAAAACAGTTTTTCCGAAAAAGGCTTTTCCCTGGGAAAAAAAAAAAAAAAAATCGGGGGGGGGGGACCCCGTGGAAGGCTCGTCCAGAAAAAAAAGGTGCCAAGGTTCCAATGAAAAAAAAATTAAAAGGGGGGGGGTGAAAAAGTGGCAGCCACCGCCTCCAGGAACAGAGGGGGGCTCAAATGTTTTAGGGAAAGGAAAAGAAACTCAGGGGGGCGAAAGGGCCAAGCAAAGCGCGCGCCGAGAGGAAAGTTGTTTGTTGGTGAAAATAGAAAAAAAGAGCCCCGCTGAGAAAAGGCGAAAGGGTAAGGAGCCCAACCGCAAACTTTCCAGAAAAGGAAATTCTCACGCTTATCCGTAAAAAAAAAAAAATTTCAATTCCGTTAAAGGGAGAAGGCCAGGGAAAAAAAGGGGGACCAGAGACGTTAAATCACTTCCACAGAGGAAAAAAAAACTCCAATCGGTTCACTGGACGGTTGAGAAAGCAGGAAGGAGGGGAAAGACAATGGCCCCACAGGTTCCGGACGCTTCGAGAAGCTCCAATAAGGAACAAAAAAAAGGGGGGGGCGGTCGAGCCCGCCTAAGGAAACGGTTTTCGCGTGCAAAGGGGAAGGCACCGAAAAAAAGACCCGGGGAAAAAAAACAGGGGGAGACTTGCGCAGCGCTTTTGGGGGAGCTAACGCTAACGGGAGACTGATCCCCGGTCAGGGAAAGGTCAGACGCAGAAAAAAAGGGTTGAAAGCGCATGAAAATTGCGATCAAAAAAACAACTTAAGGAGTATTAAAAGAAAAAAAAAAGAAATCATGTCTCTTGGGGGGGATAGGGGCTAAAAGGGGGGGGGGGCAGGGGGATCATCAGGCTCGGAAAAAAGTTCGCTTAGAATAAAAAATGCGCAAGAAAGAATTCTTCGAACGGGAAAAAAAAAAAGGGAAACGGGGGGGGGGTGCCGAACCGTTGCGAAAGGTTTTGCCTTCTGCTTGGAGGGAGGGCTCGACGTGCTAGTGGGAAGGGAGGGGAGGAGTCTTCGAAGCGGCGGGGAAAGGGAAAGCTTTTTACAGGTGGGGGGATCAATACCCGGAAAAGGTAAAAGGGAAAAACGGCCGGCTTTTTTTTAACACCAAGGGGGGTACGCAAACAGAGATGTGGAAGTGGATGGGGAAGTCCACGATCCAGAAAAACTGCTGGCCCCGCTCGGAGCAGGAAGGAAGGGGGGAGGTGAAGGAAGGTAAAGGTGGAGGTGCGGCTGGGAGTTTGGGCGCGGTCTAGAACGAACAGAAGGGGAAGACCAAAAGAGCAGAAGATGATATTTTGAAAAGAGTTACATGTTTTTCACAGAATTGGATGAGGCGTCTGAACAGAAAGTTTTCGTTGAGAAAAAAAGTGAGTGGAAAAAAGGACAATAAAAAAAAAGGAAAGTCCCTGGAGGCGGTGGGAACCTCGAAAAAAAAAGCCTCACCAGAGGGGGGGGCATTGGAAACCTGGGGAACGCTTAATTGGAGCAAGGGGGGAAACGCGTCAAGACGGCTCGAGGAAAGCAGAACTGGGTAAAACGTTTTCCTCAGGGAACCTCGCTGAACGGGCGAAAAAGGCGGTACTCTGGAAATCGTACACTTGCAAGAAAAAAAAAAGAAAAAAGATTCGTGAAGCCGGAGTAGAGAAGAAAGTCGCTGGCCAAAAGGGTAATCCATGCAAAGGTTTTGTGCCTCAGGGGGGAAAAGGAAGCGGGGAAGGGGGTATCGATCCCGCGAATGTTATTGCGGGGGGGGGGGAGTTCTCAATTGCGCAAAAGGAAAGAAGGGAAAGGGGGGGATAAAAAAGCCCCTTTTTATATCGGGGGAACTACGGGGTGGGGGCGGAGGTTGGAAGGTCAAAAAGGAAAAGTAAAACAACAAAAATGTATTTGAAAAAACCTCGTCGGTTGGAGGGGGGGGGGGGAAAAACATTGTGTGGGGAAAAACTTTCTCCAAAGGAAAGAAAAGCCCTCATGTCCGACAAACAAAAAGGAAGGGGGAAAACATAATGCCTAGAGGGCCTATTGCAAAAAAAAAAAAAAAAGCGGCGGGCCAGGGCGAATCAAAGTCTATCCTAGGGGAGTATCGCCTAAAAAGGTTTCAAGGGGAAACGAAAGAGGAATTCACCCAAATGCAGAATGAATCTCCTCAAAGGAAAAAAAAATCAAAAATACGGAGAAAGAAAAGAAAAGTGAAAAAAAAAACTTGGAAAATCAATTCCTCAAGGAATCTCCAACTAAAAAGAAACCATCCACTTAAGCGCAGAAGCGACGGGGGGGGAAAGAACGGGGGACAAGAAAGGGTCCACCAAAAAATCTTTTAATGGAAAAACCGGGAAAATTTCAATTATCATTGAAGAATAATTTCTACTATATGGGACCTCCAATTCTTCAAAGGAAAAAAAATAAAGAAAAAAGCAGAAACTCCCGCCGGGGGGGGATTCCCTCAGTCCAAAAAAAGGGGGTGGGAAATTATTATCTGCGGGAAAAAAAAAAATGAACCATCAAACTCGAAAAACCAACTTAGGAGGGCGACGTCCCGCGAATAAAACGAACTGGACGGGAAAAAAAAAACGTCCCTGCGGACCGAAGGGCATGTATTCCAAAAAGGGACACTTTTCCTTGTCAAAATCTAAGAAGCCAAAAAAAAAGAAGGGATGAAAAGCCACCTGAGTACCGCAAAAAAAGGCCCGGTGATCGCCCCGCCTCGGAAAAAAAAGGCTTCGGCGCCTTCCAGAAAAAAAAAAAATCAGTCGAGGGGGGAGGGGGGGAGGTTGCGCTTCGGAATGAGGTGCTTCGGAGGATCAGAAGGGAGATTCCACTTCGCGGAACTTGGAGGGGGTGGGGGGGAGACCCTCTTTGGGGGAGAGGTTTTGCACAAAGGGGGGGGGGGGTTGATACCTTCGGATCGAAAAAAAAGGGAAAACCGACCGGAAAGGGGAGACCAAAGGGAGGGCACTTTCAAGGAGGCAGCCAGAAGAAACAGGTCAATTTCCTGCTGGGAAAGAGGAGAGCCTTTGAAAAAAAAAAAAAAAAAAAAAAAAAGGCTGCAATCAACCCAAGGAGCGTGATCCAAATGGGGGGGCTTCGTTTTTGCAAAGAAAAAAGAAAGGTAGGTATCCCCCGGCCGGAAAGGAAGGGTTGAATTCAAAAAACCGCAGGGGGGGGGGGGGGGGGAAACGCATCCATGTCCGTCGAGGGGAGACTACGTTTTGGAAAAGGAACATCGCAAAAAAAAAAAGGGGAAAAAGGACCGGGAATGTCAGGGGCCACGATCTGCAAGCATTGCAAAGGGGTACAGAAAAAGGGAAAAAGGTAAACGTCCCGCGGAGGACACCGTGTCCCCCGGGGGAGGGGGGAAAAAAAGGCTTTGCTCTTGAGAAAAACAAACAATGGGAGTGCTCCTGGAGAAAAGAGGCTTGCCAGTTCCAAGAAAAAAAAGACCCGCCGCTCCGTGGGGGAAAAACGGCGAAGGGGGGGGGGAAAACAGGTCCTAAATCCGCATGCAAATGAGGTGCAGGCAGTTTTTTCAGAAAAAGAAGCCCTGCGGTAGGAAACACCAGACAAGAGAACCGGGGAAAAAACAGCAAATTTAAGAAAAGGGGGAAAAATCTCATCGGGACGCCTCTTTGGAGACACTGCGGGGGGGCGGACAGAGGGGAGAACGTGCCGCCCGATAGAAAAAACAGGGATGCCTACAAGGGGGGAAGGGTAGCCGGCTCCCTTTTATCCAGAAAAAAGAGGGGGGGGGGGGAAAACTTCCATCCACAAGACCGGCGTAAAACACTCCCAAGAATCTTTCCCCTGGTCGAAAAGGGAAGGGATTTAATCGTTCGACATGGGAAAAAAGGAAAAGAAAAAAGGAAGAAGGCGAATCGCATCCGCTCACCGACAGAGGAAAAAATTCTCAAGCGAGCAAGAGACAAGCAGCCGTCAAAAAAAGACAGCCAGGGGAAAAACCGGGAAAAGGCCCTCGGCAAGTGGGGGGGGGAGACTGCGCCAGCCCGCGGACTAACGCTACGGGGCGGTCAAGAAACAGTTGGGAAAAAAGGGGAGATACACCCGCCGCATGAAATGGAACTCTCAACAAAAAAAAAAAGACCGTAAAGTATTAGAAGAATGAAGACCTCGGGGGGGGCGGGGGAGCCTGAAACTGGTGGGCAGGGGGAAGCCTCGTTCCGTAAAGCAAAAGGAAGTTCCCATACAAAAAAAGGAAGAGGAAGGACAGAAGAAAAAGGGAGAAAAACTTTTCGATTAAGGGTGGGTATCGTTTTCAAAAACAAAGGGGGAAAAACGGCTGCTTTTGAGGTCGTACCGTTGCCTCAAAAAAAATGGTCATTTAATCTTGAAAGAAGACTAAAAAGGGAGAGGGAGGAGGGAAACGCCTTTTAGGGGACCCATGTCGAAAAGGAAAAAAAAGCCGTGGGTTTGCGGGGGATTATCAAAAAGAAAGGTTTTTTTTCGAAGTGGGGAGGGGGGATTGGTTTAACAAAAGCCGCGCAGGCAAAAGAGGGGGGGGGGGGTGAAGAGACTGATGAGAGAAAGCCTGCGCTGGGCGCTCCGTAAAGGGGGGAGGGGGGGAAGCCTGTAAGGGGAGGTGCGGGATGAGGGAGGCAGTTGCGGCCTTGGAGTGGGAAAACCGGTGGCGCGGTAAAAGTAACTGGCCAGGAAAAAGGGGAAAAAAAAGGGGGAAAGAAAAAAGGAGGGAGGCCCCAACAACAAGAAAGGGGGGGGGATTTATGCGCGGGAAAAAGGGGAGTCGGTTGGGGAAATGCCCCGAGCCCTAAAAAAAAAAAGGGGGGGGGCCTGCCCACCTAACGGGGAAAAGAGGAAGGAATATCACGAGGGGGGGGTCCTTGAGCTTGTGCGAAAATCGAGCTACCAACGGGGTCCGCCGCTTCAATGGAGGCCCGCGTAATGGCGAGCGCAAGGTTCCAATTAGGGGGGGAGGGCCTCGCAAGAGAAAGGGAACCTGACACTGGTGGGGGGGTTAAAGAGGGGTGGGGACGCGTACGGGGAAAACCCAAAAAAAGAAAAACGGACAGAGGCCGAGAAAAGAACGGTCCAAAGGCCGTCGTGGAGCTGGGAGAATTCCCCCCGGTCAAGAAAATTGGGGAAACGCGAAAAAGGGTGCAGTTCCTCGCGTGGGGAAGGGAAAAAGGTAGTCGAAAATAACGAGGAAAGAAACCCAAAGAAAGGGAAAAAAGATTATGAAAGGGGAGCCAGCGCCGAAAAAAGCGGAAATAAAAAAGACGGAGTCATTCCGGCCGAGGTGAAAAAAGAAGGACAACCCTGAGGTAGCGGGAAAAACGGAAGAAAAAAAAACGCGCGTTTTCGTCGGTGAGTGGGGGGGCAAGCGGGAAAAAAGAGCAAAAGCCTCTTTCTGGAAGACCTCTGTGCTGCCGACCAGAAAAAAAAATGGGGGAAAGGCCTCCTGAATTGGAAAAAAAAAAAAGCGGCGGCCCCCGCAGAAGACCCGCCCCCGCCCGTTCATTTGAAGAGACAAGGGGAGACCAAAGGGACGCCGAAGGCCCGAGCCAGGAAAGGGAACCCAAAGCCGAAATTAAAAAAAGGAAGCTCCCACCGCCCAAAGAAGAACAAATGGACACGCCGTGAACATGCCGAAGAAAAGCCCAAAGAACTCCTCGATAAAAGGGTGAAAGCAGAAAATGAAAAAGCCGGTGGGTGGAAAACACCGGGAAAAAAAAAAAGAGTACTTTCATGGGGCACCTCGGGCAAGGGGGCTCGTTCGGGATGGAGAAAGTGACCAGACCCTTCAAAGGGGGAGAACATACAGAGGCAAAGACCCGCCGGAATTGGAGGGAGGTTGCCTGGGAAGGAAGAGAAAAGAGAATCTCAACAACAACCAAAGGGAGAGATTCGCGCCCAGAAAATCCCAGCAAAGCCGACTGAGACAAATAAGGGAGCGGGGGGGGAAGGGCACGATGCATGTAGTCGGAAAGGTCTTTGTCCAAAATGAGAGACGGAACTAATCCTTCTCAGGGGAAAAAAGGAGTGGGGGGAGGGACCCCTGCCGTTGGATCGAAAAAAAAGGGTGCCACCACCGGGAAAAAAGAAGGAAGACTTCTTGATGGCGTCAAGGGTGGGAGCAAAAAGGGGGTGCAAAAAGAAGGCCCAGTTTTTAAACGTGCTGAAAAGTGTCGTTGGCGCTTGAAAAAAAAAAAGGATTGTACTTTTCGGCTTTTGGGAATTGGGGGGCTTGAAAGAGGCGAACGACTTTGTTGATTACCTGAGGAAGGGCGGCGGCCGAGCCAGGAGGGAACGGCGGCATAGGCCACTTTCCGGGAAGGGGGAAAAAACCTGCATGTATTCCTTAAGAAAAGGAAAAAAGAATCATTCGCTGAAGAAAAAGGGAAAAAAAAGGGAAAAGTCCCTTTTGTTTTTGGAACCGGCCCTGTTGAAACCTCCTCCTGTCATGAAAAAGGCGGGGATATAAAAGGGGAGGGGAAGAAAAGGGGGATCTAGCGGCGCTGCAAAAAAACGTAACCGCGCAAAGAAAAGGAAGGGAGTATCGAGTATTTGGAATCACTGACCAGGAAGAGGACTAGGGAGGCAATGGAATTTCCAGCGGAACTCGCTTTTCCGTAAAAAAACGATCGTCAGCCATTGCCGAGAGACCTGTTCAAGGAGGAAGAGGCGCGGTAACGTCAACACAAAAAACCTGAACCAAAGCGGCACCAGGGAAAGTTTTCCCTTAATGGGCACAGGGAATGGACGCGTTCAACTTGATGCTCAAGGTGCCATTTTCCAATGTAAAAAAAAGCACGGAAGGTGGGAAGGAGGGAGCACCGGCGAAAAGTCCGCATGCCATGGCGAGGGTGAAGGCAGTTTCTCAAAACGAAAAAACGCGAGGAAAAGAAAACAAAAGGGGCGCATAATTCCGCCGAAAGAGCGGTGTTGTTGGAAAAATTTGCGGGGAGAAGAAGGGGGGGGGGACGGGAGCGCCACGCAAACTCCAGCCGGGAAAAACCTTAATCCGTCAACACAGTGGAAAGGGAGGGACGTTAACCGCTCCTTAAATGGACCCAGAAAGGGGGGAGAATAAAAAGAGAGGCTGCGCGGAGGACAATCGGTGGGCATTCGGGGGAGAATCTGCTCCGAGCAAAAGTGAATCGTTAAAATTAAAATGCGATCGAAAAGTCGATAATCTCATCCTCTAAAAAAAGGAAAGAGGGACTAAAAAAAGAAACTCAAGCAGCCGGCAACCAGGGGGGCGCCACGGTCGGAAAAACGCCTCGTCCAAGTTCGCAGCTGGGAGAAAAAGACAGAAAAAAATAACGCGACGGAGGGGGGTCCCGGTCGTAAAACGCAAAAAGAAAGTTCGCGATACCACCAGAAAGACGCGAAAAAAAAAAAAAAGGGTAGGAGGAAAAGAGAGAGAGAAAAAGCTAAACTTGGAGGGAAAAAACCTTTTTGTCGTTTTGGAGGAAAGGGAAACTCAAAAACGGTAGAATTCAGACAAAAGCGGAAAAAACTCCAAGGAAAAAAAGTCCCAACAAAAAGAGAGCCAAACGGGAAGGGGAGAGTGGGCACAGCGGAAAAACCGGTTGCCGGAAGGGCCTCGACCGGGGCGAACGGGGGGGAAAAAAACTTTCCCGGGAAGGGGATTTTCTGGGCGGGGCGCTAAAAGGGGCTTTGGGGGGGGGGGGGGCAAATTCAATCAAGCCGTGTTTTGCGATCTCAACCGTCTGAAAAAAAATTGGGGAGAAGGAAAAAAGAGTGTTTGGAGCTGGTGCCTTCGCAGAGCCTCGATGTTGAAACCTGAATGGATCAAAAGAGCTCTTAAGGAGAAAGGGAGGGGGCGGGAAAAGAAACTGTGGGGGGGGGGGGGGGTATCGCGCACGGGGCAAGGGTGCCTGTGGAGAAAAGCCCACCGTAAGGCAAGGGGGGCGGAAAAAAAAAACCAAACACGAAGTACATTGAAAGAGGCCGGCGACCGCTTGGGGAAAAGAGCCCTGGACCAGGAAAAGGGGGGTTGGAAAAGGGCAGAAGCCATTTGCAACAATGGGAGGTCCTGGAAGGAATCGAAAAAAAAGAAGCGCGGAAAAATGGCAAGAAACGACGTAATGGCGAGCACGTCCAGGGGGAAAAAGCCTCGACGAGAAATCAGGACCAGGTCTCTTGGAAGGGGGGGGGTTGGGGGGGGAAACCTTCCCTAGGGGGGTCTAACGAAGTCTTTTCCTACCTTACGCTGGGAGGTACAAGGGGAAAATGCCAGGGGAAAAGTTTAATCTTTTCAAAAGATTCCAAAAAAGGAAGAAATCTTTAATCCCCATTGAGAGGGGGGGGAAAAAGTGGTTCCTTCGCCGAAAGGGGGGGGGGACAAAACAAAAAAAAAAAAGAGTCTGAAAATACCAAAAACAGACGAAGAAAAGTTACCCAAGCAGCCGCCGGCTGAATTCAAAAAAGTTCCGCCGGGGATATCGTCAGTTCAGACCTTCTAAGGGGGGGGGAAAGGCTTCGACCAACGGAAAAAAAAAAAAAATGGAAAAGGGGCGCGTTTTCGGAAAGAACAATTTTTTTATGGGGGAAATTTTCAAAAGCGGAAAAAAATGCAGGGGAAAAAAAAGGTTTCCCGCCGAAAAGGTTGAGAAAAAAACCATCAGACAACCTGACATGAAGGAATCCTTAAAAAATAGTGAAAGAAAAACGAAGCCAAAATCTTCTTCCTGAGAAAAAGGGCCCTCCCTTTTTCAAAAGGAGTAGAGGAAAAAATGCCGCCTAAGGCCAAAAAAGTTTCCCTGATGCACCAAAAGGGGAAGCTCCTCTCTGAATTGTAAAGGAAAAAGAAGGATAAAAAAAAAAAAAAGGGACATGGCCTAAAGGGGGAGGAAGCTCCCCAAATAACTCCTCAAATACAAGGAAAGGACTAAAAAAGGGGGGGCAAGAGCGGGGAGAAGGGGGCCACTCTACTTCGTTCCGTGTAGGTCAAAAAGGGGCTCGTAAAGACGAATTTTGACGGTGGAAAAGGACAGAGAGTCGCGGAATTGGGGGGCGCCGCCAAGTCGGCCGGGGGAAGCGGGGGCAGCGAGAAAAAAAAACCAAAGGGGGGGGGAAAAGGAGGGGGGGAGCGCCGCGATCAGCCCCAGCAAAGCCGAAAGGAAAAAATTCCCGGCGGACTCAGGGGCGGAAGGGAGGGCGTGAGGGAAGGTTCTGTCAAAATCGAAGGGGCCGACACGAGCCTAGGGGGGAGGACCTTTCCACCGTGAAAAGGGAGGGAAAAGGGGCAAAAACCAACGCTCTTGCCCCACAAAAGGTCATCGCTTTCGTGATTGGGGAGAAAAAGGGGGGTGTGATCTTCAGCCAGGGGCAGACGGAAAAGGGGAAAAACGGGGGAAAAAAAATCCGTCTTTGGTCGTGGGGGGATTCTTTGTGTACTTGGGGAGAAAAATTCTCTTCTTGGGGTCGGCGAAAGAGAAAAAAAGAAGGCCGCTACTTTGTTGAGGGGGGGGAAAAGGCACGGCCGGGCGGCGAAAAAGGGTGGCTTCGGCGCAATAGGAAAAAGCATAGACTTGGGGGGCAAAAAAAACGGGCTGCCGTCCAGAAAGAAAGAGCTTTGCCTGCAGAAAAGACCAACACAATTTTAAAAAAAAGATAAAATCAGGGGGGGGGGGGGTCTTCCGTTTGCGGAGGGGGGGGGGGGGGTTCACCTCGAAAAAAACAGAAAGAAAAAAAAAAAGGACCCGTACGGTGCCTCGTTCCCTTCTGGGGGGCGGCAGGAGGCCAGAACGCGCAATCCATGTAAAAATCGAGTATTCGACCTAAAGATGAATCACTCGGAAAAAAAAGAGGGAGCGCAGGGGGGGAACCGGGGAATGCTCCGAATGATCCACGATCGCAGCAGGGCGCTGGTCCAGCGTCTGAAAAAAAATGCGTCGCAGGAAAAAAAACCGGAAAAAAAAAAAGGGCAAACGGGAACCAAGGCGGGAAAAAAAAAAGAATCATTTTCCCAGGGAGGAGGGGCGAACGCTTGCTAATTGGGGCGACAATGGGGGAGAGCAAAAGGCTGCAGTTAAACCCGCCCGGCTGGAACGTCTACGGAAAAAAGCCAAAAGGGGGGGGTGAAGGCTTTCAATGGTTAAGGTGAAAAACGAAAACTGACGGTTCCCCGGCAGAAAAAAACAAGAGTCGCGCAAGAGAAGCGTGTTGTTGGAAAAAGAAAAAGACGCCTCTGGGGGTTTACGTTTTTTTGGGAACCGGCAGAAAAAAGGGCCAAAGGATATCCACCTTTGAGAAAACCAGGTATTGCCCAGGAAAAGGTTTACCGCCTCCTGGGGGAGGAAAAAAAGATAGTTTGGAAAGGAAAATCCACTTCCACATCGAGGGAGGAAGCCCAATCGGGAAAGG
>Ga0179593_1236331_pt1 | contig 25135 bp, 34 predicted proteins | sample CZODoug2_1_08_16_FD_185931 | JGI IMG/M metagenome (GOLD analysis project Ga0179593, IMG submission 185931) | Vadose zone soil fungal communities from Angelo Coast Range Reserve, California, USA - CZODoug2_1_08_16fungal (PacBio error correction) | ecosystem: Environmental > Terrestrial > Soil >...
TCAGTAGAGTTGGGGGGGGAGAGGAAAAAAAATTCAAAACTACGGCGGGAGGCTTTAGCATTTTGGGAGAGGGGACACATTGAACGGGAGAGGTCGATATGGTTTCATTCCCCTTTTTTTTTCACGAAAATTGAAAAGGGGGAGGGTAACCTACGGTGTGGCCAAGTCCAGAGAAAAGATAAACGAAGAAAGGGGTTGAAGGGACGTTCCACGTGGAAGCCTAACGAAAAACTTGGGGTTTCAGAGGTTGTGCGGTAGATGTGATTAAAAGAATGCCCGCCTAAATCGACGTTCAACGGCAATGCGGATTTAGGAAATCAAGAAACAATCAGTGAGACCAAAACTACAAAAAAAAGTAAAAAACAAACACCGGCACCGCAGATAATGAAAAAAAGAAAAGAACACAAAGCACCTACCAACAAATAATTGTAAAAAACCGGGTGGCGGAAGGAACAACGAACAAAGGAAGGAAAAAAGGCTTTCACAGTAGTGGCTTGGGGGGGGGGGGGGCAAGAGGAGTCAGAGGGAAGCGGAGGTACTTTTCAGGGCGGGGGGACGCAGAAAAATAAAAAATTTGGGACACTTGGCGTCCAAATTGTGGGGCGTTTGGGGACGAAGAAACTCGGACTGCCACTCTGGGGTTTGTGGCACAGAGAATGGGGGGGGAAATTGAGGAAGCACCGATCGGGAGCGAAAAAGCTAGGGTCTATGTCAATCCGTATTATTGGAGGCCCGGGTGAAACGAAACGACCCGAGCCTTTAAGAAGAATCAGTTTGAAGACTGGGGGGGTCCGTGAAGGAAAAAAAAACAAGGGGGAAAACGAAGTGTTGCTCACGGAGGGAAAAAAAGGAACACGCGGGGTGTTCGAAAAAAGTCCGGAATAAAGCGAGAAAAGGCCCTAGAAGGGAAGCGCTCAAAAAAAAGAAAAAAATAACACTAAAAGAGGTTGACACGGGACATTCGCCTTTGTGAAAACGCGAAAACTCTGAAGGGGACTTGGAGGGGAGTCCGGTTGAACCAACAAAAAAGACGGGGAGCAAAGCGCCATGCCAAACCTACTCTAAAGAGGAAATCCGCACAGCCCCAGACGAGAGATGCGGCGGAAAGTTCTCGGGTCTAGACCCTCCACCTTTGGTTACGGCCCGAATTTGTTGATGGAGAAGGGGAAAGGGGTCCGGGGACCCAGAGTCGGAGGAACCCGGAAAGAGGAACCTTTCTTTCACCCCCGAGCAATGAAAAAATTATGCGAACAAAGAACCCCATTGGAAACAAAAAAATGAGTTAGATAAATTTACGCAAAATCGAGAACCCTAACTCGGTTGCCCGCCCAGTAGAAGACCTAGTCATGTTTTTAACCTCGTCAATCACCGACTTATTACCGATACACACGTCGTCAACGGGGGGAATGCGAAGTTTGAGGCAAAACATGTAAGTGTCGGGACACAAAAGAAATGGAAACACAACGAGCACGGCAATGGAAAAAAATGCGAAAAACGCCGAATTGGAAAAAAAAAAAAACTTTCGCACACCAAGTGGAGGGCAAAAAAAAACATAGAAGCTGTTTAAGACAGGGGAAGGAAAGGCGAAAGCCATTTTTTCAGGCAAAAAAAAAGAGGGAAATTCTCTACGGGTGAACACGAGGAGAGGGGGAGAAAAAAAAGCCCCAAATATTCGACGCAAAGGGGGGGGAAAGAGGGGGGGAAAACGAGTGTCGTTTGGGAGGGGTTTGGGGGGGGGAGAACAAAAGGATTCCATCACAGGTTGATAACAAACAAACCAAAGAGAAGGATTCCAAGTTCAAAATCAAAGTTTGGTCATTTCAGCTAAGAAGGTGGGGTGTTGGGGGGGGGGGGGGCCCCCACACTTCCCAAAAAAAAAAAAAAGGCGTCATTGAGAGGGGAGGACGGATGGTACCATTACGGGACAAAAGGTTGGAAGGAAAAAAAGGGGTTATCGCTTTTGGCTTTTGTTTAAGGGGCCAAAAAACTCAAAAAAAAAAGATTAGAAAGGCGATAACGGGGAAAAAAAGAGGTGAGAGTGCGAGTGTGGGGGGGAAAGAGAACAATCCTCTTAAAAAAACTGCCGGAAAAAAAAGCGCCAAAAGGTTAAAAAAAGGGGCAGAACCGGGTTTTCCTCAACAAACAAAAACGAAAAAATTTTTCGGAGGTTGGCAGGGGCCGGGGCGGGGGACCACATGAAGTAACCGGGCCAGAGGGGAAGTGTACTCACAAAGACAATTCAGGGGTCTAACAAATCCGTTCCGCGTAGGGGGGAAAAAAAAGGGGGAACGACGAGGAATGATCAGCAAAAAAATAAAGCCGGGGAATAGAATCATTGGGTGTGTACAATGACAGGCAACGGCGACTAAAGGACGGCAGGCGGGATGAAGAAATAACGAGCTCCTAAGAGTTACGGGCAGAACTGAGGACAGGAGAGGCGTAACGTGCTAAAGTTGGCTAAAGAGAAGGGGGAAATATTTTGAATGGGACATGCCCCTCGCATTGGGAGTCTCAAAAAAAAGGGACAAAAGGGTTCCACCCTGGGGATCCAGGGTCAAACAGGGAACCACGAACCCGAAAAAACTAATAGGAGAACAAAAAATGCAAACGCCAATGACACTTTGAAACCAGCAAATGGACCATTTCTATCAAGGAGGGCAAAAAAAAAAGAAGAAAAAAAAACGAAACCATCCCGCGAGGAGGTCAGGCACCAAAAAAACCCAGGGCCAAGTAACAGTATGTTTCGACCAGGTGCATCCGAAAAGGGGAAAGGAAAGAATGCACGTCAGCAACACAGTGAAAGAAGTTGGGAAAACGGGGTGGTTAAAGAGACAAAAGGTTGGCATTGCAAGGGGAAAAGGAAAAAGAAAACACAACACGTTCAAGAGAAAATGGGGGACGAGACACGAGCCGGGAACCATGGAATTTAAGAAAAAAAGTCCTCAGGATTTTCAGGAAAAACGGAAATAATCGATAAAAAAAAAAGGAACGTGGCACAGATACAAGATTGGGGGGGGGAGAACGGGATAAAAATTTTTACCGGGCGAAGAAGGGGGAAAAGAAGGCCGAAAAGAAATCAAACAAAAAGATGGTCGGATTTTAAGTCGGAAGGAAGTAAAGGAAAAAAAGGAAAGGAATCGGCACAAATAAGGAAGGAAAAAAAAAACCAGGGGGTAGAAACAAAAAAAATATAAGGGAAGGGACCGGTAGCAACGGACTTGACGAGGTGACGTCAACAAGGGGGGGCGAAAGGAAAGGTTCAAACGACTCAGACCTCGCCGGTCCAGCCTTACCGGAAAAGCAAAAAGGAGGGTCAAGGGGGTGGGAGGGAAAAAAAAAAATGCGGGAACCCGAAGTAACCCTGCCCGAGTGGAGATGGAACAGGGCAAAAAAAAAAGACACCAAATTCGAAAGTTTCCCGAGAGTTGGAAGCAAAAAAGCGCTTGCCGGAAGTCGTGGGGACACAGGCGGGAAAAAACTAAAAGCCAAGCAGAGACCCTTGAATTGAAAAATGATGCCAGAAGCAAGGAAATGGTACTGACTACAGAAATCGTAAAAGAGCGCAATCGGTGTCGGAACAAAAATTCTACTGTGGTGTCCGAAGTTGCGACCGAACAAACCAGGGGAAAAAAAGTCGGGTAGGAAAGATCGGTTAAAAAAAGAAAAGAGCGCCTTGAGCGTCTGGGGGACCGGCATAAAGAAGGAAACCCTGCGATGGGGGGTGGGAAACGAACCTGACAACCCAGTTTGGAAAGTCTCAAATTGGAGAGATCCACTTACGAAACAGCGTAAAGTTGTGGGGGCTATCCACAGGGGAGGGGAAAAAAAATGGGGCGAGGGGTAAAATTTTGTTGTGTGACGAGGTTAACAAAATGGCAAATAAGGGGGGACAGGGAAGAGAAACTTCAACGAAACAAAAAAAAAAAAAGGCAAAGCGAGGGATTGTTTACCTGAAATGAGTAAGGTGGGGAAAGGAATGGGGTCCGCTCTGAGTGGAAAGGGGGGGTGGTGGTTTGTTTTTAGTTGGCCCTGAAAATTCTTGAGTGGGAGAAATGGGCAGGGGGGGGCTTCTGTTAACGGGAAAAAGTAAAGGGCACACGGTGGGGGCGGGGGGGGAACACAATAATAATAAATTGGGGTTGAATGATTGAACGGCAATTTCCTGCAATTGCCGCAAGCATCTTTTCCTATCCGACGTCAAGAAACGACTCAGGCCAAATCACTGGCGAAAAGAACCTCTCCCGCAAAGAGAAGGAGTAAAACCAAGGTTGCTCCAACCCAAATGTAACGGACCCCATCGGGCAAATCAAGGGGATCGTGGTGGATTTTTCGCGGGGCTAGGGCTGATCTTCCAGAACTAAAAACGCTTAAAAAGAGAGTGGGGGTACAGAAAAGCATTATATGGGGGGGGGGGAAAAGGCAGACTTGATTGGGGGACAGGGGGGGGGAAAAAAAGGGAAGGACACGACGGCTGGGATTTGTTTGTGGGGGGACGTTCTTGGAGGTGAGGGAAGGCGAAGGGTAAGGACACAGACATCACCGTGGGACTAAAATGGGGGGGAAGGGACCAGAAAAAAGTGGGCTGCAAAAATGAGTAAAAAAGGCGGGGCAACGGGGGAACGAAATCTACAAAAAAAAGAAATTAAGGGGAAGCCATTCCCGAAGGACCCTGGGGAAAGGAGTGGAACGGTAGGGAGAAAGGCCGGGCGGTCAGCTTTCTGCAAAACAAAAGGGAAAAAAAGATGAAGTGGACGAGGGTGCCAAGCCAAACTCTGAAAATCCGAAAGAAAACAGCGAAACACCAAAGAGGGTTAGTGGCGTCGCGGGTTACATCATAAAAAAACACTGACAAGCCTTGCGGGAAAAGGGGGCGGCCGAAAGGAAAAAGAGTCATCGGAAGCGCAGAAATCAAAGCAGCGAGCAGCGGAAGAAGAAGAAATGTTAAACACCAACGAAAGGGAGTTCGCCGAAGAATTGCGCCAAGGAGTCAAAACGGCAAAATGGAACTGGCGGAAACGAAAAATAGCGGATGGGAGAAAAAAGGAACCTGTCGAAACGATCAAAAGGAACGTTATAAGTCAGAAAAAAAACTGTGCTTTCACTGTGGGGGGGTGTGGGGGGGGGTAAAGTTCCAATTGCCTCACAGGAAAAAAGGCTTATTGGACGAACTCAGGGGACCATGCCAAAACAAAGACCAAAAAAAAAAGTAGTAAATCAAGAACTCAAGGTAACTCAACAAAAACAAGAAGAAAAAAGGAAAGAGATGGCTATCGGAAGACAAAAGGCCATAAAGGAAAGAGGGTGGCAAGGGGAAAAAGTCGTTGCAATTGGACGGGGGGGAGCAAATGTGAAGCAGCAATCAAAAAAAGAACAAAAGGTTGCCGGGCAAAGAAAATCAGCACGCCGAGAGTCTCGCCAATCCTGTCCGCACAGAAGGGATGCACGGGGGGCGCGCAAAAGGAAAAGAAGTGCAGGATAACGGCCGTTACATCACATGATTAAAATGGTAATCAAAGTGCATACGGACAGATAGGGGAACGTCGGCAGTTAAAGAACGAATCCCCAGTCTCATGAAAAGTCCCCGATAATTCGTGTAGCGCCGTCCGCCAACGCAAATAACGAGGTGCACACGGGGGGGTTCGGTTACCCGAGCAGGATACCAAAACACGCCCAAATATGGGGAGGGAGAAGCTTAGGATGTAATGGGTGACTAGGTGGTGGGAAAGGTGGCTAGTGGCCCACATTCAGCAGAATACCGGTAATGTGTGGAGACACATATGGGACTCACTAGAACAAGAACAAAAATAGATTTGAAAAAGAACCAGGACAGTCCCAGACTTCCGGGAAAAGAGGGGAGGAGTCCGCACATAGCGTAGGTGTGGGCTCTTGTCACACAATGACACTGGCCACGGGGCGACCGTGTGCACAGAGCATCACGACTTAAGTGTTAGTGGACATTATTGAGAATTGACAGCCCGAAAATTATTTAGTGTCCGGGGGAGGTAAGAAAGATCGAAGAATCCAGGAGGAAGCAAAGAGGTAGGAGTTCAAGCGCCAGCAAACCCTAATAAAACTCTATAAGGTGGAAAGCTGTAATCTACGAGGCAAGGTTCTTCATAAAACTAAAAACTAGAAAACCACTAAGCCTAATTTCCCATCCGAAGTTTCATAAGGGACTGTAAGATTTATTTTACTGCCAAGTTAGACCACCGTAATCTAGTCACAGGCGGGAAGGGAGACATGTCTAGGGTGAGGCTACAGTTGGACATAAAGAGTTTGGGGGGGGCGATCTCTGCCGCCTTAATAAAAGGTACAAAAGGTATAATGACCCGAAAACTTCTCTAATGAATACTACCAAAAGCAACGGGAAGGGCCGATAGAGCCAACACCAAAAGGGCCAAACTAACAAGTTCCATCGCGCAGAGCAAAAAACACCGAACGACACACACCCGCTTCAGGTGACAATCCCCTCACCGAGCCGGGGGGGGGAAAGGGGTGGGGGTGAATAAAAAAAAAGGACCGACCCAAACGGCACCAATTGATGAAAAGAAAAAAAAAAAAATCACACCAGAACTAGCCCAAAAGCCGAGTCCAAAACCAGGAAAACAAGGAGCGGAAGAAACGCACTAAAACAAGGTGGAAAAAAAAAAAATGGAAAAGGGGTTTGCAGTGTTTGCCAAAACCCCCGCGCAGGTGGATGAAAAAAAGGCAGCGGTCAGTAGTATTTCATTTAGGGGAACTGACAGAAAGATTTACCAGGGTCGAAATCAGATGTACGGAAAGCTTGAGAGCCAGTAAACGGAAAAAAGGGAAAGTTGCCGGGTGCACTTACTAAAGGGCTACTGCACCAATTATAAGGGGGGGGAAGTAAGTGAAGAAAATTTCCAGAATTAGCTGACGGAAGAAAAAAAAAAAGGTACAGTGGACATAGCAAAAAAGAGACCGCGTAGTGCGCGCAGCCGTCCATAGGAAAGGGGTTCAGAAAACGACACGGGGAATGATCAAAAAACGTATCTTTAAAGCGGGGCGGGGTCAGTTTGTACCCGGAAAAAAACACCCGGTAAAAAGGACACCCCGGAAGCGGCACCCCTATGCCACAGCCTGTGATCGGGGGGACAGGGTCGGGAATACACGGGGTGATCAAAAACGGTGAACTCAGGGTGTGACACGGATCTGAACGAAAAAAAAAAAAAGGCTAGAGCAAAAAAAACCGAACCACTTCGGGGGGGTGATTGAATCGTGAAGTAGGTAAAAAAACGAAAGAAAAATTGATTCGCGCAGTAAAGGGGAAAAATCAAAGGGAAGGACAAACGAGGGGGGGGGGGGGGGAGAGGGGGCGATGAAAATTCGAATGAGCAAGGGAAAATCAAAGGGTCAAGGGGGAGGCAGGGCGCTGGTCTAGGGGGACAGAATTCACGTAAAAAAGAACGAAGCCCTGGCAGGGGCAGTAAAGGAGGCTTGCGCAAAAGGCTAAGTGTGTCTGGGAAGAACACCAGGGGGGGGTTTTCGATGAAAAAAAAACGGGGGCTGCCACAGGCCGAAATTCCCGCAGAGGACCAAAAAAAAAAAAAAAGACCCACTTTCTAAGGATTTCACCATGAAAATACGTGACGGGAGGGGTGAAAGTCAACACAAGGGTTGTTTTTTCGGGGGGCTGCTCGCCTGGTAGGGAAAGGACATGGAACCGGGGGGGGATGGAATCGTCAGCACGTGGGGGTAAAAAATCGCATGACAGTTGTCGGCGGAATCCAAGGAGCAGGGGTATTACCAGGTAGACAAAAGGGGGATAGTGGTAGAGAAACCAGCGGGACAGGGTGAAAGAACAGAAAAAAAAATGGTCTTCCCTTTGAATCGTCAAAGAAAAGCACGAACACGAACACGGTGCCCCGTTAGGGGCTTAAAAAAAAGGGGAGGACGAGGGAGATGGGAATGAGAAATCCTCCGTCGGAAAAAAGCAAGGAAAACGTAAAAAACCGGGGTCACAAAGACAACAGGATAGGTAAGTCACCCAGATGTGTTGGGGGGGATCAGGGATAGCGCAAGGTCGAAGTAACTCTCCTGTTGTCCAAAGACCAAAAAAAAATTGGTACGGGATAAAAGGTGTGCAACGTCCAAATAGGAAAGAAGAAGAACGGAAAAAAGAAAAGAGGAAATTTCGAGACACTGTGGGTCAAAGGTGCCATACATCGGAAGTTGCGTCGGGAGGTGGGAGATAGAATCAGAAAACGCTCACCGGAGCCCTAAGGGATCCCAGGCTGTAAGAGCGGGGTTAGGAGTGTGGGGGGGGGGGAGGGGGGGCGAAAGGGTCAAATAACAGGGAGACTAAGAGGATGCCTGGGTCCCTGCCACCACGACAATAGGGAGGAAAAAAAGAGAGGGGAAGTGGGCACACAAAAATAAGAAGATTTAGGAAGTGAGGTGGAAGGGGAAAAAGGGAAACTTGTTGGGGATCACAGACGAGAGAGGGGGGAAAGGGAACACTCCCACCGGGACAAGCAAGCAGCAAACCCGCAAAATGTACAATCAAAAAAAAAACAACAGACGCTAAAAATCGGGAAGAAAAACAAAAAGACGTGCAAAAAAATGCAAACCAAAGAATCCGAACGGGGTGAAGGGAGTCTGAAAGGGAAACCTAGCTGAAGTATGAGTCCGGAGAACAAAACGACTGCTTCGCAACTGGCTAATCGGACAAGTCCCTACTGGTCACTAAAGTCGAGTGAGAAAAAACCGGGACGATTCCAGACATTGCGGGGGGGGGAAGCGGGCCATCATTGTGGGGCGGGTACAACGAAAAAATGGCAAAAAACGGGGGGGCGAAGAACAAAAAAGTGCACGAGTTACAGGGGTAGAAGGAGGGGGGGATGAATTGCAGATTGGAACAAAAGAGTCGGGGGGGCTAATGGGGAGGTTCAGGCAAGGGGAGTCGGACGTGAGGGGTGAAAAATCGAGGACGATGATTTCTGCTACTGGAAATAAGGAGCTGTGGTTGGGAACAGGGGGGATCGGTGAAAAAAGCACGCACACGGAAAAAGAATAGAAATACAACAAAGTCAGGTCGAACCAAGGGAGACAACGGTCAAACCGAGAATTCGCTACGGATCGGTAAAAGTGGGGGGCTAGTTCCATTAGCGTCGTTGTGTCGTAAGCATTAAAGACGCCTATTGGTTTTGGGTAATGCAAGAAAATAGAAAGGGCCTTCAAATTTTTCGATGGCAAACAAAAACGGAAGTCCTTTTAAACCTCTTCACGATGCGTGAATGGGGCTTTTGTTTTTTTAGGTAGTCGCCTGCGTTCTGGCCAGACAGCTAGTGTCAATAGACAGCAAAAAAAAAAGGGTTGTCATTTGGACATAGAGAAGGTCGGAATGGGTGGAATCGGAAAACTTACGAATCCTGTGGGGTAAGGGTACAGATGGTTTTGTGGGGGGTTGTTTCCAGGCGGAAAAAAGGTAAGAGGGGGGTGGGTCTTCCATCTTAATCCTAAAGGAGAAAAGAAAAATAGACTGGTTCGATTCGGTGAGCTCCTAAAATGAGTGAAAAAAAAAAAAAAAAAAACAAAAATATTTCTCGAGACTTCAACAAAAAAAGAAAAATGGAAAAAGGAAAGGGTATTCCGCGTCTCCGAAAAGTGACAGAGATAATCTAGTAAAGAAGGAGGGAAAACAACACGGACAAAGGGTCTTAATATTTTCCCGAAAGAGGCGACAAGGGGGAATAAGGACGAGGTGATGGTTCCAGCTTGGTCATTCTCCCCTCGCCTTGCCAAGGATCACAAGAAAAATAAAGCGTTGAAGTGGGGGTGGTGCGTTGGGAAGCAAGGAGGGTCGTGTCTTGCACTCAAACGATGGGAAGCGACAAAAAGGAGAGAGCGTTCCTTCTCATCCATACGACAAAAAGGTACACCAAAGTAGAGAAGAAGGGAACGCGAAACGTGTCCAAGTGAAAGTGCAACAAGAGAAAGTCGGGGAGTGCTCTGCACCGTTGACAACGGGAATGGGGGACTGACACAGAAAGGAAAAAGAAAGGACGCGAACTCAAATTACCCTTCAACTAGCGCCCCAGACTAACCCAGGAAAGGGGAAAAAAAGCGAAGAAAAGAAAAAAAGGCTGTGACCCTTTTTGTCTGTGAAAAAGGGACTTGGGTCAGGTGAGAAAAAAGTCTCCTAAAACAACAAAAAAAAGGGAGCGCAAAAAGAAAAGAGAGGAGAGGACGACTATGGACCTTAGTCCCGCTGTTTGCCCCACCGACACCGTACGCCGGAGGTCAAACATTTTGCGATGAAGAGAGGGGGTCCACATAAGGGGCAGAGTCTCTGGGAGACTAGGGAATATAAAAACGGTGGGTGCGCTGATTGTCAGGTTCTGAAAAAGGGGGAAAAGGCCCTCACGGGGGAAAGGCAAAAGAAAAGGAAAACGAAGCTTGTGCACTTCCGTCCACTCCAGAAAAGGGTGCAAAACGAACCATTCACGCGACTTATATTTGCTATCTGCGGAAAGGGAGGGGGAGGAGAAATTCCCTCTATAAATCTGAAGTGCAATCTGGCATGGGCGAAAAAGACTGGAAAGAAATCGACTGAAAGACGGGCGGCTGACCACCCACCACGAACCAAACCGGCATCTCCTCCAGAAGTTGAAGAAGGCAAATAAAGCAGGCAGGGGGAAAGAGCCAACTAATCACAAATCAAAACATCTCACTCTGTGATAACGGGGAGGGGGGGGCCAGAACACAAGAAACGAAAATGGAATAAAATAAAACCCGTCTGTGGCCTTGGTCATGACCCGCGGAGGTGAAAAAGGAAAGAGGGTAAAGGCCGACTAACTACCCTATAGACTGCGATTCCTTGCGCTGGTGGGGTGACCCCGACTGCCCGCTGCAAAAAGCAGGGGTGGGGGGGGGAAATATTGCGACTTTGTAAGACGCGCTAACCCTAAAAGAAAAAAAGCCCACCAAAAAGCATAGAGGGCATCACTCCGGAATAAAAAAAAAAAAAAAAAAAAAAAAAAAAAAAAAAACAAAAAAAAAGTGGGAGGAACGTGCTTTACGTACAAACCCGAGAACTAGAAAAAAAAAACGGGGGGGTGGAATGACTGTAGTAGTAAGTCCGATCAAATGCAAAATAGAGGGACAAAAGGTAAGGGGGAAAGCAGGGTTAGATGCCATCTAAACTCACTCTCTTTCCCGGAACAGAAGAGAAGAAAGAATACTCAGAAAAAAAAAAGTCCTAAAAAATCATAAAGAGAGGGTTAAAACTTCACTCTTTGGTTAGGTAGAAAAAAAAAACAGCAATACGGAAGGGGAATTGAGGGTCTTAATTTCCAACAAAAAAAACCCACGGGACAAGATCGCTGCAAAAACACAATAAATAAAAAAAGGCAAACAGGAAGGGGGTAAACGAAGCCGACTAGTCCTCAGTAGAGCGGACGAGACCCTTTGGTGACTTCAAAAAACCACGAGGGTAGGAGGGGGAGGAGTGGAAAGTGGCGCCTCATAATATCAAAACATACAGGAAAAGAGCAAAGGGTTGAGAGAGAAGAAAAACGAGGGAGGCGGGTCCGAAAAATCGCCGCCCCCAAAAGATCTTGAAAAACCAAAAGAATAACTCAAAAAGGGGGTAAAAGCGACAAATCCATAACAGATTCCGTTACCGATACACTCATGCTTCCCTTCGTGGAGGCCAAAAGAAGGGGGGACAAAAAAAAGGGTACACAGTGCGGTACCGCCAACAGATTCTTCAAACAAAAGGAAAAAAGGTACAAGGGAAGGGGGACCAAGCACAGCGGAGCCACGTTCCGAACGCAAAAAGGTGTGGGGGGGGAAGAATCGAGAGTGTAGCACACTCACTCCCAAATTTCCGTCAACACTGGAACGAAAGATTGAACGCAGCCTACGGTGCCCTGTCCGAGCTCCGGAAAAACAGGTGAGGAAAAAAAAAAAAAAGACGTTAAAAACCACACCCATCAACACACACAAAAAACACAAAGCAAAAAAGGACAACAAAAGAGGGCATTGCCACGTGCTGGTGAAGACAAAGGGACAGACTGTCTACTCGCATACATGAAGCGGGTGACTGTCTGCGGGAGAGGGAGGGTGGATTATTACGCCCAAGATCTTCCATAAAGAGACTCCTTGTGATACTAAAAAAAACAGTGGTCAACCAAGTACATCAGAACTCTGGGATAAAACAAAAGAGGAAGGGAACTGATTTTTTGGTGGGACACTTACAGCTCGTCTGAAAGAAAAGGGGGGAGGGAACATTACGGCAATTATGATGTATTCTGGGATCCAGGGGGGAGGAACCAGAACAAAAAAAAAAAAAAAAAAAAAAAAAATAAAAAAACGAAGATTAGCATATGACTGGAATAACGGGAGACGGGAGCGTTCTACTTTATCAGCGCGTACGCCTAACGAAGGACAAAAAAAAAGGAATGCCGACACTTGGACCTCAACTCCGCCTCTGATTTTCAGAGAGGGGGCAGTGGGGGGGGGGGGGGGAAAGAGGAAATCAAACGTCTCAAGGGACCGGTGACTCAGATATAGGGCTCACTGAAAGCAGCAAGAAACCAGAAAAAGTGAGGGACGATAGGCTCAAAACGCAAAACTCCCAGCACCCGTTGGTGAAAATCGAAAGAAGGGACTCTTTCCGCTAAGAAACGGGACGCCGGGAAGGGATGTGCCGAAAGTTTAATTGAGGAAAACATAGAAAAGAAGGGGTTACGCTACTACCAGCGGTCTCTGGAGGAAACAGAAAAGAAAAAAAAAAATGGGCGATCGCGGTTGAACAACAAAAGGGGAGTACACGGGCAAAAACAAAATTTGGATCAAACTTCACGATCCATGACGGTTGAGAACGGGGGAAAAAAGAGCGAAAAACGCCACGACTAACCCTGAACAGGAGGGTCAAGAGGGACGCAATCCTAGGTCAATCAACAACAGTAAAAAATCGATCAGCGAAAAAAAAAATGAAAAAAAAACCATTCCCGAGGGCAGGTCACCCCGGGCAAAAACAAAAAGAGGGGAAAAAAAGGATGGTAGGAAGGGGGGCATACCGGATCCATGAACGCTCGAGGATCAGCCACGGCAACCCAACCGAGAGAGAGGGGGGGGGGGGGGGAAGGGTTCCAACACTTTGAAAAAGATTCAAAAATCCAAGGAAAAACCTCCAGGCAAAGGAAGACGGGGTCCGAAGGATTCAGGGTTTCGTGATGATAAAAGCCGGCAGAAATGGAAAAGGGGACAAGTCACCGCTCTGACCATTCATGGGTGAAGATCAGAAACTGACTAAAAGGCGCGTAAGTGTCAGCAGAAACGAAAAAAAGTCAGGAGAAATCATTACATGGCCATGTGAAGCAGGTCACGAGACGAAGGGGCGGGGGGGGGGCGATCACAAGGGGGGTGCGGGGGAATGGGAAAGTATAATGCCTCAGAGCATTGGGAGGAAGGTGGGGGGGAAAAAAAAAAAAATATTTCACTATACCCAAGTGAACTACCGAAAGCACCCCCGACATTTCCTAGACAGTGAACCCCCTCTATGAACGAAAAAAAAGAGTGGGATGGGTTGGGCCATTTCACCTGAAACCGGGCGCATAAGGGGAAATGGTCAATCGAGGACAGGCATCGCGTTCATCCCTTCCCCCTGCCGGGGAAAAGAGATAAGGGGAGGTCTAACCCTGATTGAATGAGGGTGCAACCGAAAACCGAACTGGACACGGTTTTCAAGTATTAAAAACTTCACCTACCAACCTTCAGAATGGGCCAGATTTGGAGGGGAAAAAAGAGCTTCAAATTATCGGGTCACCTCGACTTTGTAAGGAAAGAATCAGCAGATGAATCAGTGAAGGGAAAAATATACAAATGGGGTACAAAGAAGGAAAGCCAGCGTCTGCTCTCATGACAAGACGGGAAAAAGAAAACTCTTCAGAGTCTAGTGGCGAAAAGAGGTCCACATGAAACCAGGGGGAACATGGGAAAAAGGGGGAAGGGGGAACTCGGTGCCACATAATAACATCGCCAGGCGCTGCCAGGAGAAAATGCAAACATCCGCACCTTTCCGAAGTGGGGTGGGGGGGAAAAACCTGAACAAACCAGGGTTACGCAAAAGTTTTCGCAGACCTAGATGAGAAGAAATGGCATCCCTCTCATGGCGGGGAGTAAAAAAAGGTAAGAAAGTTGTAACTTTGGGGGGAGGGGTGCGTCTTTCAGCAACAGGCAGCGGGGGAGGGAGACGAAAAAAAAATGAAACTCAACAGTACCCCCTCACGAAACAAAACAGGGGGGGAAAGGGAAAAAGGCGAGGCCCTTTTTAAAGTTTGTGTTGGTTTTTTGTTTGTTTTTTTTTTTTGTTGTTTGTTTTTTTTTTTTTTTTTTTTTTTTTTGTTGTTTTTGTTTTGTTTTTTTTTTTGTTTGGTGGTTTTTTTTTTTTTTTATATTGATTGGTGCCACAACACACCTTCCCTCCCCCCGCCCCCCGCACGAAAGCCCCCCCCCGCGCAAAATACACCCTCAAAACCCCCCCCCTCCCCTCTCTACCCACCCCCCACGCCAAAAATCCGAAAAAACCCCCGCCCCCCCCCCCTCAAAGCAAAAAAGCCTACCATGCCCACGCCCCGCCCCCCGCCACACCGACCGCCAGCGACCACAAGGAAACCCCCGCCACCCCCCCCCTTCCCGTTTTTTTTTTTGATTTCTAATAGCTTGTGTGGTGTTGTTTATTTAATTGTGGTTTATTTGACGAGGGGCGGGGGTCCTGTTGGGGTGGTGCCCAGCAGGCTGCATTTGGGCTGGGCTTTTGTTGGGGCAGGAAAGAAGGGGGCAGATTTTCTTCTTCCGGTCATTGCGCGCAGATTATGCGTCGATGGGTAAGGGGGGTGTCATCTATTGCTTATTTTCCTGGCGTGACGGGAAAAAAGCCTACCAACGAGGCGTCTCACGTCCCCACAAGATCAGGGATCGCACAACTGATTCCAAGTTTCTACAGACCCGGAAGATCGCAGGAGGGGGGAGAGAGATAGGGGAGGATGAGGGGAAAAAGACGGGAACTTGAAACGTCCTGCTTCGATGAGTTCGACGGGACAGGGCAAAAAAAAAGGGGTTGAGAATCGGGGTCAACTGAAGCTCTTCATTGCTTCGGGTAGGGCGGGGAATGCTCAAAAAGGAGAATAAACACGACCTCACATCAAGGTCTTCAGGGAAAAGACCCCCACCAAAGGGGAATAGGGGTGGCTTCACCCGGAGAAAAAAAAGGAATGGGTCCCACATGTTCGAAAAAAAGGCTCACTCTATTCTGAGTGGCTAGCCGCGCAACGAAAAGGGGTTGCGTGGGTCCAGTAATCTTGCTTGTAGTCGGAGAAAAGAGGGGACAAGCACTACACCATTGGTCCTCTCCGAAAAGAGGGGGAAAAGCCCAAAACAGAACAACATTCGTCAAGTCAAGTACATCCGACGACGTAAGCTCCAACCAACCTGGGCAGGGTCAGCTGTGTGCTATTCGGCGGTACACTCACAGGAAAAAAAAACACTGATTGACACCACTCGCAGGCACGAAAGGGGGGGGAAAAAAAAAGAAAACGAGGGGGGGAAGGACTTAAACATATTTAATTCATACAGAAGGAAGCATCGAGCCGACGTATGTAGCGACGCATGTGATTTCCGACCGGGGGTGGAAGAACCTGGGAACAGGTCTTTCATCCCTTCATGTACTTGCGACAGGAAAAACCGCTAAGAGGTAACGCTTCCAGGCGCTTTCATCCAAGGAAGACGGGGGGGCACCTGACGAAACGGGGGGAAAAAAAGGGAGGGGTGGGGGGGGAGGGAAAGGGGGGCAATTGCCTCGTACCACTGAAAGGAAAAAGGGGGGTACTACAACTAGGGCAATTCCACATCACTAAAGTCCTTATGACGTCCATAGAGGAGAAAACAACAAAAAGGAGGAAAATAGAGGGTTCGCTTATAAGTCATCAGCTCTACTCGGTTGGGAGGGAGATCACAAAAAAAGAATTGGAACTGAGGAAAGGAAATTACAGAAAAAAAACGGAGCAAAAAAAAAAAGGGGTTAAGGGGAGTCTCATCGAAAGATGAACGAAAGAGATTCGTTCGCGCAGTCTGGGAAAAAAAAGAAAAGGACACATTAAAAACGGACCTTTCACCAGCGATGTCAGAGTAGAAACGTCGCGTGAACTCTTCGGGGAGACTAGGCTAACCGAAAACCTCCTTCCAGTGTATAAAGGTGAAATGAGACGCGCCGGCAACCAAAAGAAAGGGGGAGAGGTAAAAGAGAGTACACCGCGACTCCAACACAAAGAGGTGTGCGGAACGACAGACCGTGCATGCCCATTGGAAGAGGGGGAGGGGATCGTGTCACATTGCCTCGCGGGGGCGAAAAAAAAGGAGGGAAAAACAGAGGTACCTACCTTCAGCCGAGCACTAGAAAAAACTCACGGAAAAAGGCTGGCGAGGAGATCCGCAGAGTTTGTGGGCTGGGGAGGGAAAAAACGGGGGAAAAAAAATGCCTCGCCGTCGCCGTTGTGATACCCTGGAAAAAAATAGGGGGGAATGCTAAAAATGCCAAAACGAACGTTGGAATGGAAGGGTATGGATTAAAGGGAGAGAAAGAAAAGGAAAAAAAAAGAGAAGGGGGGAAACCTAACACACTGCCGCGTGCCCGATAGTCAAAGTCCACGAAAAAAACGTGGGTTCAAGTCCCGGGCAGACGAAGAGCCCCGCTAAGCAAAAAAAAGTAAAAAGCAGCGCGGGGAGGGGGGGGGGATTTGGGGGGGGAGGGACCACGCGAATCAGGCAACTCGCGCGCCCGGGGGCGGGGAAACGAAAAAAAAAAAGTGGGGGGCAGAAAAAAACGCTCAGCCGGAATCAAGCAGATAGAGTACTGCAGCGAACTGGGGAAAAAAGACACGAAAGAAAAAGAGCGGGGGCCACAGCCCTAAATGCTGCACATGCAAATTCCCCAACAGACCACTAACAAAGGAAAAACAACACCCAACTAAAACAAGGAGTTCACCCAAAGGGTTCAATCCTTCCCGAGAGTTAAAGGGGGAGGGGGAAAAAAAGAATGGAAAGCTGCACTTCAACCTCTGATGTAATTAATCCGCCACATCACACCATTTGAGACCAAAGAGCCATCGTATGCCCCGCCACACTTAAAGAAAAAAGGGAAGAAGAGGGGGGCCGCGCAACCCACTTTTGGCGCATTAAAAACTGGGTTGTGAGAAAAAAACACACCTCGACATGTGGGAAAAGGGGAAGGCACCTCCGCGCCAGAGAGAAACGGAAAAAGATCTCTCACAGAAGTGAAAAGGCCCGTCCGAACTAAAGGGGGGGAAAAAAAGGCGAGCAACAGGCGACGAGTTGAACCAGGGGACGCAGGGGGAAGAAAAAAGTCCTCGGTGAGATGCATCCAAGCTAAGTGTTGAACTGGATGGCAAGGCAAAAACGGGGCCGTGAAATCAAAAATAGGGAACCAGAAGGACCCATTCGAAAGTTGTAAAGGGTGGGGAAAAAGAAAACAAATAACGCCGCGTGTACGTGAAAAAGAACTGGTCAATACGGCGGGGTTGCAAAAAGAAAGAACTGGATAGAGCAGCCATCCAGGATTGAACGAGGGGGGAACTATGGAGCTTGGTGTGACCCTCTGTGGGGGGACCACGGGGGCTGGAGGGAAATTGGCCCTGGCACCATATTAACCACTCCTGCTGCATGTTGGGGGACATAGGGAAAAGAGGGGATAAAGGAGCTTGCATGGGTGACAATAATGCCCTTGTACCCTGACACCCGCAACGATTGTATACCCCCTCCTCCGCCTCATAACCTTCCACCAGGTACGGGGAGAAGGTCACAACAAAAATCCGAACTTACTTTAAGCTGGGGGGTGTCGTCCAACACCAGGGGAAAGGAGGGGGCAAAAATGAAGAAATACACTCAAAATTTAATTACGAGGTCTTCTAAAGGCGTGGAAACAGTTGACCCACCATACGTTAAAAGCCCAATCCGGGGGGGGGGGGAGAGGGGGGGAGTGATTTTCCCGCCAATGAGGCTAAATTCGCCTTTGATCAAATTGGGGAAAGTCAGCCGCGGGCGTATCTCGACATGAAAAAAGGCGACCAAATGAGCATTGTCATGGTTAGGGAAAGGGCCGGGAAGGGAACAAAACTGGGGCAATCACGGTTCGATGAACAAGGTGTTAAAATCGCTTGCCATCGGGGGGGGATAAACCCTAGGCGAAAACAACAAAAAATGCACCTCGAGCGAACAAAAAAGGCGTAAAAGGAAAACGGAAAACGCAACTTGAAGTGCGGGTAAACCAAAGTCCAAAAGTGAATTGGGGTTTTCGAATGGGGCAAGAATGGACGTTGAAAAACAAAAAAAGGGCCGCTGCAACACTGCGAGAGGTGGGGGGGGAGGTGGGGTCGGAGTTGAGAGGCATTGGGGGCATGGGAGGGAAAACGGGCGAAATGTATTCCCAGGAGAAAAAGAAAATAGTGGAAGATCCCAAGCAAAATCGTGGACAAATGACATCCAACGGGAATTGTCAAAAAAAAAAAAAATGGCTGCGCACAAAAGCAGGCCGTCCAAAAGAAGAAGGGGGATAGGAAGGGGAATATTGGCGAAAGCGTGGTCCCAACCATAAAGAGTTCTCCTCCAAAACTCCGGCCAGGACGGGAAGCAGGAAACAAAAGGGCAACTGCTTGCATATCCTCATGTAAAAAAGAAGCCACCTCACCACACTGGAGAATGAGTGGGGGGGGGCGGAAAAGGGAAAAAAGCCTCTTTCGCTGACCGCGGCGGGCGAAGACCTTAAGTTAATTTGGGGGGGGGACCAAGGGTCAAAGGGTGCCCCGTTCCGGCATGAAATTCGAACAGGGGCCACGAACGGGGGAAACACAGGGCAGTTGAGTCAAAAAGGGGTCTGCCAATCAAAGGAAAAAAATGGTCGTCGGCTGAACGATGATAGAAATCCGCACGCGTGGACGAAAACGGGACGACCGTATGAGAAAAAGGGATTAATCATGATTGTGTTCTAGGGCGTGCAAAGAGGGCCGAGAAAATACATCCTTGCCTGTCCCTTGTGTCCACTCCAGAAAAAAAATCAACTATCTGAGTAAAGAGGGGAATGAAAAAGGGGAAAAACCAACCACAGAGGGAGTAAATGAATTGTGGCCGCCATCAGGTTGGTGATCACAGTGCAAGGGGGGAATCTGCAAAAGACCCCGGCAAAGGGCTCAAAAAGAAAACGAAAAAGGAGGGGCAATCCGCCTAACGACGGTACTCTGGGGTCGGACTACGCTTGCACCGCCCTCTTCTCTTTTCCACGGTACGAAGAAAAAGAAAGAACGCATTAAACTGGCTTCCGGAATGCACGCAGATGGCAAAAGGTATCACAGGAAAAAAGGGGGGTGGCAACAAAAGCAAGCGAGGCTACAACACTGAAAGCATGAGCATCATTGTCAGGTAAGCGGGGGGTCAAAGAGGGGCGAAACTCCACTGGGCGGACAACTGCTGCTGGGGGAAATAGAAAAGCCAAGGGGGAAAAGCGGTCCGAAGCTTGTGAGATGGGAGGGAGTGAAAAAACAAATCTGGGCGTAGAAAGGGAAAAGGGAAAAAAAAGATTAGGGGCCGACGTATTTTGGCGATCAAAGAAAGTTGTGAGGGGGGGAGACGAGAAAAAAAGGCCCTGGTTATCGGGGGATCCAAGGGAAAAAAAGAAGTCACGACCATCCCCACAAAAAGTCCGGCAGTCCCCCCAGGCGAGGAAAAAAAAAAAAGGCAAAAGCAGACAACTCTTCGGCGGAGTCAGGGGAAAAAGAGGGGGGGGAAGCGTAGGTGGGGAGTCGACTCTTAACTGGCCGAAGGGGTTGGGTGGGGAAAGGCCGACCCTCAAAGGGCCTTGCCAAAAAGTTGGTCGATTCACAAAAAAGAGCAGAAAAAAGAGGGCGGGGTGGGACGTTTTTTGAGATGTCGCCAGGCGGATAAAAAATATAAGCATAGTCTGAGAGGGAAGGAGGAAAAAAAAAGGGGCGTTTGACAAGTTCACCATCTAGCACCTCCGCGGAAACCGTGGGAAGATTGAGGAAAATCCAGGGGGGGGGGGAAAAAGAAAAGAAGATTATGTTGGGTGGTGTTGGGTTGGGTAGGGGGGTGTAATTTGCTCTTTTTATTTTTGGCACCGGTGGTTAGCTCCCTTGCTTTCGGTTGTCTCTTTTATTATTTAGGGTGGTTACTCTTTCCAGGGGGTTGACTCTCTCTTCGTGTTCATTCCTATGGGGGGCGGGGTCTTTTTGGTCTTGGCGACTTATGTAAGGGGGGGTGCGGTTATTATACAGGTTATTATGAGGTGTAGAGTTCTTTTTGCCACTGAGGGCTATTCTCGGAATCGCCCCCCTTTCCAACTGGGCCATATACTCATGCTCGAATGGGGGGGTCTCGGATCTCTTTTTTCTTGCGAGGTGGGGAGGAGACCTGTCTCTTCCTATACCCCTTAGCGTGCGTTCCCATACCCCCCTACATCACTGCACGCATAACTCGTCACCCCTAGCTTAACCCCCAATCTCGGGACAAGAAATAGAGTGGGAGTAAGGGTGAGTGTAACTCACCTCACCCTCTCCTCATCTTCCTGACCATCTAGGGGGGAACAGAGGAAACAGGAAAAAACTAGGATTGGGGCGATTACGTTGATCAAAAAAAAAGAAAGGGGCACCCAAAAAAACGGGAGCTAGCGTCCACCACGGCTCAATGGAGACAATGTGAGAGCGGGTTGGGGGGGCCGAAAAGTAAAACAGAGAATCACAGAGTGACGCCTATTAGGGCAAAAGCAAAAAAAAACAAAAAAGGAAGAAGTGTATGCGGTCGGCTACGAAAAAGTGGTTATCAAAAGCAAAAATTTTGATTTGGAGGGCTGGGGGTCATTTTGAAACCAAAAGGGAAAAGCTCAGGAGAAGGGCCGGGTTCGGCTTGGTCGCCCGGGGCTTGTTAGAAGGGGCAAAAAAATTCCGCTGAACGGAGATCTGCGATGCCGTAAGAAATGACAATCAGAAAAAACCAAAGGGAAAAAGAAGGCGCGAAAAAGAGTTAGCACAAAAAGTCAAGGCAACACACAAGAAAGTTTTCATAGTTTCGCTCTTCCGGGGACCGAGGAAGAACCCCTTTTCCTGTAAGTTGGATGGTTAGTGGTCAAGTAGAAAAAATCACACAATCGGAGCAACGCAAGAGTAATGAACAGGAAGCTCATCTCCCAGCTGAAATCAGGAATGTGTTAACTAAAAAAAAACACAAAGGGATAAAAATAACTGGTAACGGGTTGTCGGAAAGTAATACTAGAAAAGTCAAAGGGGGTAGCTCAGAAAAAAACAACCAAGGGAAGGGGGAGGCGTAAAAAGGAGAGAAATTCCTACGAGGCTTTTTTAAAAAAAAAAAACCTGGAACGTCGGTAGTTTCGTGATCGGGTTGAATGGAAAAAAGAAGTCAATGGGGGGAAGCGCTATTGTCCTTCCTTGGTTGCTCAAATGGGAGGGCGGAGGGGACAGTAAAGGGGGTGCAAGGACAAGAGAAAATACGAAAAACGATCGGGAAAGTGACCTTGACCACTTTCGGGGCAGACTAAACGGGAAAGGTTTCAAAAAAAACGGGGGGATGGGGGATTGAGAAGGCAAGAAATCTACGGTGCAAAGAAAAAAAAAAGATGAAAGCAAAGAAACAAACCGTCGACGGAACCGAACCAAGTCAAGGGGACGAGAAAGAAAGGAGGGTTAAATTACAAAGATACAAATCAGGAAAAAGAAGTAAAAGGTCGGGCAGCCGAAACAAAAAATGTTAAGCGTAACGTCTTGAAGGGGTGAAAAAAGGGAAATGCTAGTAAACCTGGTACTGGTTCGGCGACGAATACCATTAAGTGAAAAGTGAAAAAAGGGTGAAGAGAAAGGGCAAGAATCTGGTTTGTGGCATCGCACTAGTGGTAAGGCGATCAACAGAAGCGCAAAAACGATTTCTCGGGGCGGACATCTGGAACGACACCCGAGCAAGTTCAGAAAAAAAACGGGGGAAAGGAAAAAAAGGAGCAAAAAGAGCAAAGGACGCGATTCTCGGGCAAAATGCCCGCAAGGGGTGCGAGGAAGGGGAAAAATAGAGTCGACTAGCCGCAGGCCGAGCAGAAAAAAAAGGCAAAAAAGAAGAAGACAAAAATCGGGAAACACTGCAATCGTGGGGTGTGGAAATCGAAAAAAGAGGGAAGGAAAAAGGGGAAGGGAACAAACCAAAACCCCTTTCGCGTCAGAGACAAGCACAAAAGGAACTGGCTTTAGTTAAAAAAAAATTCCCGACATGAAAAAAAAAAAAAAACAAGAGAAGGGAATACGCGGGCGGAGAATAAAACATTGGGGACTTCCAAATGGGGGGGAGGGAAGGGGGGGGAACGGATGGTGTTAAGGCGAGTTAACGGGAAGCGCTTTTCGGGGTCCCAAAAAAAGAGAGAAATGATCGAAGGGGGGCAGAAAAAAGTTGCGCCAAAAAATCAGATGTACAACGAAAAAGTGCACCCGAAACAAAAAATGAGGACCTATCTGTTACCTGACGAAAATCAGAAAAAGGGAGGGGAAATAAAGACGGGGGGAAAAAACAGGGGGGGGCACGAAGTGGGTGAGGCCATGGGAGTGTCGCCAAGATTGACAGAAGGAAAAGGCGATTTCGAACGCGCATGGGGGCAAACAAAAATTGCAGCTTCAACCGTCCGTCAAAAAGCCGATCGAAAGACTGTCTCGATTAACCAAAAGGGGAAAGGGGGGGCCCAGTATAGTTGCTACGGATCCTTTGGGACAAACGAGGGGGAGGTCAATCGGACAGTCCCCACTAATTAGAAAAAAAGGGAAGGAAAAGAAGGGAAAACAAAAGGGGGGGAGGGGTCGCCCAAAAGGCCATCGAATGTGGAAACAACAAGAAGTGATCATAATGTCCTAAAGAATGTTGTTGGTGGGGCAAAAAAAGGGGGAAAACAAGCGAACGGGGAAGAGTGCGTTCGGTTGGTACCAGGACTGCAAAAGATGAGTCAGAATCAACAATGGGGAGTAAAAAAACCCACTACAAGATTAGACCGAGTGCTATACGGGAAAAAAAAAGAAAAGGCGAGGGTCAGACATAGGCTACGCCCCGTACGACAGAAAAAGTGAGAAAATGGGGGAAATTTCCGACCGCTTGGTACTCAACGCCGCGCCGAATTACGGAAAAAGTGGAAAAAAGGGGGCAAAGGAAAAAGCAATGTCCGAACCGTGCAAAAGGGACCGGTAAAAAAGGGAGTCAGACTGAGTACAAGCAGAGGCGGCGACGAGACTCAGACGCAAAAAATAAAGAAGGGGGGGAACTCTATAATGGGGGAAATAGTCATGACATCTAATGAAACCTCCGGCGGATTTCCCCGAAAAATCGAAACCTAGGAAAAGAAATATTTCAAAGACGCCATCTGCTTGGCGGAAGGAGGAACTTGAAAAGAGCAGGGTGGAAAGGGGGGGGGAGTGGCATTTCAACGAGCCTTTGATCTGCACTAAAAACACAGCAACGGGGGGGGGGGAACCGTGGGGATAACATTCTCACTTGGTACTCTAAAACAAAGACAACCATGCAGAAAAAGAAAAATCACCTACTACTCCTCCTGTAGTCAACAAGCTTGCCCAAACAACGACCTACACAGAGGGAGAAAAAGGGAGGCCACAGGGCTAGAGACGTGAAGGTCAGTGCCTCCTTTCACGTTTACTGAAAAGAGAAAGATGAGGGAGATTGGACCAGGGGGGGGGACGAAATTCGGGGTCAAAAAGACGATCCGCTCTCGGCGTAATGATAGGGGGAAAAGGGGGCAAAAGGGCACATTAGTGAGGTACGCCGTGTCCATCCGGAAGAAACACGGGTTCCCTCGAGGAAACGCAGAAACAAAACGATGTGAAGACGATTTTAAGCAACATGTGCCGCAAAAAAAAGAATCTGACAGGCAAGTTAGTACTCTAACAAGGGGGAAAACTACCCGTACAACAATGCATGCGAAAGGGAGAAATTTCTATATACGCAAATCAAAACGAGGGAAAAAAGTTAAAGGGGTATCAGGTCTGACTAGAAGCGAACTTGCATTCGTGAATTCAAGCGATACACAGAAGCAAAAAAGGTTGAGCTCACGATGTCGAGCAAGGGTCAGTGAATGTAGGAAGGCAGGTCAGACCGATGTAAGAAGAAAATAAAAAAAACCGGGAGTTTGTAGGAATGGGTGAATCATAACTACGCAAGAGGTGGAAAAAGTAAAAGATTGCACCATATCGCCAAGGTAATAAAACTCTGTCCCCGAAATAGCTTGAAAGGGGTGAAAAGTATTAAAGGGTTAAGGTAGCGCGGAGTCTATACATGGAAAAAAAGGGGAAAAAAAATATCAAAATCAACAAGTCACACAGTACGAACCAAAATTCCTAACGTATAGAGATGGGGGCTGAAAACTCTATGAAGGTCGTACGAAGTACTCGGGGAAGAATTTTGAAAAAAGGGGAAATGCAAAAGGAACAACTTGCGAATGTTGCAACGAAGGTGGGACATAAAATTTCGGAAATCGGGGAAAAAGGAAAATTTTCAAGAAATCATCAGAAGAAAGGGAAGGGAAAAAAAAGGCCACTGGTCGAGGCAGAAAGGGAGAGAAAAAAAGGAGGGAACTTCGAGTTGGAAACCGGTCATAACTAGTGGAGAGGGCTAAAAAGGAAAAAGAGACGTGAGCGGCCAGGGCGGCCAAGAGGGACCCCCTGTCAGGGGGGGGGGTGCACCCCTTCCAACCCAAGTACTCAAAACGCCAAAGTTGCCACCGCCGACGAAGAAAAAGACTGTGTTTTTCCTCCAGGGTGAAGGGAAAGCTCTATGGCGAGTTGCCGTAAAAATTTGGAAAAAAAAAAAAAGATTATAAGCCAATCAGTTGTGGGGCGTGCAAATATGACAACTACGCACGAAGAAACCGAGCCGGGGGAGTGGACCGGGGGAGAGTCTGTGGTATTTGTTCTTGGGGAGGAAACGAGGGGACTTTGCGGGGGAATTTTTGGGGTATGGGGTATGCAGAACATAGGGGTGCGCCTGTAAATTTCTTCGGTACACACAAATACAAAAAAAAAAAACCACA
>Ga0179593_1384501_pt1 | contig 25128 bp, 43 predicted proteins | sample CZODoug2_1_08_16_FD_185931 | JGI IMG/M metagenome (GOLD analysis project Ga0179593, IMG submission 185931) | Vadose zone soil fungal communities from Angelo Coast Range Reserve, California, USA - CZODoug2_1_08_16fungal (PacBio error correction) | ecosystem: Environmental > Terrestrial > Soil >...
TATTGAAGAGTATGATGAATTTAAGGGAGGGGATATAAGGGAGGGTAAAATATCTAACATCTTATTAGGATTTGAGGGAGGGGGCCGGGACCCAGGAGAGATGAGAGATAAAAACCTTTTGAATCGAAAGAGTCGCGAACCTAAAAAGAGTTTTTGGGTGCCAAAAGGTCGAATTGTTTGAAGTGGGGAGGAGGCAAAACTGGGTCAGGGAAAGGCTCGATAAGTACGGTGCTGAGAACAAAGGGAGAGAGTCTTTCCGAAGCAGGGCAGAGAAGGGGGGACCAAAGAAGGACTCAAAGGAAGGAGAGTTTTAAAAGGGAAGATTTATTGCAGGGACTCAAAATGATGGTCTAACAGTACCCCGGAAACGGAAGACTGTAGAAGTATGTTGGGAAAGGTGAGACAAGGAATCAATAAAATGGGATAGGAGGGAAATAAACTTCAGGTTGGTCACTATAAAGACTCGCGCAGAGGACTAACCACTTTTTGGAGGGGGAGTTGATATTAGGAAGGGACAAATCATTGGTTGGGAAAGTAGGGGAGGGGAGGTTCAAAATCCGTGCTTGGAACTTTTACCGAACACAATAAATATTACAGTGCCTTAAGGCAAAACATGGGCATATGGGGGTCGGGGATGGGGGGGGAAAATAAAAAAAGAAAGGGCGAAAACAGGGGGAACGGAACAGAAAGGGATTGCCGAAAAGAAAGCGTGGATGAGGGAAGAGGGGAAAAAAGGGGTCCTCCAACCTTCCAAAAAAGACTGTCGACAAATCGTACCAAGATAAAAAGGAATCACGATGTTCTGGAAAGAGCCGAATTTGGAAGGGGTCAGACTCGCTGCTGAAAGGGATACTCGCTACTTTTTTTTAATTTTCGGGATCTGATGAGAGGGATGAACCTTCCTCCTTTGTCCGGAGAGGGGGTACTAGAGAAAAAGTATTTAAAAAGTTGGAAAGAGGTTGCAGGTAGGAGGGGTAGACTCTCGAAGAAAAAGGAAAGAATCCTGGTGCAGGAGGGGAGGGTGAAGGAGTGAGAAAAAGGGGGGCTCTCTGTGTTCTGCAGAAGAGGAAGCACGCGATTATGGGGGGTAACTTGACCGGCAAAGGAAAGGTGGAGGGGAGGCGAGAAAAGAAAAGAATTTGAAAAAAGAAAATATCGAAAGTCTTTCAGAGGAAAAACAATTGGGAATGCGGTCAGTACACCCTTATGGGGTGAGGGAACGAGGGAATGCCGAGATGAAAAATCAAGACGACTTAAAGTAGTTACGGGAGAAAAAGAGGAATTTTCCTATGCTAAAAAAAGAGGGTTGACGCTATAATCTACATCATTTGAAGGAAGTAATCGTTGGGGAGAGGTGAGGCCAAAAAATCATTTTCAAGGGAAATCAGGGGGGGAAGCAAAGTACCGGGGGATAGCCCAGAGGAGGGAAAACGAGCGGCAGTTTTTTTCCCCTCAAGGGAAAGGTTTGTTTGAATTAAAAAGAAAAGGGAAGGGTACCTTTCAAGGGGGGGGGGGGAGGATGGTGGTGTATGAGGGGGGGTGGGTTGGGTGGAGAGAACAGGGGACCGACGTCGAAGGGATTCCTCACTCTCCTCGTTTCCGGTCTCTCTGCGCCATACTCTCGCCCAGAACTTTTAGAAGGAACGAGCCACCCATTGCCGGGGCAGACTACCTCACCCTAAACCATCCGGAGGGCGCGAGGGGGTGTAAGGCCTCCTTCAACTGGGGCGAAGGGAAGGCGCATTGGTTCTCAAAAATCAAGGAAGATGAGAATGGAAAATCCGGGAAAAGAAACAGTTGCGACTAGGGGAGGTGCAAGGGTCCGGACGTTCAAGCTCAGGTGTTTTGTGAAAATAGATTCTGTAAGACTTAAAAAAGGACAAGAGGGAATGAATGAGAATGGGGGAAACAACTCTACCTCGGCTGGTGAAACGTGCTTTATGGGGCGGAGAGTAGGTAACAGGAAGGTCCCTGGGGCGAAAACAACGTGTTAAGGGCTGGCGAGGAAAAAGAAAAGACTTGTATGTAGGTCCACTTATCCTAATACTCATTTTGCAACTTGGAAGGTTACACCACACAGAAGAATGCTTACACGCTTTAAAAACAAAAGGGGGATCGGAAAGGATTCACTAAGAAACATGGAAAAAACCCAGACTCGAATACAAAACCCCCCTGAAAGGAAAAGGTCAAGAAAGAATGGACTTTGGAGAAGGGGGGAATTTTTAAAGGAAGAAAGGACAGGACTCGATCAAAGAGGAGTTGACCATAAAAAGGGTATATGATTTGGAAAGGAAGTTCGATGAGCCCGAACTAGGAAATACCATCAGAAGATTGGGCAGTGGGAGGGTGCAGTATAGTGAAAGGAGATGAAAAAAGGGTAGAGGTTGGCGTCTAGTAAAAGACCGCCGAAAAGAGGAGGTGGAACTGGCGAAGGGCCCACGCCGAAGGGGTGGCTTCCATTAAAAAGAAAAAAAGAGAGAATACGCCAATCTAATAAAGAAAGAATTTGGGGGGGAAAAAAAAACAACGGTAGGACAACATCCGGGAGGGGAACTGTTAAATCTATACTAATGTTTCTCCAGACAACATATGTTAAAAAAGAGGGGGGCAAAGGAGTGTCTAAAAAGCACAATGGGAATGTAGTTGGGGGACAGAAGAAAGTTGCAGTAGGCAGACCCTTTATAACGTTTAGAAAAGGCAAATAGGTTGGCTCTTCGCGAGGAATCTTGAACTCATGAGAAAGGGTGGAAAACATCCCAAAAAAAAGAAGAGCCTAAAAAAAAGGAGAAGGTGTAAAAACAAAAGGGGAAAAGGACCATAAGGATAAACTAGAAAGGAGCGGGGCTCCAAAAAGAGTTAAAAGCGGAAAAGAAGAAAGCCATCGGAGACACCGAGTTGTTAAAAGGAGACCCTGCATCGAGGAGGAGGAAAGTCTGCGCTAAACCTCGCTAAACGTGCCCCACGCGTACGGGTCATCAATCTCTCGAGCTAGAAAAAAAAGGAGGGAGAAGGAAGAATGAAACCCACGAATGCAGTTAGAGGAAAAAAAAAAGGTCCAGACTCTTCTAAAATGAAAAGGGAACATATTCAACACACCAACAGGGATATAGAATGGAGGCCCGGAATAAGGCTCGGAAATAAAAGGGGGAAGGAGGAGGTGAAGAACCGCGCCCCCCTTTGTGACTCCTCGGGGAAGAGAGGGATGAAATCCGGGAAAAAATTGTGAGGGAAAAGTGGTGGGGGTCACAGGAAATCCCGAAGGGTACAGGGCTTCAGCGTTACTCACTGAACGCCATATTCCGTGACGGACCAAGACAAGAAAAAGACCACCACCTAAAAGGAGTGACAAGGAAAAACTATCGGAAAAATAATATCCAACGCATTTTAGGCTGATCGTCCGGCGTTTCAGCAACACCGGGCGGGGGTGGGACCGCAAGAGGAAGGGCCGTCTCCTGGATTGTATAGAAAAAGAAAAAAAGATTACGGGAAGTAAAAAGAAGTCTTGACCAAAAACAAAAAAGACACAATCAGAGAGAGAGAAAACCGACCATTAGGAGAAAAAGCGTTTCTGGGCCTCTAAAAACAAAGAAAAACAAACTGACATCCAGAGCAAAGGGAAGGGGGGAAAGCTTTAGAGGGAAGGAGAAACGACTGGAGCTGGAGAAATCCACGAAAGCTGGTCACCATGGCAAGACATAAAGGCTTTGGGGGTGACAAGGCGATCCGGTGGGATTCGAACAAAAAAAAAAAAAAAAAAAAGGCACCGGGGGGAGGAGGGTAACATCCAGATAGGTTGGTCAGTCCGCGTCCAGATCCAAACAGGGGCAGAAAGAAAAAAGGGCAAACATAAAATTTCGCAAAAAAGGAATGGGCAAAAGTGGGAAAATCATACTTGAAAAAGGGAAAAAAAACAACTTAGGGGCTTCGTATTCCCCCCTAGTTAGTAAAAAGGGGAAACGCACAGCGTGATAGATCCATTAAGGGGAAGAGGACGCCGCCGAGGGGATAGAAAGAGGGACACGGTGGTGAAACTTGTACACCTAAAAGGTAAAAACAGAACTCTAAACGGATGGATAAAGGGGTAGGGGAAAAAGTGAAAGACGAAGAGGAGACCGTTGTGCCTGGACCTCCGTAAAAGTCTGGAGAGAAAAGAGGAGAAGACAAGTCCAGCAAAAGAATCCACAGAAGACGATGGGTTGGTGAACAGGGCAGAAGTCAAAAGGAGTATTAGAAAGGCTACGAAGAAGTGGAACAAGTAAAAATACCCAAAACTAAGAGAAAGGAAAGGAAAAATTCGTACCGTTATTAAAGAACTCTCAGTCGAAAGCACACGGCCGCCAAAAGCCCGAGGCGGGTCGTCACGGCGCATCAGGAAAGGAGAAGGGGTCGGTCGGTTCAAAAGATAGGGGGTAGGAAAAAGAAAAACAAAAGGAGCAAAAAAGCCATGACTTGGTCCCCCCCAGAAATCGTACAATAATTGGCGGCCGAGTCGTGAGACTGACCATGCTATTAGAAAGAAAAACCGAAAAAATCAAGAATTGTGCAAAAAGGAGGTGTAAGCCATAGATGAACAGGAACGCGCTGCCCCAATTAGTATGGACGAAGGGCCAACGGGTGCGCGGCTAAAACGAAGCCTGAAACCATCTTAGAGAGAGATGGCCCTAAAGAGATATGAAAGATGTTGACGGAATCGACTTGTCAATCCCCAAATTTCACCCTGAGCAAACCAGCCGGAAGGGGGATAGCATTAAAGGGTGGGGGTAAAAAAAAAAACAAAAAACGGAAACAATTCAGGAGAAACAAAATGCGCCCGAATTGTCAAGTATGCGAAAAATCCGGCAGAACCATGGAGAAAAAAAAGGCAAAATTGAGCAAGAGGGTCAAGGGAGGAAAAAAGAGGCAGCTAAAAGGATGTGTATTATGACTAAGTAACCGAAGAGGAACCAAGATAATAGACAACTACGTCATAAGGCCTATTGGTAAATCCTTTCAGCCAGAGACGGAAGACATGGAAGTCAATAAAGTAAAAATCAGCTCACCTCAGCCATTGGGGGTCGGGGGAAAAGAAACCGGCCCGCCAGCTAAGAATCGAAGACAAAGCGCATTCCGCGAGCTAAACAACCCCAAGAAAGGGGAAAAAGCGACCACGATCAAATGAGGAAGAAACTCCAAATAAAATGCCTGCGCCAAGAAAAAGAAGCGATCTCCAAAAAAAAAGATTCACTCGGAACCCGAAAGAGAAAAAATCTCAGGCTTGTCCAACCAAAGAAAATAGGACGGCGTCCAAAAAAGGAAGAACCCACGAGAAGTAAGGGGGTCATGGAACAACCCGACACTAAGAAAGAAAAAGGGGGCGCGTTCCAAAAAACCGTCAAGAACCGGCAGATACAGGAAAAACGTAAAAAAAAGCGCATGAACAGGAAACATAATAAATACCAAGGGAGGAAGCAACATAATCATAAAACTGAGGAAGAAATAGGGGGAGTAAACACAGGGAAGGTAATTTGTCGAAAGAGAGGTGGTCATGGTGTGCCAAAGGCGTCGAGCAAGACGGCACCACTCCGTATTAATAAAGGGATCGTCTTTTAGCAATACAGAAATTAAAAGGGCCCATGCAAGAAACAATCATCTGTTCAACACGGGGTTCCTGAAAAAAGGGAAAGGGGTGTGATCTGTTGTGGCTAAGCCTTTGTCTTACCGGGCAGAAAACTGGATCCCATCAAGAAGGAGCGGATGGCGAAGAAAGGCACACATCACAAAATCCGCTACGGGAGATAGTGCTTATATTCATAGGTTGATTCAGAATAGTGACAAGGGAGGAAGATCATCCCTAAGATATTGAGAAAAGAAGGAAAGACTAAAGGACTTAAAGGGAGGTCCCGGCATCCACGAAAAAAACGGATAAACATGATAAAAAAAAAAAAGGGGGCACGTGAGCATTTGGGGGAGAGTGTCTACTGGGGGGGAGGGAAAAAAAAAGGATGCCCCCCTTGGAAAAGGGAAGACAATCCCATGAAAGGAGGAAGAGTCCATAAAAGGGAGAATAGGAGAACAACCAAACAAACAACATTCGAGTATGGTAAAATGTGCAAAACGGTGGACCATACAAAGGAGAAGGGACGAAGTAAAAACTCAACGTTCATTCACACCCAAACACAACAAAAATTGCGGACGAATAGAGGGTCAATGCCAAAAAGGGGGGAGAGTCTCGAGACTCCTTGGCGAGACGCCTCTAGCCCCTAATCAAAAGGGGGGGGCTAGGGGAAAAGCACACGTCTATAACTCCCTCGTGAACACTTACCATCATACTATTAGAAAAGAATGTGAAACGAAAACAACAACTGAGAAAAAGAGATAAGGCACATAAGGAGGGGCTGTGGAATGTCTTTAAAAAATACACCGGTTGGAGGGGCAAAAAAAATTGGGTATGATGGGCGGAGGCACATATCAGAAAGAGCTAAAACTGGGGGGACAGGGGAATAGGGGGAAAGTCGGCCCCGTGGGGGGGGGGAAAGGGGGGGAAAAAAAGGAGGGGAAATTGTATTGGGTCCGACTGTAGTAACAGAGAAAAATCTCGAGAGCGAAAAAAGCTTCAGGAAGAGAAGGACGCTGCGCAGGGGCAGCATAAGAAAAAAAAGAAAACAAACCAAATCAAACGTGGGTGACTAGGGAGGGGGGGGGACCGGGGTCTAAAAAGAGAAATAGACTTAACTTAATGGGAGAGATCCTGTGGTGCGTTGGAAAATATCGGGAACTCTGACAGACCTGGACTTCGGAAATAGACATTGGAAATGGAATAAATTCGCCCTAGACGGAACAGGGGGGTGAGAAACGGTTAAATAAAAAAAAGATATCAGGGGGGGGGTGGCGGCGAGTCCACGAAATATCAAGCAGGCGTGAGTGGTACAGTGGGGAAGAACAAAAGCATTTAATGAAACCGCCTTAAAAAAGGACAAGTTCTTGGATGGGCCGAAATGGGACGCCCAGGGGACGCGGAAACAGCGAGGGAAAGTTGTTTCCTGCAAGATAGGAAGGGTGAGAAAAAAACTTCATTTAAAATCTACAACGAGGGAAAGAGAAAAATTGGGAATCACGAATTCGCAATTGAAAGGGGACAAAGCTGGTATTCTGACTTGGGTTTTAAGGAAGGGAGTAGATCTCTTGCGGAAAAAAAAATTTTTCTAGAAATGGGGGGTGCGCGAAAACCGGAGAAGGAAGGATAAATGGGAGCCTTTGAGGATCCCTACTATTGGGCTGGGGGAAGAAAAGAGATCAAAAAAACACAGTTGAGTTGCAAGGTTTGGGAGAAGTCGGGAGGCGAAGGCGCAGGACTCACAAGATTTCTTGCAAGCATAAGAGTCTAGAAGGGGGTCACTTGTGAATCCTCTGGGAGAAAACAACGAAGGGGGAGCAAGATCGTGATGGCGGGCTAAAGGTAAAAAAGGACAATTAAGAGATGCGAGGCTAAACAGGATAGTTAAGCTGAGGGGAAGACTAGCAGAAACAAGATACTGCAAAGAAGGAGGGCAGGAGTGAAAATAGAGTACTCTTAAAACAGGTGGTCGCGAGAAAGCAAACCAGGGGGAGACGCGGCAGGCCTGGGTGAGTTTGGAAAAGAAAGGGTCCCTCGAGCCATCACTGGGGGAAAGAAGGGTGCAGGATGCCATAATGTGAGGAGGCCCTCTTCTTAAAAAAAAGAGAGAGAAAGAATGTGGGGAGAAACCGTTGAGGGAAGGGGGGTGGTTGGCGCAAACTCTTCAGGGAGGGGGGGGAAAGGTCGGCGGGGGCGCAGGGTAAGGATGGGCTCGGCATCAAGAAATAGCGAAGATCGGAATTAGAATGAAGGAATGTAAGAAAGTCACTAGAGGGGAGGAACGCGCAACACCGTTCCGGCAAGACGATCCTAAACAGGGGTGCAGGACGTGACTGGATCTACGGGAGTGAATAGAAAGCGCGGTAAAAGCAGGCAGAACGGGAAAAGAGGGCCTATTACAGCAAATAAGGGGAAAGATCAAACGCCTCACAATTGGCGCTCTGGGGGGACCGCCGGAGAGGACGGACGCATTGGGGGTGAGCGGAAAGAAGGAAAAAAAAAGAAAAAGGCGTTGAAAGGGTTAGGATGAGCAGGGCAGCCAAAAAAATCTTCGGGGAAAGGGGGGCTGGGAAGTGGCGCGCGTTAGAAAACGGTAAGGGCAAAAAAAATCTGTTTTAGCTGAAGGCTGGGAAGGGTGAATTAAGTACGGAAAAAGGGGGAGAAAAAGAGGTGGCAAACAGGGAGGCAAATGGTCACCAACTATCTGCGGCACGACTGGGGGGGCTGAAGGGGCGGGAACTATCATTCTGCGGTCTCTAAATTTTAGCAGAAAAAAAGGCCCATGCTCGGATACGAGGAGAAGAAGAAACAATCAAAGAAATGGATCGTGCGCATATTTCGGTGAGAGGGGACGGGAAAGGAAGTGGAGAGGGAACAATTTACCGCTTCTCCAAAGGAAAAGGAGGGATTTATTCCGTCCTAAGGAGGGGGGGAAATCAGAAAAGCGCAAGAATGCGGGTTGGAAGTGCCAGTATTATCTAAGGCTTGGAAGGTTCAGATGGGGGGTGGGGGGCATCTTGGACTCATAAAGAGAAGGAAAGGAAGCCCCACCGATCTTACTCGCCAGGAAAAAAAAAAAGAGCTGGCCTGGACCGCGGGGGATAAAACGTATCTTCTTCAGGGGGGGTTTTTCGCACGAACCAGTGAAAGGGACCAATAAAACTGCGGAAAGAAAGGTGCTTGGAATATAAAAGAGGAAGGGTAATATACAAATCTATTTCCGGCTAGGCGGGAAACGCGGGACCGTCTCATAAACGAAGATGTGAGAAGAATCGTTGGAGATGAGGTTTGCAGGAGGGAGACAAAGGAGTCTTTCAGATTCAAGTTCCTTCGAAGGCTTGGAGAGGGGACAGCAGGGTCATTTTTACGCCCGCTCACATGAAAAGACCGAGTAGGATCAACAAAAAAGACCGAAGAGAAGGAACACCCACCCCATTGACGTGGGCTATCGGGTACTAAAAGGAAAGAAAAGAGGACGACCAGGTCCGCGCGAACGGTCTTAGAAACAGAAGGGAGAAGCGGAGGCCACCGAGGTGGGGGGGAATGTGAGTCTTTGGCAGGAAAGAAAATCGAAAAGGACTACTTGAGAGGAGTAAACTGAAAGAACTTGAAAGAGGTAAAAGGGAAAAAAAAGAAACTCCAGGCCATCACTCGCCAAGAGGGGCAGATGAGGGGGACTCAAACAGATCTACAAAAACATTGTATATCATTCCGGGGGGGGGAAAAAAGGGGAGAAAGGCTCCAATCACTGGGAACATCTCTAAGCAAAAAAAAGGAGATGTCACCGAACGAGTCCGTAGCGAAACTATCCCTCTCAAACCGGGGGAACTGGCCTGATAATAAACCATTTGGGAAGAGAGGTGAGGATCGAGAGTGAGCGAGATTGGAATCCGGGGGTAGAAGAAAGGTCATTAGAAAAGGAGGAAGGAGCCGGACCGGACAGACAGGTAGACCACCGGGGAAAAAAGAACATTTACAACACCTCGGTGGCGACCTAAGTCAGAAGTATTCTCCTACAAAAAAAAGCGTGGGCGAAAAGGAGCCTATATAAAAAGAAAAGGAAGGAAAGTAGAGGAAGCCTGAGGCCGCTTGATAAGGTAAAAGACTGAGGATGGTCGCGGGCCGTAAACTAATAGATTCTTTCAAATGCAAAAAAAAAAGCGAAGAGACAGTACCCTTAAGGGGACGCTCACGAAAGGCCCCAGAACCGAGGAAAAAGAGCAAGCACATTAGTACGGTCGGGAAAAGGTCGAAAGGGGTCGCTGAAAAATGTGGATGTATAATCAAAATAGATGAAGTACACAGGGGAAAAAAAGAATCTGTTGGTCCAGTACTACCACACCAACGAGAGGGGACCCGACAAATCCGCTCCGCCGTTCCCGGACATCGAGGGGGGGGGAGGGAGCTGAGCGTCACGATACAATAGGTCAGCTTTTGCGCTCTTAAAAATTCCGAGTGAGGCTTGGGGAACCTCCAAAGAGAGTAAGAACACTAAAAGGGTGAAGAAGAAAATAGTCGACACTGCAAAAGGAAGAAAGCCGCCAACATTCTGAGATGTGATGAGATCCTCTGGTCAGCTCCTCAGAAAAAGTTAAAAAGAAAATCAAAACTGAGGCTCCAAGATAGGTCAAAAGGGAGGGGAAGAAAACTGAGTCACCAGCAAAGGAACTCAAAAAAATAAGGACAGGAAATCAGGATACACTAAGGCCTGGAGAGGCCAGTAGATCCAGGGGACTCACGCGTCTCGCCTGTAGATAAAAGAGTCGGAGGGATCCCCATCAGGAGAAAGCCCGCACGATGGATGAACGAAGTTGAAGGAACAGACAACTTTCAGGGGGAAGAAGCCAAGGAACCAAAACAAGGGACGACGCATGAGAAAGCGTAAGAGGTGAACCGTACACCCAAGCCGCCAGGAAAAACGGGATCATGAAAAAAAAACATGCGCGCCATCGACAGAAAGAGCCACGCAAAGAGATGCAGGACCGGGAACTGCATCCTTCGGATGAGTGGAAAAGAAGAGGGAAATCTCAAAAAAAAGGAGAGGAGCCTCCGGAACCAGCCGGGGAAAAGCACAGGGGGGAGGGAAGAGGGAAGGCGGGAGAATGCTCAATCCGCCTACATACAGGAAAAGCATAACCGGGAAACAGAAAAAAGTGGAAATCGATGGGAGAGACCTTCACAGAGAGGAAAAGACAAATGCAAGTAAAAGTAAAGCGTTGCGCGTGGGAAAAGTCCGAAATCGTCCAGTGGGGCGCATCTAGAGGAAGGAACGCTCTTCGCGATGGTCGGGGGGAAAAGGTGCAGGAGAAGAGGGGAAAAAGGAAAAAAAAACCGGAACAGTGTTCACGCAAAGACCGACCGAAGGGCTCGAAAAAAACAAAACCATCGAGAAATGGGAGACCACAGGGGAAACGGAAGAAGAAAAAAAAATTTCAAATAATGGAACGGGGGAAGAAAAGAGAAAACCAACATCCCTCGTAGAATGCTTAAGAGCGTAAAGAAAATCAAGGAAACCAGCGCTAAAAAGCCGAACTCTAAGGAGTCAAGACTGGTAAACGGAACTTCCGACAACGAAAGGGACACAGGGAGTGGGGGACAGACGAGAGAAAACCAAACTGTCAAACAAAGGGAACCGAAAAAGAAGCGGGAAGCCCAAAGCGGCGGGGAAGTACTGCGCTGAGAAAAAAAACCAGGGAAAAGGACCCCCCGCCTGGAAACTGACGAAAGAGAAAAAATCGGGCTTGCGGACGGCCTCCCAGAAGGGGGGGAAAAGAGACTCCAAAAATCTTCATCTCGCACAAAAAACACAAAAGAGCACATAAAAGGGTTTTTCAAGGAATGAAGAGGGCAAAATAAAAGGAAAACTAGCCAACCCGCGAAAGAGCAACCCGACTCGCTAGACAAACGGAGACCGAACATCTCTAAGGACCATATCGCTTAAACGTCAAAAAAAAGCGTCTTCTAAAAAGAAACAAAAAGCTAAAAACAGAAACAAAAGCCGTTCCCAGCGTTAAAGAAAAAATTTTTATTCGGAAAGTTGGAAATAAGGCTTTTAAGGGGGGGAATGCACGGGGTCACGAGAGACAAAATCACCAATGGTGGGGTAAAAAAGAGAGGGGTCCCGGGGGGGTTTACGAAACTCAATAAAGGGGGGGGGGAAGTTAAAAAATTCCCAAACAAAGGAAACAACTGGGGGAAAATGACGACCCCGGGTGAAGAGTTGTGGCTGTAGTTTGGTTGGCGGGGAAAACCGCCTTTCTGCCAAACGATAGGGGCCGCTCCAAACCTCCTCTACGTACGGGAGACAAACAGACAAGGGGGAGAAAGGACAGGGTCGTGCGGAGGCCATTCAAGTTTATGGGACGCGGAAAGGTAGGGGTGGGGAACCATCTGAGACGTGAAAATGACTCGAAAAATCGTACGAGTTCCCGGGGGCTCTTTAGAACCATAGGCGTATAAAAGGGCAGAAATAGGTGCAAACGGATGCATTGGAGTCGAATAGGGGGAGTGGGAAAGGAGGGAAAAACACTCGCTTTCGGGACAGGAGAGATAAAAACTGAAGCGGAAGACAGTCTAACAGAACAGGAAATGCTCTTCGTCCAAAACCAAGGATCAAAAAAAAAAGACCAGACTCCGTGCAACAGTTTGTTGAAAAAAAAAAAGGAGCGCGTACACTCGTGTACGAAAACAAGGGGTAGCGCTCTCATCGAATGGGGGGAGCCCTCCGCACTATATCAAAAAGAGACGCAAAATGGTCGAACTCGAAAGGGGAAAAGGTCACTCGACTCTGTGCTAAATAGGAGGAAGGGATAGACGCAACAACAGAGGGGAGGGAAGGAGATGGGCAGAGAGGGAGGGGGGGGATGTCGTTGACAAGTAATATACCTTTTACGGGAAAGAAGCGACCATTGGGACGTATTAGGGGGATAGGGGAGTGGAGCGCCAGAAGAGCTACCTGGGGGGGGAGAGGAGGAAGTCTGCGCCCATCATGACACCGTTGAGAACGGAAAGGATGTGTCTTGTCTGCGGGCACGGGGGGGGGGGGGGGGGGGGGGGGGGGGGGGGGGGGGGGGGGGGGTGGGGGGGGGGGGGGGGGGGGGGGGGTAAGTGGGGTGGTTTTGGTTGGGTTGTGTTGTGAGAGGGTGTTGTAGCGATGGATGTGGGTGTTGGGGTTGGTTTTCGGGTTCACAGACTGCTCGAAGAGAATGCTCGATGTGGAGAAAAGGCCGCAGGAAGAGAGAGAAGTGAAAGGAGGAAGAAAAGGGGGGAATATCAGACTCACTCAGAAAGAGAAAAAATAAGATCACGTCACATATAGACTCAGGGAAGGAAGGGAAAGACACAGTTCACTTTCTAGTCGGGGGGGGGAAAGGTTCGGTCGTAGGGAGGCTCTCGGAAAGAAACAAAAACGCCCCTGGACGAGGAAAAAATACGTAGCGGGAATGGGAAAAAGACTCGGATCCCATACGGATGCTGGGTCTCTGACGAAGGATGTGGATGATCGGTGGGGCAAGAAGGTAGAAAGGCTTGGGAAATGGGCGCCATGAAAAGATTACCCAAGGAACAGGGGGAGTAAAATGTTTTGGGGTGGAAAAGGGGGGGGAATGTTCTGGTGGGGGAAAAGGGCGAAATAGGTATTGCTTCACGGTCCTGAAAAAGAGAGAAGGGATGAAAAGAAGCTGTTGGTACCGAAGGGGGAAGGGGAAACATCGCAAAACCTGAATCAACAAAAACTCGGACCCGAATAAAAAATTTGGGGGGGGGAAAAATAAACGAATTGGGGAAAAACGCGAGTACTATTGATGAATGTACTTACAGCGCTGAGGGAAAAGGCGAGAGGGGGGAGTTCCGGATCACATGGAGGCGTGAGTAACTAAGAAGGTTGGGAGCGCGAGTCGTGGGTGCTCAATGCCGGTTCGCAGGGGGTGGGAGAAGGGTTGGTTCGAAAGGGTCAAGAGGTCGGTTAGAACACTCGGAAGGAAAGAAGGAGGGTGAAAGATTTCGGCTTTGGAGGAAAGAAGAGGGAGTGGCGCAGGCGGAAAGAAATTATTTTGAAGAGAATAGATCTAGGTCAGGAAAGACGTTTTGATGGTTGAGCGCGGAAGGGAGTATTGGAGACAGAGGGGGGTCCGAGGGGCTGGCGGGGCAGGGAAAAAAAAATTGGGGGAGGCGAGGGAGTGCGGACCCTTATTCTGGTAGGAAAGAGTCTTTGGGCAAGCAAAACATCACGCAAAATGATCGTGAGGGAAAGGGAGGTGGGAAACTAATCTAGTTCCAAGCGGGGGGAAAATATAAAATCGCTACATCATTTGAAGGCATGTATTGGGGTGGTGCTTTGGGCTTGGCCCCTCGGATACCGAAAACGGTTGGAAAAGGGGGGAACGGGGGTCAAATGGTCCGTTTTTAAAACCGCGAGACATGGGTTTTTGGCAGATCACAGTCGGAAAAAGTTTTGGGTTGCGGAGTCTAAAACCAGAAAAAGGAAAACATTTTCGGAGGTCAAAAGAAAAGGGCGGGGACCCACATTTCGTTCAGTAAGAGAGGGGAGGGAAGGAACCAAGAAAGAGAGCACGGGAGGACTCTGGGCGCAGGTCTGGGAAGAGAAAAAAGAGTTAAGGAGCTACACCGTTTGGAGTGGGGAATTGACTGAAAAAGACGGGGGAGGAAGAAAGAAAAAAATGACGCTGCAGTCTCACGGTTATGCTGCGGCTAGTCACTAGGCGGAAGGAAAAGGAGCAAGGTCCGCCCAGCCTATTGAGAAGCGTGGACCGCCAGAAGGGGAGAATCTCATTGGGTGTGGGAAACTACTTCTATAAGCCGATAATAAAAAGGAACACCAACGACGGTGGAATGATGAGAGCGCTAATGACCCCGGTCAGAAGGGGGTCCCGGCACCAAAAGGGGGTCATTCTGTAGGGTGAGCCAGGAAGGGGAGGGGGGCAAACTTCGCTGTTCAGGCAAAATACGCATGGGTGGAAAGGGGAAGCATGTGACAAAAACGACTCATACGTCGGAACCGTGCTGAAGGCAGGGACGTCATTCAGTTAGGGAGAAAAAAAAGAGGGATCCATTATCCTAAGAAACCAGCTCAAAAAGAACGATAAGGAAAGGACGAAACTACTTCATGACGGCTGTCAACGGGCGGGGAAAGGAGGGCGGGGAGAAGTCTGTGAGAGAGAAGGGAAAGAAAAAAAGTGTACTTTATAGAGAGAAAGGCAAGACCAAGAAAAAAAAAAGAGTTTCAAGCGAGACATAACAGGGGGGTAATTACGGAAGAAATAAAAAGGAGCATTAGGGGAGGGACGGGGGAGTGGCGAGCGAAGGGACAGGGAAATCTGTGGCGCGGGGCCAAAATTCCACTACTAGGACAGGGGCCAAGCTCCGGAAAGAAGGGGATTCTCGCCAGAAAAGAAACGGATGGACCAGGGAAAGAAAAAAGATCCCTTGCTGCTACGTGGTAACGTAAAGGAGGAAAAAGGACGCAAAACGAGGTCGGCAAGGTGACTTAGTACGAGGGAGTGCTGAAAAACACGAATCTGTTCGATGGACCTCCTATACAGCGACACGGGCAACTTGGAAAGAAAGTTGGGTGTCTGGAAGAGGACAGACCGATGATAGCGTTATCAAAGGAGAGGGGAAAGGTCTCTCAGGCGAGGAGACATTACCGGGGACCGAAAAACCTGGTTCAGGAAAGAAATCCCCAGTGAATCTAACAACAAAAATCAAGGAGACGGCGCCACAGGAGGAACCCCCCTGTAAAGGGAGATGACCAATCCATGAGAAAACGGGGAAACTGAGCGGCAAAGATTAAGACGCTCAAAATTCGGAGAAAAAAGAAAAGGTAGCACCGATGTTGGCCGGGGAGGGGGGGGTACATTAATGGCCTCTACCGTCGGCGGTCATCGACGATGATACTCAAAAGGAAAGCCGGCGTCCCAACTCGTAAGAAAAAAAAAGGAAGGGATCACGACTCGGTAACCCACTTATGAGAAAGAAAAAAGGAATTTCTCTCCGGAGCCGTATAAGGAAGAAAAAGAGCGAGACAACAAACAAAGGAGGAGGAAGGAAAGAGAGGTTGAAAAGTATTCCGCTGGAACGTAGAGACCGATCCCGCACCCCTGACTGCTCCTCCCATTTGTAAAGAAAAGTCGGGGCCTTGGCTATAAGAAAGAATGGGCGCCGTGTTGCTCTTGGGCCCGCCGGAAAGGAGTGCGGAATTGCGCGCGCAGGACAAATAGGAAAACTACCGAAAAACGGAAATGGGCCACCACCTAGCGCCGGAAAAACTCCGAGGAAAGGAAGCGTAACTAGTTGTTTCGTATCTTGAGAGAGCGAGCCGGCTGGTCACTTCCGCAACCCGCTGTGGACCGGGTACTTCTGCTGAAACTTCAGCAGGAAGGAAAGGGATGTTTAAAGGAGAAAAGAAAACCAGGACTACAAAAGAAGTCCCATCATCTCAAAAGAAGGAAACTGAATTGGAGACACGCTTATCCGAAAAACAAGGACCAAACGATCATAGAAAAAGTCATCGCAACAGGTGGGAAAAAAAGGTCGTTAAGAGGGAGAAAATCGACGCAGTGAGAAGAAAAAGAAAAAAGAGGGGGGGTCAAATTGCACCCCACCGTGAGGGGTCCATTTCTACTCAACCGGAAAACACCCACCAATCCCTCCAGGACCGAGGAGGAGGGGAAAGGAACAGAATTCTTTGTCGTGTCTGCCCGAACAAAAAAGGATTCGGAAGGGGCCTGCGCCAAAGGGGGGGAAACATTCCTATTAAGGAGGAAGTAGAGAAAAAAAAACGCCAATTTAAAGAAAATGGGGAAAGAGAGAAACTTCAAAAAGAAGAAAACACTGATTCTGGTGATCTCTGTGGGAAGGAAAGAGAACAGAGGGAAAAAGCCAACGCTCCAGGACTGGCGTGAAAAAGTCGCTTAGCTAGCTGGGAGAGTACCCTGTCAAGGGAAAGTCAAGAAGCCAAGACCTCCAGGGAAGGAAAGCGCAATTTCCGGGAGGCCGTGTCAACGCCGACACGGGGGAAGCTCCTGGGAAGGTATCGTCAGATTTATAAAATAGGGAAGACCTCACAGTATAATGCACTAACTTGAAAAACCATCAAGAAACGTGATGTCGTGGGAAAAATCCATTTGAAGGCAGGTGCAAAAAGAAGCGGCGTACACCCTCTCTCGCAAGGAAAAAATGTCGCAGAAGGCCGTATTACTCGCGGAACATCTCCATCAAAGCGAAAAACCCCGTCGCGTTTGGCAGAAAGGGAGAGAACCGCATCCGTCGGATCGTGCAAAAAAATCGAGTAAAATCAACCCACACGCAGTAAAGAAAACCGCTTCCACGTACAAACAACAGCTTGACGAAAGAAGGAAGGCTTGACGATCGGGAACGACGCACGGAAAGTCTCAATGACCTGCCAGCATAAAGTTGAAGAAAGGCAGAGGCCAAGGGAAGGAGAACTTATGAAATATCAAAAAAAGGGCCTCAAACAGGATGGAAAGGTCAGGGAAAAAAAAAAGGGAAAAGGGTTGAGTCCCGAAGCAAAAACAAGATCAGGAGATGCAGGCATCGAGTCTCCTGAAAAGTCTAGCTATGGAAATGAAAGGGGGAGTCCGCCGCCCGCTTCCTGATCAAATAGGTAAAAGGGAAAGGGTATAGCTCAACTGAAAGGGGACGAAAAACATGCTCCAGATCGGGTCTTAAGAATGGCTCCACAGGTAACCAATGACAGGGAAAGAACAAAAAAAGGGGAGTTTTGAAATAGGATATGGGGAAAGAAGCTAACAACCAATAACTTCCCTGTTAGAAATGTGTAGAAGGTAATAAAGACGGAACACAAAGCGGGAAGAAAGGAGAACCATCTCTAAAGTCAGATTCTCTCAGAAAGAAATGAAGGCCGCCGTGGGAGAACCGGCTAGAAAAGCCTCGACACATATCCCCGAGTTTTTACAGCCTCGGGACGCCTCCGCCACATTCAGGACAGACCGCAACAAAGCAAAAGGGCCCAAAAAAGAACAGTGGCAGCGAGAGAAAAAAAAATAAACGTGACCCGCGCCGCAACGATCCGGGAGGACACAAATAATCGGGGCTGGCGCCTGCCAAGCTAAAAAGCGTATAGAACCAATCTTCAGACAGCAAAGGAAAGCAAACAGAAAGCTAGTTGCCGAGCGCAACACAATAGTAAGGCAAGAGAAGGCTCCCACGAAAACCGAAAAAAATCATGTGTGGAAACACAGACGCTAGAGCAAAGTAGTCCTTCCGCATCAAAAAGAACAACGCAGAGCCGGACCCACAAAAGAGGACAAGGAAAAAGCCCAAGCGCAGTCCGCGGAGGGAAAGACAAATTCGTGATTAAGTAATTCTGGTGGGGGGAAAGGGACATAGTCGGGGTTATGGCTTCGGGGGGGGTTGGTCAGAAAGGTTACAACAGAAGCACTAAACAAAAACCCACAGCCTAAGAGTCGGTTACGAAACCTGAGCAGAAGAGGGAGGCCTCTGGAACAATAAAATAACAACATAGGGAAAAATGTTCCGGTTCAAAGGTTGATGCGGTGCGAGTAAAAGACACAAGCCTTTATTACGGGCCTGACCACGATCAGAGAAACCCTAGCTCTGCTGAAAAAAAAAGAAAAGAAAAAAAAGTGGGGGATCCGGAAGAAGCGTATAGTTCCACCAGAATAGTAAAAAGAGGAACGAGGCATCCCTCGATATTAGAAACGTCAACCACAAAAGAGAGAAAGGTCAGGAAGTACATGTCTCAAAGGAAGATAACACTGCATAAAAGTAGGCAAAAAAAGGATGAAGTGGGGGAAAAATATTCTGGAGGTCGAATCTCGCGAAACCAAGACTTTTCGCTTAGAGAACTTAGGAGGGGAGACAAGAGACAAAATAGGAAAAAGGGCGCCATGTGAAAGCCAATCAGACAAAGAAAAAAAAAAGAAGGCTCTCACGGGAAGCCGTGAGGGAGAGGAAAGTCAGGGAAAAGACACCAGTGGGAGCTTCGAAAAGGGTGCATTCAGAACCAAAATCTATAAGTGGGGGTAACAGGAAGAAAGGGAACTATCACGAACCGAAAGAGAAAAGGGAGGAAAATGAGGCCATCCTCTAACACAGGTAGAGGAGTCAAAAATATAAAAAGCATCTGGCGAATAGGATGGGGGGAGGAGGTGACAGAGAAAACCGGTAGTATTCCGCTGCACCATTTTGCTAGTGGGATAGAAGGGGAGGCCGCGAGAGGGAGAAACGCTAAACCTGGGTGGCAGGAGCAAGAATCCGCTCAAAACAAAGGGGATGGGGGGGGGGGGAAAAATGAAGAAAGTGGATGTTTTCTGGAGGAGACCACCAAAAAACAAGAAGCTGGAAGAAATATTCGTGATACTGGCTTCATGGAAGAGATAGAAGGAGAAAGCGGGCGGTACCGAGGGGTCAGCATCGGACAATTAGACAGAAGAACCAATTCACAAGGGGGGAAAACTATTATCTGGAAAGTGGGAATCCAGTGATTGAATAAGTCTTAAAGAAAGGGAAGAGACGGGGTTGGCACGTTTCACTAATATCGGTTGGGAGGAGAGAGGAAAGAACTGGACGCTTCGGACACATAGGGAAATTTATACGAGAAAATATCTCAAACTTGGGAAAACCACTGTTGTGCGGAGTTTGACCATGGGGGGAAAGAAAGGGGTTGGACGTGGCGGACGGGAAAAAGCTGGGCTTTCGCCATCGCCCAGAACTATTAAAAACTTTACCGGAGGAGAAAATTGGGACCAAGGTGGGAGGAATGGGAGTTACCTGGGGTGGGGGGGGGGGGGGGGGGGGGGGGGGGGGTTGTTTTGTGTTTGGGGGGGGGTTGGTGGGTTTTGGGTGTGTTTTTTGGGGGGGGTGGGTGTTTGTGGGGGGGGGGTTGTGGGGGGGGGGGGGGGGTTTTTGGGGTGGTTTTTGGTGTGTGGTTGAGGTTGGGAGTGGGGGGGGGAGGGGGGGGGGGGAGGGGGGTGGGGGTGGGGAGGGGGGTGGGGGGGGGGGTGGGGTGGGGGTGGGGTGGGGTTGTGGTGGGGGGGTTGTGGGGTGAGGGGGGGGGGGGGGGTGTGTGTGGAGGTTTGGGTGGGGGGGGGGTGGGGGGTGGGTATGTGTTGTTTTTTTTTTTGGGTTTTTTGGTTTTTGTTTTTTGTTTTTGTTTTTTTTTTTTTTGTGTTTTTTTTTTGTGTTGGTTTTTGTGGGGGGGGGGGGGTGTTTGGGAACCCAGGTGCAAAACCGAAAATCACTGAGACGATTTCAAAAAGGCAAGGGGACACCTTCATTGAAATACTATGCGGAACCAATAAATTGTTAATCACGAGGGAATGACCAGGGGCGCGGTAAGGTGTATGACTCGCTGCGGGTTAAAAGAAACCGGCTTTGTGTATCTGAGGGAAGAGGGGAAGGAACTGCAGAAGTTGGAGAGCGAGGCGGTGTGCTCGAAAAACAGGGTGTCCGGATTCGTGGGGCCGTTGGTTGTGTATCCTATTGTCTGGGGGATCTGACGGCAAAAGAAGTTTTTTTCTTTGGATGAGGAGGTGGGAGGGGAAGATCGATATGATTAGCATGGCGCTTCCTCCGAGGAGGAAGGAAGCTTATCATAAGTCAGGAACTTGACTGGGGCAGGCGCGGACGAAATCTCTTGAGGCAGATCTGACTGGCGGGGACGGACAACTAAAAGGTCTGAGAGGTATAACTTTACAATCGGGGGTGGGGGGGGGAAAAAATCTCTGAGTCTGAGCCGGATCACGGAAAATCAAGGCTAATTCAGGCGGTTGCGGGCCGAGAAATAGCTTGGGTCAAGAGGCCAGTCCGCGGGGTTTAAGCTAAATCATCACGGGGTGGGGAGTCGCCTCAAGCGCATCCAGAAAGTGGGAAAGCAAAATTGGTGAGGAGTCCCTGGTCATGAAATGTGGATCTGAAAAGAAGGTAAAAATAAACGGAAATGAAGGGTTTTTTCCCTGGACAGGGGTGGGGGGCTCTTCCGTACCCCTTTTGAGATGGTACGGTCGGCGGGGCGGGGAAAGGTTAGAGAGGCGGCAGGGAAGACTGCGAAGATCGGGAAGTATTGGAAATTCATACTGGAAAAAGAGGGGCGGCTTCTGGAAAAAGAGAACTTTCCTATTACGATCCTGTATCGGGCCGCAGAGGGACTGGGGAGTTAAAGTAAATAGCGGCAGAGAAGCGGCTCACTTAGGGGAAGGCCTATTAGCAGCTAGCTTCACGGAAAAGCCAAGGGGTGATGGGAAAAACTGGCGGGGTACACTCCTAGCATGGGGGGTGTGGAAGGAGGACACTACTATTCGAGCGGCATGGTAATCATAGGGGGCTGTTCATTAGGCTCCGACAAGCCTGGAGTGCTGGAAATGCGCTCGTAATGAAAAAGTATATTCCCGCTACCATGCTGGGCGAGAGAGCAGGCCTTGTAGTACTGCGCAGAGAAGGCGAAAAGAAGGGGTGGAAGGGAGGACATGGGCAAAACACTACATCATAGGGGAGACTATGGTCGGAAACTGCAAAATTTTTCGTGTAGGAGACTTCCAGAAGAGAAAAAAAAGTTCGACTCCGCCGAACGAAACCCTGCAGGGAGAGTGAAGCCAGGAAGGTCTGAAGAGGGAGCGTTAGGGGGGAGAATGGTTACCTCAGGGAAAAGTCTATAAAGACTATCCTGTATATTGGTCTCTGTCGGAGCCGAACGAGATACATAACACGCAAATAAGAAATGTGCTGGTAGTGGAAAAGGGTGGAAGGTGGCTAAATAATCGGGTGACGGGAAACTCATTGGCGCGCGACGCTCGAAAAGGTCAGGGTAAAAACGGGCCCCGGAAAGGAAAAAAAGGCGTGACGAGCCAAAGGAAAAAAACACGGGGGAGGGGGAAGGGCCGAAACGCGGAGGCCTCCTGAGACTATGTGTGGGAAAAGGAAAAGGGAAGGGGATGAAACATGCCGACAAGGGTACTTTCTAGAAAAGGGGCTGAAAAGAAAGTCGGTTCGGCACCCCCGTATAGCGGACAAAGCAGTGACGCGGATAATTCCACCCATCCGGATATAGGGGTTTGGGTGGAATGATCGGCCGTGGAAAAAAATAAAACGATTTGATAACAATAGTTCGGGAGCGAAAGATGGGAGGGAATTGTTATCGCCCCGCATCCCGAACAATCGAACTAAAGGAGACGGCGGCCCCGCACCACCCCCGTCGCGGTGGGGGGAGGACTAGGGACCATCCTGAGCATAACCGCGCAACGAAACGCGCTATTGAAAGACAAGAGTCTTCGAGCCAAGGGAAGAAGATGTGTCCATCTGGGGGGATCCCGGCCTCTACCCGGGGGAGGACGGGCCGGCGCAGAGACATGAGGACGCAAAGCGCGACTTCGTCTACCAACGACTCACCGCGGCCATCAATCTCCAAAGTACCCAGGCGCCCCTCTACTTAAAAAACTGGGGCAGAGGGAGAGGAGGGGCCTTCCTCTCTCTCGCCGTACACGGATCCGAGAAACAAAAACAAAAAAGGAGAGGAGGAAGGAGAGTCAACCGTCGTACGTCGAGAGGGCCGGCGAAAAATCACGCGCCCACACGTGGCCTGCCCTACCCATTTGAGTGCGAGCGCGGCGAGGGGAACGCAGTTTTCTTCGCCGCGTACAGGGCGTCACGCATTGCGCGCGAGGAACGCAGACGTTATAGGAACTACGGGACCAAATCCCCCCAAGTGAAAAACCAAATCTTGTCTAGCCGGACTCAAACGGAGTCGGCACTGGGAAGAGGGGAGACAGAAAAGAGGCGCGTCTCAAACCGCTGGTCCAATCCGCCGCCATCCGTGGGGGACCGAAGGAGGAGCAGTTAGTAAATTCCTAAATCTGTGGGAAGGGACCGGTACAATTTCGTGGGAGAAAAAATCAAAAGCTAAGAGAACAAATAAAGGTGAACGCAGTTCCCAATCTGGGCACGATCATCGAAACAAAGATCAGCGAAGGGGGGTGAAGGACGGAACTGAGGTGGACCGCTTATCAGGGAAGTGGAGCTACACGCCGAGACAGGTTATAAATGCCCCTCCATCGGTAGGAAGGCACAGGGACAGAAAGAGTTTGCCATTTCGGTCGCCACAACAAACTCGGGAAAGACGAATTCTCTGATTGTAGGGAAAAGAGTTGTCGTTGTTCATGAGGAGCTCCTATTAGGGCTGGGGAAGGAGACAGGGAATTCCTATCGTCGTGCCGCGCGCAACCAAACATAGGGGAAAAGTCAAGAAAGGTTAATATCGCTACGCACCCCGGACCTAAAAAAAATCTTTTGAGTATCCTCGGGGGCGGAAGAAAATACATCTGGGAATCCACGCTCCCAGGAAGGGATATCCGCCGCCAGCGTAAAGGGCGGTACCTGCGGTACAATTAGACACCTTCATGACTCAGAGGAGACCCTACAACCTGGATCCTCCGGAAGCGTCGTTCTCAAGGCTCCCGAAGTAGGCGTCGGGCGCGAATGTAAAGGGCTCGTCGAAAGGGGATCAACCGAGTCGGACGACCCAATCGAATGCACAAAGGGCCCGCAGCGTGCCGCCGAGGATGGTACGGTTTGGGGAAAAGGGCCATCCTTGCCGCAAATACTTCTTCGCCTGCTCAGCGCAGTCACGTGACGTGTTTCATCAAAGCCAAGAAGACGAACAAAATGGGTACTCAACGTATACCGGGTAAGGTAACGCAGCAACATCTCCCATGTCAAAGGCCCTCTAAAAATCTGGGGGGAAACCGGCGAGGAGAACCGTCCTATAATCAATCGTACCAGAGACACCAACCAACAAAAACAAATGAAAATTCAAACGCCACCGCTACTCAATCACATGGGAAAGGGGAGGCTGACTTTCTTTAAGAACGCAGCGCCGGGGAACATATGGAAAGGCCTCCTAAAAAACTTGTGAAGCCTTCAAGGAAAGGGGGGACCGGGTAATCTGAATAGGCTCTCCTCCCCCCTGTTTAGGGTATACGTCCATGCAAGGAAAGCTAAAGTCACGACTAAAAAAAAATCCGGGTCCTAATCGTATTGGGAGCATAAGAGATATTATATCTTACTTTCTTCAACGACTCCGCAGCCGTTTCAAAATGAAACCCGTACAGGGAAAGAAAAGAATATTGTGGTTATCAGGGATACCTAAACACTGCGAACAGTTATAATATATTGATCATGCAACATGACAGGGGAACTAGAAAAATTTGCGAAAGCAGAGTGTACCCCGATCAAACAAAGTTAGACAGGATTTAGAGATTGGCGTAAAAAGAATCTACCAGCCTATTCTCCTACCGGAACCCCAGTGAAGGAAGCCTTGAGTTTTCCTTTATCCGCTGTCCAAAGAACTCAGCGGACACATCCACCGGGAAGAAGGTTGGCACCGAGTGTCCTCCACAGGGTCCGGGGTTCCAGACGCCCCAGAAACAAGACGAGCAGGAAAAAAGAAGCGCCACCCCCCTCCCCTCGCGCCCGCCCAAAGGAAGATTCCCTTATGAAAGAGAAAACATAATACGGGAGAAAACTCCCTGACAAAAAGCCCACAGAAATCCAAACTGAGCAAACGAAACCGAGCCTCATCTTTGCCGGGAGAGTGGAGCACCTCCAGATAAGAAGCTGAGTAAAAAAACTACGGCTCGAAGATCCGAAAAAGGGAAACCAGACCTCGGTCGGGCAGGTTCCGCAGCAATCAACGGAAAGATAACGTAAAAATTCCAACGAGGAGAACGTCCTAACGGAAATCGAAAAGACAGAAAATAGCCGCGCATCAATCCTCCCAATTTCGTGTCCTTGGGGAGAGGGGTAAGTTCTACAGGAGGGGGGGCAAATGAAGGGTTTGAGAAGTCACTCTAGAAAACCAAAAGGGGGCACTTCTCGTTTACAGGAAACATGGGGGACAGAAACGATGGAGGCCCTTCCATGCATAAATCTGTCAAACATGTTTTGCTGAATTATTGTGTGAGTGTGGGGATGTCTACTTTTCAGCTGACAGGGCGGACCACGGTACGGAATCCAAAAACAAGAACCTCTTGAACTGTCTAGAGACTCAGCACAACCTGTGGTGGCAAGGGACTGACAGAGTTTTATTTTCTTCCGAAGCGTTCAACAGTAGTTTGGCCGACATCCAACGGAGGAAGTCCAAAAACAGGACAATCATCCCACGTACGGGGTTAACTCATCTGAAGAACAACGTAATAATAGTGCAAAACGGTGGAGGAATTGGGGATAGTGGGAGTAGTGGGACCTGGGGGAAAGCTGACCCCACAGAGCGCCTTCGAAGTCGCTGCCCTGAGGAGGAAGACATCATTTCTTCGAGCCGGGAAACAAGGAGAAAAGACAAAACCAATACCATTAATCTCCAATCGCACAACAAACGTGAGGGCAGAGTTCATGCCACCCGGTGAGCAGAATCATCCAAAACGGCCTACTGCGGGCCTCCGAACAGGACTCGGGCGCAATGGTCGCATCGCAAAAAAAGCATAACGGGGAACGAGCTTACCTTACATTTCCCAGAAGGGAGA
>Ga0179593_1815451_pt1 | contig 25128 bp, 34 predicted proteins | sample CZODoug2_1_08_16_FD_185931 | JGI IMG/M metagenome (GOLD analysis project Ga0179593, IMG submission 185931) | Vadose zone soil fungal communities from Angelo Coast Range Reserve, California, USA - CZODoug2_1_08_16fungal (PacBio error correction) | ecosystem: Environmental > Terrestrial > Soil >...
TGGAGGAGGAGTCTGAACGGCCTCCGCATTCAGAAAAGAAACTGTCCCCTGCGATAATTATCGCTGCATGGAACGACAGGGAGGAAGAAGGGAAAGCTTCACCTGCCGGAAGAAGGGGGAAGGAAGCCGGATGGTAGCCAGTCACAGAAGAGTCGACGTTGACGTAACCGAAAAGAGAAAAGGAAGTCTTTCTGGTTCTACTGAACTACCTGGCCGTCCGGAAAAAGGCCGCAAGCCCGCAGGGGGGGGAGGCTCCAGTACAGCCCAGGAGACATCCCGAGCGCGGTTCCCAGAAAACGGGACGGCCTCCCCAGGTGAGCTGCGAATGGTTAAGAAGAAAAACGCACGAATGGAAGAAAGTAAAAAAACCCTTCTGGGGGGGCAAAACACGTTCACGCTTCTGAAAAAGGGGAAAAGAGGGTGAAATCAAGCGCCAAAAGGGTCGAAAGGGACGGTATCCGATGAGGGGGCGGTGCCATCCACGGGGGACGGAAGGGGCGAATTAGCTTTAGATTCCCGCAATGAATGCCGGGGAGGAAGGCCCCCCAAGGGGAGAAGGAAACCCTCATATACTACGCTCTGAATGGGAGAAAGCGATAAAGTCGGGCTCAATAGCACGATAAGCGGCGGAAGGCAGGAATTTTAGAAGGAAAAGGAAGTAAGCGCGAGCGGAGTTGCTCGAATCGGAGTTGTTCTGTTCGAGACATTTCGCAAGGGAAAAAGTCTTGTGAGGGGGTTTCGGTCAAAGACAGAATTACCAGAGCGACGTACCAAAGGGAGGCAAAAAAAGATTTAAAGCGGGATGAGAGGGGGAGAACACGGGTAGCCGGGCTTCGAAAGGGGCTCGAATCGTTGACGCAAGGATTCGGAGGGAAGGGGAATTTGACTTCGTCGCCTTCCTCCAGAGGAAGGGGGAATCTTTTCAAGAGGGGGGAGGAAGCGTCTCCAGTGACAATCAATACTTTGGGGGACGATTCTCCTCTTCCAATCAAGGAAGGGGAGGGCAGCTGACGCTCGCGGGTCGTCGGTTGTGGGTGCGGAAGGGGGGTCCGCTCAGGGGAGAAAAAACGAGGGATAGGTCTGAATGGGGAAAGTCGGGTTTGCCACCGGGGAAAGGGAGAAAAAAGGAAAATTCCAGCCTAAAATCCGCAACTGCTGATAAGGAGCACAATATGAAAAACCTCAAAGGTTGAGAGGGCAAAGGCCACTTGAGAAAGGTCTTTTCCTGTTTCCCAAGAGTCTCGAAGCGTCAACCACCGATATAAGTACTCAGAAAGGGGAGACCTGATCCCAAAGGGGAGCCTCGCTCCTTTGGGGGGAGGGGCGGCGAATCGGAAGGGGGACCCTCCTAGCGGACTCCCATTAGGAAAAGTTTTTCGGGGAGGGAAGATCCCATTCGAAGTCACGAAGGAAGGTGCGCAACTGTATCTAGCCAGGGGGGGGAGGGGAAACACTTCCACCATCAAGTGATCCGGAAAAGTTGGAACAGGCCCAACGTAAGAAGCCCGCTGCGGAAAAAGGGGAAAGTCTGCAAATCTCAGGGGGAGCGCTTCGACAAAGATATCGATGGACGTCTGGCGTCGAGGCTGGAGGGGGAAAATATCGAATCAATGAAAAAAAAGGGGGGGGGAACCGAGATCGTTCGGAAAAAAGAGGCGAAGGTGGCTGGAAGTTTCGCGCGGCCCCTGAAGAGAGAATTGGGGAAAGGAACGCCTGGCCGAGGTGCCGTGTCAAAAATATTTCAAAAAATCCACAAATGTTGGCTTCGATACGTCACTATTTCCCCACGAGGAGAAGGGAAACCAAACGTACCCGTGGCCAGAGATTCATCCGAATAGAAAAAAGGGGGGGAGATAAGTTTGAATCGTGATGCGGATACATCAAATATTTTGAAAGAGATTAAGGATAGAAGAAAAAACATGTAAAAGGCAATATTCGTCTTGGAAAAAGTCTGAAGCTGAATAGCGAATCGGGTCCAGACAAGAAAGGATCTCAGAGAGAAAAAAAAGAGTAGGAGGAAAAGAAAGGGAGGTCCTTGACCCTATGAAAGACGACCCCCCACCTCTTCGATTTCTCCGAAAAGAAGACTAATATGCAGGAGAGAGGGCATAGTTTCGGTGGAAGCTCAAATATTTGCTGGGAAAAAGCACTAGATCATGGAATAAAGAGATGTTATATTCGGGAGAGGGAGGGTTTCTGACTAGCAAGGGAGGGTGGGGGCAAGTTGGGGGGGGGTTGCGAGCGTGGTGAAATAGGGAAAAAATGTGGTATAATCGAAGACGGTGAATCTTTCGACACGGCATACGAGAGACAGCAAAAATTCTGGGACAAGGCGGGGGCGGCGGCGACAAGGTTCGGACTTTCGAATGGTCTTTGGAAGTGTTCTCAGCGCCACCATTTATTCGCAAAAAAAAAAGTCGCCTCCTCAAGACGGACGAGGAATATTTAACCATCTGCACGGACGCCTCACAAGGGAGAAAGAGACTTGGCATACTCGCAAAAGCAAATGGTCCTCACGGGAAGGGGGGGAAAGTTCCAACGGGAGGAAAGTGAAGGAAATCCCGCCAGAGGCCGTACGTTGCGCACCAAAGGAAGGTATTCGCGAAGGGGGGTTCATCTCGCCGAGCGAAAAAAAGGTTGGGAACCGTCGTATGGATTCCAGAGAAAAAAAAAAGCGCAACCAACTGACAAAGGAAAAAAAGCTTCAAAAAAAAAGGAAGGAAAACCCGCAATTGGATGGATGATTAGGGAAGTTGAACGCGAAGCGACGAATTCGCGACGGGGGGGAAAAAAATTCCCAGAAGGAAAAGAAATTGGCTCGGGGGCGACCCACTTTGGTCAAGGGGGCGCGCGAAAAGAGCAAGCAGTTGCGGAGGGAGGAGTCAGGCCTGGAATCTCAAAACGACAGGTTGCAACCGTATGCAAATCCCGATCCCTATTTTCACGCATGGCAGGAAAGGCTTAATCCAGACCGGCCGCAAAAAAAGGTAATCACTATTGCCAGTCCTTTCGGGAATGTATGTGGAAAACCCAAAAGAGGGTTGTCACTGGAGATCTCAGCGGAAGGAAGGGGATCACTGTTGCGGGAGGAATCAAATCGCGCACCCAAAAAAAAAAAAAAAAGAAGCATTTCGTGGTGGGGGGAAACGGGAGAGCCGTTTCGATACCTCAAGGAAAAAAAAGAAAGAGCCGATATCGCGTTAAAGAACTCAGCGAGGGTAATTCCTGAGGTAGAGCGCCCGAACAAAGACGATTTCGAGGCTACAGTTCGGAGAAGAAAAAAACCAAGTCGGAAAGGGAATGCTCCGATAGAGGAAGCGGTGTCCTTGAAAAAGCCTCTTATCTTCTAAAGAAAAAACCCCAAACGACGTGAGAAAAAGGGCGCCGAATTTGTGAATTCAGGGGAAGATTTTTCCGCAAGAGAGGGCGAAAAAAAATCAATCCGGCATTCAGCGGAGGCGCCAGGCGCACCGATGGGCTGAGGCCACCGGCCCGGACGCATCGTATCCCGCCCTACCAGATGTCGATGGAATGGGCACAAAAGGATGTTTTTTTTTCAATTTAAGGGAAAAAAGTTGTTTTGAGTAATATCGCAGAAAAAGGTCACTTAAAAGAAGTAGGCGGCGAATGCCGTGGAGGGGGGGGAACCATGAGCATCTCAGTGTAGGAGGAATAGGGGGGAACCGCGCTCGTGTCTTAGGGCGATGAGCCAAAAAAAGGGAGAAAGGGGGGGAGGCCCGGGTGCTCCGACCCGGGGAAACGTTCCGATTTACCAGATTGGATCAAAAGGGAAGGCGAAGGAACGAGGAAAGGGGACTGGCTACCTCCTGCGCAGACGAAAAAGAGCTTCCCTTCAGAGATCGACCCGCGTGGAAATGAGAGATAGATGAATCGCAAATGGACGCAAAAAAAGAGAAGCCTTGCGAATTCGGGAGGAGGAAGACGGACTCAGCTCTATGTGTACGCGAGAAGAGGAGTAAAAGAGAGAGATTGTAGCAAAAGGAGGAAGAGTCTGAAAAGAGAAAAGCAACTTCTGGGCGGGATGGGAGACCTGTAACTGGGGAAGAGGGAAAAGATCGACTAGAAGCTGCCCGCCTAAATGAGGGTTAGGAGTATTGAGAGGAATTTGCCAGGAAGGAAGCGTTTAACTTAACCGGAAAGAGTTAACATCGGAAAGGAGAGGGGGCGACTTTAACTACCTGGAAGAAAGCCTCTCCATTTGGGGGAAAAAGGACAGCAAAAAAAAGAGCGCGTTTCCCCGATGAACGAAAAGGACCAGAAAAAGTGAGGGGTTGAAAAAAACCGAAACGAATTCGCCGCAACGACGCTCATGAAAAAAGAAAAGGCCTGGGTGATTCTATATTACTAACTCGGATTCGAAGGAAGGAAAAAAATAGAGGGTGAATCATCGCAAAAGGCCCACCCGGTTCGAGGGGAGGGTCGGTATCCTGAAGGGAAGGGAAAAAAGATGGCATCACGAGAAATCTTGGGAGATGTGAATTCCGAGGGGGATGCCGTATTATCCTGCAGACTGCTGAAACCAGAGGACAGAAACGCGAAACTCTTAATTCACAATCGGATGTCAGAGAATTATAAGAGGGGGGATGCCGGCCCTTTTAAAAAACCTCTAAATACGCGAGCGGCTGAGAGGGGGAGCTAATTGGGGTGGGAGGAGTCTCACGATCTTGAAAAAGGCGAAATGGGGGGGGGGCGAGTCCCGCAGACAAAGAGGAGAAAACGTACTCAACAAGGAAGAGGGCTGCGATATCGGCGTCCCAAGGGAGTGCCGAACCGGGCTCGAAATAGTAGAAAACTTCTCTTCGTGGAAAGAGTGGAACTTCGTATCCTTCCCTCCAGAATCATTTCAAGAGGAAGGAAACTGCGTCTCCAGTGACAGACATCACGATTCTCCTCTTGAAAGAAAGAAAGAAAGGACTGGCAAATGATTACGAGAAGGGGATTGGTGCGAAGTGGTAAGAAAGTACTGGAAAACTGGGGGGAATATTCATAGGCGAGGGATGGGGGGGGCCGCACGTCGCGGAGAAGGGGGGATCGGAAACCTCCTGCATCGAACCAGAATTAAAAAAGAGGCTGCGTTTAGGAGAGCTTAGACCACCAGTGGGATCTAGGAAAAAAAGGATCTGTTTCCTTCGCTACTTAGGGAAGAAGGAAGTACTCATCCTCCAGGGAGGGACCAGGAGGGGGTGGGGAACCTTCGAGCAAGGGGGGAAGCGGCGATCTTCCCGTTCAGGGGAAAACAATGGAGGTTCCAACTTTTTGATCGAGAGAGAGAAAGGCGAATCCACGGGAAGGAGGAGGAATAATTCCTGTTGTGCGAAAAAAAAGGGAGGGAAAAAACCGTATTTTTCCGATATGGAAACCATCCAAAGTGGGAAAGGGCAACTTAACGCAAGGACCCTTTTGAAGTCGAGAGGCTGCGGAGGAGGAGTGAGCTTCGTAGGAAGGAAAATATCGATGTAATCTTCAGGTGGGAGCGATTCAAAAGGACGAATCAAATGGTGGCGCGAGAAGCTTTTCTGAAAAGCAAGAGGGGGGCGGGGGGGGGGTCTAGAGGGAAAAGGGAAAGGACCTCTCTCGGAAATTTCTTGACGCAGGAAAGGGGGAGTATACGTCTGCCGTTCGAAAAAGAGGAGAAGGGGGACACAATCCCTGGGCTCGGCTACGTAGTCCCAAACAAAAAGGAAAGAAAATCTGAAAACCGAGAGTTCACTCAAAAAGTCCATGATCTCTGATGTTCTATGAAGGAAGAGAGAAAGGGAAAAGGGAAAGGTATGCTAAGACCACGAAAAAAAAATCCGAGAGCAGATATTCGTCTTGCGGAAAAGAGAAGGAAAGCTTAAGAGTACAGGGCCAGAAATCGTCCGCTTGGTGAGACCACAAAAAAAGAAGGAGGACAATATATAGAGAGAGGGACCCGATTCTGTAATAGGAGGGTCATGCGATGTGGGGGAGGAAGAGCAGCACTACGAATATTCCTGCTCAAGAGAACGGAGGTCGAAAGGATCCGGCGGCGCTCAAAGGAGGAATCGATAGAACATCTAAAAGAAAAAAAGAAGAAGAGGGGTTCGGGAGGGGGGAAGGTTCTGAGGCTTCAAGAAAGAATGCTGAGTTTTGGAGAAGATGGGGAAATAGTGGACGTGCAAAAAGATATCTGCCCACCCCCAAATTGGAAAAAGCGGTTTCGAAAAAGGGGGAAAGAGAACCGCAAAGGCGGTAAGAAAAAAACTTGGCAATTCTATCTGAGGGGTTCTCATCTCGACCAAAGCCACCCTTTCGAAGAGGGAAGAAAAGATCTAGTTCCTAGAAAAGATCCTTTTAATCCAGAAGGACAGAATCGTATTTACAAGGACACGGCTTCGACGCTCTCATGCGACCTCTCGATCAAATGGGGGGAAAAAAGGTGCGTTCGGGGGGGCCAACTTTCCGCTGCACTTGGATGGCTCGAATACGGGGGGGGGAAGAGGATACGTTGCGCACCAGCAGGGGGGAAGTGACTTCGAATGGGAAGGGGGGGAGGAAAAGAGGAGCAAAAAAAAGGGGGGAACCGGAGTGAGGGGGGGGCAGCCTGCCCGTGAATATTCTAGAGAATACGCTTAAAAAAACGGTTCTAAGGGGTACTTTATATCGGCGTGGGTTGGGGGAAGAGGGGAGGAAGAAACAGGAAAGAAACAGGGAAAATTTTCTTCTTTGCATCGAAAAATCATTGAGCGAAAAAAAGGGAAGTTGCGGCAGCATCTGGGCTCTGCAAGGAAGGGAACTAGCATGTGGCAAACTCGAGAAAAGCGAAAGGGGGGGAACCTCCCCAGAAAAAGGGGGGCAGTTCTCTTAGCGAAGAAACGACCGACCGCAGTTAATGAAAGAGGGGGGGAAAAGTTCGGGAAGTTATTTGGGGGGGCAAAACCCAATTATTGATTGTCAAAAGGATAGATGGACAGAGGAAAGGAAAGGATGGAGTAAGGCTACGAATTGAAAACAAAACCCCCCCAGGCCGGAAAAAAAGTTTCGTGGGACACGATTAAAGCCCTGGGACTACACGGCGAAGAAACCTAAAAAAAGTGGGACGCCGATAGAGGTCCGGCGGAGTACGAGTAGGGTAAGCGGGGGGGAGAAGGGCGCCTAACACGAAATTGGGAGGAAAGATCGTGCTACATTTCTTCGAAAAGTGTCATTCTCCGCCTCGCGAGGGAAAGGGGGGGACTGAAAAAGCCGTAAGAAAAAGGGGCGGAAGGACCCCGACTTTCAAGTCCTCTTCGCAGGGGAAATACTAGGTATTAAGGAGGGGATGTTTCCGCAAGAAAAGAGAGGAAAAAAAAAAAAAAAAAAAAAAGAAAAGAACAAGGGAATTCCTCATAGAGGAGAGCGAAGGATCTGATGCCACCGCCGGGAGGGGAAAAGAACGCCCCTACAGAGAAAAGGGTTGGAAGGGAGAAAGGAAAGCAAGCTTATTTTTTTTTTTAATGAAGGAGACGTAACGTTGGGGGAAAAAAATATCTCATCACCCCATACGGTCGTAGAAAGAATTCGTGCGGTTGCGGGAAAGGGGAGGAAGATAAGGTGGTACGCAAAAGGGAGAAAGCGCCTCGTTGCGGGGGAAAGGAGGGACAAAACATTGAGCGGCTGAAAGACTCCAGGTAGTTTCAAAAGAGAAAGGGGAAACGATTGGGGAGAAAAGGGATCACTCGAGTACGAGGCCATGGATACAGGAAAAGGGAAATATTGCAGGGGAGGGAATTCTCTTCGAGCATCGCCCCTTCCGTGAAAAGGGGCCGGGACGCTGCAACAGCCGTCGCTAGGAAAAGGAGGAGCCTTTAAAGAACGGAAAGAAGGGAAAGCTACAATCTCTCGAAACATAGGAGGTATCGAAACGTCGGAAGGAGGAACGGCCTCCCATTCGCAGGAGAAGGAAAGGGACCGGATGAGTAAGCGCTGCCTTGGAACTGACGAGGGGAGACTTGCACATGGGTTCAGGAAGAAGAGTGCCCGCAGGAGTCGCCATTCACCTGGGAAAGGGACTACCTTCGAGAGTGCCGATCCAGGAGAGGGAAAAAGGGCTTTCTGGGGAGAAGGAAAGAAAGGGGGAAGGCGCACCCTGTCCTCCAAAGAAAAAGACCATCAAGAACATGGAACGGCCAACGTACATCCACGATCGGAAGGAAGTCCCCTTGCTGCTTCATGGTTACAAGGAACGAAAACGCAAAAGAAAAAAACTGCTCTTAATACTGCTCCAGGTGATGAAGAAGAAGCACCAAAACACGGGCACGCTGAGGGGTAACAAAAAAAATAAGAGGGTGAAATCAAGAAAGAAAAAGTGGGAAAAAGAGGGGGGGCGGTATCCGATTCGACGCTGGCAGAGAAAGAAATCGGGGCGCCTGGCTCCATAGAAAAAAAAGCATGAATCCGATGAGAAAAAGGGGGCGAGGGGAAAAACCATCATGCAAGAAAGACGACCTCGAATCACGGCAAATTCAGGAGCAGCGGCTGGAAAGAAAAAAGAGCCTATAAGCGGGAGGAGGAAGGCAGTGGAGAAAAAAGGAATAAGCGCTAAGTCTCTCCAGGGCTTGTTTGGGGAGGGGTTCGAAGAATGTCGCAGAAAAAAAAGAAGGACGGTGATTGGGAGGTGTCGGGCGCCTCTCAAGACCGCCATTAATTCCAGAGCGGGTCTTGGGAACATCTTTAAACTCGTATAGGGAGAGGCTTTCCTTTTATGTATCTAAACATAAGAGTGGACCAAAAAAAGACTTCTTCGTGGGTGCCAGGGAAATTCCTCAGCACCGCGGAAGTGGGAAAAGACCTCTGAGAGAAAGGGTGGGGGGTTGCATCACGATTCTCCTCGGGAACAAATAGTGATGAAAAAGGGTCGGCGTTGGGGTGCGGAGGGAACGCCCTCGAACTGCCACTGAAGAGGGAGAGGGGACAGCCGTCGCTTTCGAAGGGAGGGTAAACCTCTAGATATTCCCAGCCTGAAGAAAGGTCTGCCGCAACTTAGGGGCGAGGTCGCTCTCACACAGTGGGGGGCGGCAATAGCCACTTGAGTGGCAAGGTCTTTCCTTTTCAAGAAAAGGACGCTACGCTTTCCGTCAGGAAAAAGCGAAGGTACTCGAAACACTTGCGGGCCGAGCAAAAAGACTTCCTTGGGGGGAAGGGAGGAGGATCTCCAGGGAAAAGGGACCCCATCCTAGCGGGACGAAAGAGAGGGGGGACGTAGAGAGGCATCAGCTCCCATTCGAGGTCACTGCCCAATGAGAGTCGAAGGAGACACTGGGGGGGCTCAAAGGAGGAGGGAGTCCGAGATGGCGAGCGAGGGAAAGGTAGCGGAACCTTACCCGAAGGGTAGACGAGATTCTGCAAAGTCTCTAGGGAGAGGTCGAGAGGGTAAATCTCGATTGTAGTGAAAAGCAGTAAGGGGCTGGAGAAAGCGAATCAATGGTTGCTCGAGACCGAGGCCCTCATCGCACCTGCGGAAAAAGGGGGGGGGGGGAGGTTGTTCGAAGATAAGAACCTCGATCGCCTTGAAAAGGAAAAAACCGCCTGCAAGGGAAAGAGACGTCTTGCCTTTTCTAAAGAGGAAACCGGCTTCGAGGCAGAAGGGGGGGGCAATACTGCAAAGAGATTCCCCACTCTCGAAAAAAAAAAAAAACTTCCCAGACGAAGCTCAGACCCGTCAACCGAAGAACCAGCTGTCCTGTATTCCGGAAGGTGGAGTCGGAGGAGGCGGATAAAAGAGGCCTCTAGGGGAGTTGGGCCGTATAAGCTCGAGCAGCATCTTCTTTCCTTGAAACTCGAAGTAAAGCTGAAAGGGAAGAGGGGGTCCCATACTCGGAAAGAGAACAACAATCACTTAGGCCAGCGGATATGGGAACGATTCTGTATCTTCAGGGGGGGGTTTCTTCCGAGCTCAAGGAAAAGGGAGAGAGCGCTCGGAGAGGGAGTCAGCCTAATCGCGGCGCTCAAAAAAACAGCAAGAATTAGAGAGAAGGGAAGAACAGCTGGGATATTTAGGAAGGGCCGTTAGGGAGGAAGGGGAGTTTGTGTGGGGGGAAGGGTTTTTTTTTCGAGGATGCTAGTCCGAAAAAAAAGCTTTTGGGATATCGAGGAAATCTTTTCGACAAAAAGAAGAAAAAGGAGGAAAGGAGGGCAATGCGATCGAGGCAAGGCTCATAGAGAAGAGCCACCTTTCGAATGGGCGAGGGAAAAGGAGGTTCCTCGAGAAAATTTGAGGAGAAGGGGGGGGGCCAAAGCCTTCGCAGGGAAAACACCGGGAGATTTAAAAGAACGGCTTCGACTCAGAGGAGAACGATACTTTGCAGACTATAAAGGTCACGCAGACGGAAAAAGTGCCTGTCCCAACTTGGAAATCGATCTGGGGAAATCTCGGAAAATACGGTTGGGCTCGATACGGGGGAAAGGGCTCATTGGCCGTGACCTTAGAAGGGGGAGGAGAAGGAAAGAGAGCAAAATTGGAAAAACAAGGGGGAGGGGTGGGTCCGCCTTACCGGGAGATTCGCCGGGGAGGAAAGGAATTAGGAGGACAAAAGGGGCTCGCCCGGGGAGGGGAAAGGAAGGAAGTTCTATGCGAGGGGAGCTCCTACTAAGTATCTAAGGAAAAAAATACGATGAAAAGGGGCGATTGCAAGCGAAAGGTTTTCGCTGCCGAAACGAGAAGAAAAAAAGGGTTGCGATGAAAGAGAACCGAGCAGGTGGCAAAACTCGAGAAAAAACCCCTAAAAAGTGGCCCCAGTTGCAGGGGGGAACCACTTCCGCACCCAAAAGACAGAAAAGCTCGCGTTAATCAGGGGAAGGCGGGAAGTGGATTGGAAGAGGAGAAACAAAGGTTTGGTACTGAGACAAAAAAAAGTGGAAGATAGTACCCGTATCCGCGGTTGCTGGGAAAGGAAATCTCGGCACCACGAATAAGAAAGGGGGGGGGGGGAACTATGAAGGAAAAAAAAAGGACGGAATAGCCCTGCTCCCCGTGGGGGTGTAAGATGGGGAAACGTAGTACGTCCCAGAGGGAGCTCCCTAACACATTCGAAGAAAGGTTCGCACGATCGGGAGGAACAGAAAAAACATAGATTCTCAAGGAGAGGGGACAGCGGTGTCTTAAAGTCCGAAGCTTATCCCGGCGCTTGAAAAAGTCAATCCGCTGGGGAGACCGGGGGGAACCAGAGGTCGTAAGTTATTTCCTTAGGGGGAGCGGGAAGCAATCCGGCAGGAGGGAATCATCAAGATATTGCGCAAAACCCGTATTTCTCAAAAAATCCGGCGAGGAAAAAAAAGGGGGGAGAAAGAACACTTCTAACACGGGGATGTCCGCGGGGGGGGGGGGAATGAATTTCGAATATAATCGTGGGAAAGATCATCAACCCAGACGGTCGGAGAAAGGGAGGACGGAGTTCGTGGAGGGAGGGGGTACCCATGATCCATCTCAGTGGGAAGCACGCCTAGGGGTCGGTTTCCCCGGCTGGGGGGCCCAAAAAGTGAAGGAGGGAGAGGGACCCCGGTGCAGAAGTCAAGGCGAACGGGTCCGATTTACCACTATTGGGAAAGTCAACTCGTACTTACGAGGCCAGGTGAAAACGAAAAAGGAAATACTACAAGGAGAAAATAGAGGGGCAGCTCTCTTCGTGAAAGAGAATCGAGCCGATAATCTCAGGGGAAAGGCAACAGCCGTCTCTCATGAGAAGGGGGAAAGAAGCGTACTCAGCTCGACGTGGACGAAAAGAAGATAAAACACAACAAACAACGGAGGGGGAAAGGGGTATCGGTCAAATCTGAAGCCAGAAAAAAGGGGGGAGCAAGCTTATCGACGTCTTTTTGAAAAAAAAAATCGAGCCTGCCTGGAACGGAAAAAGGAAGGGGAGAAGGAGGAATCTTAAAAAGAAAAAAGGTTCCTTCCTTTTAGTCAGAAGGAATCAACATGGCATCGTCGGAAAAAAGGAGGGACTCGAGATTGAAAAAGCGTCTTTCTGTTCGACTTGAAAGAAAGGAAGGAAAAAACCCGGTCCGCCAAGAAGAGGGTTGGCGCTCGCCATTACACCACGAAGACGCCACTAGCCGAGCACGACCAAGGACAAAAAAAAAGCATCATGGTTAATCCCGCAACCGCGCAAAGCTCTGAAAAAACCGTCTGGGTGATGAGGGAACCCGGCAACGCAGGAGGGGAAAGTTCACAAAAAAATCAGAGGGGGGAAAAGAGAGGGGAACCTCCCACCCGGCTTCGAAATCCTATAGGGAAACGGGGGCCATTCACGAAAATCGGATATCTTGATGATTCCCGCTGAATGAAAAAAAAAACAGAGGTGTCTTAAACCAATATAATAACACCTCTGAATTCAACAATAAAAAAATTAGGGCAAAGAGCCGGGGAAAGGTCTTCCGCCTGAGCTGAATAAGCGCGAGCGAGAAGGGAGAGACTGGGTGGGGGTCTGGTTTCGAATAAAGGGGGTTGAAAGTTCGTGGGGGGGAGAAAAGGAGGCGCTCTCCCGCCATGAAGGGGAGTACTCCGCCGAAAGAAGAAGCTAATATCGAGGGCCAAAGGGACTTCTCCGTTTGTTATCGAAGGGCGTGACCACAAACGCACTTCTTTCTTGGGTGCCGCGAGGGAAAAAGAGCAAGACTCCAGCACCGCTGAGAAGGGGGAAAAATCGTGGAAAGGGGGGCCCCCGTACAAAGAAAAGAAAGGGGGTTTGGGCCATCACGATTGAAAAACTTCCCGTACAGGACTGGCATATGATTACGGAGGAAAAAAGTGGGGGTGCGGAAGGGGGGGGAAAAGGGGAGGCTCCGCGAACTGGCCCACTGGGGGCGGATATGTCGTAGAGACGTCTCTGGCGTGCAAAAAGGGGAAAACCTGCTCGGAGGGAGGATGAGCGCCAATTCTGCCAAAGGACTAAAGGCGCGCGCAGACGCGGACCACCGTGGTTCTCTTCAAGTCGGAATTTTCTTTCCTGTTTTTCCGGGGATGGCGTCGAGCACAAAAAAGCGATATAAGTACTCATCCTCAAAAAAAAAGCCGTTTTGGTAAGCTGCTCTCCGTGGGAAGGGCAGAGGGGGGAGGAATCGTCCAAAGGAAAGCCCCCATCAGAAGAAAAAAGGTTAAAACTGGTGTGGGAGGAGCGAGAGGCATCAGCTCCCATAAAGATGAAAAGGAAGTCGAATAAGGGAGGGAGGGGATCGAAGCCCAACCGTATTTTTTCCGGAGAGTCTCAAGGGGGGCCCATCCAAAAAAAAGAAACAGGGGCACGAACGCAACGGAAGGGATCGAGAGTCCGGCAAGGAGGGGAGGGATCTCGGAGGGATTGGAAATATCTCTGTAGTCCGGCATGGCTTCAAAAAATCAATGGTGGCGCTATGAACCAGAAGCCCATCGCCCATTCGAAAGGGGGGGAGAGGAATTCAAGTGGCGCGAAAACTGGGTGAAGAATTTCAAGGAGAGGCCGCGTGAGTAGACGTCTTCCGGGGGGACCGGCTTCATAAGAAAAGATATCCACAGACTGGGGGAGGAGGGAGAAAAATTTTCCCACGCGCGAAAAAAAAACCACCCGTACCCGTGAAGGAAAAAGGGTCGAACCGGCACCTCAATCCCAAATCCATGATCTCTAGATGTTCTAAAGGGAAGGAAAGGCAATGTTTGAAGCGCAGAGAGGAGGGGGAGGAAGAAAATATGGCCTATGAAAGAGCTGCTGAGCGGGAAAAAACTCGAAGGAAAGCTGAAGATATTAAAAGACTCGCTGGGGATAAAGAAAAAAAAAAAAAAGGAGTCAGGAGGAAAAGGGAAACCCCAGCGATTCCTGTACCCCGCTTCAAAGCGGTCCTTCGAGTTTCTTCAAAAAAAAAATATGCTGCTCGATCGGAAAGGGGAGGAGGGAGAGCATAAGAGGGAGGGGAGAAAAAAAGAGGGGATGTATCCGCCTCATCCGATAGAACAGACAGAGCGGATTAGGGGGGGGGAGGGTGCCGTTCTGATCTTCGGCACGGGGACGGAAATTTTTTGAGCGTGGGGAAGGGAGGGGAAGCCAACAGGCTTTTGGATAAGGAAAAACCGGTGTAAATCTTTTCAGAAGCGCACGCACCTAGGCGGAGAGAATCAGAGGGGCGGCGCGACAAAGGGAAAGGTCGAATGGCGATGGGCCGAACGATCTAGGGGGAAAAAAAAAAAAAGGGGCGCTCCCTGGGAAGAAAGGCCGCCCCAATACGACTACAGCAAAAACCGATTCGAAAAAAATACCGATCTGAATATACGTGAAGAAGCAGCGGGAAGGTAGTGTACGTTGCCTGTTCCAACTTGAGGGATTAAGGGAGCGAGGGAAGAAAGGGGAAAAATACGGTGGGCTCGAATAAGAAAGTCGCTCATGGCCGTGACTTCGAAGAAGGAAGAGGGAAAAAAATTGGTGAACAGTCGGGAAAAAGAAGAAGGAACGGGAAGATTGTCGCCTCGGCAAAACCGGTTCAAAAACGCGAGAAGGATGAGTACTTATATCGCGGGGGGGGAGACGAAGTAGCGAAGACACAAAAAAGGGAATCACACTTTGGCGAGGGGAAAAGTCATCAGTGGGGAGACCGGCGAAACAGCGGGGCTGGCTGGAAGAAAAGAAAAAAAAGAGCAGTGCAAAACTCGATCCGCCCGCGACGAAAGGGCAGTTCGCGGAGCGGAATAAGGGAAAAAAAAAAAGCCTACCCGGAAAGGGAAAAAAGGGAAATTTCGGAATGGACTTGGAAGAGAAAAAGGTCTGAGTAGGGGAAAAAAGAAAGAGTGAAACGATTTAACCCGTATCAGCGTTGTGAGGGTCAAATCGCGGCACCCACGAGGGAGGGGGGGGGGGTCCAAAAATTGGGGAGGGAAAGGTTCGATACCTACACTGGGAAGACGACCGAGATCGAGGGGGAGGTGAATCAGCGAGAGTATTCCTGGCGGGAGAGAAAAAAAAAAAAATAGAAAATCCAGAAGAAGGGAGGAAAAAGATCGTGCGACTTTCTTCGAAAAAGCCGTTGAGAAGAATCAGCGCTATTCAGTAAAAGGCGTAAGACCAAAAAGGAAGGAGAGAGGGTTCGCCGAGGTGAAGAAGCTGCAAAAGAGTTGGAATAGGGGGCGGAAAGTTTCCTCAATATCGTGGCAAGAAAGAAGGACATTTCGTGAATGAAAAAGAGAGAGACACGGCAGCCCCTATTGAGAAAAAGAGGGAAAAAAGCGGATCCCCCCTACCAAGAAAAAAGATGATTTCACCCTCTATTGGGGGGAGGGGAAAAGGGAAGCTTGCCCGGTGGTGGGGAAAATGACGGGCCGTCTTAAGAGCCGTCGTGTCGAAGATGCGGACGGGGTGAAAAAAGGAAGGGACGCAAGGTCGTGATCGGGGAACTCGTTGCTGAAAAGTGGAGGGGGTTCCTGGGAGAAAAAAAAAACGGGATCGGCTGGCTGCCAAAATCGAAGTGCAGGAAAGTACGATTTACCCACGAGGGGAAGAAAGGGAAGGGGACTCCGATGCCGTTTACTGTCTACCTAAAAGGGAAGGGACTATGTGTCAGGCTGGGAAAGAAAAAAATACGACCCGCGTCCGTTCATGCAGCGCTCAGGAAGGTGAAACACGACGCGAAGAGGGGGGAGCGGAGCCGTTCAGAAGCGGACAAGGAAAAGGATCTCTCACAACACAACGGGGAGGGGGGAGGGCACCCTTCGAAAGAGGAAAGGGGAAGAACAATTCCGCAAGCTGACGAAGGAGGGAGTCGGCATCCGCTGAAAAAGAAGAGGTACGATCTCGAAGCGAAGCCTGCCTAAGGAAGGCCTTGTAGTCTTGCCGCAGGGAAAAAATGGCCTCGTACTTCCGCGGTGACGAAAAAGGGCCGATCACTCTTGTGAAGGGTTGTGACGAACTACAGCGCCTGGACGTCAGCGAAAAAGACCATGTTTTGGGCGCATCGCCAGAAGAAAAAAAAAACGACGCGGTTCCCAAGAAAACTTGCTTCCCAAGGGGTCACCCCCGTCAGAGAAATTGGAGAAAGCCGACACGACGGCGGAGGGGAGCGCCGTCTGTGTGATGAGATATGAAGACAAAAAAAAAGTCACAGTTCAAAAAAAACAAGACCACCCGTGTTCGAAGTGGGGGGTCGGTAATCCGAAGGAAGAAACCGGCGGTGGAAGAAAAGAAGGGGGGGCTGCCTGCTCATATCTGGGGAAAGAATGAGGAATAAAAAAAAAGAATCTTGCTAAACCATCAAATCTGAATTCACAATTCGGCTCCAGAAAAGGAGCGTAGTTTCTCAAGGAAGGATAAAGGGTCTTCCTGCCTTGAAGGAGGACTGAAAGGCTTACAGATTGCAGAGGTTTTTTGTTGAAATGGGAGACTATCTTGAGAGAGGCCGGGGGCGAATGTTTGCGGAAACCGCCATTAATTACCACGAAATGACAAAAGGGGAGAAACAATCGTTAAACGAGATACGGATTCCCCCGGGGGAGGGATTTCAACCGGAAAGAGAAATCGTGGAAAAGAGTGGGTGTCCGCTTTTGACTTCGTAGAAGGAAAAACGTATACGGGGGTAAAATTAAAAGCTGAGGTCCGAAAGGGGGTTGTGCCATCACGATCTCTATGAAGTCGCTCTCTGTCGGCGTTGGGGGGGGAGGGGAAATTGTAGCGGGGGGAAAAAAAACAAAGGAAATGCCATTTTGCCAATAGATAACCAGGCACGTCGCTGTCGCAGAAAGACTGCTCGTGCAAAAAAACCATAATTCCGGAAAAAAAAAGGGGGCGCGCGGACAATATGCAAAATAAGCAAATAGCCATGAGAAGGGATGTCTTTCCTGTTTCAGGGCGATATAAGTACTCATCCTCCACTTGCCGAGAAGTGGAAGAAGGAGCTCCTTGGAAGGGGGGAAAAAAAAGGGCCCTGTCAGAGCTTCTCCGGACTGTTTTTGAAAGGGAAGGTCGAGATAGGCTCAGCTCCCATTCAGGGCCAGAGCGAATATTGCCGGGAACGGGAAAAAGAGCCCAAACAGTATGGGGAAGGGCGACTTCTCAATTTCCAGCTTAACGCAAGGGTCCCGAGAAACAAGGTGGCTAGAGAGTCGCACAGTCTCTTAGGGAGGAATCCGAATCGAAAAGGATAATCCGTGTGGGCGTCTTGAGGCGGCAAGGCGACAAAAGGGGGCGAGAAAAAGAGGGCGGCCCAGACCGCCCATTCGAAAGGGAAACGTGTCGCTCCGCCCCAGCCTTGCCAACAAAAGGGAAAAGCTTTCTTTCAAAAAGTTATAGACAAGTAGAAAAAAGAGGACAACACCTGATGGGAAAAAAGAAAGCCGGGTGGCTTCGCTAGTCACTAAGGGGAAAGGGAAAAACGCTCGAAAAACGAGGAAACACACAAAACGTACCCGTGGGAATAGACCGAATAACAAAGGGGGACATGATCTCTAGATGTGAAAAAGAAGGATACAGGCAAATCTTTTAGCAGGGGGAAGAGAAGCACGAAACTAGGAGAGGAAAGGGAGAAGAAGATTCGTCTTGACGGAAAAAGAAGAAGGAAAATGACAGATCGGGTCCAGACGAGTCTCAACAACCACAATGAGGAGGAAAGGAGAGTCCCAAGAGGAAAAAAAGAGGTGTAATCTTCAGCTTTGAATGTCTTCAGGAAAAAAGACGCAAGACGAAATATGAAAAATGGCTAGTTGAGGAAAGAATCGCGGGAGATAAAAGAAGGGGGGGGTACGCCTCATCCGATAGAAACTAGACAGAGGGAGAGGAAAAAGGAGGTCCGTTTCTTGAGCTTCAGGCACTGAGTTTTTTTCGAGCGGGGAAAAGAAAGCCCCAGGAGGGGGGAGAAAAAAGAGTCCGGTGTAAAGGGGGAAGACTTGTACTCAAAAAGGCAAGGCGTAAGACATGCGGGGAAAAGGGCGCGACAAGGTTCTCATCGAGACTGTGAGAAGGGGGAGAGTTCCAAAGAGGAGAGGGCAGAAAAATTTTATGTAGATCCAATATTGCAGTCATAAGGGAAAGGGGAAAGATGAACGGCTTCGACTCTCTCACAGGGGCAGACTCTCGATCAAATGGGGGGATTACGTTTCTGTGTAAAACGGAAAAAAAGAAACTTGGATTAGTCGCTCGCATCTCGAAAAAAAATCGGCGAGGCCTAGAAGAAAAGACTTCGAATGGGAGCTGAGAAAAAAGGGAACCGTCTGTATGGAGTCCGCTTAGGAAAAAAAGGCGCCGCGTCAAGCAAAAAAAAAAAAAAAAAAAGGAGGAACCAGGCTTCACAAACCGGGAATGAGACTTTCTCGAGGGAGATCGCGAAGTACGAAGAAAACCGATCTTGCACTCAATTGGCGGAAAAAAGGGGGTCATCGGGAAGAAAAGAACGGCAGCAGTTGCAGGAAGGGCGAAGTCTAAAGCCCGAGCATGTGAATCCATCGACGTAAAAAAAAAAAGAGAAAACGAATTGGAAATTGCAAGGGAAAAGACCGCAAACTTCGAACAAAAAAAGCGAGCGTTATCATATTGCCAGTCACAGAAATCGTGATGGCAAAACCCAAAGTATTGATAAAAAAAGAGGAGAAGAGGTGAAACGATGGGAAAAAAAAGGGGAGGAAGGCTACGAAGTTCAAATCGCGGCACCCACGAAAGTTGTGGTCAGGAAAAGTTTCGATACCTACCGGAGAAGATATCGCGTTTAAAGATGTGAAGGAGGGGGAGTCTGGTAATGAAGGGAGGGGACGCCAGAACACACAAGAAGACTTGAAAAAAGGAGACATTTCTTCGAAACAGCTCTGTCATGCGCCGCCGCAGGGGAGGGGAAAACAAGGAAGAGTCAGGGAGCAGGCTCTTGAGCCTCACTTTCTCCGATTTGTGAAGGAAGAGGAATTAGGGGTGGAAGGAGCGTGTCCTTATCATCAGAGGGGTGGAAGTCAGAAGATAGACAATTTCTGACTTGATTCCACCTCCTTGCTCGAAAAAGAAAGACACTTCGAACAAGAAGAGGGGAAGAAAAGATGGTTTTTGTAAATTTAATTTCATGGGAGGGGAGGAATCACCCAAAAAAAAGAGAACTTCCCCGTGTCGGCGAGTCGGTGAAGGGGTCACCATGAGCACCGAGAAAAGGGCTTTATCGTGGGAAACAAAAAGGAAAAAAGGGCTGGGAGTTGAAGTGATGTACATGGAGCTGAGGGGGGAGGGAAGGGAGCCAGGACGGCCAGTAGTTCAAGTCGAAAGGTCGCACTCTCGAATGGGAGAAGGGACCTCCTGCGGGAAGAAAAAGGCAGGATGGGCATCTTCTCTTCGATAGAGGGAGAAAGAATGAGAGCAGGGAAAAGCGAAGGAGGGACGAATTCTTATGCCGTGGATGACGTCTACAATCTCTCTCAACAAAAAGAAAAGAGGAGGGATTGTAGCGGTCCACGAGATGGAAAAGAAGGGAAAGAAAAAAGCCGCAATTTCGCAAGCGAAAGACCATTCCAGAAGTCTAGAGCGCTGCCTGAACAAAAGAGAATCTGCCCAGCCTGCACATAGTTTCAAAGAGGGGAAAGGGGACTGCAGGAGGGAGAAAAAGAAAAGGGGGAGAAGGACGGACGCGTTTACGTAACCTTTCGTAAAGAACCTTTCAGGAGAACCTACCTGGACGTCAGGCTCACAGGGGTTGGGCGCATCGCCATTACAAAAAGAAGAGAGCGTTTCCCCAGATAAAAGGCAGCCCCCAAGGAGCCTGCTCATGGTTAAAAAAAAAACAACAACAGGAGACGACCTAGGAAATCGGGTGATTAGAGATTACTCCAACACCGGGGGGTCCAAAAAAAATAGAGGAGCAGCCCCGAAGGTGAACGGTAACGAGGAGTTAAAAAAAAGGAAGCCACTAGAAATCGTGGAGGAAAAGGGCTACTTGATGATTCCCGCATGAAGGTAAGGAAAAAAAAAAACATCCATTCCATCCAGAAAGAAAAAGACCACGGAGGGAGAGTGACTCAAGAGCCGTATAGGAAAAAAACACCGCTGTTTCCGCCTTTGGGGGAAGAAAGAAAGCGGGGAGAGAAACAGAGGTGACGCGACTGGGGGAAATGTCGCAACGAGAAGAGAGGAGTGATTTGCGAATGGGGAAAGCCTCTCAGAATTCCCAAGGAAAGGAAACGAGATCCCTCTTTAAAACGCGATAAGGAGGAACACGTGTAGCCGAGGAAGGGAGTCGAAAACCGGGCTCCGAAAGAGGGTCTCTTCGTGGGTGCCGCTAGGGGGAGAGGAATAAGAAAACGGCCTGGAGACGGGAAAGGGGGGAAAGGGAAAAAAGGAGCAAGTGACATCATACGTTGGGTGGGAACATCCAGGCCGCGAAAGAAAGGGAAAGTGAAGATCGCGGTTCGTCGGTTGGGGGTAAAAGCCGCGAACTGCCACGGTGCCAATGGGGAGGGAGTCCAGAAGGAGAAGGAAGGGGGGTTGCCACCGGACAAATTTAAACAGCAAAAAAGAGGCCTTCACGCAACTTCTGCTCGTGACATGATGACTCTGAACCTACCGGGGGGGGAGGAAGGTGAGTGCAAATAGAGAAGGGAAGGACTGGGGAATGAGCGACTTTTTTAAGAAGACCCACGCGATATAAGTCCTGAAACGGGAGGCCTGAGACCGCCGGGTGGGGGAAAAGAAAGAAAACGACTGTTGGAATTTTGTTGCCGCGGCGAGAAAAAAAACTGCGGGCATACTGACGGGGAAGGGTGGAAAGCGATCGCGAGAGGCAATCAAAGAAAAGGCCATAAGCTAATAATAGAGAAGACCAACCGGAATGTTGAAAGAGAGGGAGAAGGCCATCAAGTGCCAAAGGAAAAAGGCAACCTGACCAGAGAAAAAAAAGGGGACATTTTGATCGAGATTCTAAAAAAAAAGGAGCGCGTCGAAGTCCGGGGGAAGGGGGAGAAGAGGAAGGTAGTCCACGTAGAGGAGGGAAAGGGGCGTGGCTTCACAGGAGCGATCAAAGGGAAGACGAGATTTCCTATGCCCATCGCCCTGGGTCGAGATGAGAACCTGTCAGAAAAGGAAGAGGCCTTGCACCAAAGGGAGAAAAGAAGCGTTTAGTAACGTCCTCAATGAAAATAAAAACCACCGAGAGAGAAACAAGCCTGTTGTCTTCGGAGAAAAAGCAAGCGAAGAAGCAGTGCCCCAAAACAGAAAGAAAAAAGCGAAGAACCGGCCACCTTTCAAAACTGTGTATTAAAAAGAGGTTCTTATCGATGAGGCGGATGCAGCAAAGAGAAAAAGCGATTATGCTAGACTCAAAAAAGGGAAGATCCTCTCGAGCGCCAAGAAAGGCGGAAGCGGCGGAAGAAAAAAATAGAACGGGGGAAAGGGATCTCTCTCACACCACAAAGGAGATGATCAAGGCTGGACCAATTAGGGGAAGACTCAGAGGGTCCTTCCGAGTTTCTTCCGAAAAAAGAAAGATATGGCAGAGAAAAGGGGGGAAGGTTTTCCGTGAGGGAAAATCGCGGCGCTCAAAGGAAAGGGTAAGCCTCCGCATCACGAGAAAAAGAAGTCATGGAAATAACATCGGATGGAAAAGGAAGGTCTGGCTTCGGCACGGGTACGGGGTTTTTCGAGCGTGGGGAATAGAAAAAAAATGGGGGATATCTGCGAAAAAAAGGGGGAAAGAGGTCGGACATCGGCAGACGTCTACTCACAAAGTCGAAACTGGGGAAACGAGACAATGTTTCTCATCTCGACCAAAGCAAAAAGGGGGCCGAACGATCTAGGTTCAGAAAAAGAGGGGGGACAATGTGAAGCCAGCCTGTCAAAAAAAGAAAAAGAAATCGATATTTACCAAGACTAAAAGCGGAGGTGGGGGGGGGGGGTGGGGCTAGAAGGACTTTTGCAGACTCTCAGGAGGGAAGGAATCGGAAGGGAGGGAAAAAGAAAGGGAAAAATTGGCCGGCTGGCACTTGATGAAAAGCTCAAAAAGAAGTCGATACGTTGCGCCCCCAGATATTAGAGGAAAAGCTGATGCTCTCGCGATCGATCAAAAAGTTGGGGGAAGAAAGGAAAAGGGGCCTGCCTGAACCAGGAAAAAAACAAAGGAAAAAGGAGAGCAGGCTTCACAAAACTGGGGAGGGGAGAATGATATAGGCGTGGGGTCGACGAAGTGAAGAATGCATTACCTCTCCTAAAAAAAAGAGGCGACCCACGGTGGTCACGGAAAAAAACGAAGCACCAGTTGCGCATAGAGAGAATTTAATCGTCAAGCAAAGCAGGTGGAGAATGAAAACCGGGCCAGAGGAAAAGACCTATCCCTAGATTGCTTTCGCAGGGAACAAGCTCCCACTGCAAAAAAAAGCCGACAAGCTAGCGTTAATCATAGGGGGGCAAAAATATAGGGTAAGAGGAAAACAAGTATTGATTGTCACTGGATACGCAAGGGGAGAAAAAGAACGGTTGCTGGAGAAGGCTACGATTAAAGAGGCACCCACGAGAAGAGGGAAAGGTTCTGTGGTCAAAGGGGGGAAACCGGGGGATAAAGAAAGACGTCACGTTGGACGCCGAGAAAAGGGGGATCCGGGGAGTACGGAAGAGGGTCTGGAGAGAGAAAACCCAAAAAAAAGAACGAAGACTTTTCTCAAGATAAAGATTATAAGAAAAAAAGTCGCGCAACTGACGATCGCGTTATTTCAAGAGGACTGGAAGCCCCGGAAGGGGGAGGCGCTTGTAGCCCGACTTGAAACGAATTTTGAAGAAAGGGAGGAAGGATGGTTTCCGCAAGAGGACATTCGGAATTCATCCAAGAGAAAGATGTTCTCGTGATACACAAAAGAGGAAGACATCGTATACCGCCCTACCAAGGAAAAGGGGGGGAGAGTGAGGAGTGGGGTCGGTGAAATTTAATTTCGGGATAAAAGGGGAGTATATCTCATCAAAGGGAGCGTCGAAAGGCGAGGGAGGAAAGGACGGGGGTACCAGAGCAGCTCAGTGGACGCAAGGGAGAGTCTTTGCCGTGCTTACTGGCGAGAGGAAAAAACTGACGCCAGTAGGCAGAACACAGAAAGAAGAAAAGGGAACCAAGAATGGGTCGGCACTCTCGAAGGGAAAGCAATGGACCTGGGGGAGAGCAAGACTACAAGGAAGGAAACTATGTGGGAAAGAACCCCGCTTCGTTTTCCGCAGCTGCTCAAAGGAGACCGCTCAGCTTGACGAATAAAGGAAGGAAAAAGCGGACTCAGCTCGACGTGACCGCTACAGAGCAAAAACAACACGGGAAGGGAGGGAAGAGTGTAGCGTCCCACGTCGAGCGGAAGGAGCAAGCTGAAGCGACGCTGTGGAAAAGCTGTCCCCTGCAGAGGGAAGAGAGCAGAGGGCTAGACGGTCAGGGAGAAAGCGCCCAAAGGAATTCCTTGTAGTCTTGAAGGTAGCCAGTCACCTGCCTCGTAAGGAAGGGGACGATCCACGCGGTGGAAAGGAGGTAGGGGACGACTTGAACTACCTGGACGTCAGAAAAAAACCCGCCAAACATGGAGCCAAGTACATCACGCAACGACAGCCACGAGGGAGGGAAAAGGCGTCCACTGAGCTGCTCAAGAACCACTCCGCCGCAAAAGAGCCGACACGACGGCTCAAAGGTGATGAGATATTACTCAAAACACTGGAAAGGGAGAGAAATTATTTCAAAAAAAGAGGGAGAAATCGCCCCGCCCACCCGTGTTAAAAGGGTAAACGGCGGGGGGAAAAGGTGGTCATCATCCCTTTCTCAATATGGGGGAAGATGCCTTATGACCGGCAAAAAGCTCTTTCGGTAACGATGAATGGAGGCAGCCGGAAGAAGGCTCCAGCTTCGGGAACCCGGATAATCGGGGAGAAGGGGAAGGGTGAAGACAACACAATAAAGGCAGAGCTGCCGCATGACAAGTGAGAATTCTTTCGAAAGGAGGGGGGAGCGTGCTAAAGTAACGGCGGATTGAGGGGACGGGCGCCTCGCAGATCAAACAGAGAGTAATCTCTCCGCCGGATTCACAAGGGATAGCGATAGCGGGGAAGAGGGACGGCTACGTGTGTATTCGAAAGGTCGTGGGAAACCCACAAAAAAAAGAGGAGGTGGGTGCCTCGATTGGGAAACTTCGTATCCTTCCTCAAAAAAAAGTTTACAAAGAGGTGAAAACGAGGCGTCTCCATTGGACAATCAATCACGATTAGAAAAAGGAAAAGAGAACGACAGGACTGGCAATATGATTAACGCTCAGAGTGGTGTAGCTGATTCCGCTCCGCGAACTGCAAAGAGGGAAAGGGGAGGGGCCTCACGTAGAGGGAAGAGCGATGGGCCACCGAAGGGAGATTCCAGCTTCCTCTGGAAGAGCAACTTCTTCTCGTTTCGAGAAAAGGGAAGAAAATTACCAAAAGAAAAAGAAAGGGAGTGCAATACGGAATCGTCGGAAACTGGTAACTAGAAGCTTCAAACCACGCGATATAATTGAGGAGGAGGGGGAAGATCCCAAACGTGTGGGAAAAAGAGAGGAAAGGGGTGACAAGCGGCGAATCTTCCAAGGGAAAGAGTAGAAATACTAAGGTGATGATACGCTCTCTATTTCATCATCTCAAAGGAATCACTTCCAATGAGGAATAGGAAGGAAAAGATCGGACCAAAAAAGGTATTGTCCTAAGAAAGAAAATGCCCAGCCTGAAAAGAACTCCCTCTTCTGACCATTTGAAGATAGGAGATCTGAGTGAGCGCGTAGAAGGGTAATATCGATGTAGTCCGTCTTGAGGGAGGAAATGCATTAAGGGCTAAGAATGAACCGGATCGTTCGTTAGAAAGTTTTCTTTGGTCGAGATGAAGGGAAAAAAAAAGATCGCCTAAAAGGGAGGTCCCGCCTGGCCGCGTGAGTAGAAAGGATTTACACCGGCGGACGAGGCAGATATCCACAAAAAAGGAAGATTTCCCCACGCTCGAAAAACGAAGAAAAAAAAAGAAAACAGTTGCCGAAGAGCAGAAAGAAAATCAATCCCAATATAACAGAGGCCAGGATCCTAAGGGAGCGATGATGCGATACAGCAAATAGGGGGGGTATTCCTATACCAACAAGGGAAGGAGGACGCTCGAGCAGATGAAAGAAGGGCGGACTGCGGAGAAACTCAAAATGAAGAAGGGACATGAGGGAAGAGAAGGGGG
>Ga0179593_1298547_pt1 | contig 25127 bp, 17 predicted proteins | sample CZODoug2_1_08_16_FD_185931 | JGI IMG/M metagenome (GOLD analysis project Ga0179593, IMG submission 185931) | Vadose zone soil fungal communities from Angelo Coast Range Reserve, California, USA - CZODoug2_1_08_16fungal (PacBio error correction) | ecosystem: Environmental > Terrestrial > Soil >...
CGAAAAAAGAAAGTTGTCCATAAACGGGGAACCACTTGCAGCCGGCGCGTGAGCAAAAAAAAAAGAAAGTGCGGCCCGTCAATAGGGGGACGTGGGTGGGGACTAGAGTCGCAACTAATCGAGAGGGTAACCAGATAGGTAGGGAGGGGAAAAATGGGAAGGACCCGTCTGACGGCAGAAGAAGGGCCAGGCACTTTACGAGGGAAATTGGCGCGGCGCTGCCTTGGCGCTCACGAGGCAAAATTTTGCGGTTTAAAAGAGTAACACACGGAGAGGAGAGACTATTCTTTGAGATCGAGAAACCGCACTCAAAGAGGAATTCGGCTTTCCCCGTTTCGGAATAACCAATGAGGCTAAGGGGAGTGGATAGAAGTAAAACTGAACAGTGTTCTGTTGAAAACGTCGGGCATGGTGACGCGAAAAACGGCGAGGGATGTAAAGAAAGCCGTCACAGCTCGAGGAAAAGACCTAAGCCGCAGAAAGGGCTTGCGTGGTAAGAGGGGGGGCGCCCCCGGCCGACGCAACTTCCGGCCGATCATAGGAACGTTAACAAACACTAAAACCACAGAAAAGCGAGAGTGGAAGACAACCTACGGAACGACCGAGTCAGCATTTCGGCTCCACTCGCACGGCAATAAATCATTGATGGGAGCAAGAGGGACCGTCACAAGACTGGGCGTTGGGCCCGCCGTTGCACCAAAAATACATTGGGAAGGGGGTGTCCAGCTTCTCAAAGTCAACGACAAAATTGTTCTAACAACCCTTCAAGACGAACTTTGGCAAGAAGGGCTAAAAGACCTGGATGGCATAGTAAGAGGGTGGTGAATGACGAAGCCGAAGGTCGGGAGAGAATAGAGTCAAGAGGCGGGGGAAGGTAAATGACATGTCCGCCACTAAGGTCCCAAGATTTCCGCGAGATGAAAAATCTACGAACAAAAACGCAGAGGGTAGGCGCGCAAGAGTAAAGAAAAACGAGCATGGTTGACCAAAGAGCTGCCGAAACGGGCAATCGGTGGTAAAAAAACTGCGAGGGAAAAGGGTCCTACACGAAGGGGGAGGAGATGGGAAGGTCTGCGCCAGTCGCCCTGGACGGCAGGAAGTCCATCCATAAAACGCGTGTACCAAAGGCAACAATCAGGAAGGCCCAAGAGCTCTCAGAGGTGGCCGTATGGACGTAGTCGGCCGCGGTTGATTACTCTAGCCGGGAAGACGAGGTCAAGGTGAAAAGGACCTCCCATGGAGAGGACAGTTCGCCATCCACAGAGGTGAGAGAGGCGCGGAAACGCCCGTTCCAAGATCGAACCTGGAGATTTGGGGGGTTGGACCGAGAGCCGCTCACAAAAAGCGAGACGAAACATCAGATCTGCGGACACTTTGGGAATAGAGCGATTTCAAATGTGGTCAAAGGCCTCCAACAGCGAACAGCCTCTTGGGTCCTTGAATGAACCTGACGCCGCTCGTAAAGGGGGGCACCGGCAGTAGCGAATTTCGGCGATACGGGTAGTAGTTGCCCGGACGATGAGAGCAAAAGTGGCACGGGAAACGGGGGGCGTTGTCCTAAGAAAAGGGAAGTATAGCCGTTGGAGCACAGAGACGTCAGGGGAGAAATTTCAAAGAAAATACTGGTGGAAAGGCGACTGAGAAAAGGAAAGACGCTCAGTACCCAGCAGATTGGTGGAAACTCTGAAAAACCCTCTCAAAAGAGCAAGAGACAGGAAACATAGTCATCCGGCGAAGTTGAAGGCAAGAGACGAGCACAGGGGTAATTCGACGATGGCGAGAGACTTCAAGGAGTAGCCAACGTCAGGTTCCTTTCAAGGAACATCTGCCGACGGGAATCAGGAACTACTGGGTTGGTATGTTCACACCAATATAAGGGGTCACCAAAGGGGATCAAACAGGAATCAAAGACCATAATGGAAGACCAAGACAAGATGGTGAGGAATGGGCGCCGCACACTTCCGCCTCCAAAAACGGAGAATGATCGATCCAGATGGAGGCGGGTGGAATAACAATTCTTACTCTTGACGGGGTCAGAATTTGTCGGAGTAACGGAAAAAGTCTCCGCCTGCTAGTGCCTCTCAAACCGAGGGGGGGGAAAAGGGAAAAAAGCTCTCCCACCACCCACTTGGTCTAGGTGCTCAGCTAGAGGGAGAAAAGAGAAATCGACGGCTAGTAATCTAAATGGCCTCTGACGGATTAATGCCCTTAGTCTACAGTCGGACGTAACACACCAGCCAGAAACATCACAATACTCTGGCGACCTGGACTGAGTATGAAGGAGAATGAGGAACTGTCTAGGGGCCACTCTGGGCTATGGTCCTGCCGTCGGCTGAGGGTAGCTCTCCAGAAAGAAAGCCGAGGGAATCGGGTGCCAAAAGAAAGACAATAGGAAGGGACGGGTAAGGCTCAAAGGTACCTCATATACGAAAGCACCGCAGGATTGCCTGTTCCGACTGCAGAAGCGCCACAACCTGATCCGCCCAGTCTCGGGAAAAGTTGGGCGTAAAAGCGGCAAAAAAACCTAACAGAAAGGAGAAGTGCTCGAGAAGGAGCCGAATCAAAGCTGCCGCCTGCCTCGAAGGATGGCTGAACGCGGGCACGGACCTGTCGCCTAAGGCAGTCTAGGTAGTGCCTCAGACGAGACCGGCCCTGAAGAAGCGTAGAGACAGATGAGGCGACGCGCTGGGGAAAGCAGTCTCGGCGAGAAAAGGAACAGAAGGAAAGGAAAAAGCAGGAGCTGCGCAGGGAGAAAAACCGTCCGATTGGAGGAAAGACCTATCCGGGGGACGGCGACGGCGTTCGGGATTGTGGAAGGGAAAAAAACAACACGGCGGAAGGAGGAGAGAGGAAGGAAAACAACCATCCGCCCCCGTCGACTGGAGCCAAATAGACTTAAGGAACTCGGACCCGGCGGATAAAAATTGCTGCTGGAGTCCTCGCTCGTTAGAACGGCGGATCGCAAAAGGGGGGGAGAAAAAATAGCAAATCATGCCCGCGAGGAACGGAGTAATCGAAGGAACGCATCAGTGTAAAGCGCGCGAGCCGACTGAAAAAGCGGAAATTCGTGGGAACGAAAGTAGCCGAATATCGTGTCCGTCGCAGCAGGTAGCTGGGCCTAGAAGCAGGCGTGATTGTAGTGAGGTGGGGCGAGGCCCCATCGTCAGCACCACCGGGATAAAGAGTAACCCTGGTTCTTATAAAGCAGGAGGGGATCTGTCTAGGACAAAGGAAACAGGAGGACGAACATCGCTGTCTGTGTGCGGTCGGTGACGACCCACCCGTCCGACCGCTTGCCTTTCAAGGGAGAGAAAGAACTCGGAGTGCGAGCGTGGAACGGAGAGTAGAGAGGCAAGAAGAAGAAACAGAAGGCGGGACCCATCGCCTTTCCTATTCAGGATCAAGTTCACCCTCATGATCAAAACGCCCGGGAACATGGAAACCGGTTCCAGCTTTTGTGAGGAAGTGGGTTTTGTAGAGAAGCGCCCAAGACGTAGGGAAAGAAGCCTGCCCATGCTTATAGGGAATCGGAAAAAGATGCACGAGCGGGCGATCGGCGAAAGACCGAAACAGGACATAGAACACCGAAAGGTGGGGAGACTGGGCTTCGAGTACGGGGATGGTGCTGGCAGGCACCGCGATCAGCGCAGGTAATAAGGGAGCACCAACCATGTTGGATGCAGGCCGAAGAGGGAAGACGGCTGGAAGCATAAAGAAAACATCACGATAAGCGCTGAATGTCGGGGGTGCAGGGTACTTTTGCGAAGCCCACAAATCAATTGTCCGAAAACGATGGGGAGGGCCTGCCATGATGGAATAGAGGGCGGAACCAGTTGCCTTGACCCGTCCAAAGGCTGTGCACATCGCCAGGCGGACGGATGCAACATTCGGCCTTTCAACTCTCATCATGCCAGGACCTGGCACTTGCCGCCGACAGACCGAACTGTCGCATCGAGAATGAAAAAGGGGAGAAGGGGCGACCCTTTCCTTCCACTAGACGGCCCGGATAGGGGTAGAAGGGTCTAGACAATCTCCACAGGGGGATATCACGAGCTGTCCCAACACGAGGGGGTACTCTGAAACAACCTTAACAACAAGAACTCCCGACCGCCCCCAAAAAGAAGGTAACACCAAGGGCAACCTCCCCTGGAACTGAGCCGCAAAGAAAGTCTCTCTTCACATTTCCTAAAGCGAGGTATTCTACCATGGCGGAGCCGTTAAGAAGGAAAGAGGAAAAAAACGGGAATCGTAAGAATTCTTAAGATCCTTGGACGGGAAACCTCGAGTCTAGGAAGGAGAGGCTTCCAGATGGCGATTAGCCTTAGGACCACACCCTCGTTTCCATCGGGAGATGGAAAAAAGGGTGTGAGAAAAACGAAGGCACGGAATTGGAATTCGTCAAGGCTGCACAAATCGAGATTCAGGATAGTTTAGGGAAGGGCCGGAAAAAAAACAGAACGACGATCGTGGAGGTTCGAGGGAGGAAAAGCAGACTCCTTGGGACAATGAAACCCTGGAACTAACCACCGACAGAACGGACGCGCAATCAACCTGCGCCGCACCAAAACCCTAGAGGCTTTGTTCTGAAGCCTGCGCGTTGTCGCTTGGAACCTCCGATGAGTGACGGACACCTTCCTACAGACTACGAACAAGGGAGTCGGCAGCTTTCCAGGCGCGGACCCTGCACTGAAAAAGGCCGCAAGTGTCGCACGCGCAACTTTTCGTCAGATAGTCGGGGAAAAAAGGGACGCGGGTGGAGTCCGCGGTGCTCTCCTAAATGCAGCCGGGGTCTTGCAAATCGAGGATACTCGCCGGAAATGAGGGTCCCGAGAGTGTAGGTAAAATAAGCCTGGCAGAAGAAGAAAAAACGCCGGGAAGGAGGACGCCCGAAGGGTTGGTGATCGGTTCAACGCACCGGGAAAAATCTCAATCAGGCTTTCAGCCTACTGAAAACCAGCCGGTCAGGAAGCTTGAAGGAAAACCGGGGAATTGAGAAGCTCATCATACCGTCATGTCGGTGGCCCGGCGGGCCCACCCAAACCGGAGGGGAGGAACTACTGCATTCAGCCAGTGATAATCGCGAAAAGGTTCGAAGGACAACGAATCTCTTCAAAGGAGGAACGGGGTCGTAACCCCATGCCCTCGTTCAATGAAAAGTGTGGCGTCCTGCAATCTTCCGGCGGCAGGGATTCCAGGACGAAGGAATGCGCCGGCAGCAGGACCCGAAACGAAAAGCCCGGTCCTGCAGGGCTTCAACCTAAGATAGTAGAGAAGGGGAAAATAATCAACTTCTGGCCGGCTCATCCAAATAATGCAAGGAAAGAGGGGTTCCTTCTTTGTGAAACAAAGGAGGACCGCCATTAAATCGTTAGCCCTAAATTGGAATCGAGAAAAGGGAAGAAAGCAGCACGCTGGTGGGGGACGGAAAAAATCAAATCATAGGCCTCTAATCTACATGTTCTCGTTCTACAACCGAAGACTTCTCTCGTAGCGCAAAGGCGCATCAATGGGGGGGGTCCCTTAAGGAAAAAAGGGAAAACCTGCTTCTTGGCAAGTCAACGAAATGGCCATTGGGAGACCATCCAAGAGGACGAGCAGGGAAGTTCTCGAAGCGGCCCGACAATCTTAAATAGGAAGGCCAATATGTGCACGCTCAAAGTACAGGGGTCGCAGTAGGAACAAGAGTCCGGTTTCGCGAGTCGAGATATCTCTCAAAAAAGGATGATGGAAAACAAGGAAGGAGGAAAACGCGAGGGGGAACGGGGGAAATAAGAGGGGGAACGACTTCTCATTCCTGAATATCGAAAAGATTTCGACGGATGACGATGCTGATGCTCCTAGACAGAGAGAGATATTAGGGAAAAAAGGACACAGGCCAGCGTACCGGGAAGAACAGGAGCCCGTCACGGTACGAGGCAGGCGCGCGATTGGGGCCTGTCTCCGGATCGCTTCGGGTTGCGGAGCCCTCGGAAACGTACACTTCGCGGCAGAGGAGGTAGCTGGAAGGCACCCAGGAAGAAGCGTGAGAGGCTTTCCCGGTTTCGCGCGTCTCCAAAAACACTGAAGGCTACTAAATGCGTATCGAAGGTGAGGCAAATACCTTCTGTGGCCAAAGACACTTCGGGGCAATGAGGAGAGATAGCTAAAGCAGTGGCCTTGTTCGGAACCTGCTCCCTAGCACTCGTGGCCCCTCAAAGTCACCCATAAATCGTTTCTGAAATTTCAGGAAAGAAGAGCAACAAGGGAATAGCAGGGGCTGGCGAATTAGTAGGACTCACACTTCAGTGACGAGACTCAGGCCGGGACAACACCGCTTAAGCGAAGAAAGAAAGGCGGCGCCAAGATTGGAAATCAACTGCTGATTCTCGATGGAACGTCGGCAACGGAAAAATCGGAACGGGCACACGACAAGGAGTTTGAGCGACAAGGATCAAAACGGGGGGAGCAGACCTACACACAGACGGACTGCCGGCCGTAGGGCTAAGAACCGGGGCATAGTGAAATGTGTTGACGTTGAACCATAATGGGGGGGGAGCGGAAGGCCGGCCAGGGAAGGGGCCATGTAAACGGGCCAGACAGTGGAAACCACGAAAGTCCATAGTTCCGGAGAATTCCATGGCAAGGACACGGACTCATATTGGAAGAGCAAACGAAAGCACGAAAGGGAATTGGGGGGGGGGACCCATCAAGAGAGGCACGAAAGGGGCTGGCGACTCAGGGGCGTACAGGGGGGAAAAAATATGGGCATCGAAGAAAAAAACGTCCGGTAGGCAGCAATGGAACAGTGTATACGGAAGGACGAAAATAATCTAATTTGTCAAAGCAAAGGAACAGCCAGCGCTCGCCGGCCACAAAGGCACAAGGCGCCGCTCGATGGGGAGGGCTGAAGCCCTTCTCATTGAAAAAGATGAGGCCCGTAGAGGTCAGTTGCGGCCATGAACACCATGCGCGGAAGGTTCACTCAAAAATAAAAACGCGCGGGAGCGGAACCTCCTTAAAAAAAATACACTATATAACTCTGAGAGTTCGAACATAGAAAAAGGCTCGGACTAGTCCTGGAACTGTGGAACAAATATTTGCAGGGACCAGATTTTTGGCACCCAGCAGAAGAAGACCTGTTATCCGGGAGTGCCCTGCGCAAGAGTGGGTGCTGAAAGGAGAAGTAGCGAATTTCTGACAGAGAAAGTTGGTGACAGTCAGTGGGGGAAAGGGTGATAAAACGCAATGTAGCCAGGTTCTACGGCGGCCTGTCAGTCAGAAATGGACTTAGAGAATAGATAACGTAAGGGGAGGAAAGGAGACAATCTTGTGTGGGGGCGGGCGCATTCTGCAAAAATAGTACGTGGCAGGATGTAAGGAAACCCATCATGTGGTCGATACTAGAAAAAGGGAGAGGAGAGAACAGACGACATCGTCATCCGGGTCGGCAGGAGTAGGAGGCCTGACGACAAGGGGACTTCTCCATCGGATTGCGTCAGTCAGCAAGGCAGTAACGGCCGAGTGAATTCTACGGGAAAGACCAGATGTTGTGTCATAATGGGCAAAGCATATGAAAGTCCAAAAGGGCATCTACCTCAAGATACATTCACTCGGGGCAAAGGGGGACACTAAGTCTTGTGACGGCCATTCTTAGAGTCGTGAAACACGGCCGCCGACACACAAGGGGGATCGTATAGGAGGGAAGGTGGAACAAAGGCTTCAAAGATGAAGGGCTCAAATTGGACTGGTAGAAGGGTCAAGATTACCTCACGAGCGCAGGAAAAGCTGAGCCACAAATCGACTCGCCAGAAAAAAAAAAAATTGGAGGGTCGGGATAGAGGGGGGAACGATCGCCCTCGAGCATGCAGCTTAATCATGGCCAGGCTGACGGATTCCTTAATTGTCTCCGTCGAGTTAAACCACCATCCTCAAGGCAAGAAGCGTTCCGGAGGAAGCGCGGGCAGCTATTCCGAGCAGTAGAGACTCATCGTCAAGGCGATGGTCGGTCAGGAATGGTTAGGTTCTGTCATTCACGCAGACTTAAGAGACGATGCCGCCGGGGGAACGGGAGTCTTCGCAAGGGCGTGTGGCCGTTGGAGGTGAAAAAAAAGCAAGCGAAACGGAACGCAGAGCGGGAGACAAGCAACGGGTCCGCGCCCCCGCGCCGGACGAAGATATCCGCCAGGTCGCGGGGAACGCAGGGGGGCTGAAGGGGCCTGATCATCATACCTCAATACTAAGATGCTCGAGGAATTAGAGGTGGGGGTGTTGAGAGCAGGACAGGAGGCCGCCCGGAAAAAGCTGGCTCGAAGCTTCTTAACGAAACGCCGAAGGTCTTTCCATGAGGGGGAAAAAAGCAGAAGATCTGCGACTTCTGAAGCCGAGGGAGCAGATCTCTGAAGGAGTGGCCGCATGTACATGACTCGGATATCCTGACCCGAAGAGAAAGCAAGAACGTAGAAAGTCCAGGGGGCAGAAGAAAAAAGCCGAAGAGGAGTTCTACTAACTAAAGGGTCGCGCGACGTGAGGTCGGATGTTTTATGAAAAAGCACAAACAAAAGGATTAGGGGATGAAAAGAGAGAGGAAAAACCATCCGCGAAAAGTCTGTCAAGACGACCTAAGACATAAATAGAGGGGGGTGAAGCGAGCGATCCGAAATGAGTACGATGAGAAACCGCTGTCTTAGCTCGTACCCGGATCGCTAGGCAGTACATGACGGTAACAGACGGTCCCGCATCTGCGAAGAAAGCTTCTGCCTCAGTGTAGACCGCGAAGAGGCATAAATTCTCACATTAGAGAGGAAGGAGAAATGAGGGGGTTCACTCATCTCTGAACATATGAGCAATCACTTCGTCGTGAAGAAGGAAGAGCCGCAGCGCGGAAGGGTTATTTAGGTATTTTTCCTAGCGACGACACCAGGCAGTACAGGACATTTTCTTAAATAAAAAGTTTCGGGGGGGCCAAAAAAGCCCCCCCCCCATCGGGCGCGGACCCGATAGGTCGAGTCCATCGCATGAAAGGTGCGTTCTGTGAGAAGGACAGGAATGCCTCTTGGAAGAAAAAGCCACCTAGGCGCACACGGTAACTCGACTGCGACGGTCGTCTTCGAATTCAGATATCAGGCAGACTCAGAGGACGCGTGAAAAACCAATATCATAAGGGGGGAAAAATGGGGAGGATCAGTTTCCTCATTGAAACGAGGAGAGCAAGGGAACCGAGAGGGAACCGTCCGCAGTAGGGTGTCTGGTCCAGAATAAAACTTTTTGTTAAGAAGAGGGGGGAAAGGACTTAGGACGAAACTCCGTGCAGTCCGGCCCCAGTTTGAAAGATGTCCCGAGGTCTCATGATCGCGGAAAAGTAAGGGAGACGAAAAGACGATAGAAGGGGTGGGGAAAAGGGTGCTCTTATAGTTACCGATGTGCGCGGAACCGAAGGAGTCGAGGTATCCGGAAGCTCTCCAGATCCAAAGGCCTCCGGAAGTCGTGAAAAAGGGTCCAAATCCAGCACTCATCAATCAAAGAAAAACTAAAGGTGGGTCTTGGACTTAGGCAGAGAAAAGAAGAAAGGGGAACACGATGGGGAGGGCGCCCGGGCCATGATGGACTCGAGGGAAGGAATGAAAAGTGCCTTACCGGTCATAGTGTTGAACAACTCTACAAAAAAAAAAAAGGAAAGATCCTCCACGTAGAAGTAACGAAGAGAGGAAACCGTCCCGAGTAAGCTGCCTGACTAATGTACGAAATCAGAAAACTGAAATCTAATGTGAGCGATCCAAAGCGAAGCAGAGACCGTGACGGGAAAGACGAGACGAAATGCCACGGAGAATACCGGGTGCATTGTCATATCCCAAACATTTGGAGATGGAATTTGTAATAGAGGGGGTAAGGAACCGGACCTTCAACGCGCAATCATGAGCCCCCACCACCGCACCCACTGAGGGGCGAGAGCAATTGGAGACCCTGTAAGAACAGACAACGTCGAGTCAAAGAAAGGAAAAAGGCGGAAAAAGCTTACTCCCCTCGAATGTTTTCTGGAGCTAAGATCAAATAAGGGTAATTAACTACTTACCAGAACCAAGGGGCTTAATGAAAGCCGTAGGCTTGAGGAAAAGGGTCCTAAGGGAGTAGACGAGAGAGCTGTCATTAGATTAAGGCAGAAGGATGCGCGCGATGCAGATAAAATGGTTCACAGAGAAAGAAGTGATGAAATTATACAAAGTGGTAAGAATCGACGGCCAGATTCTCCACTCTCGGGCAGGGTCTTTCTAACAAAGAAATGCCGCGGGGCGACGGTGGTCATGGTGGTCTTTTGAGAAGGGGCTGCTCAGGCCGCGACAGAAAATCCTTTTTAGAGGACGTTCCAGCATTGGAAAGGGGAAAAATCACCTTGACCCTCCCTAACCAATGTTGTAGGTCCATTAAACGTGAAAATTTATAAATACGCAGGCGTGGCGACAGGTCAGAGGTCTGTAAGATTGGGACCACACGAAAAATGCGGCGTCGCGCCCGGGGGGGGGGGAGTGTTCCTAAGAAACGATTAAGGCTCTACACAGACATGAGGGAGTCAGGCCGAGAGAAGGTCGAACTTTTGCTGAGAGGAAAGAGATAGAATGCCCATATGGCCTGAAAAAAACTGCCTTGAGTGCCGTCCGAGGCTTACAGCTGGCATAGTTAAAACACTTTTGGCAGTTAGAAATTTTGGATATGGTACCGGCATGGCTCGACATACATTTTTTCGACAACTAGGATCGACACAGGATAAAATGTAGTGGCAGGCAGATTCCTCGGCTAGGATGTGCAATGCGTTTAACCGGGGAAAAAATATCAGCTTCGTGCAGATCGGGAGTCGAGAGGAAAGAGGGGCTTCTTGGAGTCCCAACCGATGAAGCCTGTGGAAGTAGCCGTACGAAATGGACCAACGCCGCCGTCGTGACATTTGAGGACTATCGTGCGTACAAGAAAATAGGCGGGAGAGTAAAAAACTATTACATAACCATTTTTTACCTAGGGTCACGTAAAGCAGCTGCTTTGACTCTGGACAGAGAAAAAATACGGGAAGGCGGAGCCCATGGCCGAGGGGCGAAACGGTACTTGATCTTCCGATACAAAAGGGGTCTTGGTAGGGTGCCCTTAACTTGTGCCCGCCCGTATCCCCGGGTAGAAGGTGTGAGGCCGATAAGGCAAAATGACCAAAAGTGTCTATCGCAAAGGAAATGATTTCTCTCGACACCCAAACTATCACATTCGAATCGCGAGTCAGGAAGAGGGGAAGGCGGCACCCGGAAGCAGATTCTTTTGCAAAAAGAGAGGGTAGTCAGCAACTCTTACGTACCGATGCCAAATAGCCGCTACGTGCAGGGAGGAAACTGCACCGACCTTGAAAACCCGGTCTGAAGGCTGCGGGCCCAATCGCGGGAGCTTTGGACCGGATACAGGCAACGAAGCCGTCAATCGAGCCCCTCATTCCTTAAAAACAAAGAGTGGTGCAAAACAAAACGTTTCATTGGAAAAAAAAGGAGCAAGTAAGCTTAACCTAAGGGTGAGAGCCGCTAACCCCTGTAAAGCAAAAGCAAACTCGTGGAAGGGAGGGTATGGAAGGTAAAAGAAACGTCGGAGAGGCCCGGAGAGGAAGGAAGGGGCTGACACGCACAAACTACGCTCGCAACGCGCAAATTCGCGCCGCGCAATTTCAAGAGGGTAGGAATGGACTACTGGCTTATTGATCACCCGGACTGGGGAAAGGTGGATAACCATAAAGAAAGGAAAAAAAAATGTTCAGCGGACACTATCGAGAACGAGAGACGTCCAAGAGGACGAAAAATCTTTTGCGCGAAGCGCCCGCAAGTCCAGCAACCCACAGAGGGGAATGTTTGTCGATCGGCGAGATCTCACAAAACGGAGGAGGAGGAAAGGAAACCAGCGAAAACGTTGCAAAAAAACGACGGGTGAAGACGGAGGAAACACTTGCAAGCAGAATTGCGGGTCGATTGAGAGGAATGGTCGCGAGAAAGAAGAAAAAAAAGAGAGGAAGGAGGTACGCCCACTAAATCCTGCGTACTTCCAAAAGAAGACCGTCACGGCCGATGAACGTTCTCTTCAAGGCTAAGCGAGCGCGTTTTGTTCTTTTTCACACCGCGGTGAGGGCGTTCCTATGATGGTGAGAGATGTAGGAAGGATCCCCGACAGACAAGCGTCTCTGTTTAAGTGGAGACGAGCCCATTAGTGATAAGATGTAGGAAGTGCTCAATTTAGGGGGACCACTGGGAAGGGTCACATAGTATGGAAGAAATGAGGGGACTGCTAACTCCGGTGGTCATGAAAAAGGGTCCAACCGCTCCATAGCAGGCGGGCCGCACGACCCAAGACGTAGATTTCAAAGGTAATCAGCCAAAGAAAAAAATGGCATCGGCAAAGGGAAGAGTACTCCCACTTCAGACGAGAGACAGCGGTGAACGACCAGGCGCAAAAATGTTAAGAGAGATGAGGGCGACGCAGAGTCAACGTGAGCCTTTCGGATTCCGGGGACCTTCTTCCGGCAACAAGTTGGATGGGGTTCAAAGGAATAAATTGGGGAAGGTGCCGAGATTACTCAAAAAAACCCCGGCCAGTCTGGTTTATAAAAAAAGCCAGTCCAGAAACTTTTCACGAAGTAGGAGAAAAGCAAGCATCTTTACATGACCGTTTGAAGTTGACGATCAGAACCATGAGTAGCGGGCGCCAACCATCGCCCGCAGCTTGGGGGACATGTATAACAGGAGGTTTAAAAAAAGACAAAAGAAGAGGTGCAGAGTTCCGGCTATATAATCCTCGATCGGCAAGCACGTGCGCAAGTCACTTCTCTCACAGAGTGAAAAAGCTGGAACAGGGTTTTAACAAGAACCGTAAGATCTAAACGGGGAAAAACGTGGGGGTACTACGATGTTCGGCGTAGAAAAAAGCGAACGTCCATTGTCAGCGAAAGAGGAAGTAGGGCTACGGGTAGCCCTGGAACGGCGTGATAAAGATCGGATTGTAGCAAGAAGGCCAAGCACCTGGCACCGACAAAACGGTTGGTTGGAGGGAACGTCTGGAGGAGGTGATTATCTCGGAGGGAGCTCTGGAGTGCTGCCGACTACCTTTACAATGTGACGCAGGAAATGGTACGGAAAAAAAACCTACACTGGCTCTATGAGGAGTGGAACTGGCCCCAGACAGATCTGAACTCTTCGTAAAGGGGTGCAAAGGGAAAAAAGCTATCTGCCTCTTGACACTTGGTAGAAAAATTGCCAGAGGTGGTCACGGCCATCATCTACACTCATCGGGAAATGTGACGCAGGATCGAGAAAAGGGGAGGAAAGAAGGAAGGTGTTCAAAGGGAGAGGAAGTGTTGGCATAATTGCCTTTACTACAGGGCTGTAGACATGGCCGCCTGACAAAGGGGGGGCTGGCCAGTCCTCAGGAACTTGAAGATCGAAAGACTTAGGGGAAATGGATCGACGGTGGGAGGGGAGACAGTTGAGCGAAAGTTCCGCTGAAACGTAACCATCGGGTGTGGCACATGCTCGTAATAAAGAGAAGAAAAAGGGGGAGGGGCGACAATAACGAATCGTCCTAAGGTGGGCGGACGGTGGTCACGGGAATCAACAAAAAGAACGTGACATCTATTGAGAACCGTCCAGTGTAAGGATCATTTCCGACTCGATTTGAGGGCCTAAGGGGAGTCAACTCCTGGGGTGGGGGCGAGTGTTCACACTCAAAATCAAGCCAACTTGGTAGAAGGAAAGAGAGCCTTCCCTAACAAACCCACCCCCCCAAACACACCACCCAAACCACAACCCACCCACCACGACCCAACACACCCACCCCCCCCAAAAAAAAAAAAAAAAAAAAACAAAGTTGCGGGGGGGTTGGGGTGGTGTGGTGTTGGTGGGGGGTGTTGTTTGTTGGTTTGGGTTTGATGTGGTTTGGGTTGTTGTTTGTTTGGTGGGGGGGTGTTTTTTTTAGGGGGGGGTAGAGGAATGGGTTGGGGGTGTTGGTGTTTGTTTTGGGGGGGGGGGTGGTTTGGGGTTTTTGGTCGAGGAAGGGCATTTTTGTGGTGTTGTGTGGGGGTGTTGGGGGGGTGGGTGGGGTTTGGGTTGGTGGTTTTGGTGTGGGGGTTGGGTTGGGGGGGGCTGGGGGGAGGAGAGGTGGGGGGTGGTTTGGGTTGGTTGGTTGGGTGGGAAGTATGTTTTGGGGGTTGGTTGTGGTGTTTGGCACACGCCACCCCCCCCCACCCCACCCACCACCCGCCCCACCCACCCCGCACCCCCCATCCACCACCCCCCAAACAAGACAAAACCCCCCCCCCCCCTCCTCCCCCCCCCCAACAAACCACACCCCCCCCCCCTCCCCCCCCCCCCCCAAGAAGCGCAACCAAAGCCCCACCCCCCAGCCCCCCCCCCCCCCCCCCGCCCCCCACCCCAAAACTCAAAAAACCCAACACCCCACCCACCCCAACACACACCCCCGCCCCCCGCCCTCCCCACCAGCAGAAAAACCCCCCACCCCCCCCCGCTCCCCCCCCCCAACAATCCCTCCCACCAACACCAAAAAACCACCCCTCCCCCCCAACAACAGACCACCCCACCCCCTCCCTAACCTTCCCCCAAACCCCCCAAACAAAAAACGCCCACCCCCCCCCCCCCCCCCCCGACAACCAACCCCCCCCCCCCACCCCCCCCACCCCAACCCCGACCCAACAAAAACAACCCACAACCCCCCCCCACCCCCCCTCACCAAAACCAGCCCCACCCCCACCAAAAAAAAAGGTCGCAACTACCATCTTTTTCAGGGGAGTCTTTTTCTTAGTCAAAGCAAGAACACCACCATTATTGAATAATTCTTTTAGTGTGGAGTTTATGAATAAAAGTTCTAGGGAATCCTCGAAGGAACTGATCTTACCCGTATTACGCGGGGCAAGCAGCAACGCCTGCGTCGGGGCACGCTAACATATAAAACGCAGCAATGCACAACAACCATTGAGGAAAAGAATGATGGTCTATCTCTAAGAGAAAGAAGGCAGAAGTAGATTAAATCCGAGCAGGATGCTCCCTTAATGGTCCAGGATACGTCGGGGGCAGCAACTGAAAAACTCTCTCATTAACTGAGCGGGAAAAAAAAAAACCTCGCGGTTCTGCCCTCTGGCACAAAAAAGGCCAGCACAAACGCTGGAAAGGCTCTCTGTTACACCGGGTCGAAAAGGAGGACTTCTGAGCCGGACGATGGTCGTGCCTAAATGGGCGTAACGCCAGACTGACGAAACTAGGCCGCCGATTCCGTAGGAGAAAGTGGAGAATTGACATCTGCAATGGGGTGGTGGCCTATACAAAATAAAGAAAAGAAAGACGCCGGGTTACCGAAAAAAAGCCCGCTCAGAAATTCCTCTCATAGCGACCCTTGTGACTCGAGGCGAAAGTTGGGTCGAAAGAGGGTCTCACCCTCAATAAGGAAAAAAGGAGGGGGAAGTAGGCTTCGCCTCACGCCATCTAAAAAGGGGACGGAGCCGAATTCTGCGAAAGATGAGGTAAAAAACGCAAACGACATCCTGTTCGCATGGAGGGACGAGGTGATCGACATCTGCCAAAAGTCTGCGCTGTACAATCTCTAAAATGTAGCTCAACTTTAAGAGCGATCCCCTTACTACTTCAGAAGCAAGGAGAGCAAGAAGCAAGAAGGAAGAGGACACCAAAAACGGACCCACGAAGGCTGGGGACCTTCGGGAGAAATTAGTGGGATTGGTAAAAACAACACAAAGGGAAAAGAGAGGAAAGGAATACCCAAACCATCCTCAAAAGCGGCCGAATACAAAGCGAAGGCGGGACCGACGGTTTGTGAAAAAGGATTCTAGCAGAACAGGGCGGAAACTCCGAGTGGATTATCGAGAAGTCAGAGGAAGGGATAAAACGGCAGGTAAATCTCGTCGCGGATCTGGTCGCGAAATAGGCAGCATCAAGCGCGGTCTAAGAAATTCCGAAGATTTCGGGTCAACGTAGTTTCTCAGCATGTCTTCCGGAAGCAACTGTAAAAAGTCAATCGCAGGAAGAGAAGGGTTGATTGAGGGAGTGCCCGGGCCCAGCTTCATCCCCCCGAGGCGTACACGAACCGAGAGGCGGGTGCTTCTAGGTCGGCGCAAGGAACCGGACCATCAGGATCCCATCGCCTTGGAGGGGATTAGCTGCGGTCAGTGGAAAGAAAAACCTGCCGGCGCGTCACTAAAAGATCAGCCCATCGTAACAGAGGTCGGCAAAGAATGAAGTCGAGATATCATTATGAACAGAAAAAAGCCGGAAGGAAAGAAATCATGTCCTAGGGGAGGAAGTCGAAATATACAGGAAATAGCTCCCGGGAGTCGGCCTTCTCCTTCTTGTCTGGGCCGGCTGCGTGGTTAAAAGACGGAGACATTACAGGCCGACTAAGAGCCCGGCTCGGGAGGGAAGAGAACGGTCGCATGCTCGCGGGAAGGGAGGATGAATCGAAATAGACTACGCAAGGGGTTTTTGTGCAGAATGGGCGAGAGTAGGGTTTGCGCTTCGAAACAGACAGAGGTATCTCTTTAATCTCTCCCAAGGTAAACAATGAACTTTTATAGGGCCTTGATGGATGAATCTCACGAAAGAAAATAGAGACGACTTGCGTGCTGTGGGATTGCAAAACGCCAGATGGACTACGTGTTCAGGTTGCTCAGGTGAATAGAAAGGAGGAAACTTGATCAGGGGGAATGAAACCTGACATATTTCGTGTGCAAACTACCCGACCGGAGTGGACGAAGAGGTCATACAGTCTTACACTTAAAAAAAAAGAGCGAAGGTCCGGACACGCAGGAAAGAACCGACATGTACTACCTTGGGGAAAGCGATTGAGAGAAAAATCACCCATTCTCGCACTATCCCTGGACTTGAAACAAAAGTAATGTAAAGGGAAGATAGTCAATTTGTACCATAAGAGAAAAACTTTTTGAGATGGGATCACGAATAAAAGAAAAGGAGGGTTGAAGCGGGAACCTTCCTGCGCATCAGGACACCCCGCACACGCTGTTGGTTACCAGGGACGTTTATCGGTAAGGCACCGTGTCCGTCTTGCGGCCTCCAAGGTAGGGGGAGCTAACTGTGAGTCCTGGTGGAAGGGGAGCAGGGTGAAGGGGGAAGAAGGGACTACAATACGAAAGTTGACAAGGGAATGAGAGAGAACTTCTGGTCAAATATGAAGGAAAAGGGGGTCGATTCGCCGAAATGAGACATGTTATAAGGGGCAGAACATCTTCGCGAGCAGACGTAAGAGTTCATTCACGTGGAATGCCAAATGGGGGGGAGGTGGGAAAAGCTTGCTCGATTCCAAATGTACGGCCGCATGGTGTTCACATCTGAACAGGAGAATTTACAGAGGGGCGGGGCAAGATGATGAAGAGGAAGAGAGGAAACAATCTCAAGAGAACGAGAAGCTGGAAAGAAAAAAGCGCACGCGAAAATCGTGTTCGCTAAATGGACATTGACGTGAGAAATGGACGCAGGGGGACCCTAGAAATCCCATCTCGGATCATACAAGGGGAGGCCGCGGAGGAAAAACCCTATAGCGACAAGGACGAAGTTCCTCTGGGCGCGTTGCAACACGTCAGGGGGGGAGGAAGCCGTCTCCAGGAAACGATCGTAGGGCCGTAAAGTCGATCAAATTTGAAAGGACGGGGACCCCTGCATTCCTTAAAGAAAAAATCGGTAGGAAAGTTCAAGATTGCCCGTTTCGGGGAAGGAATCTACGTTGCTTTTACAACAATGCCGGTTCGTTGGGGAAGAGTTGAGAAACACATGGAAAAAAGGGGTCCGTGCATTCGAGATGAGATCCTTAACTCGGGGGGCCCGCTCTTGGAGGTAGAAAATGGAAGGCACCCGTTCTACATGGCCCCAAAAAGCCAAAAATAGCCGCAAGATTCGGGCGGATCTACCACGTCAACACAGATCATGTCCGATGCAAACAAAAACGGAGGTTAGAATACAGGCAAGAAAATTCCGTTCGGTAAGAAAGGAAAAAGGCCGGGGAATTGATAAGACGTGCATACCGTCAAGTTAGGGTTTTAACAGCACCCCCTACACAAGGGGATCGGGGACGAACTGTAAAAGTGGAAACTCCTAATTGGATGGAGGGCGCAGGATGCGCAGAAAGGAAATCGATCTCCGATGCCTAAAGTCGAACCGTCGAAACGGTTCTTGGGCAAAGAATGGGAGGGGGAAAATCAAGGTCAAGGAAGTACGCCGGAAAAAAATCGCCGATTCAAGGGAGCTTCCGGACTGAAGACGAAGACCTTTCTGGAAGGGTCAAGAGAGAACAAGGATCGGGACGGAATAACAGGAAACAGCCGTCGCTCGATGTCACAGAAAATAATGGCACCGAAATCTGTGTGAAAAGGGTTTTCAGGTTGTCCCAGAAAACAAGATAACCCCATTAAAAAATAAAAGGGGGAAGATAGAAAGTGAGCGCAAAGTGGAGTACTCCCATCAGCTATCTAAACGCAGAGGGCAAGAGGCATCCTGGGTCCGCGGACTGACACCTGAAACAAAGAAGAAAGGATCAGGGAACAAACATGCACGACAAAGTTGCCGAAATCACAAAGTGAGACTAAAGACTTGGCAAGAAAGTGAACGGATTGGAGACCTCCGCCCGATGACTAGCAGGGTGCAATGAGAAGTAGGAAGGCAATATAACATCTTCCAAGAAAGAAAACGCAATTTAGCCGGAATGAAAAAAGGCGGAAAACCAAGGCACCTTGCCGAAGGCTATAGATCTAATACAAAACAACGGAGAGGAAAATAGATAAGAAAAGAACGCCAGTGTTCAATAAAAAAAACTAAGCGAATCATTCCGGACGCGAAGAAAAAGGGATAAAGATTTCGTCCCTGTCATCTTGTAAGATACAGACAGGATAGTTTCGGCGCCGAATCCCGTCGAGAAAAAAAGAGATACTCGGGAAATGGTTCGACAATGGTCCCGGCGCTGGGAAAAAAGAGGAAGGCCGTAGCACCGGAAAAAGTGAAAGGAATTGCGCGTGCTCTTACCTTGCAGCTAAGCTAGTCTTTTTTGGAGGAGGGGGGGAAAGACGAAACATCGTGGCATAGAGGAGAGAGTCAAGGGAGAACCACTCGCCTCCAGCGTGGAGGATGTGCGTGTTACCCGTTTGTACGCGCCGAGAACCAGGGCTAATTAAGGTCGTGGGAAAGGGTGAAAAAGGGGACACTGGAACGTCGTTCTGTTCACCCATATGAGGGGCATATGAAAGGGGAACTAAAAGAAGGCCTATTTTCACCTCAAATAAAATACGCGTGCGTGTCCGAGACCAGAAAGACCAAAATGCTTAAGAGAGACATCACCGGGACCCGAAGAAAGGACGGCAGATTAAAAAATCGGAAGAAAGAGACTGGTAAAACCACTCTCTGCAAGAAGAAAGGACCTGTTGACTACCAACGGCCATACAGTCTGGACGACTATATTGATCATGGGCTAAATTTAAACCAAATGCTAGGAGGGTGCGTTCCATGTCCACATAGAAAAAACATCGGTGGTGGGACAAAACAACACGCCAATTGGAAAACTTATGCGGAGCGGAGAATTCCACTCAAGATGGTGCTGCACACTTTCCAGACAAACGGGAACGGGTGAACGTAGTGCGAAAATCCGGGGAAGCAGATTAAATACTGGGTGGGAAGGGGTACTAGGAAAAAACGAATTTTTTTGCGGAAATGAAGAACTTCGGAGGGGGGTTCAAGGTAAAAGGGGCCTATGGACCGCCCGAAGCGGGCCCAGGGAAGGATATATATCCTACTTCTGACACGAAAAACAAAAAGAATACTGGTCGGGATAGCCCCGGTTGCAGAAGCAAGACCAAAGTTGACCAAAACTGAAAGAGTAGGGATAATGCATATGCGGGGAGGAGGACTGCATGTAAGCTGGACGACAATTTCATGGTGCACGAGGACCGGTCGAAAGTAGTGGTCGTCCAGGGAGAAGGGAGGACGAACTCCGCTTACTGTTAAAGACTAACGCAGCCCTAAACCACAAGAGGAACGCGAGGGTTTGGCCAGTTCAACGGGAGGGGCGGGGAAGAAGGGATGACTCGAGTTCGGTGCCTATTTCATTTTGAGGACGACCTTTCCGGGGTCTAGGTAGAGAAAACTCCACGATTGGGGAGAATTTCGCTGGAGCGAACGGTCCCAACCAATCGAAGAAGAGTGTTGCAGAAAACGAGACGGAGGTCCAGAGAGGGGGAAAGATCTCGACAACGTGGGAATCATATATGGAGGATTACCAGAGAGGGTGGGGGACGGCACAGAGTATCCAAGAATAGGGATCAGAGGGGCCTACTCCCTCTGAGAGGGTGACTTCCCTTAAGGTAGTCTAATGAAAAATCTCCGTTGGGATCTGGCAACGACATTAAAAAAATAGCAAGGGAGTCCTCCTGAGGCACTGGTATCAAAATTTAAGGAGTGGGGCAGAACTTCCAGCATGGCTCATCGCCTCAGAGGGAGAACTTCTGAGCGGAGGTACGGGGACCAAGACAAGAAGGATTTGGTGGAAAGCTCGTGATCCCTCGGGGAGCGGGGTGTAGAGAAAAAGACGAACATACGCCATCCTGTTAGAGGGATCTTTTTACTAAGGAAAGAATCTCCCGGGGACGGAAAATAATGGAGAAACGGGTGAGACTTAAATCGGGGAGGTAGCCAGGAGGCGCGAGAGTTGAAGTCCGAAGGGGGTCTCTGGCACGGCGGTGGAGAGGGGAAAAACTCAACTATGACGTCAGCCACCTGGGTAGGAAAAAAAATTAATCGCTCCTTCACCTAAGGGAAGCGAAGAAAACATCAGGGGGGGGTTAAAATGTGCGTTCTTTTGCTCGCAAAAAAAAGAAGCAAGGCAAAACACAGGCGCTGAAAGAGATGGCGTTGAGGGAGGAAAAAGCCTTCGTAAGCTTACTGAACTCAAAAATGGGACGGAAGAGCTGCCCAGAAGTAACTAAAGTGCGAGCAGGATGGCCACTAGCACCAGAAAAAAAATACGCAGCCGAGAGAAAAAAAAAGTTCGTTTCTATGTCAGATGGCAAAGGGGGGAGCGATAAAAGCTAGAAGCAAAGTCCCTAACGAGAAAGGCAAAGGACTGAGCAGGAAGGTCTCGTCTGTCAGGAACCAACCAGACGAACGAAAGACAAGAATCTACAGAGAAATTCAACGGGGGCGCTATAAAGATCATGATTAACTGCAGAGCCAAATCGCAAGGCGATGGGACGAAGATGCGGGGGTTCTTCCTAAAATCATCACAAGAGCGCCGTTTACGCTGGATGACAAAGTGGGAACACGGCCGGCGGTTTTGGGTAAAAACTAGGGGGAAACTGACCGCAGCTACGACCCTCACCGCAGGAAGCCTCCTTATGTCCTGGTACGCTGCAACCGGAACAACCTTCAACGAGCAAAAAGGGGAAAACGGTTTGGCAGGACAGGAAAGGGAAAAACAAATCAACTGCGCCTGCAAACGATTTAGGAATCAAAGCCAGGCGGAAGAAGGGGAGGAACTGTAACTCTTTTGAACCCCCATGACGCGAGGAACTATACCTTTCGGAAGGGGAATGAGCACGATGCCTCTACCAGATGAAGCAAATGGACCAGATCGCGACAAAAAAGGGGGGGATAAAAAACATTTACCGGCTCTGCGTAAAGGACTACGAGCCCACGAGAGCGCGTCATCAAAGTGCTTGGAGGGCGACACAGGAAAAACGATAGTGAGCGTATCTTGTAGGAGGAGAAAACGGTACGGAGGTGTATTTCAATCTCGCGAAACAAAAAAAAGGGGGGGGAAAATATGACATAAAGAGATGGGACAGAATAACGAACTCAGAGGTCGTCCTACCAAATATGAGAGAATAACGTGGTGAACACGGGTGAGAGCATCAGGGGAAGGAGGATCCGCGGCGCTCGTAGCCGGAAGAGAAGGGCAGGTAATCTTTCCCAAAAGCGGAACGCTCGGTCTCTACGACGGAAGAAGTAGAAAAAAGCATATGACCATTATCGAAAGAAAGAAAAGTCGGACACTTCGAGAAAAAGAGACAGCCTGGCGGCTGCGGACTAGGGTCCTCTCTCATCTCTAATGTGAGGAGTTGTCCGAAAACACCCGGGGGTAACTCTACCTTTTCGTAGAGGAGGAGGCGGAGGAGGGCGAGAGGACCCCCGGAAGAAGCGGAGACCAGTCTAGGTCGAGCTGCTTCAAAAAAGACAAACAGAGTCAGCTCTTGGCTCCAACTTTATCATCCAAACTGGACGAAAAAGTCGGAAAAGATAGAGTAAGACAAAAAACGGAGCCCGACCCATCGCCCTTAACGTGCGATCCAGAGGTCGCATAGCGAACGGTAACCAGTTCAAGGACAGCGTCTGTGCTGTCCGGGTTTGGTTGGGGGAACCGAAGGCGCCACGCCTGAAGGTGGAACGAAGAAGAATCCCTGCTGGACGGGGCCTCTCCGGAGCATCTCAAGATAGGAAGCATGGGGGAGAAGACCCAGACATAAAACAGAAAAGGGGGGGCTAGAGTGGACGAAAAGTCGAGGGGTCAAAAAACCGCGCGAGCGCAAGGAATCCTTTAAGCTCTAACCATCGCATTAAGAACTTGAAGCAGGGGGCAAAAACATCCAGAGAAAAGGTCAGCCTGCTGTCTAGGAAGGAAAACACTCCGCAATGGCCGAACAGAGGAAGTGGAATGTCACAAGCATGAGAATGCGCGAGGACGTGAACCAGGGGGGGGACGGAAATAAGAGGCTGTACAACCCACCAAAGGAGAAGAAAAATCGGCCTTCAACGCGAAGCCCTACGACTTGAAAGGGAGAACCTGGCTATCCTGGCGGCAAAGGGGGGCGAAAGAAAGAAGAGCAGGCTCGCCCTTAAGAAGCAGACCGCGGATGACGATGGATGAAAGGGTCTCACCACCCTTTTGAGAGGGGATAACGGAAGTTTCAAAAAAACAAAGAGAGGGTCTTGAAGCGGAAAGAGTCCGCGCAGACAAGACAACGCCCCCACACCTGATGGTCAGATATCAGAGCTGACTCCCTACTGACTATATGGCAACTAAGTTAATTAAATAAGTCAAGGAAGGGATGTCCGAGGAGAGAACCGACGGAAAAAAAGGACCAATCGGCCGAAATTCGATGAGGAGGGGGGATAACTCTTCCTGAGGCGACATCAGGCTAAGGATGGCGAACACTAGGGAGGGACACAAAATAATGGTTCCCATCATCCCTAACTAGTTTCGAAGAAATAAGAATCGTCAGCCAAAGGGGGGATGCACAAATCGAAATAGTGTGTCGAGGTGTTCGGAACGGGCTGCAAAAAAAAGGCATCGTGTGAGGTCGCGAAATTTTAGACAGCAGTGGGGACATGTAGCCAGGGAGAAAGGTCCGAGAAAAAGCAATAGCCATCAAATGGAACCTCGGCTAAATGAAAAAAAAAGTTCAGACAAAGCACCTCCTGTCTGTGGCCGGAATGGAGGAGTTTGGCTACAATCCTAGGTCATTGGCCTCCATTCTAAAGTCGAACCGAAAAGAGGAAAGGGAAGGTCGACTGGCCCAGGGAAATTTTAGGACCTGCTTAGAATCGAATAAAACCCTGCAAAGTCCCATGATTCAGGGGGAAACTCGACGCATTGGAAAACTGCATAGGGAGGGGGATCGAGGTTCGCGCTACAATCAACAGGGAAAGGCATGATCTGGATATATCTCGCCGGAACTCTGGACAGCTTCGGATGGTCAACAAGGTAAGGAACTGGATACTGGCCAAAGAAAGACGGAGAGGGGGAAAGCCTACCCGGGCAGTACAATCGTCAAAACGTCAACCAACTATTCACTAGACTCATCACCGGATTTTAAATACCGACGTGCCCGAACAGGTGGGAAGTCTTGGGATCAAGAAGGGGATTAGAATGATAACAGTCAATTGGGGGCCAGAAACCACCGAAAAAATAAGACGACGGTCCCATTTGAAGAAGAAGGAGAGCCAGAAAGATTTCGAAGAGGCCCATGAGGAACAATCGCTTCCGATTCCGGCTGGTGGGGGGTAAACCTCATGCTGCTGCATTGAAGAGAAGTTGGTAGCAATAATTAGTGAACGAGGGAATCCGGGGCCACCAGGGTGCGACCTTAATTATGGGGAAAAAGAAACAAACCAGAAAAGAAAGAAATGATTGCGGGCGGGGCCCGAAACCGAGATGGGTCTTTTTACGGAATAACATGCACAGAGGAAGGGAATGCAAGCGATACCTCATTCATTGAACCCGTAGAGGTGTGGGATAAACAGTGGAAGGTAAAATCAAACGTGTGAGATTAACGCAACAGGAGCGGAGCAAAGGTTTCTCGCGCAAAAAACCAGGAAAGCAAACAAGAACGGTATTCGGTAATTCCCGCATAAGAAGAGAAGCAGTAGACCTAAGAGCTAAATGAAGCGTCTAAAAAGTCAAGAAACAACATCTCCAGCAGACGCGCGCCATTGAATACTTTAACCAACCTTTTCTGTCAAGTCACTTGTGCATGAGAAAAAGAACCCGAAGGCGAGCTGGTTCCACGTTCAAGAACGGGTAAGCTGTCAGAAGGCACAGCGTAAAAATGCGAAAGCGTGAGCTCATCCCGGAAGGGAGGAGGTCTGCGTGAAGAGCAAAAAAAAAAAAACCGGGCCGGGGGAAAGGGTTCGCGGATGATCATCTCGGAACGGAGTAGAAGAAGCATCCCCGACGAACGGGGAAATATCTCCTTGGAAAAGAAGGCGATAGGAAATATCGCAAAGAGGGGTTCGGCCAGAAGGAAGTGGTCTCAGTCGCCGCTCCGGAGGGGAAGAAAGCGTAAGTGACCCGTAGGAGGACGTGGCCAAAAGTGCAGGAGTGCCGGTTGTTACCCGAACGTGGGAGGGGACTGTAAGGTCATTGCAGCGCGGAGTTGAATCTCCACGATCAGGACGTTCGGTTCATCCCCCAGGAAAAGAAAAAAAAGGGATTCGCTAGATGTGTATAGGGGAAAATACCAACGCCCTAAAACTCTGGAAAGCGGGCTTTCCCGGTTTCCGCGAGGAACCAAGATAGTGCTAGAAGACGAGGTTATCTCCGGGGGCGGCAAAAAGGGGGAGGGA
>Ga0179593_1289851_pt1 | contig 25115 bp, 33 predicted proteins | sample CZODoug2_1_08_16_FD_185931 | JGI IMG/M metagenome (GOLD analysis project Ga0179593, IMG submission 185931) | Vadose zone soil fungal communities from Angelo Coast Range Reserve, California, USA - CZODoug2_1_08_16fungal (PacBio error correction) | ecosystem: Environmental > Terrestrial > Soil >...
GGGCGATAAAAGATCAGGGTAAAGGAAAAATCAAAGGGTCCCCAAACTTCCCAGGGATGAATCATGCTCACAATATTTCAAAGATCTCGGAGAGCAAGACACATGAGTAGGGGATGCAGTGGAATTTCCTAGAGGTTGTGCTGCTAACAAAAGGGGGGACATGGTTCTTTGGAGATATGCAGGGTTTCGGCAAAAAAAAACAAAACTGAAATGCAGGGGACGGTGCAGAGATCGTTTGGAGAACCGTTTTAGGCAAAAAGAAGAAAGGGGGGGGCAAGTTCAAAAACAAAAAAACAACGTAGAAAAGGCCGTCGTAGAAAGCCCGTACTATCCAATGGTGTGGAAAAACCACACAGACATGGGAAAAAAAAAAAGTGGGAAAATACAATTAGAACGACCCATAAAGACACTCGGAACTGGGCCCTCCATACGAAAAGGCTGTATACCGCGGAAAGAAAAAAGGAGAAAACTAAGAAGAAAAAGGCAACCAACCAAAACAAGAGAAAATCAAGGAATGTTGTAACGGAACCTTTATGGGGGACTGCATGTTGTGCCCCCTTTGACTGCAGGAAGAGTCATTGTGGGTGAAAGAAAAGCTGGTTCCCCCATTGATCCTCAAATCTTTATAGAAAAATTGCATAGGGGGTTGGGTAATGGGGGAGTGGGGGGGTGGGGGGGGGGAGCAAAGCAACACAAACAGCAAGGCATGTCTAAAATGAAAAAGACAAAGGAGGAAGAGGGGGGAAATGTTTGTGGGGAGGAAGACAACTCAACCACAAATGGGAAAGTTACACTTTTGGTGGCAAAGTGGAAAGAAGCAGTTTCCCTCAAGCGAACCACCAGTAAAGTAAATGGATGAAAAGGGATGGGGAAAGGGCAAAAGTTGGTATATTGGTACTACAAGAAAGCGGGGGGCGGTCAAAAAATAGGTGTGTTGGTAAAAAAACGGCAAAAAATTCTCCCTTTGGTTTGGAAGCTGTGGAAAGCAAAAAAAGGGGGGAAAAGAAAAGAAAAAAGGAACTGGGAAGGAAGATACTGCAAACCTTGGATGCAGGTATTCAAACAGGGGGGGTGCGCAAAAAAGGCTGTTGAAAATTGATGTTGGCGGATAATCACAGAAATATCAATAGCCCGGCTTGTCAGAGGGTAAAAGTTGGGGGATGACCACATCCCAAAAAAAAAATTGCCATGATGCCGCAATACGACTTGGGTCACAAGAAAAACCCCAAGGGGGGGGAGCAAAAAGCACAAATTGTGGAGAAATGGTGGTCGCAGAAATTCAAGGTTGGAACAAAAAGCATGAGTGAAAAACGCGTCAACCAATAAAACTAATTGTAAAGAGCCTCTGGGAAGCTTTGGAACTAAGTTACTTTTGTGGGATGAAGAAAGGGTTTCCCTCGGCACACAAAGCGGGGGAAACAAGGTGGGACCCCGCCATCTGGGGGGGGAATACGGGGGTAAGAAGGGGACGACGATCGAATGAGGAAATGAAAAGAAGTCCGTCACCGGCAGATCGAAGCAAATTGCGAAGAGGCGAGGAGAAGCTCGGAAACCAAAGGGCGGGACCGAATCGATCTCTTGTACCGGCAAAAAAATCCGTCTTAAAAAGAAGGAGTTCCGGCATGTCTGCACCCCGTCCAGGAAAATGCCCCCTGGACAGAGAGTGAATGACTTCTGCCGATCAAAGAGGGGTCTTGAATCAAGAAGCGCCTGTAGGGCCCGGAGCAAAATCTTTGAGTGAAAAGGGAAACGGGTTTCTCTGGGCGTGGTTGAGGAGAGGGGGGGGGGGGGGGAAAAGTTCCAAAACATAACGTCACCATAAAACGTAAGGGCGGACGTCGCCTAACAAGGTTCATACGAGAAACCTTACGCCTGAGCCTAAGTTGGATGAACTGGCGCAAAACGCGGGACAGGGTCCATATCCGGCTGAAGGAAAATCACGGGTGCTCTGGGGGGAAAAAGGATCTCAGCACACGGAAAGGACCTCTTTGGCCAACTTGCAGGCCAGAAGAGCTGAAGGATGAATAGGAAGAAAAAACGAAATGGGGCCTTTCCACAGGGTGGGGGGGAAAGGCGCAGAAAAGTTGACGAGCGCTGGTCAAAAACAGGACGTAAAAAAAAGTTATTCTATCGTAATCATCAAAGGGCGAAGTAAAAACAACGGCGGACGAGCGGGCAAAAGAAGGAGAACAGAGCCCAGGAATATGAGAAGCAGGGGACACAGCCCGGGCGAAAAGCCTAAGAGCGGCGCCTTGCAAAAGTAGGCAGGGGAACAAAGAGATAAAAAAGGGGGTGGTACACCGTTTATCGTCCTCAATCTTCCCGCATGGTCAGTGGGGGACGGAAAACGGGGTTCCCGAAAAACATTAAAGGGTTACAAAAAACCTCAGTAAAAACAAGGTAGGAAACCGTCGAAAAAGGAAAAAAAATCGAAGACGGTCAGGCCACCCATTAGCCTTCACGTGTTGGAAAACGCCGCCGCTGCATCAAAGAGGGATAAAAAACGGAACGAGGGACACCGGGTTGCAGTAGTGTCACGTTAGTCACGAAGGCCGGACAATGGGACTACGGGAGGAAAAAAAAGAGACAGAAGCAAAAGGCGTCGCTCTTTGCCGCGGCGGCACGGGCCTGAGGGGAAAGAGCAGAGAAAAAAAGGACGAAAGAAAAAAAACGGATGAGATGACAGAGAAACCGCTCAAATCCATCCGAGGGGAAGGTGCCGCTTGGGGTTGTGGAGAGACAAATTGGATCTAGAGGGGAATTGAAAAGATCCCCTAGAAAAGTTTGGAGGCAGAACCGTTGTGGGGAAAAAAGAATCTCCTATCCAGGCGCACGTCACCCATAACGAGCAAAGGGGAACGGTACAAGAAGAGGGAAAAATAGAGAGCCAAAAACGCACAGGTTGACCTGGTGCATGACTCGGGATATCTGAGCGCTCCAGACCAGAAAAAAAAAAACCTTCCTCCAATCGTGGGCATCCTACTCGCAGACCGCGCAATCGGCCAAGACTGGGCAAAATGAATCGGCCCACGATATCCTGAAACATGGTGAGGACGAACAGGCACAACGGCGTGGATAACGCGTGAGATTCAACATCTCGTCAGAAGGCTACTCTCACTCTGGTTTTGTGGCTGCAGCCAACAAGTAAAAAGAAGGGAAGGGAACTAAGGGAAGCGAAGACGGTCGGCTCGAAGAAACATTAAAAAAGGGCCGCGAGCGATTCGCGGGTGCTTCCAGGGGTCAAAACTTGTAAAAGGGGGGGGGAATGACACCATGTCAAACGAAACAAACCTCAATAGGGGTCTCTGAAGAAAACTGGGCGAAAAAGAAACGGGGAGGAAAGAAAGGAAGACGGTCAAGGAAGATGCGGGAACGGTCAACACAAATCTCGATAAAAAAACCACAACTATGGGGAAAAGAAGGGGATTTTTGGGTGGAAACCGGAAGCAGAATCAGGATCAGAAATACATAAAAGGGGCAAAAAGGGATCGAAGTTCTAAAAACGCACACATATTGGAGGAAGGTGAGACCAGGTTGAAGATCAAACAGGTAAAAAACAGCAATACTGACAAAAAACGAGGACAGGAAGGAAAAAAGGGGGCCCGCCTAGCTCGACGCCGCGTTGAGAAGGAACTTGAAGAGGAAAGTGGAACGAGAAGTGCGGGGGGTCAGCACACATAACCAGAATGATACAGATAAAAGGAGAGGAATGAAGGCATCAACTCCGACTCAGGAAGGGAGGGTGATGAAAGGATCCAATGCCGAGCTCAGTGTAAAAAGACCAAAGGGGGGAAGGTGAGGCCTATTGCAGCCGAAAGACGAGTCGACCCGTGGGGCAAAACAAGAAGAAGGACAAGCTGGGAGGGGGGGGAATAATTGCATAGCCAAAAAAGAAAGAAGAAGAAGAAGGGCACCCACAATAAACCTTCGTGAAGGGGAGACTTACTAGATCTGGAAACTGAACAGCCGCGCGGATCGAGGGGGGACAGTGAAGCAAGGAATAGGAGGGGGCGGAACCGAGTATGCCGGAGAAACAAACACTGTCGATCAATCGGCAACTCCTCAGGTCAGGAAAATCAAAGCCACTGGGAATCTAAAAGCCTGAAAAAAAAAAGCAAAAAAAAACGAAAAAAACACTGGAAATGAGGGTGAGAGGTTTTCTCGTGGGAGAAAAGTTCGGGGAAAACATAATAGAAGAAGTTTTCATCAAGAACGTGCTGGGGAATCGGGGGGACCAGTTTCTCCAGGAAGAGAAAGAGGCATCACGCCATGGCGCGCCAAGATACAAAAGGGGAAACGAGAAAAACATTGTGGTCCACTGCCCTTGCTAAGAAATAAAGTGACCAAGGGAGCAGTCGGGGAAGACTTCGGCTCGTCAGGCTTCTCTCACAAATAAATAAGTTGTTTCCGAACGACGATCATGTGGAAGGGGGGGGAAATGGGGCGCAAAAGAAACCTTTTCTATGGCGTGGCGAAATGACAAGGAAACTGAAGGCCAACGTCACACACGAAATCTTCCGGAAAAGATATGGGGAAGATTCAACTTGAAGAATAAGAGCGGTGACCCTTCGTCCTGTTGGCGCAAACCCGAAAATCCCAAAAACGGAGGGGGGGAGTTTTCTCCTCCGAGGAAGCTGAGGCAGACTAGGGCGGAAGTGGCGATGGTATTGCAACATGGATTGGTTGGGCGCCGATCCGCCGAAGGGCAGGGGCAAAGAAAAATCACCTGGCAGGGAATCGGGGGAGGGCGAAGAAAAGGTGGGAGAACAGCCCGGGGATTGGACAGATTACGAAAAAAAAATTTTGGGGGCGGAGCAGCGTCAAGGGGGAAAGAAACAATGTGACTAGAAGAATTGAGCCAAAGGGCCTAGTTCCTGCAAGAGTTGGGCCAACGAGGCGAAAAGAAATGTGGAGGAGAGGAAACACGCAGCGACCAACCCCGTGGGAATGAAAAAAGGAGACCGGTGAAAGGTAAGAAAAGACATCATCAACTAGCGAACAGGGAGGGCTGTCGAGCTACCGTTGTGCGGCGGACACTCAGCAGAAGAAAAGGACGATAGAGAGAATGGGCAACAAAACCAATCATAAAGGCCAAAAAAAGGGTGGCCCCCATATGGGAACAAGGGATCAGGTCAAAAAAAACGAAAGAAGGATCAAAAAAAAAGCGATTAGGCAGTGAAACAATAGTGTCATAATAACAGAATATCTTCAAAGTTAGATGGGGGGACGAACGAAATCTCGGGGGGGGGGCAGGGTGGAACGTACAAGGAAACAGGGGCAAATCCACAAATTGCATGTATGCAGGGGGGGGGGGGGAATTCAGGGGTAAAAAGATAGAACATATATTCCGGCCTAATCGAAGGAAAGCGAGAACCGGGGGCAACAAATACGGCGCAATGAAAGAAAAGTGAAAGGTGAGAAGTCGAATCCTAATGTGATCGTCCCTGAAAAACCTCCGAACCCTTATACCACCAGGGAATGGGGCGGTCAATGTCACGGAAACCGAAAAGAAACAAGCGTGAAACTAAAAGAAAAGGGGGAGAAGAGAAAAGAGGGCTGATCGATCACTTGAGAAGGGGGGGGGGATCGGGGGGGGTTTGCCAAAGAAACCTTGAAGGTGTTTTGTGGCGAAAACGGGAGGTGAATGAGGACACCACATTTCTTCCAATCGAGGAGCATCACTGTGGGGCATATTGGATAACCAAGTCAGGGGAGGGGACCCTGCAAGGGCATGTGTGTTTCTTGTGGATCAATGGAAAAAAAGGAATGCAAAAGGGAAACAGAAAAGCATTGATATGGGGAAACTTGGTGGATTATCGACAACAATAAATTTGGTGTGTTTGGTTGGGGAAAAAAAAAGTCGTGAAACCTTGCAACTAACCGCAAAGAAAGGTGGGGAAACAAAAACTCTTGGTGGGCTTCACAGGCAAGGTCACCCTGAGCCGTTTAGTTTCTTCATTTAAGCCAACAGACCTTGTTCCACACAAAAAAGGAGAAAGGTGGGGTGGGGTGCAGAAAACACCTGAGGTAAAATGCCCCAGACCGACCATTACAAAAATGGGGGGGAACAAATAATCCATCAAAGCCCCCATCCATTTCATTAACATATATGAAGGGGGGGGGGGGGGTGGTCGCTTGAAAATGTGAAGAACTAATGTCCAAAAAAGAGGGGAAAGGGAGGGTCATTGGCTCAGAACAACAAGCCCAAATTTGTGAACAAGGCAATCGAAAACATTTGGGTCTGGGAAATGGTAAAATAAAATCTTTGTGGGGGGGGTTTCATTGGGCAAATCCAACAAAGTCCAAATAAAAACCACGACAAAGACGCGCAATTTCATAGACAAGAGGGAAGGAACTCCGGGGGGGGAAAAAAAAGGAGGGGGGGGTGATGGGAAAAAAATGAAAAAAGGAATGAATGTGACCTGGAAAGTCAAATGGGGCACAAACCAATACTTTGTCCCAAGTTTAATGAAAAAAAAACGCAGTGATTTGAGGTTTGTGTGGGGGTCGCCAAGTTGATATTGGTGTGAAAAAGGGGGGGGGGTAGCAAAAGGAGACCAGCCTTTATTATGGGAGTGCAAGTGTAAAAAGGGGGGGTGGGGGGGATGGGTTGGTGGCTAGGCTAGGAAAGGGGAGGCAAGGGCACCGTTTTTTCTTGCTTGGGGGGGGCAATAGGAGAAGTAACTCGGGGGCATGTTCCCAAACGAAAAGGAAAAACAACCCACAGGCCACCCGCACACACGGGGGGGGTTTTAATAGTTGAAAAAAGTGGGAAAAGAGAAGAGGCGTAAAGGAGAACAAAGGATCAGTAACCGTATGAAAAGGACCTTGACCAATTGGGGGGGGGGGGGGGGGGCAAGGGAAGTTGTGGCAAGGAAAAATCCAAACAGCAAAACTCACCAAGAATACCACAACAAAATATGGGCAAAAGAAGAACAAAAAAAGGGAATCATGCATACCCATATCCTATTCAAGGAAAACAAAGGTCAGAACCGACATCCGGTCGGAGGGGAAAGGTTTTTGGATCGGGGGAAAAAAGTTCAAGATCAAAAACGGACATTTGGACAAAGGGAGGGGGGGGAGGGGGGGGAATGATGTATAGCCACTAGAGCAAAAGGCCAAAAAAAAAGGAAGGAGGAGGGAAAATATATCATATTGCTCTGAGAGCAAGCACACTAAACAACTGACTAGGTCCCAACGCCAATGGAGGATATTGAATCATTCAGAGAAAGATTGAAAGAAGAGGGGAATGCCGAGTTACGGGAATATTGGAATGGGACATGGGTTATCATATGTTGGGGCTGGAGGCCCAGATTTGTCCTGGGGGGTCACCGGGGAGAATGAGGGGGGGTTAGAAACAAAACAACATGGCAGAAGGGTCATTCAGCGAGAGGGGGAGAAAAAAGGGGGGAGAAGTAGTAAAAGTGGGCACCGTTCCAAGAAAGGGCAAAAAATCCATTACTAATCCATGTTTCAAAAAAACACAGGAAAAAAGAAGAAAAAATCAGAACCGACCACAAGGAAAAACAGGGTAACAACTGCTGACCCTCAAAAAGGGACTCACGGGGATGGAGACGGGGGGCTAAAAAAAAAGTAAAAAAAACGGAGAGGCAAATAAAAGATAAAAAAGAAAAATCACATGATGGGGTATGAAAAAAGTGGCAACAGGGATTGCAAGGTCATTGGGGTTGCAACGCCTTGCAGGCAAGCAAGTACAAAGGACATTGGGGGGAAACACAAGCTTACTGGGGGGTTCCACCACCCCTTTATCCCAAGTAAAACATAGGGGGCGGGCGATGGAAAATTGAAGGGACGTGCGGGGGTCTGGTGCCCGGCTGGGGGGGGAGTTCGAGCTGGGAGCGCGACGAGGGCATACTACGAAGCAACACCAACCCTGGTACTGCTCCTCGTAAGATACAATGCAAGGTTGACACAAAGGAGCAGCCTGTCAGGAAAGATGCGGGCACACCGGGGCGGGGATGTATAAAGATACTAGAAAAGGAGAACAAATTCCGAAGATCCGGGATACGTTTGGAAAGGGGTGCAAAAAACGGTGAATAAATAAGGGAACGGGAAGTGGACATCCTGGCATCTTTGCCAGACACGGTACATGAAACACGAACAGATAAATTTGAGGGACGTAAGAAAGGGTTCGGCTCGTGGGGTAGAAAAGAGGGGGGGCAATAGGGATGTACATCGTATAAATCCGATCCACCATGAAAATTGAGCTGGGGGCAAGAAATGGTATCGGAGTATCGGAAGACATCTTGCATAAGACAGTGGTGGGGGAACAAAGAGAAAATAGAAGGGTATGCTATTATGACAACAGGGGAAAAAAAAGTATCTCGAGCACCCAAAGGAGCGAGGAACGGATAAGTAGATCCAAAACACGTTTCGGGATCGACGAAAAAAAGGGGTCTGACGGAAAGGACCGGTAGGGGGAAAAAACAATTATAAAATTGAAAAAGGTGGCACTCACATAAAGAATACAAACCCACATAAACCTACGCAGCACGGCTGGGGGTCAAACATGGGATCTCACTTGACACACAAAGGCCCACAGCAGTTGAGGGGGAAACGGGAGCATAGAAAAAGGAGAGAGGGGTGATCAACCCCACAGGGTGTCGGCACATAGGTGACGAACGGTTGTGGTATATCACAGCGCGGAAGTACGCACAGAATGCGGTAACAAAAGGAGTGCATTGCAAAACAACATGTCCAAACAAAGATGGTGTGGGGCAGAAAAAACGCTTGAAGCTAGAGCACTCCCATCGTGCTCTTATGGTTCTTCAAGCAAGGTGTGGGTCAAACATGGGACACGTAGCCAAACCGCTGAACACGGGAAAACAGTTGGAAAAAAACCACGGTGGGAAAGTAGGAAGGGAAAGGAGCAAGCAAGAGAAGGGTACAGTATACTGAACAACGATAATCCAAGGTGGGACGCCACGGTCGTACAAGTCTACGTAAGACAAAAAACTTGGCGGCACCACTGGTCTGTGGGCACTCGGGAGTGAGTCCTGTACCGGTCGTATCAGATCACAGAAATAGGATAAGCCCCTGACGAGAGAAGCGGAACCTCCGTTGAATTGCCGCATTGTAAGGAGAAAAAAACAAAGAAAATTATTCGGTGAAAAAAGGGTAGAGGGGGCAAGTTGAGGAAGGACGACAGCCTGGGGTACATTGAGTAAAAGCGGGAAGGTCTGCTTCAGGGGGGTAGAAAAGGCACGACTTGAGGAAGCATCGGGGTCATAGGCAGGGGGGATGCTGAAAATAAAAAAAAAATAAAAAAAAAAAAATACCAAAAAAAAACCACAAAAACAAAGAAACAAAAAAAAAAAAAAGAAAAAAGAAACCCCCAAACAAACAAAAAACCCCAGGGAATAAAGAAAGAGAATAAATGGCAATGATCCTCGGGATAGGTCGCGCGGGGAGGGTGGTCTCCCGCGAACTGTCTAACCCCCGAAACATTAAACCGGATACACGTTTATCATGACTGTATGAACGCAGAGCAAGGCTGGTAGCTTCACGGGATACGCGGCTATAAGGAAAGAAAAAGAAAGGAGTGGCAAATCTTCGTAATATCTGAGTGGAATCAAAAAAGAAAAGGCAGTGCAAATCAGAACATTTGCCCTTTCCCAACAGGGGAGGGGAGCTAAGCACTGTTGAAAACCAAAAAATCTTGTACCAACTCAAGGGAAGTCAACTCAAACAGTGGAAGGGGCTCAAGAGACATCCATGGTACTAGATAACAGACGGCGTCAGAGGAGGGGCAAGAAATCATTGCGCAACATCGCCCTCACTCAGAAGGAAAAGAAATCAGTCAAAGTGCAGTAAACGAAGAAGAAAGCCCACTCAAGAAAAAAAAATTCCATTTCAAGAATGTGGGGGGAAACCGGGGGGAAAGGGCCCCTCATCTTCCCGGCAGAGGGGAGTGCTTTGGGGGGTGAAGGCTCTCACTAACCTTGGATTTGAATGGACAAGACAAAAAAACAAAAAAAAAAAAAAAACAAAAAAAACCAAAAGAGACAAAACGTAGTCTCCACGAAAGCCAAGACTCAAGTCCCTGTCGAACAGTAGTAGTCGTGTTGGGACACGACAGGCCGCTTGCAAGAATTCGTAGGACACCGCCGTTAAGGGAAAACTTTACAGGAGAAGACCGGACCAAGGGTCACAGAGGTGATCATGGCGGAGAAAACGCGGATAGGGGCTGCAGGAGGCAACTGGGACACTGACAGACGTATCAACCTTGCTGTCAAGTCACAGGGGAATCGAAAAGAACAAAAAGAGAAATCAAGTTTTGAAATGGGGGGAGCCTTGGTACAGGAAAGGTGGTGGCTGCCGAGAAATGGCCGCATGCCAAAAGAGGTGGGGTTTGGCGGTTCCCCCACGCCCACATCTCCTTTTCCGGCAAAATAGAAAGAGAAAACAAGCCAACACAAAAATAAACGCGCAACTGGCCCTCAAGAAGAAAAAGAGTAAGGAGAGGATAATAGGGGGGACCGGGGGGTGCATTCTCGGGGCTGATGACACTTCTCAGATGAGGGAAAACATTCACAAAACAACTGGGCCATACAAATCATTGTGGGAGAAGAAGGAATACTATAAATCGACGGAAAACCAGGAAAAATTCGTTCCCCGGGATCTCAGGGGTAAAGAGTGAGACGAAAGCAAAGAACGCGAGGAGGGCCCAGATAAAGGGGCGTGGGCAGAGAGAAGGAGTGTGGGGTTCTGGCAAACGCATTTAAAAGGGAAAAAAGGAACCGCGAGCAGGAGCGGCCGGAAGAGAGGGGCAAACGTAGTCTGAAAGGACTCGTGGGCCACTTTGTTCTGCAAAATCAGGCGGGGAAACATGAGTGAAAAAGGGTAAGTCAAGCCTCAAATATGCGCGTGGAAGAAACTTTCAAAAAAACAAGAAATTGCGATCGCAACTTCATGATTTCTGAGTCAGGGGGAAACCCCATCGACGCCTCAAAAAAGAGGGGATTAAGTAAGAATATAAAAGGGGGGGGGGGGGTCGAAGGAAAGAAGACAACATGAAAGGGCTAAAATCGCAACCGGGAAAGAGGTCGGACAAACGCATTCCCAGTAGTTTGGAAAGAAGGGAGAAAAGTCAGCGAAGACACGCCCATGAGAACACGAGAAAAACGCGAGAGACACTGCCGAAGAAACAAGCCTCGCCTCGACGTAACGACTTTTAGGCGGTCCACCTTCGGGGGGGAGGGGGTCAAGAAATGGTTGCAGAAACAAGTTAAAAAAGGACGGCGGATTTCCTCTACCCGTCAACGTCGGTCGGGGGGGAGGGAGAATACCCAAACATGAGGTCCTAGCATAGGGAAAGAGTCGTTACAAGAGAGTTCCTCACTGGGCGCCTGACGAGCTTCTGGGAAAACATTAAGTAAAAGGGGGCTAAAGTGAGGACGACGAGAGAAGATGTAAAAAGAAACCCGAGAAGGAAAACAGGAACTGATTTCTTTACTCCTGCTACGGAAACGGAAAGGCGGAATCAAGTCTTTGAGTTGGAAATTGGGGCAAAAAACGAAAGGGGGGGGGGAGAAGAGGCCGAATATAGAACACTCCAAACACTTTCAGAGAGGAATCATTGCAAAAAGGAAAAACCTTTATCTCAAGCTTTGCACACTAACCAATGCTGATTAGAAAAAAAGAAAGTTTGGTGGGGGGGCAAATTTTATCTAATCTGTGGACAGGGAAAAGGGGCTCGATTTGGGGGGGAAAAAGGGGAACACTGTGGCCGAAAGAGAGAAGAGCTTCAAGAGCCCAAAGAATGCACCGAAAGAAAAAAAGGGGGGCTACGGAATAAGAAATAACTGACCGGTCTCTACAGGGCGAAATGTCACATTGCATAGAAGAAAAGAACGGGCTAAAAAGCGAAAAACAACGGAAGTACTGAGGAAAAAAAGAAAATAATACTTGTCCTTTCAGAGAAAAAAAAAGGGGACGGTGTTTCGTGAGGTTCTGGATGAAAAGGGAGACAGAATGGGCGGGTAGAGTGAAAAACAAATCAACCAACCAAGCACAAAATAGAAAACATAAAATAAGAATGTAGGTAAAGAAGACAAACAGTTGAACAAGCAAAAGAGTTGACGGAACCGTGGTGTGTGAAAACGCTATTCGGCGTTCTCCAAAAGAAAAAGGGGTCGCATCTTCTGAACGGGAAGGGTGGACAAAGAAGAGTGGGATCACTTGTCCAGCCAGGTCAATTCGACCAGAAAAAAAGTAAGGGATTACGGGCCCTGGGATGAGAGGAGGAAAAAAAAAAGGTTGCGGACGAGAAGGAAAGGGGGGGAACAGCAAGACGCAGGTAACGCACTCACCCTGTGGGAAGGACCATGTTCAAAAGACTGCAAAGGGGAAGGGAAGCCAATGGACTTACACCGAGTGGGGCCCACGTAGGCCGGTGAATCAACTACAGGGAGAGTCGAGCAGCGAAAAAAAGGTTTAGCCGACGAGTGGCTATCGACGTGGAAGGGATAAGGACGACAAAAAATAATCTACTTGTAGTGGGGGTCAAAAGCAAACTCTACCCGGGGACAAAAAACGCGAAAAAGACAACGACCCACGTAAAGAGAGCAGGTAGAAAGGGGGCAAAAAACACAATACCACGAAAGAAGCAAAAAACTCCATGAATTAAAAAACAGGGGGGGGGGGTGGCAGTAAAAAAAGAAAATGGATCTCCACCCGAGGTCTAGGAAAGACAAGAACAGAGGGAATAAAGAAAGGTCAGGGGAAAAAACAAAGGATCTTTAAAATTGGGAAATGTCCGGGGGCAAAAAAGTACATGCCGGCATAAAAAATATTCACCTTCCGACCGAAAGGAGGGGTAAGATAGCACTATTCGGCCCCAGGGGGGGAGGAAAAAGCAACTCAAAAAGAAAAAGAGGAGGAAAATGCAAAAAAAAATATTGGATCGGGTTGAAGGGGCAATGTAGGTCATACTAGTCGCCTCGGTCAGGGAACCCACCGAACCCGAAGAAACCGTGCGCGGGGGGGGGGAATGTCCAGGTGAAGGCTGCTGAAGGGGAACCAGGAAGGAGAATAAAAAGAAAAGGAGAAGTCCGAAGGAACTCACGAGAAGTTAGCGTGTTTGGAGAGTTGGGTTTCACAACGGGGAGTGCTTTTGGGGGGGGTTGGGGACGAATTCTGACAAAACCAAGTTTACACTTCAGAAAAAAACAATGCTAACCGGGAAACTTTTGGCTGGGGGTGAAACAAATGGTCTTATTGAGACCATAAAGGCACAGGGGTGTTGTGGGGATGCAATGAAGGGAGGAAACGAACGGCGATTGATATTGGGGGTTTCGGGGAAAATATCGCCACAGAATGGGAAAAAACCGGGGGAAAACTGGCAATAACGGAAGGGTTGGGAAAGCACAGATGGACAGGAGTCAAGAGGGGTTGGTCATTGCAAAAACGAACAAATGACACAAAACAGGGAAGGGATTTGGCAAGAACCAAGGGTGGAAAAGCCGCCACAAAAAAACATAAATGGTCACAAATTGGTAAAAAATAACCAGAAGAGACCCCAAAAAAGGGTCGAAACCGCTTAATTGGCTGTTGAGACTGGGAGAAAAATGGTCTGAGATAGGGGGACAAACAAGAAAGAAAAAAAAAAAGGGGGGAAGGGTGATCATCAAAAAAAACCAAATGCAAAGGGCCAAAAAGAGAGTCAATTTAATTGGGGGGAAAAGGGGAAAAAGAACAGCGGTGGGGTGTGACTGGGGGGGGGAGAAAAACACAAAAAAGGGAAACGGACCATGGTGTGCGGGAAAAAAATTGGTTGAAAAGGAAAAAAAATAGGGGATAAGAGGGGGTAAGGGAAAGGGGGTCAAAAAAAGGACATGGAGGGCTGCAGCAAACATAGATCTTCCGTTAAAGTTACAAATCAGATATTTTGTCGGGGGGGTGGTTGTTTGGGGGGATTGGGGAAAAGGGGGTAATTGGTAGAAACAGTATCCCGCACTTAGTAAATGTAGGTCAGGGGTTTTTGGTTAAGGGGGGTGGGTTCACCTTCTAGGATGTAGGGTCCCTAAAGAAGAGGAACAAATTGTGTAATTGGGAGTGGGGGTGGGAGGTACTTGGTGATGTGAACACCTCAAACGCGCCTTGGGGGGTGGGAAGGGGACCAAAACCGATTGAACTATTCTAAAAAAAAAGGGGCCAAAAGGAAATGGGAAAAAGTGACCTTACCAGGGGGGAAAACCCAGTCGCAAATATCTCCAAAAAGAACCGCAAAAGGGGGCACGAAAAGGCAAAAATAAGCGGGATGAAACCCATCACCCGAGGAAATTATGCTAGGGAAATGCGGCCATTGTTTTTGACATATCTTGGGAAATCTTGTGTGAGAGAATATATAGGGCAGTTTTTCCCCTGGTGAGTTTGCTAGGAATAACATGTAAAGCAACCAAAGAGGGGATAAAAACAACTGGATTAAGAGGCCAAGAGAGTATGGGGGGAGATAAGAATGTCAAATGGAAAAAATCCAGGGGCCCAACTTCCCCTGGAGATATGATCAGCCGCAAATAGTTCTATCGCTATCTCTGCATTTGGGCACAGACGTCTGTCCAGACTCAGATGTGTAAGGCATTAAGGGAAAGGCAAAATCAGGGGTGCACCTGGTCTGGCCCAATTGGGAAACATTGGGGACGAGGGGGAGAGTAGCTACTGGAGGAGGAAACAACTACAAGGAAAAGTGCGACAAGGACAGGAGCCTCGACCGTGCCGTCACCGTTTTTAGGGCACGAGGCAAGTACATCCACCTTCCAGAAGTGCCAAAAACGAAAAGGATCGGAAATCGCGGTCACGCAGGAAAAATAACACATGTAGGGCACAAAGACAAAACAAAAACGAGGGAGCACGAAAGCAGGACCACAAATACTAACGTAACATACGGCGGAAAAGCCCCGTGCCCGAGGCATACTCCAACAGGCTGAGAAAAGTTAACGATGCATGAAAACAGACGCAGGGTCAAAACGGCAAAAAACCCAAAAAAAAAGAGGGTTGGGTAGGGCAACTGGAGTCCCTGAAGTGTGGGCAAAGGGGCTGCACCATCCATGGGACCAAGTTGGTTCAGCAAAAAAAAGAAGGGGGTGGGTTTTAACACACCGTGTCAAGGAAAGACGTCGGATAAAAGGGGGAATGGCACGGTTTGAAGGTGGGGATGTGTGGAGACCAGCCAACCCACATATGGAATTCACATTTGACCCAAGAAAATGAAAAGGCTGGGCAAGGGGGGGGGTCTACTTGACTAAACTTTTACACCTTCTGGGGGGGGGGGGGAATTTAGGATCACACATTTCAATAGCGAAAAAAAAAAAGAAGGGTTAATGAAGTGGATGGTGGGGCAGGTGACAATTGTGATTGGGGGGGGAACATTACCTGGCTTGGACAAGAAAAAGGGGGGGGGAGAAAAACCGTGACAGAACTGGGTGGGGGGGGGGGAAGCTGTGAGTTTTGCAAATGAAAACAACAGGCAACAGGAAAGGGAAAAAGAAAGGATGCAAAAATTATTGCCAGGTGGGTTTGGGCCATTAGAAGGCGTTTGAAAAATTATGTTGGAGAGAAAAGAAAATCTATCAAAGATCCGCGTATGGTGCCATCAGGGAAATTGGGCCACAAAAAAAAAACAAAGGGGGCCATGTAATGGCCTCACTAAAGAAATTGGGGTTTCACAACACAAAGGGGGGACATGGTGTATAAAGGGGGGGGGGGGGGGTCAAACCAAACAAAGGCAAAAAAGCAAGTCTTTGGCAAAAAAATACAAAAAAGACGGGGGAAAGAAGAAGATTGAAGGCAGTCTTTTGAAAGCATGAGTTGGAAAAAAAAAAAACGGCAGCGTCTGAAGGAACGGGAACACAAAGGGGGAACTGGGGGCGGATGACTAAAAGGAAAATCAAACGCGGATGACACAGCGCCGAAAAGCATTCATCTCGAATAAAAAGGAGGCTCTGTGAGGAGCTCCTGACAGGGACGCCGAAGTAGGCGACGCTTACCGAAGATCCGGCGGAAGAGTCCAGTGGAATGGAAGCATGAAACCAAAAACCCAGGCAGTATTCGGGACGTTTACCTATAAATTCTTCTTGACCAGAAAGAACCCGGCTGGGGGGGGTGGAAAGACGAAAGCGCTTCAGGGCGAACAATCTTATTGACGAGAAGGGGTCATCTGGGAGGTGGAAAAAATGGGGGAAAACCTGGTTGTGTGACAAAGGTCGGAAGACGACTACGGGGGGGAAGCCCTTGCGTCGTCGAAAAAAGACAAAAAGAGCGAAACCTAAAAAAAAGCAAAAAGGGAGGGTGATCAAACTGGGGGAAATGTCGAAAGGGGGGGGGGGGGAACAAAATGGCTTCAAAGTTTCACTAGGAAAAAAGGAAGAGAACCAACTTCAGGGGGGACCAATTTCGGCGAAAATATCTTGCTGGCAGGCAAATTCACAGACGGGGGCCTATCATGGTGAGGAAAACTCAAACTTGAAAAAATAGTAGTAAAACTGCGGGCAAAAAGAACGAACCTTTGATTTCCGCTCGATCATCCAGGAAAAGCGCATCTGCAACTTCAAAGGAGGAAATCATTCCAAGCCTACGTAGATGCGAAATGTATGAAAAGGGAAACGAAATAAGAGCAGCTCGCAAAGCGCACACGGTCAAAGAAAAGTTCCCGTTGATCTTGACCCAGTCAGAGAACAACGGATTGTTCAGGGGAATGAAGGGGGGTAAGTCTGCGCTCGACGTTTAGCGGAAAAATACCTTCAAACACAGGAAGGAACCAACGGACCGAAAAAGGAGCGATGTCGGAAACCATTACTGTACCGGGGTGGAGAGGTCCGCCGATGTCGTCAGAGAGGAAAGGAAAGACCATTTAATTTTAGTCTTCCTGGCTAAAAACCGTCCAATTGGGGAGAAGTAAAAAAGGGGGGTCACCAACAATCTTCGGCGAGTGGCAAACGAAAAAAGACGTTCAACTTACCGGAAAAGCGAGAACACGGAGTTCCGGGACACCGAGATAAACACAAGAAAAACGCGAAAGAAAAACCTACTGAATCCGAGTGGGGGGGGGGTGAGAAAAAAAAATTTTATCTGAAAAAGGGTTGGCTGTGAAGAAAAAAAAAAAAGTGCACTAAGACCAGGGTGGGCGCCAGAAGGACAAATTTCCATTAAAGTAACAAGCAAGTCACAAACTCCAATGGCCGGTCCGGGGAAGCTCGGAGAAAGAAAGGGGTTCAAGGGGGATGATCGGGCCTGAATCTTCGTCACTCGGAGGAAAAAACAAAAAAAGATGTCCCTCATCACGTGGCAGGGACGCCGCGAAACCATCCAGAAAAAAACAAGGAACAAAAATACGGCGGCAACTCTTGGGGAAACCAAACTAAGAGGAACTAGGACAATGTGAGCGCATTACATCGAAGGCATTGAAATCGGAGGCAAGAGAGTATTTAAAAAAAAATTCTAGATGCTTGGGATGGGTCTGAAAAAAATTGAAAAAAAAAAAGTACCGACGTGGACCAAAGAAAGAAAGTAGCTTAGGCGGGCCTGACATGACGTCAATAACGTGTTCAAAACGGAGGGTTTGGGGGAAAGGCAAGAGGGTGGCAAAAAACGAGGAACAATTCTACCCGAATGGCGAAAAGCAGCACTGTGCTCTTCCACTAAAGTGGAAGAAAAAAAAAGATAAAAGATGCTGATTCCTGTCCAAAAACAGATCACAAAGAAACAAAAAAAACAAGGTAGAGAAAGGGGGGGTTACGGGGAAGCATCATCATGGGAAGGGCAGAAAAGAGCTAAATTGACGAAAAAAAGCCACCAGGGGGAAATAATGGAAATCGCCAAGAAAAATGATCAGACACAAAAAAAGATAACAGCAACACGGGAGAGCACGAAGGGGGCGCCCTAGGCTAAGAGCGACGGCAACGAATGTCCAAGGGGTTTCGTAAAGGAAAAGAGAGGGGGGAGTTTGGTGTCAGCCCCATCAACCTATGATATACGAGAGGATGCACTCTAAAATCAAAAAGAAAAAAACACTAAAAAAAGTATGCTCAGCACATTGGCCAAAAGAAAAACCTTGTACTATCATTACCAAAAGCACGAAGATTTTGGCGCCGAGCGCGGAGGCTCACGACAGTAAAATGGGGGGAAAAAAAAAAAAATAACAATAGCTGACAGGCATCAGCCCGATACACAATGGAAGAAAGCCTGCCTCAGCAGAAGTGACAAAGGGAGACGGAAAATCAGAGAAGTGAAAGTGCACGCCCGTGGCTAAAACAATGAAAACGGAGATGCCGAACAAAAAGACGAAGGGAGAGAAAGAAAAGGACAAGCCAAAACCGGGGAGCTAAAGAGACAATCAAAACGGAAGTTCTAGTGGTGAGACGTTTAAAAAAGCTGTGGGGAAAAAAATCGTTTCACGTAATCAGGGGAAAAGAAAAAAAAAAAGGGACAGGGTCAAGCGTGCGCCCGGGGCGGAAAAGCCCTAGCACGAGAACGAACTCTTCTCCCCAATAACGCAAAAAAAAAAACGGCGGAAAAGTCTTCGTAAGAACGAACTGAAAAGGCCGAAAGCGCGGGTCGAAAGAAAGTCTAAACTAGGTTCTTCGAGCACAAGGCCGCTCAAAAACTCAATAACTGGGGTGGGTAAAACGAGAAGCTGGGGGGAGGGGGGGGAAACGCGGAAAAAGACCGTGTTCGTAGTTCAGGGGGGGGTGTAGGAAAAGGACGCCGGGCAACAAAGAAGCAAACCAAAAACCAGCGCGGTAGTAATAAAAGAAACAAGAAAAGAGAAAAAAAATAACCTGCCTCCCAGTGTGGGCGCGCAGATAAGAAAATCGGCGGGGGTCAACGCCCGGCAAAAGAATTTGCAACAAAAGAGCGCATAAAAAAGTTGGCACGCATGGATGGGGGGAAAAAAACCGGGAGAAATACTCTAGAGTATCAGGAAAAGGGGGGCGAATACAGGTTGCGACCGGACGACAAAATGGGACCAGCGCCGGAACCGGGCCAAAGGTTGCGGGCCGAATCGAAAGGGGGGGGGGGAATAAATGTGAACTGCTCCTGCAGAGGGAAAAAAGCCGCAGCCCTCAGGACCGAACGCTGGACAACAAGGTTATAGAAAAAAGCAAAATCACAGCAAACGAACCACAAGTGAAGGGGAAAGACAAGGCAAAAGGGGGACTTCGTCGACAAGGGCACAGTAAGAAAAAGATTACTATGATGAAAAAAGGTCACTCTGCTCTAACCATTTAGGCGAAACAGCGAAAAGTTGATGTACGAGAGAAGGTATAACTGGGGGGGGCAAAAAGCCGAAAAAAAAAAAAAAGGTAAAACTAAATAAAAACCCGATGATCGAACGAAGGAAATCCGACCGAAAAACAATGCTCGTTGTCGGGAATCACTCAAATCTCGGAAAGTAAGAAAGGGCTGTGAGAAACGGGCAGAATAAGAGTCCTACTACTCACTTCCAAAACAGACTGGCCTTCCAGACAAAACAATCGGAGTGAAAAATCGAAAAAGGGCACAGCGGGGTCGTTCCGTCAATGCCCTTTTCGGAAAAAGGACAAAGCTTTCAAGAACCATCAGAAATACAGGAGGGAAAACACAAGAGTAGAAGCAACGGGAACACACTCGGTCAAGACTGGAACGAAGGAGACGCAGACCACGGGGGGAAAAAAGCAGCGGAGGAATCCACCATGACACTAGGGTCAGGAGAGAACTTGGATCCAAGAGAGATGTCCCACATCTTAACGGAAATATAATACAAGGGACATGGTAGCAAACAATATAAATTTCGCAGTCTGGTTCTCTCATAGGGAAGAGACATATGGCTTCGCATACACAAAGAGTCAGAACGTCGACACTCGTTATACAACCAGTCAAATAACAGCTATCAATCAAACTCAACGGTGGCCATGGGCACACCGGCGGGGCGGGGGAAGGGGAGAGTCACCTGGTCTAGCAAACATGGGACAGGACTAAAGACGATCTACGGGAAAGGGAGAGCGAAAACCCAAGGGAGAAAAGTTAGCTTAGAAGAGTCTAAGGATAGTTCGTGCCGTAAAAGATCATCGGCGAGTGGAGAGTTTTGGTCACAAGAGCACAAAAAGACTCGGGGGGTTGGGGAACAGAGTGCCATGAGACCGGTGAACCTACCCATGACTGGAACCAGTTCAAACAGGACAAAGGTCTTGTGGTGATACCCAATGACAACCGTATGGAAGACCATTACCATAGCATAGGGGGGGGGTGTTTTGTGGGTATGGGTCGGACTACAATCTATACACAGATGTGCAAAGCAGGCAAAGCATCCGGGGGGAAAGACATCGCCTTCGGGGAAGAAGGTTGAAGGAGGGGGGAAGGATAAAACCTGTGGTTATCGAGAAAAAAGAAAGTTGTTGAACAACTGTGCTCTCAGCTTATAGAAAAAAAGAGGGTGGGCAATAACCTTACAGAATACACAGGGAATCGGGGGGGGGAAGAAACAATCGGGTAAAGTTGAGATCACTAGACAGTAGGGAACTGTACAATAAAATAGTTCAATGTGGTGGCTAAACCGCGGGACGAAAAAACTCACAAAGCGAGCGTCAGGTGAGAATAAACAAAAAAAATTTATACCACAAGCCACTGGGGAGAGGACCACAGGAAGTGAGTATATAAAGCACAAACAAAATATGGGTGGTGATGAAAAGGAAAGGGAAAAAGGCAGCAAGTGTAAATCACCAAATCTACTTAATCGTCTCAAACCAATTTGAAATAAGGCTGGGTTCAGATGATAACTGATACAAGCTGGAACAAAAAACAAAAGATGACATAGGAACCCACAAAAAGGGGATTAATGGGAGTCACTTGCGGACAATGAAATCAAAGGGTTAGGGGGTAAAAAAACATTTCATTTTTGTCAAGTGGGGGAATGGTAGAAGAAAATCGGGTGGGTTTGCTGTTGAGAAAAAAAAAAAAGCAAAAAGAAAGGAGAACAAGGTTTCTCGACCATGCTGTGTAACATAGTAACATCGACAGGTGGGGAAAGATGGGTGAAGCTTGCGTTGAATATATAGGGGACAAAAGGGGCTACTTGCCGGGAGACGGTCCACACGGGGCAAAACCAAATCAAGAGGGGGTAAAGCCCTCTCTGTGTAGTCCCTTGTACACAACAAGACACGCCGGGGGGGGGAAGTAAGAAAGCAGTTTCATTTTTGGGTGTGGCGTGTGCCTGTGGGCAGCCCCTGTAACGAGGGCCAGGGGGGGGGGGGAAAAAAATATGGGAGTTCAATCACCTGATTGAGCACAGTAGCCAGAAGGAGAGAAATAGGGAGGGGAAATGGTGTGACGTAGCGGGATGTTGGTTCCAACGGCCAGGAGAAATGAGGAAAACAGTGGTCCCTCAGGTGAAGGGGGGGGTGCTGGTTGGTAACTAATGGATAGTCTTACTCGGGGGGAATATACACAACAATCGCAAGGGGGGAGGAGGTCAAGACACCAGGAACAACACAAATGGGCTAGGCGAATACGGGCAGGAGCACTCCCGATTACGAAGTGAGGGTAAACAGCGAACAAAAAAAAAAGGGGAAAGGACCAAAATTGGGATTTGGGGGGCCGAAACACAGAAAGGAGCAACAAAAAAAAGACACGAGCCGGCCCGATACTCACAGAAAAAATACTTAATGGTTATGAAAAAACTAAAAAAGCAAACAGACAAGAGATCAGAAGAGTACCGTTGCGGACGTCTCATGTGGAAGCGCAAAAAAGGGAACCTCATCTCTGCACACACGGGTAGACGGGGTAGGTAGAGAGCCGTGACAAGTCCGAGGTGAAGGGGGCGTACACGGGCTTGGGGGGTGTGCATATAAATGGTTGTGGAAGGTGAATTGCATCGTAAGGACCACTTGAAGTAACTTTCTAATCAACAGGAAAAAAAAAAAAAAGAGGGGGGAGGGAAAAAAAAAAACCACCTAGTTATGTCCGGGGGAGGAGAGAGATTGGCTGGAAAAAAGAGATCAGAAAAAGGAAACGCAAAGGAAAAAATGAACCTGGAGAGAGGAATCAAAGTCAATTACACATAGTCAAAAGGAGAAAGAGGAATATGAGGATGCATTGGGGGTCAGCATATGTGGGAGGGAGAAACATGTTGGAGATATGGGCTGGGGGGGGGAGACACCGAGGAAAAAACGATCTTTGGGGGGGGGTGGGAAAAAAGGTGCCATAGTCAAAGAGCCAAAACTAGAAAGCCGAGGAAATCCCAGTCTATCCATGGGAACCCACAAAAACAAAGACAATCCTAGCCAAACAAAAAAAAGGAAAAGGGGACAACCCATACTAAGGCTGTCTAAGGGGATAATTACTAAAAAAAACTCCAACACAACAAAAAAACGTGAGGTTGTAGGGAAGGTAGCTTCAAAGTTGTTTTTGCCCAGGGAAGTCAGGAAAAAAAGGAAGGGTGGGTTTTCATCAATGTTTTAAGAAAAAAAAACTGGGGTTGGGGGAGACAAATTCGTGGGTCATTTGCATGGCGGTGTTATGTGGGGGGAGTTGGTCAAAGCAAAACCCAAAAGAAAGAAGGAGAAAGGACCCAAGAACAAAATGAGAGGCTGGTGGCAAAGGTGGTGGAACTGAAAAAAACACGTTTAAAGTTCCAGTTTTGTGGGCCTGGAGGTATCCATGGAGAAAGCGAAAAACATCCAAAGGGGGGGGGGAAAAAGGGATGGGGCCTAACTGGCATGTTGGGGGTGATGCAAATTAAGGAAAAAGCCCTGGGGGGGATTGGGACACATCAAAAAAGTGCAAAAGGTAGAAAAGGGGGGGGTGGGGGGTAAGCGTGGATTTGGGCAAAAAATGAAAAATAAAGTAAGGGAAGAATAACTGCAAAACGGGTCGGTTAGGGCCAGGGGTGGAGGAAGGGCCTTGAAATTATGTTGTGCGAGAGAAACAAAACAAAAAGAACAAAAAAAAAACAAGAGCCCGGCGGGGGGCCAGATGTCAAAGGTGATCCCACACAAAAAAAAAAAGGGGAAAAAAATGGAGGAACCATGGGGGGTCACAAGCCAACAGTTTGCGAGACATTGGGAGAAGGTGTTCTAGAAAAAAAAAGGATTTCCAGGGAAGGTAAGTGGGGGAAACCTATCCACAACTAATGGGACGAGAGAGGGGAGACGTCTCCTGCTGGGTGATAAATAGGTTGGGGAAAAAGGCCTGCAGCAGGCCGGGCCGGGAAAACATAATGTTAATACGGGGGGTTCCAGTGAAGAAAAAAGAAAGCTCCTAAGGCATGAACCCGCGACAGCTACCCTAAAACCGAAGACAAAATTCTCGGAAAAAGTAATGATGCATCAGGGAGAGTAGGGAAGGAGGCAACGAAATCGGTCTCTCTTACCGAACTCCGGCCAGTAAGGATGGGGAAGGGTCCTTCCAGGGTACGGACCCCCGGCAAGAGTTCCAGGTTTTACCAGAGCAAATCAAAAGGAGGGCAAATTCCCCGGATAATAAGAGTTGGGAAGGGGTGCATGAAAAAAAGGGGGGAGATGGCTTGCGTAGGCAATCATTCGGACGATAAATGTTCATCAGGGGGTCGGGGGGAAAAGGGACTTTTTGCAAACCAAAGTTTTACAGCATCCTACTGTGGGAAAGAAGGAGTCTTTTGCTACAGGGGACAGAGAGACAAAAAGAAACCGGAAAAAAAGGAAAATTTACTCGTCGTGTGACGGAAAGGGGGAAAAGGGAAAAGAAAAGCACGGGGGGTTCGCTGGGAATCGAAGAGAAATCAAAAAAAAAAAAAAATTGAAAACTGGTCAAACGAAAAAGGCGAAACTTAAGGAGGGAAAACCTCGGACAGACAGAAACATGGAAACCTTTCAAAACAGGTAAGCGCTGAAAGGACAAACGGGGGGAAGCATACTGTACCAAAAGACGGGCGAAAAAAAAACGCGGAGTTCGATCAAAACAAAGAAACAAGGCCTAGCTCTTCAGGGGCGTAGTGAGGGTAGGCAACAAATGTCATGCGCAACACATCGCAAGAGAGGGAGAAAATGAAAAAAGAGACGAAAAAAAGAAACGAAGACGCGCGTCAAAAAAAAGGCCAAACATATGAGTTAAAACGGGTGATACGGTCACCTCAAGCTGGTGAAACACGTGGGTTAGGGTGGGATGGGGGCACGGCGCTCCTAACTTGGGATTCCAACGGAACCAAAAAGCCACCGTTGACAAAGAAAGCGTATGATTGACTTGGAACCCCAAGGAACGGAGTGGACGCGCCTACGACTTAGAGAAAGGAAAAAAGGCTACACTCGCCAACAGGGGAAGTTCGGGACGGCCAAAATGAAAAAGGGGAAATGAAAAAAAGAGACAAAGCAGGACGGAGAGGGTTGCAGGGAAAACACGGGCCGCCTTAAGACCCGAGCGATCGACAACACGGCTTCTGAGGAACGGGGCGACAACGCTAAAAGACAACTCTCATCCTAATTGGGTGAGCGTGGATACATTTATCACTCAAGAAAAAGGGGGATTAAAAAAAGAAAGGGGAAGAAAGGAAGAGAACGTGTTGGCGTAAAGATTGAAAGTTAAAGAAACCGACAACGATCCAGGCGAACGTCAACCGGAGCCTGGGGCACCAAGTTTTGCAAAAAAGCTTTCACCAGTGACGCAGTGAGGAAACCACAGTTGCCTGGGGTGCAAAGGACTCAGCTTCTGTCTAGAAGGGGAAAAATGCAGCAAACGAAGTAGAAGAGTTGAAGAGAAGAGGAACAACAAAATAGCGGAAACTAGGGAACTGGAGAACACGAACCAAAGGGTGGCCATGTAGGGGGGAAAGACATGTCAACAATAGGAACTCAGGAAAAAACAGAACACGTCCAATTCTATCTGTATGGGTTGGTGCAGAAAATGAGAAAATCGGGGAAACAGGAAACGAAGTGGCCGCGAGACAAGCGCCGAGGGAGGGGGACGAAGAGGGGGCGGGCCCCCCCTTGCGTGCAGGCAAACGAACTATCTCTGGTGAACGAAAACAAAGGAGGAATGAAAAATTCTAATAACTCAAGAGGAGAAAACAGTCCAAAAGCAACTAACTTTTGCGATCGCCTTTAAATGAAAAGGCTGGAGTGAGGGGGGGGAAAAAAAAAAAACACAAG
>Ga0179593_1268279_pt1 | contig 25114 bp, 44 predicted proteins | sample CZODoug2_1_08_16_FD_185931 | JGI IMG/M metagenome (GOLD analysis project Ga0179593, IMG submission 185931) | Vadose zone soil fungal communities from Angelo Coast Range Reserve, California, USA - CZODoug2_1_08_16fungal (PacBio error correction) | ecosystem: Environmental > Terrestrial > Soil >...
ATCAAGGACTAGAGAATATAAAAAGAAAACGGGGGGACGGGAAGAAAATAAGAGAAGTGGGGACCAGACCGAAAGGAAGCCTTTGGTACGGGCACATGAAAAAAACGTCGGTTGAATAGTCCACACAAAAGGCACAAGAGGACAGCGGAACTTAGGAAGGAAAGAAGGGTGTCTTAAACCCAAAAAAAAAAGAACATGAACACTTTGAAGGGGGATCAAACACAGCGAGTAGAAACGATGGTGACCTTAAGTGAAAAAATCAGTCCCGCAGAATATCTAACTTAGGGGGGACGGAGGTAATAAATCAAATAAGAGAGGGGATTCAATGGAAAAGTGACTAAAACTTGAAGGTGGCCAAGGCAATGAACACAATCCGCGGCCTGACCATGTCAACTAAATGTCACCCATAATTCTGCCGCACCGCAGGAAAAAAAGAAGAAAAAAGGACCAATAGGAAAGGGGGGAATAAAAGTAATTCTTAAGTGACAAAGTCTACAAAATTAAAGAAAACTTACTCAAGGTTTTTCATCCTCCGAAAGAATATACATTAATGAAACCGTTGGCGTTACCGACACAACCAACACGCGAGTGAGTCGAGAGGAAAAGAGGGGGGGATGAAGGAAGACATAAGTGGAAGTGACAAAAAACAACAAATTAAAGAGATTTACAAACGGCCAACCAGTTCGTCCGCGCTGGGGGAAAAGAGAATAAACGCAAAGCGCTGCACTTCATCCTTTGGGGGACGGAGGAGGTGCAAAAGAAAAAAGGGGGGAAAGGAGGGAGACAAAAAGTCAGGCGTCGTGTGGAAAATTTCAAAGAGGAACGGAGGTCCGTGGTATCCCCAAATGTCAAGGAAATTTAGTTTGGGAAGGGGAGAAGGCGTGCATAACTGGTAGGTGGGGAAATGAGAGGCACGGGGGGGGGGGAGCTCCAAAATTGGGAGAAAAGAAGGTGCCCCGGAGATGGAATTTTAGAGGACTTTTTAACAATACAGGCCTGGAAAGGAGGGGGCGAATCTCCCAATATATTCTGCGTGAAAGGGAAAAAAAAAAAGGGTAAAAAGGGGAAAGGAGTCTCCGCGGCTCCCTCAAAGTGGTTTGGGGGTTAGAGTAACCGTAAGCTGAAGGAACTTGTGGGATTGGGGAACGGCACGCTTTGCATAAAAGAAGACTTGTCCGTATGGCTGCGTCTGAAACAAAAATTGCCATAAGGAGTTCCTATGACACAGTGGAGGAAGGAGGGGGTAGAAAGAAAGAGAAAAGGCAGGTCATCATTACATGGCAGTCATGTAAAGTAATAGCTGCCGTATCAGGATCAAGGTCTCGACTGGGGGGGGAGGGGTTTGGAGAGAAGGAAAAAAGGTAAAGAAGGAAACCAAAAGTAAAACCATTTTTAGATAACAGATGGGAAAACTCGTGCTTACTCCAACGGCAGAGGGAAGCAGAGGGCAAAGAGAAGGGACAGGGCACGTGTCTGAATGGACAAGTTCGTCCGGACAAGGAAAACTGGGGGGGGGGGGAAAACACCTTTGAGCTGAATAAATGGGAGGGCAAGGCACCGCGGGAACAATCAGAAAGAAGCTCAAATAAAGGGATACTGGAACCAGAAGAAAAAGGAGGGAAAGAGGGGCCAAGGGGATCCCAAGTACAATGAAAAAGTTCTGCGCCACTTGTCGAAAAAGGGGAGGGGAGAGAGAAGGGTGAGATGAAGCGTTCAAATGAATCAAAGAGAAGAAGGCGCTGGACTCGGTTCCCGAGGGGGGGAAATCAAGAAATATACAAACGCTGACGAATCAAACCAGCCTTTGTGATCAAGGGGGGAGGTGGGGTATAGAGGGAGGGAGTGGCTGCGGGGGGGGACCTGGAAATGTGGAGGCGGGTAGAGGAGATAACTGGAGGAGCTGATAAAAAGGGGGGGGGAGGTAGAATGATTAGCGGGATTGGCTTTTCCAAGGAAAGTGTAGAAGGGGGGGGAGAGTACAAAACAGTAGGGGTGGAAAAAAGGGGGCGACCCTGGTAACCAGCCTTCAAGGGGAGGGGGATTAAACGGAACCCAATTAAAAGGGCCAAAAAAATATATGCAAAAGGGGGGGTGCGGGAAGAACTTATTGTTTTCAAGTTGAAAAAAAAGCCAATACCAACAGCCGAAGGGAAATGGGGGGGGAAAGAAGACGTACGACGCAGGAGAGGGCTGAGTATGCCGGTCAAGGCAAAAAGAAAGGTGCACAAGGATAAGGAAGGAGAAAACACCCGAGGACTGAAGTCTTATGGGGGTCGGAGATCCTGGACACCTGTCTTGTGTACAGGGACAGTGGAAAAGAAGAGGAAGAAGTGAGAGAGAATTTGGGGTAGCTGCGGGTCCTGCTTAAACAAATATCGCGATCTAGCAAAAGAAAGCACGTTCGTAGAACTACGGGAACTGGTTTTCAAGGAAGGAAAGAAGAAAAAAGGGGGGTCCCGCAAAATGGGGGGGTTTCTGAGGGGGGAATTTGCTCATACCGATTAAGGGAAAGTGGGAGGAAAAAGTAGAAGACCATAAAAAAGATTTTCTGAACTAGCTTTAGGGGAAAGGAAGATGGACTCAGAGAGAAACTCGTCTACAAACTAAAAAAAAGAAAGAAAGGGGGGAAAAGAGGAAAAAACGGAAGCTCGCTCGCACCGAATTGAAGACAAACTGATTGGTTTATGAGAACGGGCTGAAGACGTGAAGGAACGGGGGCGCTAGGAAAGAGTTGAAGTCCCAAAAAAAGACTTTCAATGGGGGCTAACATCGAAACACATAAAGAAAAATAAAACTTACAGACTGAGAGATAAAAGCTGGGAGGAAGCTCGAAGGATTATCTTTGAGCGGACCTAGCCTGGGAGGGGGGAACTGGTTACTTTCACCAAACATATTGACAGTGGCAAAGAAGGAGAAGGAAGAGAAGGGGTCAAAGACGGGAAAGGGAGAAAGAAAATCATTTGGGGGGGGGGGAGGAGGTGCAAAAAGCCTAAAGGTGCGTCTGTCTTGGGAGATTCATCGATGGGAGGAGGAGGGGCAAAGGGGGGGGGGGAGGTGAGACCCAGTCTCCGGCCAAAACAAGAGTCCATCTTTGGCGATGGGGGAAAGGGAGAGAACTGGGGGGAGGGGGGAAGGATTATTTCTGAAGAACCGAGCGGGCCCTTAGAGAACTTGGACTTTGTTGGGGTTTAGGTGGGGGGGGTGGGGGTTGGGAAAATCAAGGGGGGGGGGGGGAGAGAGGAGTGGAAAGGGGACTCTCAAACAAGACAAATTAGAGATTGAAATAGATCAGAAAACAATTGTAAGTTCGAAGGAACCGAAAAAAAAAGATCTTCGAAAGGGAGAAAAAAGTCCAGGGGGCGGAGAAAAGGCGGCCCATCTTTGCGCAGGCAAAGATTCGAAAAAAGTGCGGGGGATCAGGGGGGGGGGAGGGGGAAGGGAAGGCGTAAAGTTTACACCCAACAACCATCCGTTCTTATAACCTATCCTTCAGACTCAAGATCGCCTAGGAAAGGGGGGGGTAGAAGTGTACCAGAAGGGGAAAAAAAGGGGGGATGAAGATGGGAGGAGGGGAGCAATTGTAGGATAAAAAAAGTGAAACGGGCCCTAAAAAAAAAAGGAAGTGAAAGCAACTTAAAAAAAAAAGGAAAAACCCCGAAAAGATAAAGTCGGACTCGACTGGGGGGGAAAGAATAAAGGACCTTGCGACTAACCGTTCCTGGCGTTCAAACGCTTTTACGTGTTAGCGGGGTGAACGGGAAGAGGAAAGTCACCCCCCCCCACTACCCATGCGAGGGGAAAGGAATGCGAGCGTAAGAAAAGGGAGAGAAGGAGGGGAACGACAACACACTTATCATGGGTTCCTTCTATTAAAAGAGAGCTGACGCACTTTCGAAGGTGATTTAATAAAAGGGGAAGGCTCTCGACCCGAGATCTCGACGAAAAGGAGGGAAAAAGGACGACGGAAGACAAGACAATTTCAAAAAACAAGAATAGAACAGACCAAAGGAAAGGCGGGCAAACCAGATAACTGGAAGAACACACTGTTGGGGATGAGATCCAAGTGGAAGTTCATAAGTTAAAACCACAAATGCCCGAAGGGAATCTCCGGGAGGGAGATCGGATGGGAAAAAGACTCGATTTCTGCCGCTTCTAACCCTCCTTGAGAGGGAAAGACACCAACCAATGAGTGTGAAGAAAAAGACCAAAAAAGGTCAGGGTAGAACAGTAGAGGACTAAGAAAAGATCATTGACCTGCACGCACGGAGGTCACTTTCAGTAAACCCTACCAATAACTGGGGGAAGGGGGTTTTCGGATAAGAGTCCTCAAAAAGGCGGCTGGGAAAAGATTATTTCAAAGGGGACGTCTCTGAGGACGTCTAGGGGAAGAGGATGAACCGGGACAAATGGGAAGGAAAAAAGAAGGGAGAAAGAGACATTTCAGCCATAGCTAGGGGGCGGTTACTCGTGGGTAGAGTGCATTTTACCCTTTGTAACCGGAATCGTGAGTTAACCCGTGGGTGAAGGGAGGAAAGCCTTACTGTTCGAATAACCCCATTTAAGGACCCTACAAACAGTTAGACGGGGGGGGAGGACCAGCAAAAGGGCAGGGAAAAGGAAAAATAACGCGAAAAAACGAACAAATAAAAGCACATGCGCTAAAAGCAAAGGAAAAAGAAGTAAAAGCCTATTTGAAAAAATGATACAACGATGAAGAAAAAAGAGAGAGAAAAAAAAAAAGACAAATCAAATTACCAAAAAGGAGACCTCACTCGTTTCCATCAAGATTAAGAGTGAGAAATGTCCTCGGTGGGGCCCAGGAGAAGGAGTCTCCAGCGTTAAGCCGAACGACAGGCATATCTGGACGGTAAGAAAGTGGAAAAGTTGAGGTGGGCGATGATTATGAGAAGAAAAGTCTTAAAGTAAGAAGGGTGCTTTCCCTGATCATAATTTCAAAAGAGGGTCAAAAATAAAAAAGAGAAAGAGAGGTCCATTTTAAAAAATAAGAGATGGCCTTCTACAAGATGCATGCTTTAGAAGGGGGGGGACTGAAAAGACATTTTGTTGGTCTCAGAAAACAAGAAAAAAAGTTGAAACTGAGAAAGGAAAGGGGATAGGAAATCCGTTTGATGGAAGGACCAAACTAGAAGGAAAAAATCCCTTCAACAAACTGGTTGGAGGAGAAGAGGAAGGTACTTCGAAAAACAAAAGGTGAGATCCTGCGAACGGCGGAGCGTCAGAGGAAAGACAGAAGAGGGTACTCATGAATTAGTCATTCCAAGTTAAAGAAACAAAACATAACCATTGGAAGCAAGTACTAGCAAAGGGAAAAGTGGGCAGAATATGATGGGAAAAGGAAAAAAGGAGAAAAAGAGAAGAGGGCCGAAAAGATAGTACTTGACAACATCTTCGTCCATTAAGGGAAAACGCTATCTCACAAAAAAGGCATAAGGGATCCTCATAAAGGAGAAGAGAAAGACGGTGGTTTTAACGTACACACGAAAAATAAAGGGATTTGAACCAACACAGGGAGGGGAAGAGGAACTCACTATTGTTCTCAACGGAACCCCTTAACTCGTGTCAACATAAGGGAATCCCTGGACCGGAAGAAAAATCCACCAATTAGTGAAAAAATACCCAGAACAGAGTCTAAAAACAGAAAAGAAACGAGAAAGGAAGGAAAAGAGAACGCCATGGGCTCTATTTCAGGGCCATTACTGGCTCCTAACTTTCAGGACTGAAGGGGGGTTCACATTACGGAAAGGAAAAGAAAGAAAAATGAGGGGGCAGAAAGCCCTTTTGCGTTACCTACGAGGGGAAAAAAAAACGGGCAGGAGAAAAAGGGGGATGGCGGTCAAACACAGTCTATGTCTCGCAAAAAAGATGAGACGAAAGGAAAAATTGCGATGTCGGTGGGTAAGACAGGGGGGAAGAGAGACCCACGCGTGTGGCTTGTGACCCCACGAGTGAAAAAAAAAAAAAAAACGAGAGGAAGAGGGGAAGGGAGAGAGACGAAAACAGGGGAGTTCTAAATTCTGTTTTTTTAAACTTGGGGTAATCGGGAAATCCTTCCGTTGAGAAAAAGCCATTTGATTGAGGGGAGTGCCAAGGTTACTGGAGTGCGGGCAGAAGATCTGGTAGGGGGACTGACCCGGCACAGGGTGGGGAGAGAAACACCTCATTTGCCGAAGGGAGTGAATGGCGGTAGGAGGCACACGGCCGTGAAAAAAAAGCAGGTTGGAGACATACAAGAGGAAAGGAGAAGGGAAAAGACGTCACACAAATTATTTGCGGAGACAAAAAGACAAAAAAACATCAGGAAAAGCCATTCCGCTCTCAAAAAAAAGTGTCTCCGGGGGGTTGATGAAAAAGAAAAGGGGTGAGTGGTCTTAAACTTTTTTCAGTGGTACAGTAAATCAAGAGGGAAGAAAAAAGCAGTCCTACTATCCTACAGACCGGTGAATACAGAATTAGAAAAGGGGGAAGAAAAGAACCTAGACTCGTGGGTCACTGCTAAGAAGAGGGAGGAAAATGGCAAAGGAAGGAAAAAGAGGTGCAAATAGTGACGTATCGAAGAAAACTCAATCTAGATTGGTCTGATTTGTCCGGAGACTAGGACTCAGGGAATTGAAAGGGAGGGGGAGTTTCAGCGCCGATATCCGGATATTGCCGCCAAATAGAAGGATACAAAACGGCGAAAGAGGAAAGAAGAAAAAGAGTGAACTTCAACGAGGGGACTTCTCCTTGAAAGTCAGGAGCAGAAAACATCGAGTTTCACAAGCTTTCGTGAGTTCAAAAAAGGAGGAAAGGGAAGGCTCGGTCTAAGGGAGAGACGATTGGGGTGACATAAAAAGGGAAGGAAATGATAAATAAAAAAACATAAGGGGATTACTACCGCTGAAGAACTCTAAGAGAGGAGAACATACCGCAAGCGTTCGGCGCTAAAAATAAGGGTCAAAGGCAAGAGAAGCTTGAATACATTCCCGAATGCGCTGTTTCCGAGGGCCCTGTCTAAAGAGGCGAAAGGAAAAAGGGGGCGGGGGGGCAAGAGAGTGTACATCGTATTTGTGGGGGGAGTTGATCCGAGTCAGTCGTTGGGGGGGACCTAGTCGTTGTTCCTTGGAAAGGTAGATGCTTATCATAAGGAAAGGGAAGGATATTCTTTTCAAAGAAAAATGTACGATTGATACATGAAGGATAAAGGTGGGCGAGTCGAAGTTAAAGAGGGGAAGGGGAACTTGCCAAGTGGCAGAAAAAGGAAACTTTTCCCGATGAACAGGAGGAAGATAACAGAAAGGAAAAATATTAACAACGCACGCAATAGCATTCAGACGTAACGTGCGGTGGTGGAGAAGGGATGTGTCCTGCGGTCCCCACATACCATCAGCCGCCTGAAGGAACCGTCCTTAGGAAAAACACTCCCGAAGGGGCTGCAGCCCGAATGTCCCTGAAATAAGAAAAAGCAAACAAAGTGGAAACTCTTATTGTCGGGGTCTGAAATAGAAAAAGGAGTATCGCATTACTGAATGATGATTGTCTGAGAAGGTTCCTGGAGAAAGTTGGAGGGAAGGGAAAGGAAGGGTAACCGCCGAGTAAGCCTTTGCAATTGGTGTGAGCTGGCACTGCTGCTAGAATTCAAAAAATCGAGGGGGAAAAGGAGTCGGATTCGCAAAAGTGAGGAAAGGACGGGAAAAAAAAAAGGCCACCCCGTATGATTTTGACTGAATCAAGGGCACATTGGAATTGGCTTAAAAAAAAAGAAAGAAGTAACCTGGTCTGGAAACGAGCAAAGGCTAACCAGAGGGAAAAAAGAAAAGTGGGAAGAGCGATGCTACGGGGGTCTTGGATAAGATCACTCCAAGTGTGGAAAAAGAAGGAAAAACTCGCAAAGAAAGAAAAATAAAGAACGCTTTTTGGGGAAAAGAGAGGTAAAATCTCAGTCATAAAGGAAGAAGGCACGAGCATAGGGCTAAGGAAAAAAAGCCACCTGCCACTGGACCTAGAAAGGGACAAGAAAATCCAAAAGAAGGAAACAAAAAAAGAAGGAGATGCTATCTGATGGAGTAGAAGGGGAGAAAAGCGTTTGGAAGGGGAAGAGCGTGCATTTCGCATCATGTGGGGGAAGGGGAAATGAACGGGCCGCAGGGAGCAAAAAAAATGGTGCTAATTCCAACGGAAAAGAGAAATACGACGACAGTACTCTTCCCTCCTGAGAAGAGGTTGATATGCGATAGTCTGGCCCCCTGGAGAGGAGGGAGAAAAAGAAGGTGAAGCATCGGAGGGCTTCTTCAGTATTTTCAGTGGCGTAAGAAAAAAAAGAAGGAAGAAATAGAAAACGATGCTCAATTTTGGGGTAAATGGCATTGAAGGGGCGGTTTGCGTAGGGGCAGTTCTGAGAACAAGGACTTCTTAGAGGCCGGCTGAACTCTAGCAAAAGGGGGAAAGTGTGGGGGAAAGGGAAGAAAGGGAGGGATGGGTGTGTTGTCATCCGGGGGGGGGAGAGTGAAGAGAATGGAATTAGGAGATCTCAACAACAACCCAAGAGGAGGAGAAAGAAAAAAATCAAGTTCGACTCCCAACCCACCATTCTAGGAAATACCTAAAACTCCAATAAGCGGAAGTGAAAAAACAAGGGAAAGAAGCAAGCCGGAAAACCCGAGCAAAGGAGCAGAAATTGCCAACGTCCAGGAGGAGGAAAGGAAAGAAAATCTGCTTGTTAATGAGGTTACGTCCAAAGTATCATAAGAAACTAAGAACAAGAAAGAAGGTAACGGTGGCAGTCCTAGAAGTAAAAAAAGGAAAAAAAAAAAAACAACTTCTTATTGTGACCCTACAGGAAAAATATTGCCTGGCTTAATGGAACTTGGGTTCGAAAGGGGACGAAAGTGGGAAAATTCTGACAAGTAAAATCAGGGAAACAGAAACAAGAAGGAAAATAAAGTCAGCCTCTCTACTTCTCCTGGCAACACTCGCTAAAATGTGCAGTAAGGGAGTGGAAGTATTTTCAGAAAAGGGGAAAAGTTGGCAAACGTGGCCGTGTGGGGCCGTAAACAAAAGGAACCTAAAAGAAGAGACAAAGTACCAATCGTCACAGCAACAGGGACTTTTCCAAACTTTTGAGAAAAAAGGGGGGGTGGGGAGCGATGCCTGGAAGCATGACCGGGGAAAACGTATCTTTTGGGGTAGACCAAAATCTTAACTCGACGCAGGGAAGAAAAAGGCGCGTGGGAGAAAACCAGAAACGTGGTAGCGAAATAAAAAAAGGGAGAGTGAAGAACATACACGCTGACAAGCCAAAAATACTCGGGAAAAAAATTGTTGAGGGGGATGAAAAAGGGGGGGGGTGATACGCGGGTTGAAGGCCTGAAAACCGAAAAATCCGGGGGAACAACGACGCGAAATCTAAATGACCTCTTACGCCGAAGCAACACAGCAGGACTGAGGCTGCATAAAAAGAGGAGAGCAAAGCTTAACGCAGGAAAGAAAAGAAGGGACAAAAGGGCTTTCAATCACTCGACAATCAGAAAAGGAGAATGAGAATCAAAAGGTGGGACTTTCCAGCTAAAACTAGGGAAAAGGGAACAAACGTTGTGGGCAAAAACCGCAGACGGGGGGAGGTAAGAAAAAGCAGTTTCGGGAGCGGGAGACGCCGGGAACAACGTCCGTTCTGTTGCAATGGGAGCGGGGTGAATTGCGCCCCTACTAGAACTGGAAAGGGAATAGCCGTATGGCCCCATTACTAAAGGGGGGGATAGGACATTTATCTTCAGCCCTTCGTCAAAGTCAGGGTACGCCAATTCCAGCGGGGGGGGAAGGGACATCCAAGAATCCAATTTAAATGGTAGAAGCCTCGACCACAAAAGATTAAAGAGCGGGGCAGGAACACGTCAACACAGTTAAATAAATAAAAAAAAAAGAAACTCCTGAAAACAGTTGATGAGAAAAGAAGCTACAAGCCCAAACGGATCAAAAGCGAGTGAGGAAAAAAGCAGAAGACGGTCTAATCAACCCAAACAAAAAAATCAGGGGATTGACAGAAAAACACGACAGGACTACTGTTCTTGTTAGCGCAGAACTGGCCTGGGAACAGAGTTGGCAAAGGAAATAAGGAAAGAAATCCGTTTGACTACTTGAACTACATGTCTCCTGGAAAGAAAGAAAAGAGAACTTTCAGAAGAGGGGGGATTCTCGCAATTCTCATAGATAGGGGGGCCTTAACTAGGGAAGGGGATTACCGTCGCGATCATTGAGAAAGGGGGGTCACAAGGAGGAGCGAAGGATGACCGATGTTGAAGCGAAGGCAGAAAGGAGATAGGAAACTCCTAATCAATTGTGGTCCCAACCTATTTTTGGGAAGAGGACCTTTTGGCAGGTACAAAAAGTGGAAGAACAAAAGTTCCCTTGTAGTATAAATCATAAGGGAGCAGGGGGGAGATTGAATGGCGCATCAATCAGGACGGAAAAGGGGGAAAAGATAGAAGCATCCTTTGTGGAAACTCCGCGTGACACCAACATCAGACGAGAAGACGTTTCTAAGAGGGGAGGATAAGAAAAATCAAAAAGCTGGGACGGCATGAATGATGGAGAAGAAAAGTGTGTGAAAGAAACACGGAAGGCAGGTTCAATAAAAAAAGACTCAAAGGGTATAAGAAAAAAACGGCGGAAGTACCAAAAAGCAAAAAAAAAGAAAAGCTTGAAGATTGTGAAAAAACTTAGGTGGACAGACAAGGAAAATTCAACCATCCAGGTTACTACTTCTCAAAAAGGAACATGATGGGGAAAATCAATGGGTCAGGACCCAATAATTTCTGAAGAAAAGAAAGGAGACTTCAATGGAGTGACTTGACAATCAAGAAAGGAAGGCACGTTAATCGGGAAAAAAAGAAGAAAATAATTGTCCGTCCACCTGGAAAAAAGCCTAGCGGGGGGGGGGGTAGCCTACCAATGCAAGTCCATACAAAAAAAAAACAAAGAGGCCAGGGAGGCACAAAGGAGGATGGCAGTAGGGGTGAAAAAAAGGGGAAAAAAGAGGCTGGGTATTGACTGCACTCCTTATGTTTTAGAAGAAACCGCATAATCCTTGCTTTACCTCGGAAAAGAAAAAACGCAAAGTGATCAGAATAGACAAAGAGTCCAGGGGACAGAAAATAGTGAAGGAACAACTCTAACAAAAAGAGAAAAAAGAGAGAAGGAAAAATGCGAGTAGTCTTTCATCTACTCTAAATAAGAGCTGGGTGAACTCCCCATCGTCGATGCAACAGATTCTGGGGAAGGGGAAAGAGAAAAATAGAAGGAGGGAAGAAAAAGTTACGCAATCGTGGTGGGACAAGTTTACTCAAAGAGTTGGGAAAGGAAGAAAAAGTGTAAAGTTGATTCGTTTGCTTCGTTTATGCGTATAGGAGGGGGTACCTTCTAGATGGTTTGAAGGAAAAAAAGGGAGGACCTCGAGGAAGAAGTGTGCCTTGCAATCGGAAGGGAAGAAAAAGGAAGAAGGGGACGGAGAAAGTACTGCCTGCAGGTTAGGAAGGCACTAAACCATAAAGTGGCTATACTCCAAGGTTACCTGAAAAGAAGAATGGGGGAGAAAGATCACAGAAGGGGCCCGGTCACGCAGTTTTTCTATTCGAATTAACAGTCTGCTATGAGTTCTGTTCACGACATGGATGACATGGGGGGAAAGAAGAAAAAATTAGCCTGGAAGAAGTTCCAATCAGAAACAGGTCAATGGATAATAAAGGAGAGAACCGTTGGGGGGGGGAGAACTGACTGCCTTGCTTACGGGGGTCAAAAAAGTCTAGAAAATGGAGGCGTGTTTGGCGCTCAGGAAAGAGGGTTGGAGAGTGGGGGGATAGCGATCAAAGAGAATCTCCACATCTTGTATCTGAACGTCAGAAGCACACCCAGGAAAAAGGGATGGGCAAAAAAGAAGAGATCCAATGATAGCAAACGCTGCAAATAAAAAGGTAGCGAACCAAACACGGAATACAATGCATAACAACAAAAAAAAAAAGGGAAAATAAGACAAGATAACATCAGTTAAAGTGTAAGAAGGGAAAAAGTGAATGATTCCGGACCAAAATCGCCAGCAGGGGATGGGGGGGAAAAACAAGCTTGCGATTCTATATACAAAATTGTCTTACGCTGAAAAATCGAGGAAATCGATCCAGAGGGGGTTGCAGCAAAACGAGAAAAATGGAAGAGAGAGAAAAGGAAAAGACATATGTGAAAGTGGACGAACTACTTATGTCCTCATACAAGCAAGGGGAAAAACTCAAAGGAAAATTTTGACACACACTTTCCTAGATGAAGGGGGAAAGAGAGATGGAAGTGAAAGGCATCCGAGAACCACAGATGGTTACATCTTTCTCAGAGGAACTGAGCTGAAGGGTCTCGGAAAAGAGAAAAGCGTTAAAATAAAGATCCTGTTGGGGGAAGAGGGAGAGTCCCAAAAAAAAGGGGGTTGGGGGAGGACGGGGGGGTTCTTTGGGTAGCTGTCTTTTTGGAGCGAGGAAGGAGGGAAAGACGTGTCTGAAGTGGGTTAGGGAGGAAATGAGGGGGGTATTAAGGAGGGGGAACACCTTGGAACTAAAAGTAGGGAGAAGGGGGGGGTCCGGCTACTGAAAAAGAAGGGGGAATATTTTTGTGCCCAAACTTGTAATAGGGAACCCTTGTACCAGTATTAACCCAGGGAAAGAGGGGCCTAAACTATTACCAAATAGTAGCAAACCAATAGCTATTCCAGAGGAAAAAGGAAATTTAGTGTTGGTCTAAGTTTCCATCCATAAAAAACCTTGACGACGCCTACGGGCGGGAACGAATGAATGCAGCCAAGGGACTGTAGAAAGGAAAAAAAAACAACCTTTGCAAAAGTAGAGGTCATGTTTAAATCAACCTCGGAGTATTAATTGGTACGAAAAGGGGAAAGGAACGAAAGTGGACGGGGGGACAGGATTGCAAGGTGCAAAATCGAAGGAAGAGTGGGGATGCAGGAAATCCGGTCGGTTGGTACAGATGCGGAGGGAAAGGAAATCAGACATGTGAAAGAAGTACGGGAAAAAGGGGAAAAGGGAAAAAAGGAGCCACCAAGGGTTGGTCGACCACCAAGGGGGGGGAGAAATTGGGACTAATTACACTCCAACAGTTTGATTTGAGTAAAACCGGAGCAGGTTAGAGAAAAAGGGGCCAGGAGTAAAAGCACAGGAGTGGATACGAGGGAAAAAGAGCCAGGGGAAAGAACGGGACTCATCCAGTTTGAAACGACCTACAGAAGAGGGTGCAGGTAATAACATGAGACCCCGTTAGGGGGGGGGGGGAAATCAGAGGGACTAAATATCACACGATAAGAGAGGAAAGGGGGAAGCGAGCAGATGAGACGGCAAACAGACCAGTAGAGAAAAAAGTTACCTAGAAAAGCACCATAAAGGGAAAAAGGAGGGACTAAAAGAAGAAAAGTATCTGTGAGGAGGAAGAGTAAGAGAGTATGAAGAGTTGAGCGGGGAAGGAAGAGTACTTTTCCTCTTTCACCTTGGTGGTTAAACATAATAACCTCGTGTGAAAACTCCAGAGGAAAAGAAGATAAGTTGGTCAATACCAGCATTAAGAGTAAGGGGGGGGACCTGCGATTAATTTCTAAGGAGGTCATTGAAGGAACGGATTTCTTCAAGGGGCCAGTGGCAGTTAAAAAAGAAGAAGAAGGGAAGAAGGAAGTAGCCATCTGTGGGTAGGAAAAGGACTAGCTGGGGGAATTTGTCTATAGCCGCCCTCGAAACGGCTTTACTCCGAGGAAGTGTGAAACCTTGCCGGAGGGAATAGGTTGTGGGTGTAGGGTGAAAAAATGGGAGTAGATTAGTATGGAGTGGAAAATAGCTAAAAAAAGAAAAAAGACTGAGGAGGAGAGCATCCAGAGAAGAAGAAAGAAAAAAACCCATGGGGGGGGGGATGAGAGATGGGTCCAATACCAAAATCCTTAAAGAGCAATATGCAAGGTCTATAAAACGCGAGAAATAGGGAGAGACAAAAAGAAATCAACAAGAAATAGAGTTATTAACAAAAAGGATGAGGGAAACCCGTACCTGAAGATGGAAGGAATGGGGTGTACGAACCAAGAGGAAAAAAGCCAAAAGTTTAAACCCGACCAAGGACCTTCTCAAAGGTAAAAGAGAACTCACCAAATTAGATGGAGTGAATTGGAAAAAGGGGAAACTAACGGGGTCGTGGGAGAGGGGCGTGTCGGGAAGTGGGGGTCTAAAGGGTCGGACCATTAGACAAATTAAAAAAACCCCGATCTGGGCCGACGGGGAAAGATAAGTCCCCTCAGGATCTAAGAAAAGGGTAACTCAAAGAATGTGAATTTTACTCGCGAGAAATATTTGTTATAGGTGGGGAAGGGACGGAGATTGTACGGGGTAATCCCTTTAAAAGGGAAAATGGTCGGTTTGAAACGGATACAAGAGAATGAGAAGGACCCCCGGTCAAACTTCACGGGGAAGGGATGCTAGAGCATGTGTTCTCAAGCAGAAACCGGGGAAAAACAAAAAAAGCAAAAAAAGAAGTGGCTCATGGTGTACTGCTTCCTGCATATTCAGCACGGGTTTTCAAAAACTGGGATCGAGGGGGGGTTGTGGGAAGAAAGGGGGAGCATATGGGCAGGTAGGGGAAAGATAAGAAAATCTGAGGGGAGAAAATAAGAGCTCAGAGAGAAAAATGGGGGGGGGGAAATGTTCGGGACGGATAAAGGTGGTGGACAGAAAAATGGAACGGGCTACGTCTTGACTTTAAGCGGCCTCGGCTATCTGGAGAAACACTTTTGAGTTCTTTTCACGACCCGTCGGTCTGAGCAGTGGAGCATTAAGCCAGGTCCTCGGTTGAAAGGACATATCAATAACCTGGCGCCAAAGATACATAGCTGGTCCTCTTGGTAACCGATACAAAATCACCAGGACGCAGGGGATGCCATCAGAAAAAGCAGGGCTCGTACGCTCCAAATGACGAGGTCACTAAAAACAGCCTCAAGGAACACCCTGAGGGGGAAATACCATGGCCGAAGGTACAGAGTAACAACTAATGGCAAACCAGGGGTGGTGCTGACAGATAAGGAAGGGACTCGGCAGCTAAAAGTTCAGGGTTAGGAAAAGTCAAGTCGAATAACTTTTAGCAGGGGTAAAAAGGTTGGGGTTTCTCGGGGTATGAGAATTTTGAAAAGAAAACAAATAAAAGTGAAGGAAAAAAGGGGGGAGGGTCGGGGTTGGGGGAGTATAGTTGGGTGGAAAAAGAGGTTCGCAGGGGGACACACACAAAGAAAAAAACAAACTACCAAAAAAAAAAAAAAAAAAAAAGGGAAAAAAAAAAAAAAAAAAAAAAAAAAAAAAAAAAAAAAAACAAACCCACCCCACAACACACAAAAAAAGAACCCAACACACAAACCAAAAAAAAAAAAAAACTACGTCGTGCAACTGCTAATCCACCTTGGGAAGTACTACCGCCAACCATCAACTCGACCATGGCCAAAAGACTCGTCAACACCCTGAGACTTGGAAAAAAGAAATAACTCAAAGAATCCAAGAAAAAAAAGACAACTCGAAAAAGAAAAACTTATGCAGAAAAAGAAGAAAATAACATCAAGGGTGCTAAACACAGAGAGAAAAATTCCGATAGCACAAAACAATCGACGACACCCTTCAGAGGCGGTCGGAAAGAAGATTCACCAGAGTGCCCGGAAACATAGTTTGGGAAGCGAAAGGGCGGAGGAGTTGGTATCAAATAACGAGGAAGGGGATTTCACTAGCTGGAAAAGGGAACAGTTAAAAAAATGTCTCCTAAAGGGGGAGAGCTGAAATAAAAAAAAGAGAAGAAATCAACGCCAATAAGGTTGAAAAGTTCCATGCTATGAAAGAGACAAGGGATCGGTAGGTGGGTGAGATCGGGTGAGAGCTTTAAAAAGGTAGACCGAAATTCTCTTGAAGAAGCGAATCTTGGAAAAAGAACGGGAGGAAGGGTTTGAAAGGAAAAGGGAAATTTTGTAGACACAAGGTCAAGAAAGTTGCCAAATGATATTCAGAGGGAAATCAATTCTTATATTTAAGGGGGCAGGGGTCCTGGATATCATTAAAAGGAAGAAGGTCCAAAAGGTTTTGGGAAGATGGGTACTTAAAGGGAAAAAAGAAGAAAGGGGTGAGAAAGACCTTTCGACTGATTAGAGGAGAAAAGAAACTAGCAACGTGTCATGATCCATAGAAAAAGAAAGGATGGGAGCCAAAACCACGGGTTTATCCATTGAACGCAAACAGATGCATAAAAAAACAGACCGGGTATGTATGGGAGGAATCAAAATGAGAGCCCCATAAGGGAAAAAAGGAATACTTAAAGGAAGGGTAATGAACGACCAAAGCTTCGAACATTCAATTGGAAGTTTACGTATCAGCGGCGAAATGGGAAATGAGCTAGGTCTGTCTAGAACAGGAACTGTTGGGGGGGGGCCATCAAGGGCAGAGAACAAGCAAAAAGGAGCTGGAGGGAATATGAACAGAAAAATGCTTAAGCTGTAGTGGTGAATGGGGAAAAGGTCGGGGGGAAGCAAGACCGGGCAAGGTTGTGGGAAAAAAAGAAGGGAAAAAAAAGCAGGGGGTTCATATAAAAAAAATAAACCATACAGAAAGTCATGAACGCACGGAAAAAAAATCACACAATTACAAGCGCCATTTGCAATCCAACGACAGTCTATCCTTCTGAAATCAAGGTTCCCACACCTAGATTAGAAATACCAGAAGTCTATTGAGCAGGCTGCGAGGAAACGAAGAGGAGTAAGGAACCTTTTAGGTGAATAAAGGGGGACACCACACGAAGTGAGCGAACAAGCCGGATGAAAAAAACAAGATGTGACTCTCCTCAAAAGGAAAGGGATATGAAGAAAAAAAAAGATTCTGAAAAGAAAACAGGGTCGGAATCCAGGGGAAAGAGAGCGAGGGGGGGGCTGGTTAAAGAGAATAAAGCAAAAAGGGCGCTGCAAGAGAGTATATAGGGACGTCTCAATCTAAACGGATTTCATAAAGGTTGGATGGGGAGGGGATAAAGATAGATTTGAAAAAGGGGGAACCGTTGATACTAAAAAGGGGAAGTTGAAGGGACTGGGGGGGGTAAATAGAAGGGGGAATGGATATGTACTTCAGATCTGGGAGGATAGAAGGCCGTAATTTGGGGGATGTCAAAACGACTTTTTGACAGGTGCCAAGGTGTAATTGCCCTGAAAAATCGGCCATGGGAATAAACGAGACTTGGAGAAGTTTTGGAAGAAGGATAAAAGAGATAGGAAGGCATTCCTATCCACCTTCCTTTTAAAGTAAGAAGAGAAACCCCCTGGATTGTTGGGGGGGAAATGAGGAAAGAAACGGGGAATGAGAGGGGTAACATAAAATAAGCAAAGTTAAACTGAAGGGACTAGTTCTCTCTGGTATGAACTAAGAAAAGGGAGGGGGGACAACATCAGGGGGGGGAGGCGGACTTACTGATAAAGGGAAATGAATGATGGGGGACTGGCAAATACATCTTGGGAATACTTAACCGGAGTCATACGTAAAAGGTGCTAGGGAGTTATCACCAGCCTAGCGAAGAGAAGCCTTGGAGGGGGGGGAGGAAGGAGAAAACTTGCCCCAGGACTATCCTGGAAAAGGGGGTAGGGTTTTTAAAAAAAAGGGGGCCATGAAAAAACTCAAGTTCATCCGTCTCCAACGAGAGGAAATCATATTAGAGGAGAAGTTGCCAGGGCACTTTGTCGGGAAAAGGGGGCATCATGAAAAAACGTTCAGGGCTTGGCCAAAAAAGAAAAGAAAACAGCATTGGGGGGTCAGCGAGCGTCGTAGGATAAAAAGAAGGGAACGGGAAGAGGAGAACATCTCGACCAACGCTCCGTTTGTGCATAAGTATCAAGAGCCTCGGAAATCACAAGGCGTACAGGAATCAAAGATGAAGGAACGAAGGAAGGATCAGAGACAACAATCCTAAATGTAAAAATGCTCAACGGCCGCTTTCACGAAAGGAGGCTTGAGGGGGGAAAGGACCATTCCGACACTGAAAGAAAGGGAAAACTCTTACCAAGAGGCAAACATGCCAATGACTTAAACTTAGTGGAAGAGGCAGGTTGGGGGGGGGAGATGGATCTCTGTAATGAATAGCCGCGGAAGGAAGGTGATGGAGGGGGGGGGGAAGGGTAAAAGTGGTTTAAGGAACACATAAGGAAAGAACCGGAGTTTGCAGGTGGCAGGTAGAGAGAGTGCGGGGAGGGGACTTGGGAATAAATATTTTTCGATTACGAGCCATTAAAAGGGTGAAGAGGGGTGAAGACAAACGGGGTTAATGGCTGCCTCCGTAAAAATGGAATAAAGGAAACTAATATCCTTTGTGGAAGTAGGGTCAACCTCTTCCCCCGCCCCAGAAAAATTCAAAATAAACTTTTGCGTTTATGAAAAAGGGGGGGTTTAATCCAAGGGGAAAAAAAATACTCGACCATCCGGAAGACAGAAACCAGGGATCCGAAGGGAAAGCCCGAAGAACCGGAACGAAGGGGGGTAGTTCATAGGAAATGTAGAGGTATGTATCCTTGTCAGCTGGCAGGAAATTTAATGTTGGAGGGAACGAAAAGAAAAAATAGAGCTGGGAATGTGAAAGAAGGAAGGGAAAACTTTGAAAAGAGGGGGGAAATGATGGAGGTACCAGCCTTGACAAACAGTATGTTGGATTTCTAAATTCTGCTGGTGGAAGCAAGGTCACCAAGCGTGAGCCAGGAAAGGTCACAGTCTTCGAAACGGGGAATGCAGGAAAAAGAAGGAGAAACAAGAAAGGACTCAAAAAGGGGTCGGGAAGTTTGAGACAGACAGAGAAATCATTTCCGGGAAAAGCCCTCAAAAAAAAAAAGGGACGAGAATCTGGATAAAAGCGCAGGGGAGACAGCATGGCGTTCGAGATGAGAGGACAAGCACAAAATAATACCTAAATCCTTCCAGCGGAAGTCTTTGCCAGGGGAAGAAAAAAACCCCCCACTAAATGGAAATCATATAAGGAGGAAGAGGAAAGAAGGGTGCCGAGAACGGGGGGGGGAAGAGAATAAAAACGAAAAAAGGAAACACAAGCCACGCTTCAAGTGGACTAGAAATCGTACAATCACCACTCCTGACAAAACATGAAGGTTCGAGAGAAGAAAAGAATCGTGATAGAGAGAGCGAGAATTGGGTGCACGTCGATGGCTGGGAAGGAAGTAGTTAAGGTGTGAATTGCAGAAGAAAAGGTCCGCAGGAGAAAAAGTAAAGGTCCTGCGACCATCTCAAAAAGATTTCTTTATGGGGGTCAGGAGAGGTGGGATGCTTTGGACGCCACTTGCAAAGAAGAAAAGGAAGTCTAAATCAAAGAAGGGAGGAGATTTGGCAGGAGTGACATGGGAAGTTCAATTTCTGCCAGCAAGGTTGGACGGGGTCAACTTTCAACGTTGGTTCGTGGTCAAGGTTCGGCAAAGAAAAGAAGGAGTTTCCGGAGTGAAAAAAATAGGAGAACTTGTGTTCCTGCGAAGATGGATTTGGTTGTTGTTTACACTACTCTAAAGAACTGGTCTTGGGGGAGAATTCTCGTTGAACCTCTCACAAACAAAAAGAGAGTCAAGGGAAAAAAGCAAGCAAGTAAGAAAAAAAAACCAATTTGAGATCTGGCCCCCCCGTCCCAGGAAAAAAAAAGCGCAGAAACGCAAAGGCAACCAGAGAAGAAGAAATCAAAGAGGGGAAAACTCCAAGTGAGAGGAACGAGAACTCCAAAGAACTGACTAATTGAAGGCATTTAGATGGAAACATGAGGAAAAAAGAAGGTGGTGAACTACTAAAAAAGCGCAATGGTCAGGAAAGAAGAGCAAAAAAAAGGGGGGGGAGAATGAACCAAGCACGTAGTAGATAAATAGGCAATTGACTCCCTTCGAAATGAAGGAGACACCAACTCGAACCGGAGGGCAAAAGAATCCAAATAGAAAAAAGAAAAGGACATAGAGGGCTCGAAATCCAGAGTACGGGTTCTCTCGAAACGGTCAATGGGGATTCATGGTATTATGGAGAAAAAGTTGGAAAGAGGGGAGGGTCAAGTTCAAATCTTAAAGAAGAAAACCCGGCTATGCAACAGGGGGGAATCGAAAATAGATTCGAATCAAGGAAAAAGGGTAACGAAAAAAAGCATTGTTCATTCCAGGCAGGGATCAGTACTCTGGGGTAAACAAAAAAAGGAGAGGAGTGTGTTGTAGGTATGCTCCTAGGAACCCGGATCGAGAAAAAGAGGTCGAGACCAAGAGGAAGACAGAAAGCTATATGTATGTCCATAACAGTCTTTCGAAGAGAAGGACAGCTGGCGAACAAAGGAGTCGGTCGAAAAAAGAGGGGAATAAGGAGGAAGGCCTTGAACCCGGAATAAACGGGACGATGTAAACAAAAGATCCTTTCTGATACCAATAGGGCTGGAAGAAAAAAAAAGTGTCAAGTCTTCGCGGAGATGAAAGCAGGTTCAAAGAGAAAGGTGGGACATGAAATGACGAGAAAAGAATCAGCAAACTCAGTGTCTACGTCACGCTCAAAAAATAAAATGTCCTTTTTTGTGCAAGAGACATGTGCAAAAGGGAAGGAAAATTCATCGCCAGCGGTTTGGGGGGGCGATGATAGGATTTGTGGGAAAAAAAAAGGGGCTGAAACACAAGGGGATAACAAAGTTTAAAGATAATGCTAGGATTTGTGACGAAGTTAGTTTCCTGGGGGAGAAAAGAAGAAGCTGGGGAAAACAAAAGATCTGAAGGAGACCAGGGTGAAGGTCGCCAACTGGGGGGACGGTCTGTACATGGAACGAACAACGGGTAGAAGGCATACCAGTCAGGGGGAAAAAAGCATAAGCCCAAAGAACAACTAAAAAGCAAGAAAAGTTGAGGGAGAACCGATAAGGGCAACAACGTGCTACAAAGCACGAATCGCGGAAAGGAACACTCCCCAAAAACAGACGAGACAAAAGGAAAAACCTGAGCGTCGACGCGTTAAAAAAAAGGGAAGTCACCTCGGGAAGCGTGCAGAGGGTGACCGAGGGAAAAAAAATGGGTTCCCGGGATAAAAGAAAAGCGGGGACGGAATTTCTCACTGAGAAAAATCAAGAACTTCGGGAGGTGGCTCTATAAAGAAAATACCGTCTAAGAGGAGACGAACGGGAATAAGGACTTTACTGGGATGAGGATCAGCGATGATGGGATGAAAAGGGAGTACTTATGTTTCCTCTAATTTTTGTCAGCATAGAAGAAAAAACAGAAAGATTGTGGGAACATACTTGATGGAGGGGTCCTAATAATGGGAAGTGGTATCAAACAAAAGTCGGTATAAATTCGCAGTAAGAGGATATTTCGACTAAAGGGGGTTGAAAAAAAACATGATATCAGAAAGGCCCTCCCATTTACCCTTGTTGCGGAGCGACAGAGACATTCTGCGATAAACAAAAAGCGACCGGGTCGAGGGGAGGGATCCTATCAAGACGAAGACGAGTGATTAATGAAAGGAATATTTCCCAAGTATTTGGGAAAAAAAGGAAAAGCCAGTTAAAAAAAAAAGTCATCAGGGAAGAGAAGAAGGGAAAAAAAAAAAAAGGACTTGGGTATTTGGAAAGACGCACAAGCAAACGAGTTGCGATTATCTAATATACTTACAAACAGAAATTAAGGGAAAGGGGGGCAAAACAAAACAAGAAGGAGCGAGAGGAAAAGAGGAGAAGAAAAAAAGGGTTGGGGGGGGAAAATCTTTAGGAGCCGCATAAGAAATGAAAGGAGGAGCTTCGTTCCTCATCATCAGGAAGGCCCGGGGAAAAAAGCTGCTACTCTCTGTTGGCAAGCAATAATGAAGGCAAAGAAAAAAAAGGAAAACGTGGCAAGGAACAATTGTGCCTTAGAGGAAAAAAATATGATTCTTACAAATCAGGTCAGACCGCGCCAAATAGGACACCTTGGCGATACAACGGTAGAAATGTGCTCCATCTATGGTGGAACCACGACGAGAGGGGAAGGGCTGAAGACAGGAGTTGTTTAGGGGGGGAAAGGACGCGAACCGAAAACGAAAGTAGAGTGGGAAAGAAGGAGAAAAGGGCGGTAATACGAGTGAAAGACGCTATTAGCCGGGAGGGCGCAACTGGCTGCCGAACATGAGATGTGAACTCTCAAAAAACAAAGGGGAGAATAATGTCAGTAAAGGAGAGATGGTGGAAAAAAGAAAACAGCCAGACCCTTGTCTATGCCGAGAGCTAATAGAGTTTGTTGAGGTGCCAAGGATTTAAGCCCGGGAGAGGCATCACATTCGGGTTAAAGTAAGTGAAACACCTTTAACAGTTACAAGAGGTTGAAATTTGCATCAGAAGGGAACGGGGAAGCCTTCCGAAATGATGATGGGGTGAGGGGGGGAAGAGGGTCTTGGGGGAGGGGAAAAAGGGTCTGGCAAGGGGGGATGTAATAAATTCTAAGAAATAGGCAAACCACAAATGGGTTGCCTTATTGGGAGTGAAAGGGGGCCCGAGAAGGGGGACTAACTATAAAAGGGAGTACATGGCAAAGGCAGGAGGGAAAAACTCACGAAAAAGGAGGAGATTGATGCGGGAAAAAAGGACAAACACTGTCAAAATAAAGAGATTCCAGATCCTGTGCCTGTTCAAAGGGGGGGGTGGGAATTCGGTAAAGTAAAAGGGGGGGAGGATGTCAAAGAGGGGGAGGGGAAGGAATGAAAAGATCTTTATAAGTCGAGGGAGAGCCAAAGGTAGGATTCAATAACTTTGACCAAATCGTGATTACGGAGGGAAAGGCTCGAGGGGGGGGTCTGCTAAAGACTACTCGGGGCATCGCCAGGGAAGAAGAAGGAAAAGAGTTCTATTGTCGATCCTATCAAAGTGGCTATGGGGGGGGGAAAGGGCCCTGACCCGAGGGGAAGAAAGAGGTTAACTGGGTAAGGGGGGGTAGAGGCCGAGGGGATGCGCCAAGCAACTAGGATCATTCTACCAAAGGGAGAAGCTGATCATAGGACAACAGAGCAGGGAAAATTCCGAAAAAAAGGGGGAACAGTAAACCGGCTCCTGAGAACAGGGGGAAGTTCAGGGAAGAAAAAAATCGCCAAAAGGAGGGGGGCAACAGACGGCGTCTATAGCCTGTCTGGAGGGCCAGCGGATAAAAAATTCAGGGGAAAAGCAAGTGTGGGCAGTCCCAGGGGAAGAAATTCAATCGAGGAAAAGAAGGAAAGAAGGAAAAAACGGATACAATGGGACGCAACTTAGCAATATGGCCTACAGAGAAGGGAGAAGCCACCTCACACTTTCGAAAAATGTGCGCGGGAGAGAAGGGGTGCCCGATCGATGGCGATTAGAACGATTCTTGAGAACATCATTCCTAACCTCTGGGGGGGGGAATCGTAAAAAATCTTCGCAGGAGCCTCAAAAAACAACTAATAAGGGCGTGTGAACGAAGGGGGGGGGTTCGAGTGATCCCTGGTGGGTTAGGGACTTCAGTCGCATGAAGGGGTGTGTAGCAACCCTACAAAAAGGAAAGGGGAAGTTGTGATGGCGGAGGGAAAAAACGTTGTCGGGAAGCTCGATTTGGAGGGGAGTGGGGGGGGATGTAACGAGAAGGGTAGTGTAACCTTCGGGGTGGGGCAAACAGGTAACGTTATACGAGTGGGAAGAGAAACGAAGTACTTGTTGGGGAGATAACCTTGCAAAGGGCACCCATTACGATCGCCAGGGGAAAAATGCGGTTAGGAAAGGAGACTTAAAAAGATTAAACCCAAAATATAGACCAATAAGGGCCGAAAAGTAAGGTTATAAATTATTGGGGGGACAGCCTCGAATGGTCCCACAATACAGAGAACCATGCAGAAGAAAAGGGGTAAAGGCATGGAGAAGAACGCACGAATGAGGCGGGTCAAAAGCCGTCCTGTTGAAAGCTTGATCCCTGGCACAAAAAGGAAATAAAGGATTTCGGGGAGAGGAAAGATACCAAAGGGAGGGGGACGCATGCTGAATGATGATTGAAAAAAGTGAGAGGGAAGGGAAGAAAGGGTAGCTGGGCCCGATGAAGGGGAAAAACGCCGGACGAAGTTGCTAGTTAAGGTGGCAGACATGTACTTCCTTCGAGAAGATCTGACTTGAAAAAAAGCGAGAAAGTCAAGCTAAAGGAAAATCGTCGAAGAAAGAGAGGAAAAAATTGTGGAAGGGAAGGAGCCTGCAAAAGGAAATGGACGACCATCGGTGGGCAAAAAGGAACTTTTTTGCTTAATCAATAGTTACCGGAGGAGAACGTGCCGGAGAAAAGAAAGTAGCTACGCGTTTGTCGGGGCACCTAGCGAACGGGGCGGGAAGGATAAGCTCATGACTCCCTCAGGAGAAGAAGAAGGGGGAAAAAACGTCCTTCCAACGCGTCAGCAAATCTGGAGAGAATTCAGAAATTTAACCCGTGTTTTATCCTGGGGAAGGCTCAGGAGAAAGTGGGAATCCGGGGGGAAAGGAAGGAATAGTGAGAAGCCCACACAGCAAGCTTACAAGTGTACAATAAGAATAAAAAATACATTACAAACTGGAAGGGGGAGAAAGAAAAGGGACTGTGAGGGGCGCATCATTAAACAGGGGACAGGAAAGATTGTACGGGGAATTCCTTCTTTCTGACCTTCTGTCTCTTCTGGGGTGGGTAAAAAAGGGATAAGGGAACGCTCAAAGGGGCAACTGAGTACTAAGGAAAAAAAAGAAATCAGGAAACTACGAATATGTGCCAATAACTTCCATGATAATAAAAGTAAAATTGTGGCTTCGGACTGCCAACTAAAGACTGAGGAGAGTGTGAGATAGGGGGGTTATTTCGGTCGTGTCGGGAAAAAGGGAAGACCAGGAATTAGAAAAAGGATGAAAACACAAGCGTCTAGATGTTGGAAGTTCAAAAGGGGAAGTTAGACTACGGGGAAGTTGGGGTCTAAAAGGGAGGATCACCGCTTGAGTGGAAAGGAATCAGAGCACGGGGGGTACGTTTGTCCGGTGAGAAACCGGCTGTAATTGAGGGGGGGGGGGGGGGTAAAGCGAGACGGTGTGGAGTTTAGGTGGA